>JAEEGG010014694.1_pt1 | contig 16541 bp, 14 predicted proteins | sample 9134161 | NCBI WGS metagenome assembly JAEEGG01 (sample SAMN16246543, study PRJNA631951) | gut metagenome | biome: gut microbiome; feature: rumen; material: CR-attached | host: Bos | place: Iran: Karaj | collected 2018-10
AAGGGAAAGAACCACTTCCACTGCCAACATGCGCCACTAATGAATAGGGCTTTTCTGAATTTTGAGCCAACGTCGCTATGGAAAGCAAAACCATTAGACTTAATAGGATGGCCGATCTTTTCATAATGATTTGATTTTTAAAACTTTAAATCTTGAATCTTGAATTTAATGTGGTCTAACTGCCACAATGCGGAAATTATTGAACCATCCTTCGGCCTCATCCATGCCGTTGCTGATGACGAGGTGATAGCGTCCCAAGGGTTGGTCGCCCATATAGAATCGCGTTCCTGTGTTGTATCCCGAAGTTACGGTGTCGCAAAAAATGACGTGGTCTTGTCTGTTGCTGATGCTGACGACACACTCACCCATATAATCGTGGAAGTACACATAAACGGTCTTTCCCCAATAACCCGCCTCGATATTTGGATGGCGCATGTCGCCATTGCTCAACGAGCCTTTGATGTCGATTTTGTTTTTGTCGTCAATGAGGTTGTTCGGATTGACTGGCTTACTGCATGAAGCCGTAATCAAGGTGACAAACAAGATAACGAAAAATGATAAGTGTTTGGCTTTCATGTTTTTTGTGGTTATGGTATTCTTGTCAATGAGAAATCGCCCTTTTTGAAATAGAGCAAACCATATTCTTCATTGTAATACCAATCGTAGAGTTGTTCGCCTGTGTATTGGTTGTAGAGTTTTTCATGATGGACAAGTTCGTAATCAATGCCATTAATCGTAACATTTTCATATAAAGAAGGCAAATCGCAACTGATAACAAGCTCGTTGTTCCAGTTGAAATACATTCCTTTTTCTGGATAAATTGTGAAACTGATAAAGGATGGGTAGGTCTCGCAAGTCAATTCTACAGTACGGGTGTAACAATAGACTCCTGGTGAACCAAAATCCAAAGTTTCGGTTCCGTAATTATGGTCAGTGTTATAATCGGAAAGATGGGTCTGATCCCAGGTCACTTGACAAACAACTGTGTCATTGTCTTGGTTGAGGAATTTCACCGTTTGCCCCATTTGGTAGGGAATGGCCGCAGTGTCTTCTTCTGAGAGCGGAACATAGTCGTTTTCCTTTTTGCATGAGCTAATCGCTAAAAGCACCATGCACATCATGATAATCTTCTTCATTTTCATTGTTGTATGGTTTTATTGATGATACTAAGATTAATTGCCGATGGGTTTTCAAAGTGGAACCAGCCCGAGGCTTCGTCCACCTCGTTAGTGATATAGAGTTTGTAGTCGCCTGTAGGCTCATCGCCTATGAAGATGCGCAGCGTGGCAGGTTGTTGTTTGCTCACTCTTCGGGCAAAGAGCACGTCGCCATTTTTCGCGGTGAGGGTCATGGCACAGTTTTCTACCATTTCGTTGAAATAGACATAAACGACTTCTTCAACTAATTCGGCATAGATGTTAACATAACGCATGTCGGGTTTGATCATCGAGCCTTTCAGATCGATTTTGTCTTTGTCATCGCCTGAAACATAATCCATCGTGAGCTTTTGTTTCTCGCACGAAACAAACATCAAAGTAATGATGGTGCAAAGAGATAAGATTAAAGTTTTGTATTTCATTGTTTTAAACATTTTCTTTCATTTTGTTGTTGAGACTTGCGCGGATTTTGTCCACATTATAAACACTGCAACCGAGCACATTGGCATACTCTTGGCGCGAAAGTTTGAAGTGCGAGAGTAGGCAATAGCGGAACTCCATATCGCTGAGGTCGGGGTATTGCTTATGCACAAAGGCAATGAAGCCCGGATGTACCCCTTCGAAAGCGGCTTCGAAACCAGCCCAATGTTCTTCGCCGTCAAAAAGCGACTTCTCCAAGTCCTTGAAGGCTATCGGATTGCTTCTGTCGCGCGACAGCACTTCGAAGCAGCGGATGATGTTGCATTTCTGTAGGTATTCGTCTTTCAGCTTGTCGCCAAATTCTGCTTGTAGTTCACTTTGTTGTGCGTTCTGCTTCTGCAGTTCATCATATTGTGCTTGCATTGCAGTCTGCTCTTGCTGCTGTTGCGCGTTGCGTTTCTTCAGTTCCAGCAAGTTCGCATTGATTTCTGCTTCAATACGTTTCTTTTTCAAAGCGTTGAGAATCAATATGGTGACTAAAACCAAGGCCGCAATCAGGATGATGGTGAGCACGATGATCAGCCTTTGTCGCGAGAGCATTTGGCGGTTGTGTTGGTTGGCCTGTGCCTCAAAGTCGTATTTCTTCTGGATTTCGAGGACGGAGTTTTGGGTTTGGTCGCCAAGGATGTCCAAAGCTACCTGTTCGTGCTGTTTTTCAAACTGATAGGCACTTTCATAGTCGCCCACGGCAAGCGCGTCCTTGATCAAAAATCCATATACGGCAGCTTGTGTCTCTGGTTTAATGTCTGTTTCCTCTATTGCGCTGAGCATCTGTGTCTTATAGTATTCTAACGAGTCGCGTTCGTCTAATGCCAGATGCACCTTAGCGAGGTTGAGCAAGGCGATGGGACGGCGTTTTTGGTCGGTTAGGGGTAAGGCTTTTCGCAAGCATTCTTTGGCGTTGTCGTATTCGTCAAGCAGTTGATAAGCAACGGAATAGTTGTTCCAAACCGAGGCTTCGGTGACGTTGTCTTTGGCGATTTGGGCAAGATTCAAGGCTTGGTCGAGATAGACAAAAGCACTGTCGTACTCGTCGATGACGATGTTCATCATGGCCACGGCGTTGAGGCATTTGGCTTTGCGCGAGAGACTGTCGCCCCACAACTCTGCTGCGGCTTTGTAGTTCGTGATGGCTTCGGCTTCGTTGCCACTCGCGTTGAGCAGGTCACCTATATAATATTGAGCGAAGGCCGCGCTGACCGAGTCGCCGACCATCCGCCCGTACTTGTCGGCTTCCTTGTAGCAGTTCATCGCCGACTCGTATTCCTTTTTAGCTTGGCGCACACAGCCGCTGTAGAGGGCGGCAGGCGCGGCGTTTCCATAGTCTTTTTGCTTCACGAAGAAATCGTAAGCCTCAAAGATTTGGTCATCCTGGTTGATGTCCTCGTAGGCCTTGTACTTGGTGCGCACCTCGTTGACCACGGCTTGCATCCGTTCCGACTTGCTTTTGGTGTTGCAAGCGGGAAGGAGCATGACCACTCCGAGTAAGAGCAAAAAGCGTTTGTTGATCATGACCGAAAGGCAGTTCATATTGCGTTCGTTTTTCAAACGCAAAAGTATAACTAAAATTGGGGCATTTTACACGAGAAAGGGCGATTACAAACTTTTACAATAAGTTGATTCTGATATTCAGAGTGTTAGTATTTTGGATTACAAGTTTTTTGGGACTTGTTTTGTGATGGTAGCGTGTCTTCGACACGCGGTTGGAGTGGTGTGTGGTGTCTTGTTGGGCCCCACACTGCACTTCGTTTGGTGTGGGGTAAGTAGGATGTCGTGTCTTCGACACGGGGGATGTCATGATTTGCAGTACCCTCTCTTTGGCTATGTCTTATGTTGGGGATAATGCGCCATGCTTCAGCACGCGCTGCGTGTCGGAGACACGCTATCCTATTATCCCCATACTCGCAGTGTGGGGGCGTGCGTCCTACACCGCCCTGCTCTCCACACTGCCCGTCTCTCTACACCGCGTGTCGAAGACACGCTACTAGTCATCTCGCAGGAAGTATCGCTCGTCGATACTGACTCCATTCTCCGTCAGGAAAGCTCGATGCTCCTTGGCAAAAGTGTTCTTACGATGATGTTCCTTTTGCTTCTTGATGTAGCCTACGATCATGTCTTTATCGCGCAAGCTATAGCTGAATCCGGCATACTCTCGTCCCCAACCACAAAAGCGTGGAAAGTGAGGATTTGCTTTCAGCCATTTGCTGCTGTCTGTCTTTACCCGCTGCACGAATGAGGCCAGCGAAAGGTATGACGGCAATGATACGAACATGTGTATATGGTCGGCAATGCCGCCTATGCGGTAGGTTTGGCATTTCAGATTCTTTGCTATGCCGTGGATGTAGGCGTATAGTTCCCGCTCGTGTTCTTCATTGATGGTGGGTTCGCTACGGTAGGTGCGGATGACGATGTGGTAGTATGATGTTGTGTAGCTCATGGTGATGTGTTTTGTGGGTCCCACACAGTGTGGGGTGGATGGTCTGTGTCTCCCCACACTGCATGTGAGGTAAATAGGATGGCGTGTCTTCGACACGCTGGGGTATCAGTGGTGGTCTGTGTCTCCCCACACTGCATGTGGGGTAGTGGGATGGCGTGTCTTCGACACGCTGGGGTCGTCTTGAGGAGGTGTGAGCCCCCACACTGCATGTGGGGTAAATAGGATGGCGTGTCTTCGACACGCTTTCTTTGGTTTAGTCCTCCACTTGTGGTGGGTTGTCGAAGAAGTGCTCACGTTGGAGTTCGGCGAGGACGGCTCTGATTTCTCCATATTGGTATTCTTCGCCGAGTACATCTTTGGCTGCTGTGAGATTGGGATCGAAGGTTGATTCGAAATATTCTAAGATTTCGTTATACTTTTCTTTGTCAATAAATTGAGATGCATCAATCAGGCCTTGCTCCACCAAATGCGCCAAATGGCTGTAAATTGTGCTGGTGACAAAGCCTCTCTCTTTGGCGATGGCTTCGACCGACATGCCACTGTCAAGCATCGATTTGGTGACGAGGTAGGTTTCGCCTTTTTGTTTCTTCTCTTTTTTCTCAGGTTCATCGGGCATCTCGCCAAGGTCGGCGGCTTTTGGGTCTTCGCCTATGAAGCGCAGGACGATGTCGAGAATCTCTGCACCGTACGCTTTCACGCGCTTTGGTCCCATGCCTTCGATTTGTTTCAAGGTCTGTAAAGTGACTGGTTTCTCTTGGGCAATGAGTTTCAGCGGTCTGTTGGGAATGATGGTATAGAGTTCTGCTTCGAGTTCATCGGCCTTGCGCGAGCGCCAGGCACGCAGTTGGGCGTAAAGTGGACTCTTGTCCATGACATCATCCTTGATCTCCACTTTCTTCTTTCCAGTTTTCTCTGCCTCGATGGCTTTCACCGACTTGGTCTTTTGGTATTCCCTGACCGTAAAGCCGTCTTTGCAAGATTCCAAACAACATCCTTTCAGGTAGATGTCTTCTTTGAGCAACTTCAAAGCTTCGGTAAGTTGATCGTTGACAGTTTGGTTGTCAGTCTTGAAGGGTAGGTCAAACAAACCTTTGGCGATGGTTTTCAGATGTTCGTCGAAGTAAGCCACACCTTTTATTATGCGCTCCTGCAAGGCAGGGTTTTGCTCGCACGAAAGCGCTTGGTCGTGCAGTTTCCGAATCTGGCTTTCGAATTTGATGCCGATGGAACATAATTCCTCATGAATCTTATTGCGTCGCTGTGAGAGGTCTTGGATCATTGCGCTTTCAAAGAGAGTGTCGTTGTCGTAAATCACTTTCATCAGTCGGCCGAAGTCTTTGTAGATGCCATCGAAATCGATGAGTTCGAGCATGGTCTCTAACTCGTAGTCGTGGCGTAATTGGTCGACTTTTTCTTGGTTAGGCTCTTTCTCGGGCAGATGTTCCACGAATTGGTTGACGGAGAAATCGTTGACCAAGGCATTGGAACTGATGCGCGTCTTCAGCACGAGGCCTTCCAACGAGGTGCAACGGCTGAGGGCAACGTAGACCTGTCCGTGGGCGAAGGCCTGTCCAGCGTCGACGATGACCTTGTCGAAGGTGAGGCCTTGGCTCTTGTGGATGGTGACTGCCCAAGCAAGACGCAAAGGGATTTGGGTAAAACTGCCGATTTCTTTTTCTTCAATATCCTGATTATCAGCATTGATGGTGTATTCCATGTTCTGCCATTTCAGTTTTGGCACGGTGATGCGCTCACCGTCACTCAACACGGTGACGGTGCCTTCCTTTTCATCGTAGCCCACCAACCGTCCGATCTTGCCGTTGAAGAAAGCTTTCTCTGGGGAGGGGTCGTTTTTGACAAACATCACTTGTGCCCCGACTTTCAACTCCAATTCTTCCTTGGTGGGGTAGGTGTTCTCGGGGAAGGTGCCATGGATTTCTGCCTTGAAAATCAGGGATTTCTCCTTGATGGCAGCCAGTTTCGACTCGTTGATCTGGTCTGCCTGGTAGTTGTGAGTGGTCAAGGTGATGAAGCCTTCTTCGTCATTGGGTACGAAACCCGGTTTGAAGCGGCTGTTGAGCACCCTTACGCAATCGGCATCCATTTGGTTGTTGCGCACCTTGTTCAACAATGAGATGAAGTCGTCGTCGTGTTGGCGGTAGATATGTTCTAATTCCACGCAGACATAGGGTGCTTTTTTCAGCACTTGGCTACCGAAGAAGTAGGGGGTGTCGTAGTAGGGCGACAGCACCTCCCATTCCTCGGGCTTGGCCACGGGTGCCAGTTGGTGTACATCGCCAATCATCAGCAGTTGCAGACCACCGAAGGGTTTCTGTGAGCGGCGCACACGGCGTAAAACGGCATCAATGGCATCCAAGACATCGGCACGCACCATACTGATCTCATCAATGATGAGCAGATCGAGGCTGCGCATCAGGTTGATTTTCTTCTTGTTGAGTTTTTGGTATTGTGCAGCCAATGACCTGGCTTGCCCTCTTATGTCATTCCGAGGTCTCCCGTCCATAGATACGCTCACTCCATTCGTCGTTCGGTATGACATGGACGGGAGGCCGAGAGAATCATTACCTGCGTTTTCAGGCAGTTGCGGTCCAAAAGGCAGTTGGAAGAACGAGTGGATGGTCTGTCCGCCCGCATTGATGGCGGCCACACCGGTGGGTGCCACCACGACCATGCGTTTGTAGGTCTTCAGTGGAAGGTTCTTTAGAAAAGTGGTCTTTCCTGTGCCCGCCTTTCCCGTGAGGAAGATGTGTGAGTCGGTGTAGAGCACCAGTTCCTCGACGAACTCAAGTTTCTGGTTAGTAAAGGTTTGCTGCGCCATGTTTTGGATAGCTTTCATTGTGCTAAAGTACTGATTATTTTTCATTTTTATGGTGGTGTATTAGTTTTTGTTGTAATTTTGCAGGCAGAAATCAATAGGGGAACAGTCCGTAGACGTCCACAATTTGGTGATGACCTTTCGAGTGAGCCAACCTGTCGATTTCTTTTTTTATACCTTTATCGCAGTGATGCAATACTGCACTTTCTCTCCTGTTCGCTTCACTCCTACCATCATTTTCACTAGGCCAATGCCTATCAACATGTAGTGCATTTCCAGCATATATGCAAATACTTTTTGATTGGCGACTCCTTTCTTTGGAGGTTTAGGCTTGCCGTAAACCACAGAATATCGCAGTATGGTGTCCAGTTGCAGAACCGCCAAAGTTGATAAATAAGAAATGGAAGCGTGGTGAATAGTTTCATTGATTGACAGAAATCGTACATTAATAAAGTCTTTCAAATGCGTGTTATATACTGCTTTTGAAGGGTTTGCTTCGTACCAACATCTGTTTACATCTGAAATAATGGTTTCTCTTGCTTTGATGTCTTCTTTGTCGTTCCCCATCGGTACCTCAATAATCTTGTTGTTTCGTGCATCCATAGTAATTGGTTTTATTTACTCTGCAAAAGTGCAACCCCTGTCAAAATAAACCCGTTGAACAAACGTTTGTAGTCGACTGTAATCGTTTGTTGTCGTTTGCTGTCGGGTATATTGTTGGTTTTTATTGTCTTATATGGTATTTTAAACTATGGTCGTTGACTATGACTATGACCTTTTCACCGCGGTCGAAATGGTCGTGGTCATCGTCATAAGCCATAGTCAAAAAAACAATTATGCAAATCAACTCTTCCTTAACAAACTATTTCTTATTTTTGTAGGCTCTAAAATATGGTCTCTAGAAGAATTCATCATTAAAACTATATCCTATGAAGAAAGTATTCACTGCAATCCTGGCTTTGGTCCTCGTTTTTTCCTTTGGGAAAGCCAATGCCTGCACTAATTTCTTAATCACCAAAGGTGCCTCAACTGATGGCTCCTGTATGATCAGCTATGCCGCCGATAGCCATGTGCTTTATGGCGAGCTTTATCACTATCCTGCCGCTGACTGGCCGGCTGGTGCCATGCTTGACGTCTATGACTGGGACGGTGGCATGTATCGCGGTCAGATCCCGCAGGTGCCTCATACCTACAATGTGGTCGGTAATATGAACGAATGGCAACTGGCCATTGGAGAGACGACCTATGGCGGTCTTGAGAGTCTTTGGGAAGGTCCCGGCATCATCGACTACGGTAGTTTGATTTACATCACCTTGCAACGTGCCAAGAACGCCCGCGAAGCCATCAAGTGCATGGGCGAGTTGGTGGCGAACTACGGCTATGTGAGCGAGGGTGAGTCGTTTAGCATTAGCGACACGGAGGAGTGTTGGATCCTTGAAATGATTGGCAAAGGCAAGGACAACAAAGGCGCTGTTTGGGTGGCCCGCCGCATCCCCGATGGTTTTGTGAGCGGTCATGCCAACCAGGCCCGCATCACCACTTTCCCCTTGGCTTCCAAGAAATGCAAGACCAGCGTCACCTTCAAGAATATCGACAAACTCTTGAAAGATCCGAACATTGACTGTGTCTATGCCGACGACGTCATCAGTTTCGCCAAGCAAGCCAAACTGTATAACGGTCCCGATGACAAGTTCTCGTTCTCCGATGTTTATGCCCCCGTCAACTTCGACGCTGCCCGCTTCTGTGACCTTCGCGTGTGGGCTATGTTCAACAAAGTGACCGACAACATGAAGGACTATTGGGGGTATGCCACAGGTCGTGATATCAAGCGTGCCCAACCTTATACCCCTGGCATGTGCCAGACCCCTGACAACTTCCCCACCAACCGCATGCCTCTTTGGGTGAAGCCCAACCGCAAAATTAGTGTCCTCGACATGATGGACTTCATGCGTGACCACTTAGAAGGCACCGAACTTGACATGTCGCAAGACGTTGGAGCAGGCCCGTTCCACTGCCCTTACCGTTGGCGTCCCATGGACTGGGAAGTCGATGGTGTGACCTATGTGCACGAACGCACCACCGCCACACAGCAGACGGGTTTCAGTTTCGTGGCCCAGAGCCGTGGTTACTGGGAATGGCCTATTGGTGGCATCATTTGGTTCGGCGTTGACGACACCGACAACTGCGTCTATTGTCCCATGTACACCTGCATGACCGAGATCCCCGAGTGCTTCCGTGAAGGCAATGGTTCGATGAGCGAGTGGTCGGAAACTTCCGCTTTCTGGACCTTCAACCAGATGAGCAACTGGGCCTATACCAAGTATGACTACATCCATCCCGAAATCAGGAAGATGCAGCGCAGTTTGGAGACGAAATGGGTTGAATCCGTTATCCCTGCCTTAGACAAGCAAGTCAATACCATCAAGGGCAGAGAGGCTCAAGTCAAGGAACTCACTAAGTTCTCCTGCGATGCTGCTAACGACATGACGGCCATGTGGAAGCGTTTCTACCATGAGTTGTTCATGAAATATATGGACGGCAACTTGAATACCGCTCAACCTACTAAACCCGGCAGCAAATACACGCCCATCAAGAGCGAGCACCCTAAGTATAGCGAAGAGTACTATCGCATCCTCATCGAGAAGACTGGCGACAAGTATAAAGCTTACTAAAGTCTACAATTAAACAATCAACAATCAACGATTCAACAATCTATGACAAACCCGGAAGAAGAAAAAGTAACGGAAAAGAAGTCGCTCAATTTCATTGAAGCGAAAGTGGAAGAAGACCTCGCCAACGGCAAGAATGGCGGACGCGTGCAGACACGCTTTCCCCCAGAGCCTAACGGTTACCTCCACATCGGCCACGCCAAGGCCATCTGCCTCGACTTCGGCATTGCTGCCCAACACAGCGGTGTGTGCAACCTGCGCTTCGACGACACCAACCCCACTAAGGAAAACATGGAGTATGTCGATGCCATCAAAGAGGACATCCAATGGCTGGGCTACCAATGGGGTAACGAATACTATGCCTCCGATTACTTCCAGCAACTCTGGGATTTTGCCATAGAACTGATCAAACGCGGCAAGGCTTACATCGACGAGCAGAGTTCGGAGGAGATTGCTGCGCAGAAGGGTACGCCTACACAGCCAGGCATCGAGAGTCCCTATCGAAACCGTCCCGTTGAGGAGTCTTTGGACTTGTTCAACAAGATGAACAACGGTGAGATTGGTGAGGGCAAGATGGTGCTCCGTGCCAAGATCGACATGGCCAACCCCAACATGCACTTCCGCGACCCGATCATCTATCGCGTGGTCGACACCCCGCACCACCGCACGGGCACCAAATGGCATGCCTATCCGATGTACGACTTTGCCCATGGACAAAGCGACTACTTCGAGGGTGTCACACACTCGTTGTGCACGCTCGAGTTTGTGGTGCACCGTCCACTTTACGACCTCTTTGTCGACTGGCTTAAGGAAATCCGTGGAGAGGGCGACAATATGGACGATAACCGTCCGCGTCAGACCGAGTTCAACAAGTTGAACCTCAACTATATCTTGTTGAGCAAACGGAACTTGCTCGTTCTCGTCAATGAGGGTTTGGTGAGCGGTTGGGACGACCCGCGCATGCCTACGATTTGCGGTTTCCGTCGCCGTGGCTACACGCCGAGCGGCATCCATAAGTTCATCGACAAGATTGGTTACACCACCTACGATGCCTTGAATGACTTCGCCCTGATGGAGAGTGCCATCCGCGAGGACCTCAACGCCACTGTTACTCGTGTTGCCGCTGTGGTCAACCCCGTGAAGTTGGTCATCACCAACTATCCTGAAGGTCAGATTGAGGAGATGGACGCCATCAACAACCCTGAGGACGAAACGGCCGGCAGCCACAAGATTGCCTTTGGTCGTGAGCTATGGATAGAGAAGGAAGACTTCATGGAAGACGCACCGAAGAAATATTTCCGCATGACACCTGGCAACGAGGTGCGCCTGAAGAACGCCTACATCGTGAAATGCACGGGTTGCAAGAAAGACGAGAACGGCGAGGTCGTGGAGGTCTATGCTGAATACGACCCCGACACCAAGAGCGGCATGCCGGGTGCCAACCGCAAGGTGAAAGGCACCATCCACTGGGTGAGCTGCGAGCGTTGCCTCCAAGTCGAGGTGCGCATGTATGACCGCCTCTGGAAGGTGGAGAACCCGCGCGACGAACTAGCCCGCCTGCAAGGCGAAGGCAAGACCCCGCTCGAAGCCATGAAGGAAATGATGAACCCCAATTCGTTGGAGGTGCGCCCCATCTGCTATGTGGAGGAATACTTAGCCGATGCCAAGCCGCTCGACCACTTCCAGTTCCAGCGCATCGGTTATTTCACCGTCGACAAGGACAGCACTAAAGGACATCTGGTCTTCAACCGCACCGTGGCTTTGAAGGACACGTGGGCGAAAACCATGTAATGCATTTGTAGAGACGCGGCGCGCCACGTTTCTATCAGAGAAACGACAATGTAATTTGTAATCATCTTGAATTCATTGTTTTGTGGAGACGGAGTGCACACCGTCTCCACATCTTTTTTGCCCAATTCGGACAATAATCGTACATTTGCGCGTTATTTCATCACGATGAAAACCAAAGTCTTGTTCATACTATCTCTTTTTCTGCTGTTGTCGCAAACCATTGTGGCACAGGAGCAGGACACCGTGCAACGCAAGAAGACCCGCATCCACATTGAGCATTACGACAAGGCAGTCTACTCGAAAAGCATGGGTGACGTGCAGCGGCTCATCGGTCATGTGAAGATGCGCCATGACTCTGCATATTTCTTTTGCGACAGCGCTTATTTTTATCAAAAGACCAATAGTTTCAATGCTTATCAGAATGTGCATATCATCGTTAATGACAGCGTGGAGATCTTCAGCGAGTTGCTTGACTACGATGGCAACACCCGTTTTGCGGAGTTCTTCAACCATGTGAAACTGATTGATGACTCGACAACACTGTACACCGAATACCTCACTTACGACCGCAACTTGCATTTGGCCAGTTATCCTGACAGCGCCACCACGGTGCGCGGCGACAAGACCTTGAAAAGCCATTATGGCTATTATCGCGACCGCCAAAAAGAGTTTTCGTTTTTTGAGAATGTAGAAGTGTATAGTCCTAAGTATCAAATGTATACCGATACATTGTATTACAATACGGGCATTGAGAAAATGTGGTTCGAGGGACCGACTACCATTATCAATAAGGAAAACGTGCTTGAAGGCACACGTGGCTATTATCTTGTGAACGAGGACCATGTGCACCTCTACCAAAGGCCCTATATGCACAATGAGACACAGCAGATGTGGTCTGATTCCATCTTCTACGACCGTACTCGAGGTCTGGCCCAAGCCTACGATCGCGTGGACATGATTGACACTTCGTATAAGGTTATTATGCGTGGCGACTACGTGGAGATGTGGGAAAACAAGGGACTGTCGTTTGCCACCGATAGTGCCTACGCCATCAGCTACGATGGAGGTGACTCGCTTTATATCCACGGAGACACGTTGTTCATGTATTTCGACAAGCAGAAGGAGGAGGCCGAGAAACTCATCGCCCGTCGCAATGTTCGTTTCTTCAAGTCGGATATGCAGGGCAAGTGCGATACCTTGACCTATCTGAAGGCTGACTCTACAATTCAGATGCGCGTAGCACCTATTCTTTGGGCCGAAGACAGCCAGTTGACAGGCACTGATATCGACATCAAACTTAAGGATCACAATGTGGACTGGGTGTTGCAAAAAGGCAATGCTTTCATCATCTCTCAGGACTCTATTGAGGGTTTCAACCAAATCAAAGGGCAGGACATCTTATCGAGATTCAGAAATGGCAATATACACCGCGTCAATGTGGATGGCGACAAGGCTGAAACCATCTATTGGATTCGTGACGACGATGGCGGAACCATAGGCATCGATGTGTCGAATTCGGAAACTATGGTGATTGAGATGGAGAACCAAAACGTTTCCATCATCAAGTCGTTCAAGGAAATCAACGAGACCATGTATCCCGAGAAAGACTTGAGTGAAAGCGACCGTTACTTGCCTGGCTTCAAGTGGCACGACGAGGCCCGGCCCAAGGACAAGAACGACATCTTCCGCCATGTTGAGGTGGAGATGCCCATAGTGGAAGAGACACCTAAGGAGACTCCGAAAGAGACTGCTGCTGAAGAGGAAGTCCAAGAAGAACAACCGAAAAAGCATAGACCCAGAAAAGAAAACAACAATTGACAACGCCGAATCAAAGATTTAAACAGTTTAACAAATAAACAATCAACAACAATGAAGAAACTCATCCTCATCCGTCACGGAGAAAGTGAATGGAACAAATTGAACCTCTTCACGGGGTGGACTAACGTCGACCTTTCGGAGAAAGGCGTCCAAGAAGCCATTGAGGCTGGCAAAACACTGAAAGATAACGGCTACAAACCAGAAATCTGCTTCACTTCTTACCTGAAGCGCGCCATCAAAACCTTGAACTTGGCTCTTGAAGCCATGGACATGGACTGGCTGCCGGTGTATAAGTCATGGAGACTTAATGAGAAGTCGTATGGTCAACTACAAGGCCTCGACAAGAAGATGACCGCCGAGAAATACGGCGACGAGCAGGTGCGCCTGTGGCGCCGCGCCTTCGATGTGCGTCCGCCCGCGTTGGACATGAACGATCCCAAGAGCCCCCGCATGGACCCGCGCTATGCCGAGCTCACCGACGAGCAGATCCCGCTCACCGAGGCCCTTTGCGACACCATCGAGCGTGTGATGCCTTACTATGAAAACAACATCATGAAGGCCTTCGAGACCCACGACCAAGTGCTGGTGGTGGCCCACGGCAACAGCTTGCGTGGTGTGGTGAAAGTGCTGAAAGGCATGAGCAACGATGAGATCATCGCCTTCAATATTCCTACTGGTATCCCGTATGTCTTTGAGTTTGACGACAACATGAAGTTGCAAAAGGACTTCTTCTTGGGAGATCCCGAGAAGGTGGCCGCTTTGATGGCGGCCGTCGCCAATCAAGGCAAAGCAAAGTAAATGTAGATTTGTTGAGACGCATTGTATGCGTCTCAGAAAAGGGAAACAAATCTACCACAAATCTATTACAAATAAGAATCGGTCGACGATCGTCGACCGATTGTTTTGTAGTCTATTTATGTAAGATTTGTTTCCGAAAAATCAGAAAATGTAATTAAATCCGACGAAGGTCTTCAGTTTCTCGCCATCGCGCTTGTCCAAGGCTTTGCCTAAGTCGACGGACACGACGAGGTTGCGGTTCATGATGAGTTTGAGGCCACAGCCTGCGCTCATGTGAAGGCCTTCATTGCCAGCATAGCATTCAAAAGTAGGTTCGTAGCCTGGAATACCAGAACCGCCCGCGGTCTTCATTTCTTCCTCTCTGAAGGGTTGCGTCACAATGCCTGCATCGAAGAAGGGATTCAAGGCCACCAGCCAGTTCTGGTTGATGAATTGGAAGCCCACGATGCGCCAGCGCATTTCCAGATTGGCAAAGGCAAAGCCTTCGCCAATGACACCGTTACGATTCACGCCTCGCATAGTTACGGCACCGCCCAAACCTTCAGTGTACATTTTTTGGAAAAACATAGTGTTCAGGTTGTTGATCATGTACCATGGCGTCTTACCAGCGATGCGGTTTTGGGCGCCGAGACGATAGGCGAAGGTCAGTTTGTCTTTATAAACAGGGATGTAGTGTCTCCACAAGAAGGTGTACGATAGGTTGCTGTACCCCTTGCGGTCAATAAAGTCTGGGGCGCCGACGAGGGTGGCTTCAGCATAGATGCCATTTGTTGGGTCGCTGTTGTGGTCGCGACTGTCGTACATCAATCCTAGCCTAATTTGCGTGGTGTTGCCGCCATGGGCCTCATCTTCCTTGATGATTTTGTTCGCGGTATATTCTTCATACAATGTTACTTGGTCTTCATAACCTTCTAGGTTGATGCGGTCAACTTTGGTGTTGTAGTACGCCAAACCTGCCGTCCAATAAAGGTTAGGCACGCCAAAGAAAGGTCTTTGCATGCTGCCCACAAAGCGGAACTGGTTGCGGTTGATGAAGTGATAGCCGCTCTTGACTCCTTCAATGCCTGCGTATGGGTCAAAGGTGCTAGCCTCGAAACCGTTGAAGCCGAAGAACTCGTATTTCTTGGCATAGAAGTAGGTCACATCGAAGAAGAGTTTGGTGTCCTTCACGACGTATGGCATGTCGCTGTAGAAGCGGAACACGCCCGAGCCTTTGGTGTAGCGCGAGGCCTCCACGTTGAACTTGTAGTTGTAGCGGGGATAGCGCGAGCCGTCGCCGAAGTTGAAGATGTCACAAGTCACGCCATACTGGAAGCCTAGGTCGGCATCATAGCCCACCACAGGAAGGGGACCGAAGTTCCAGCCTTTCTTGATGATTTCGCCTTTTTCGTTGTAGGTTTTTTCTTTCTTGGCTTTCTTTTCTTGAGCCATGCCGCCCACGGCCAACAGCAGGGCGAGCATTAATACTATGGTCTTTTTCATATTGATGATGTTGATTTACTTCTTACTAAGAGTAATCCCTAACCCTATAGCGTCATCGCGGACTTGATCCGCGATCTCCCAAGCGATAGGGACACCCTCCCGCATAGGAGATGGCGGATGTCCCTCCGACATGAGGCTAAAGGCTTGAGGTTCTACTCATCGTGCAAAAATAGGTTTTTTATCAACATTAGCGAAAAATAGTGCTATTTTTGCGCCATAATCCTAACGCAAATGACCTTCCTCGAACTGCTACTGATTGCCATAGGCCTTTCCATGGATGCCTTCTCGGTCTCCATCTGCAAAGGCCTGACCACCAAGCAGTTTTCATGGCGTATGGCTTTGGTCTGCGGTCTTTGGTTCGGTGGATTCCAAGCCTTGATGCCCACAGTTGGCTATTTCTTGGGTGCACAGTTTCAGGAGATGATCGAGGCCTATGACCATTGGATCGCTTTTAGTCTGCTTTTCCTTATAGGTGCCAACATGATTCGGGAAGCTGTTTGGGGTAAGGAAGAAGAAGGTAAAGAAAATGGTGCCCTCGATTTCAAGACCATGCTGCTTTTGGCCATCGCCACCAGCATCGACGCTTTGGCAGTCGGTGTTTCGTTTGCCTGCATCCAAGTGAAGCTGTGGTCGTCAGTGCTTGTTATCGGCCTGACCACTTTTGTTTTCTCTGTCTTGGGAGTGAAAATCGGCAATGTCTTCGGTTCCAAATATGAGAAGTCGGCGGGGATTATTGGTGGTATCATATTGATTCTCATTGGATTGAAGATTCTTTTGGAGCATTTGGGTGTGATATCTTTTTGACGGGATGTCATACCGAACGGAGCAGCCCATAGATACACTCCCTCGTTCCTTGGTCGGTATGACATGGGCTGCGTAGAGAGCGTATCTATCCCTTCAAAAAGCAGGTTTTCTTTATTTTTCAAAAAACTAACACATTAATTGTTCACCATAATTAAAAAATGTGTAATTTTGCAGCGCAAAACGGTTCGGGATGTAGCGCAGCCCGGTAGCGCGCTTCGTTCGGGACGAAGAGGCCGCAAGTTCGAATCTTGTCATCCCGACTTTGTCAA
>JAEEGG010014695.1_pt1 | contig 16540 bp, 10 predicted proteins | sample 9134161 | NCBI WGS metagenome assembly JAEEGG01 (sample SAMN16246543, study PRJNA631951) | gut metagenome | biome: gut microbiome; feature: rumen; material: CR-attached | host: Bos | place: Iran: Karaj | collected 2018-10
ACGGTTCACAGAAACCTTGCAAGGATGTTTGCGACAAGTACGCAAGCATCCTTGATTTGCATTATTACTATAAGGAGAACAGCGGACCAGGCCAGAGTCGTAACTATGGTGTGGATCGTGCCAAGGGTGAGTACGTCATCATCCTCGATAGTGATGTGGTGCTACCTACTGGCTATTTAGCTGCAGTCGACTCAGCCATCAGCCATCAGCCATCAGCCATTGTCGCCTTTGGTGGTCCTGATGCTGCTCATCCGTCGTTCACCCCGATACAGAAGGCCATTAGTTACTCTATGACGTCGTTCTTTACGACGGGTGGTATCCGTGGTGGCAAGAAAAAGCTGGATAAGTTCTTTCCCCGTTCGTTCAATATGGGCATTCGTTGCGATGTCTACCAGCAGTTGGGAGGTTTCTCGAAGATGCGCTTTGGCGAGGATGTCGATTTCTCCTACCGTATCGTTGAGGCTGGCTATCAGCCACAGCTGTTCCCAGAGGCATGGGTGTGGCACAAGCGCCGCACCGACTTCCGCAAATTCTTCCGTCAGGTATATAATAGTGGTATAGCGCGTATCAATTTGGAGAAGCGCCATCCTGGCACCATGAAACTGGTTCATCTGCTGCCGATGGTTTTCACCCTTGGCGTTATGGGCTGTCTGCTGTTGGCACCATTTTGCTATGGTCTAACCCTGTTGCCTCTTCTGCTTTACTGCCTATTGCTTCTTATTGACTCCACCATCCTGAACAAGAGCCTCAAGGTAGGTCTGCTCTCCATCCCTGCCGCCTTCACCCAACTGATGGGCTATGGCTTCGGCTTCCTCGAGTCGTGGTGGAAGCGCTGCGTGCTGAAGCAGGACGAGTTCACCGCATTTGAAAAAAACTTCTATAAATGAGCGAGAAACTCACTATAGTCAAGCGGATTCTGTCAGACTGCAACAACAACCTCAATACGCTGGGCTAGATGACCATCCAACAGCTCTGCGAATACCTGTTCCCTTGATTTGTGAAGAGAGGATGTACTCAAATTGTGAAGTACACCCTCTCTTGCTACAAAGCTACTACAATTTACTAACAATCTTTTTACACTGAATTCTTTCGTTAATCGGCTTCTTCAGCATCATAATAATCATAGTCTGGATCTTCAAAATCTTCATCAACCTCCAATTCAAACTCTTGACTAACATCCATATTAATGCTAGAACCTGCCAATAGACCATGAGACATCTTAAGTCCTATGACTGCCATTTGTGGCATGACGTATGCTTTCTTTTTCATTTTACGACAACTTTTTTACCGTTAATAATATACAGCCCCTTTGTAGAATTTCCCACATGCAGACCTGCGAGATTATAGCAATGACCGTCCTCTGTCTGTGTCTGAATGGTTGTAGTGTCAATGCCTGTGACATCGTCTTCAAAGCTGAAGGAAAGGCTGCGAGTAGTTGAAGACGTCGTCAGTTGCAAGTAGGCCTTGCCGGCAGGAAGCGTATTGTTATCGGCGCTAACCTTCTTGAAAACGCCATCTTTAAGCACGAAGTTGGTGTTGTCGCCATCCGTCTGAGGTATTGCTGTGGGAGCGACTACGCCCACCAGCTTGTTGCCAACAATAGCCTCGGGACTCTCTTCGGCAATCTTTAGTTTGTACTCGCCTTCATTCAATTTCTTCAGTACAACGCCTGTTCCTGCAGGTATTGATGTCTTTACGATGAGTTTCAGCATCGTACCATTCAGGTCAGTGGTAGCCACGCCAGCCTTCAGCCCAGTAGCAGCAGAAAAATCCACATCGAAGTCGCGACAGAATGTGGTGTATTGCTTAGCAGGGATGTAGGGAATCTCGTCTGTTGCCAAATCTTTAATCCAGTCAGCCTTCCCATTCAGAGCATCTATAATCGTTGAAAGTGCAGAGGACTTTGTATAAATAACAGGATTGTTTGTACTTTCAAATATCTTCCATGTGTCTTCTGTTGGCTTCAATGACAGTGTGTTACCACAATAGTAGATGCTCTTCAATGCTGAGCAGCCCTTTAGGGCATACTGATCAAATTCGACAGAACCTAGAATGGTCAGAGCCTTCAGTGTGTTACAACCTTCGAAAGCACTTTGCCCAATCTTGAGGACGGTGGCAGGAACCACACAGTATTCCAAGCTAGTGCAGCCATTGAAAGTCCAACCATCAACCATATTCATGTTTCCGTTGTTGAAGACATATTTCAACCCCTCGCAGTGATAGAAAGCACTATACTCCATGGAATATACCGTATAGGGAATGGTGACGCTGGTTATACCATTCATCTCGCGGAAGGCGCAACCTTCATCAATTTTACCACCTTTGATATATGCGACAGAATATTCCACGGCATTATTTGTCACATGGTCGGGAATAACCACATCACCAGAGAGCTCAGCATCAGGACGGATAACCTGTACTTCCTTTTTTGTTTCGTCATCCGTAATAACCTTGAACTTCAGATTGCCATACGTGAACACATCATCTACTGCTGCCATCACAGGCATAGCCATGAGCCATGCGACGACGCTTAACAGAAATGTTAGTTTTTTCATTGCTTATTCGTATTTTACTTATTTCTTATTTGACAATTACTTTGCGTCCGTTTATGATATACAGACCCTTGGTAGGTTGTGCAACCTTGCGACCGCTGAGGTCGTAGACGGGGGAGGATGCATTCTGGGAGCGTGTGAGTGTGCTGATGCCTGAAGGATTGTTGGCAGCAATCTTCAGCGTCCAGTTTGCCGAGGCATTGTCGCCACCTCCGAATATGGCAGTGAAAGTGAACTGCTTAGTACCAGCAGCTGTCAGGTTCAGCTGGATGTTACCGTCTGATGCAGCCTCCTGCGTCCATCCTTCGGGGGCTTCCACCTTAACGTTGTTCCATCCCAGCCAATGCCAGTTGCTTCCACTGTTTACCAACAGTTTGAAGGTAATAAAGTCTTCGTCAACACCACTCAAATCTGGAGTAATGGTATACGTCTTCTCGTCGGCCAGAGTCATTGGAGCATTGTCGCCATTCCAGTTGCAATAACTACCAGGCAACTGCACAGCACCGATTTCAGCATCCACTACGGTCTTAAACTGGGCAGTGATGTCTTCGTACTCATGGTTACCTTTAAATAAATAATAATGATCTTCGGTGATGCCATTGATGTCGGCAGTTTTGTCGGCATCGCCATTGTAGTTGAACAGGAAACTGATGGCTGCATCGTCACTCAGGTTAGCAAACGTCTTATAGTAGAACGTTATGTCCTCGCCCTGCAGATTTTTGACAGAAACGGTAGAAGTCATAGCCTGTCCTGGCCATTCCGTACTCTCATTAGAAACATTCCAAAAATGGATGTTCGGCTGTTGGTCAGCCTGCACATAAATTGTGATGTCCTTTGCCTGTACTGAACCAAAGAAAATAAATGCCATCACTACAGTAGAAAACAGAAAAGTAAATTTTTTCATAATCTATAATACATTAGGGTTAGTGTAAACTATTAGTATTTGTTGTTTCGATTGCAAAAGTCGCAATTATTTTGTTTCGTTATATCGCTTAGTAGTTAAATAGTAAAGTGTGCAAAATTCGGTAATCGCGCAATTAGTTAACAATCAACACAATACGATTGTGGCAAAGTACCGATTGGTAAATATTGTATAATTGCTCAACTATTAGTTGAAGGCGTCGAGATAGACCTATAACAACAATCAAGGAGGAGCAAAAGCCCCTCCTTGAGAAGATGAATTCAATAAAAGATGAAACGAATTAGATTTTTAGTTTCTTCAAGCCTTTTGTCTCTGCTTTGGAAACCTCTATGATGCTTATGGCATATCCACCGCCAGGTGCAGCTTTCAACCGTAGTATCGTCTTCGCGTCAACCAGTCCCTTTCGAATGGTATAAGCCTGCGGATTGGTACGATAGTGGGCATTGGGAGCATCTGCATAACCGGTAGCCACATACTGTTTACCAGGTTCCAGGAAGTCGAGTGCCAATTTGGAAGCATGACCATTCTCACCGCTGGTACAGCCTACAAACCAGTTGTTAGTACCTTTTGCCTTACGGGCAATGGTTACATACTGTCCGGGCTCTGCCTCCAAATAGCGACTTTCGTCCCAGTCGATGGCTACATCCTTGATGAACTGGAAGGCATCCATGAAACGCTCATACACCTCGGGCAGATCGGCTGCCATTTGCAGCGGAGAGTACATGGTGACATAGAGAGCCAGCTGACGAGCCAATGTAGAATTGACATGCGAATGACTGTTGGGGTTCACCTTGCTCATGTCCATTTCGAAGATGCCTGGTGTGTAGTCCATGGGACCTCCCTGCAGGCGTGTAAAGGGGAGTACTGTGGTATGGCTGGGTTTGTTGCCTTGGAATGATTCATATTCAGTTCCTCGTGCAGACTCATTTCCGATAAGGTTGGGGTAAGTTCGGCAGAGTCCTGTTGGTCGAACAGCCTCGTGGGCATTGACCATGATGTGATGCTTGGCAGCCTCCGTAACGCAGTACAGATAATGATTGTTCATCCACTGACCATAGTGATGCTCTCCACGCGGAATAATGTTACCTACATAGCCGCTCTTTACCGAATTGTATCCATACTTGTCCATCAGGCGGTAGGCAGCATCCAGATGACGTTCGTAATTACGGACAGAGGAAGAGGTCTCGTGGTGCATCATCAGGCGTACGCCCTTGCCATGAGCATAGTCGTTAAGTCCTTTGAGATCGAAGTCAGGATAGGGTGTCTGGAAGTCGAAGACATAGTCCTTGGAGTGTCCGAACCAGTCTTCCCAACCAATGTTCCAGCCCTCAACGAGGACCTGCGAGAAACCATGCTTGGCGGCAAAGTCGATATAGCGCTTCACGTTGACGGTGTTGGCAGGGTGGTTGCCATGAGGCTTTACCTTGCTGTAGTCGGTCTCACCAATCTTGACGGACGGCAGGTCATTGGTATATGACCATGCTTTGCCGCCACCTATCATTTCCCACCATACACCGATATACTTCACTGGCTTAATCCATGAGGTGTCTGCCAGTTTGCATGGCTCGTTGAGGTTGAGGATGAGGCGTGATGCCAGCACCTTGCGTGCATCATCGACAACCATCACGGTGCGCCAGGGAGTGTGACAGGGACTCTGCATGTGTGCCATGTTGCCTTGCGCATCAGGTGTGAGTTGTGAGGTAAATACCAGGTTTTTGTCGTCCAAGTCAAGGTGCATACAGGAGTAGTCGACCAAGGCGGCCTCGTGGATATTGATATAGAGACTTCGTCTCTCACCGTCTATGTCCATTGCGTCGGTCTTCATCTGCAGCGAAGTCTGTACACCTGTTGGTGAATACTGCGTCTGCGAGGCATTGTCGCAGATGGCAGATTTCATCAGGCCTCTTATCTCAGTGAGACGTGACTCAGTGTAGTCATACTCCTGAGTGTCGTAGTCACCAGGAATCCACCAGGATGTATAGTCTCCCGCCATGGCGAACTGTGTATGTTCGGCTTTAACCACAAAGTATGGGAGGTATTGTTGTTGCGGAAATTCATAGCGGAATCCTACACCATCGTTGTAGACACGAAAACGCAGGTTCATAAAACGTCCGTTCTCTGGTTTCTCCATCTCGACGAACAACTCGTTGTAGTGGTTACGGATTTCCTTTTCCTCACCCCATACAGGCTTCCATGTCTCGTCAAAGGTGGATGTTGAGGTCTTGTTGACACGGAAATGATCCATCAACGAATTTTCTTCGTTAAGCTCAATGCCCAGTGTGCTGGGCTTTACAACTGCTATACCTTTGTAATCGACTTGATAGGTAGGTACCCCCTGTGCCGTCAGTGAGAACGTGACGCTGAGGTTTCCATCAGGTGAAGTGACAGTCTCTCCCTTTGCTGCAGTAGCGATTGATAGGAATACGCATACTGTAGCTATCATTTTTTTCATTTGATACATGTGTTTTTGTTCGTTATTTCAATCTGACAATCTTACAGCCGTGGGCAGGAATGGTGGCAGAGAGAGAGGTGGCAGTCCCCTCGTCTGTGTGTGTCCACAGATCGCGTATGCTCTTTTCGCCACTCATGCCCAGCTGGCTGAAGTCTACCGATAGGGTTGCTGTTGCATCGCTACGGTTAAAAAGCCCAACCACATAGCTTCCATCAGACATCTTTCCATACCATGTCATGCTTTGTAGTCCAATCTTATCGTTCAATGGTTTCCCAACGAAGCCGTCTTTGTTGAGTTCCAGCAGTTCGCTATTAGTATAGAAAACGGTGTTAGCTCCGATGGTACTCGGCTGATCAGCTACAGCAACAGGTCCACCAGCCATCAGTTGCAAGGATACTGCGGTTTGACGCTCGGCATCGGTATCGTATTTGTTCAAGCGGAGGAAGTCACCATCAAGAATGACCTTGTTACGCCCAGCGATGTGTGACCAGTAGGCGAAGCCATCAAACTGGTTCATGCAGTTGGGCCATGTGGTGTATGACTTTCCTTTGTCGTGATTGGAGGTGTGATACCATCCGCCATCACCCGTGTCGGCCACAATACGTGTCATATTACCATAGCGGGCCTCCACCTCAGCATCGTTGTACATGTGAGGCATAACAAGTGATGTAAAGATGCCATACTTCTTAGCTGACTGTGCGATATAAGCCAAGGCACGACCATAGGAGGCACGACCATAGCCACGTCCTACAATGCCAGAGTATCGGTCCTTACCGTCCTCGTACCATGACAAGAAGTCCATGCGGATAAACTCCACGCCCAACTCCTTGTAGTGTTTGAAGAAGCCGTCGATAAACTCTTTGGCACCAGGTTGCTCTGCCACGGCCCAGTCGAACCACAAGTCAGTCGCCTTGGGATTCACGACAGTCGTCGAACCATTATAATAGAGGTTGCCGAAGATATAGTCAGACCCCTCTATCTTTGTTTCTCGTGGACCGTGAATCCATAGCGGATTGTCGTAAACACCCAGACGCAGACCCTTGGCCTTGCATTTTGCCACAAGGTCTTTCAGGGCTACCGAACCATAATGGGTCATATAGCCAGAAGCATCTTTGGCAAGCATGGGAATAAAGCCATCTGTGCAAATCATGTCGTAGCCGTAGGGTTTCAGGTTGGTGGCTACCCAGTCAATGATGTTATCCCACTGCTCCTCCGTGAGGTCCATGGCGCTATTGCTTACGCCTTGGGCTTCCTGTTCTATGCAATACTCATAGACGCTCCAGTATAGTGGTGCCTTCACTCCATCATGTATGCCCTCAACGATTGGCAGGTCAGGCAGTTCGTACTTGGGCGGATAGCGCATTTCTACTTCGTCTTTGCAGGCACAGCACAGACTGATGGCAGCCAGTGCCACTGTCAATATCATCATCTTTTTCATTGTTGTTAGTCTTTTCATGTCGTTTCAATGTTACTTTTTCACTACTTGGATGGTATAATGTTCCAAGTCGAAGGTGATATGATAGGTACCAGCCTCTGTTACTTTCCATTTGTCGTCAGGATTGGTGGTGTAGACGAAGTCGGAAGAAGCTACTCCGCTGGCAGAAATCTCTACATCTGCTGAAGAAGGACGCAAGAACGGACAAGAGAATGTTCCGTCGGGCTTCAGGCATGCTTTCATCGAACCAACCGTCAGGTTCCCTTCCCAAGTAAACAGATATTTGTTCGACGCATCACGGGTGAAAGCTGTCGGGGCATCCATGCTCCAGCCGTTGGGAGTGGCATCGCCAATCATATAGAGTGTCTCACTGTCAATAGGATCCTTGGCGGGAGTGCCGCCCCCGTCCAGATATTCAGCTTTGAGGGTGTAATGCTCCAAGTCGAAGGTGAGGCGGTATTTGCCTGCTACGCTCACTTTCCACTTGTCATCGGGGTTGGCAACGAAGACGAAATCACTATTTTCTACCCCCTCTTTACTTATTTTACATTCAGCGAAAGTGGGTCTGATGAAGGGTACTCCCCAGTCGCCGATCTTTATGCAGGCTTTCATGTCACCGGCAATCAGTTCTCCCTCAAAGACGAAGACATATTGTGACTTCTTGGTCAACTGTGTGGGAGCATCAATATTCCAGCCGGCGGGTGTGGCATCGCCTACGATGTAGACGGCCTCGGCATTGATGGGATCCTTGGAGGGAGCATCGGGCTCGCCCAGATACTCAGCCTCAAGCGTGTAATGCTCCAGGTCGAAAGTGAGGCGGTATTTACCTGCTACGGTCACTTTCCACTTGTCGTCAGGGTTGGCCGTATAGTTAAACTCGGTATCTTCTACGCCATCCTTATTAATCTTACAATCAGCAAAAGTTGGTCGAATGAAGGGAACTCCCCAGTCGCCAGTCTGTGTGCAGGCTTTTAACTCACCTACAGTCAATGCCCCTTCATAGGTGAAGATGTACTGCGACTGCTTGGTAAGCTGTGTAGGAGCGTCAATATTCCATCCATTGGGTGTAGCGTCACCAACGATATAGACGGCTTCGGCATTTATCGGGTCCTTGGTGGGAGCTTCTGGTTCGCCAAGATAGGCTGTCGACATTGTCCAGTGACGCAGGTCGAAAGTCAGGCGATACTTGCCAGCCTCGGTAACAAGCCATTTGTCATCGGGGTCACCGGCATGCATGGCAAACTTGGCATTAGTGATGTTGGTCTTATTAATCTCTGTACCTGCTACGGTAGGACGGATGAAAGGAGCCTCCCAGCTTCCTGTGGTGAGGCAGAGCTTGATCTCGCCTTTATATAGCTGACCTTCCCATTGGAAGACAAGGGCGTCTTCAGCTGTGGCTTCATAAGCTGTCGGATTACCGATGTTCCAACCGTTGGGCGTGGCATCACCTACCATATAGAGTGTTGTGGTTTTAATAGGTAGTTCGCCCTCGATGATGTTCAGCGACTTTTCACTGTCGCAGGCTGTCAGTTGCAGGGCAGCAAAGACTGCCAGTAAATATTTCATGGGTTTCATATCACTTGTCACTTTTCGGTTATTATTTATTATATCCCGGATTCTGCTCCAGCTTCAAGTTCGCATTCAATATGGGACGCATGATGGGGAATATCTCCGTATGGTTATCACTATCAGGAATCTTGTCCCACCATGAGCCAGAAGAGAATTTCCCAAAGCGGATAAGGTCTATGCGGCGACGGCTTTCAGCAAAGAACTCACGACCCCATTCGTCAAGCATTTCCTGAAGGTCAAGCGTTGCAGCACCTTCTGGCTGATAGAGCACCGTGGCATATTCTGTCTCAGGATAGTTACGACGTCGTACTGTGTTGAGTAGTTTGCCGGCTTCTGCTTTCTGACCTGCTCGCAATTTGCACTCGGCCAGCGAGTAGATAATCTCTGGAAGTCGGATTTCCGTGTAGTCGCTCTCCATCTGGTGTGCGTCGTCATCACTATATAACGGATATTTTGCAAAGTGCCATCCAGAGTTGTGATCACCATCTCGCAAGGTACTGGTGGGGATGGCCAGCCATTTTGTGGGTGCCAGATTCTGGAACTTGCCTACAGCGTCTCGGATATAGAGGTCATAGGGCACTTCAGGAGCCTGAACGCGTTTGGAAGTTCCCGACTCATCCGTGTAGTTCAAATAGCCATAGAGGAACAGACCCTCACGTCGGTTGTTACCAAGATTCTTGTAGAGTTTCAGACGTTCGTCGTTGGCATATTTGCGGAACTTCTGAATAGGCATGCCCAACTCGTAGGTCATGAGTTTTCCGTCTGGAGCAGAGCTGGGCGAGGCGGCATATTTTGTGTTATGGTCGCCAGCCTTGCACTTCGAGTCTTTCAGATAGTAACGTGCACGTGCTGGCACGGTCCACCAATAGGTGTCGCCTTGATAGTGCCAGTAGCTATAACCTGGTGCTGCGGGAAATCCGAAGATTACCTCATCACAGAGATCGTTGTCCCAGTCGAATGCTGCATCCCAACGGTCTGCTATAGCGTAATTACCATAGGTACCATCAAGAATGTCTTGGGCAACCTGTGCACACTCTGTATACATCTCTTTGCCTATATATACTTTGGCATTCAGATAGAGTCTTACCAGCAGGGATGCTGCTCCTGCTTTGGTCCACTGCCCCTGCAGAGAGCTGTTACCACCTAAGACTGTCTTCTCGGCCAGTAAGGGCAGGCACTCTTTCAGGTCACTCTCAATGAGGTTGAAGATGACGCGTGGATCAACCTGTGTCTCGGTATTCTTGCTAACGTCATTGAAGCTGACGGCTAAAGGTACGTGACGGAATCCGTCAAGGAGACGGAGGTAGAACCACGCACGCAATACGCGGCATTGGGCTTTCAAGTTGTCAAATTCTGCTTGTGAGAAACTAAAGCGTGAGGCATCGAGTTTCTCCAGGTCTTCGATGACGTAGTTGCATTGCATAATGCCCTGGAAGCAGCCGTTCCATTCTGACTGGGCATCACCACCGTCTTCCACATTCCATTCGTGGTAGTGCAGACGTCGCCATTTTCCACCGTCGTCCCACCAACCGTCTCGAGTGGGAGTGATGAGTTGGTCGGCTGTTAACTCATTCAGCACGTGTCGGCTCTGAATGCTCCAAAAAGCGTGCTCAAAGGGACGGAACGTGGCACGGACAACGTCACTCTTGGTGTTATAGTAGTTTTGAGTTCCTACCTGATCGTAGAGCGTTTCGTCCAGATCGGTGCAACTAGTCATGACACTCAGTCCTATGACCGCTGCAAGTATATAATAATGTATGGTTTTCATTGTCTTCTTCATTATCTATTGAACTATGAATTATCAGAAATCCACTTGTAGGCCAACGATGAGCTGACGTGTAGAGGGGAAGTAGGTACGTGAACTGCTGGCACCAGGAGTCAGACCGTTTACTTGATAGCTGGCGGGATCGACACCGCTGAACTTGGTCAGCGTCACCAGGTTCTTGCCAGTTGCATAAATACGTATGCGTTCAAGGAATTTCCAGTCTTTGGGACGGAAGGTATAACCCAAGGTGACCATATCAAGTTTCAGATAATCGCCACGCTCCAGGAAGTAGTCGCACACCACAGGGTTTGCGGAACCGGAAATGTCGTAATTCTTACCATAGGCTTTCTGTAACCTGTTGCCTGTGAAGTTACGTGTTCCGTAGTAAAAATCATGGATATTGAAAATATCGTAGAAGAAGGCTCCGCGGAAGAATAGCGCAAGATCGAAATTGCGGTAGCGGAAACTGTGGGTCATTGACATCGTAAATTTTGGCATACCGTTGCCTACCTTCTGCCTGTCGTCATCACTGGCCTGTGATGCTCGGATGATATCACCGTCTTTGTCGTAAACCAGCCATTCGCCCTCAGGAGTGTGTCCAGCATACTTCCACATATAGAAGTTTCCTAACGATTCACCTTCTTCTATACGCTGTAGGTTGTAGAATGGGTAGGGATCCTCAGTACCACTTACGTCGTAGTGGTCTTGGCCCACATATTCAGAGTTGCTAAAACTAACGAACTTATTGTTCATGGTAGCACCAACGAAGTTGATATCGTAGTCGAAATCTTTGCTCTTAACAGCCTTGACATTCAGGTCAACCTCAAAACCGGTATTCTTCATGGTACCCACGTTGACGAAGGTCTCATCAAACAGATAGGGAGGCACGGAAACCTTATAGCTTCCCAGCAGGTCCTGCTGACGGCGGCAGAAGTAGTTAAACGAACCGTAGAAGCGGCCTCTGAAAAGTGAGAAATCCAGACCGATGTTCCAGTTCTTTCCCTTCTCCCACTTAAGGTCTGGATTGACATTCTTTGAAGGACCCCATACCTGGAAGTATTTACCGTTATAGAAGTAATAACCGAAGCCCGTCATAGTGCTCAGGGACAGATAGCTACCAAAGTCCTGATTACCGGTGACACCATAGTCGGCACGAATCTTCAGGTCGTCAATCCAAGCCAGAGACTTCATGAAATTCTCCGACGAGATACGCCAGCCAACAGAAACAGCAGGGAAATTACCCCACTTGTTGTCTGCACCGAACTTCGATGAGCCCTCGTGACGCATAGATGCTGTGAAGAGGTATTTGCCGTCGTAATCATAACTGACACGCCCTAAGAAAGCAATAAGCTTGGAATCGTTCTTATAGCTACCCATGAGCACCTCACCCTCCTCCTTGGCATATTCACCAGAACCGAGGTTGTTGGGACCAAGGCCATCATTGGGAAAATCTTTGTTCTCTGCGTTGAGACCAGAATAGCGTGAGTATTGGTAGGAATAGCCCGCCATACCCTTCACATGGTGTTTCCCAAAGCTACCCGTATAGTTGGTGAGCCATTCCACGACATACTGGCTCTCCTTCGAGTAGGAACGACTGGCCTCACCCTCTCGGCCATTATTCACAGCTTGCGTACTGGAAGAGGGACGGAACCAACTGTTGTCGTTGTCATACTGGTGGTCGGCAAACATCAACTGCGTTGTAAGTGTATGGTTGCTCGTTTTTTCTTTGGCAAAGAGCGGAAGAATGTTCAGTTTAACGGTAGCATCCCAGTCAAGGAGCTTCGTGTCGGCATGGTCGGTTTCCAAGAGCTGGCGCTCTACGGGGTTACTGCCCACAACCTGACCTTGGAAATTGTAGTAATGTACGGGATCGTTTGGATCCATCAATGGTGTGGTTGGATTGGCCTCTATGGCATCCTTAAACACACTCCAGTCTGCAGCATCGCGATAGATGATACGAGGTGCAATATTAGCTGTAATGGTCAGCAGACCGTCTTTTGTGGTATGCATGATAGCTGCTCGTGCACCATATTCCTGACGCCCGGAGCGTAGGTCTATACCGTGAGCATCTCTATAGTCGGCACTGATGCGGTAGTTGTTCTTGTCGTTACCTCCGCTGAGCGTTAGTGTGTGCTGCTGGGCGAAACCTGTGCGACTCACCTCGTTGAGCCAGTCAATGTTACCACCCAAGTCAACGCCGGAGTCTCCCCAGCCCATACGTACCTCACGGTATTCCTGCGCGTTCATCATCTTTAGCTCTTTATTGATAAAGTCCCACGACAATTGACTGGAGTAGGAGGCATGAGAGTGTCCGTCCTTGCTTCCTTTCTTGGTAGTCACCACAATGACACCGTTTGAACCACGTGTACCATAGATGGCTGAAGCTGCACCATCCTTTAGGATGTCGAATGATGCGATGTCATTGGGATTGATGTTTGTAAGGTTACCGCCAGGAACACCATCAACAACAATCAGCGGACCTAAGCCTGCAGAACGCGAGCTAACGCCGCGAATCTGAATGCTGGCCTGATTGTTAGGGTCACCAGACCCCGTGTTGGTAATCGACACACCTGCCACTTTGCCTTGAATCATCATGGAGGGGTCCATCGAACTGACGGTAAGGAAATCTTTCTCACTGATATGAGAAATGGCAGATGTCAATTCTTTCTTGTCCATCGTACCATAACCGATGACCACCACTTCATTGAGTACCTGTTGATCATCTTTGAGAGTAACCTGTAAGTTTGCTCTACCATTTACAGCTACCTCTTGAGTGGCAAAGCCGATGTAGGAGAAAACCAGGATGGCTTTCGAAGGTACGTTCAGTGTGAATTTGCCGTCATAGTCGGTAATTGTTCCGTTGGACGTTCCCTTCTGCATTACGGTGGCACCAATGACAGTTTCCCCTGTCTGGTCCTTCACGATACCTTGCACTTGGATGTTCTGTGCAAGGAGGCTCAATGGCATCATCAGTGATAAGAGACTGGCCACTAAACGTCTTTTCAGAAGTTGCTTCATCTTGTTCATTCTTTCTTGTTTTTGGTTATATTGAATTTTGATGCAAAGATATGCAAAAATTCCTATAATAATACCTAATAGTAATCCAATAGTAAAAATGTGGCAAAGGAATGAATCTCTGTTTCATTGGTAATCAGCAACTTATAACAATTGTTAAAAATGAGATGGTAAAGAATTGACTTTTGCTTTTTATTTATAATTTTGTCAACAAAACACCAAACACGATGCTTAGAACTTGGATTATATTACTTGCCTTTGTGTTTTCTGTCACGGCCTTTGCTGATACCAGACAGTTGCTGGATGAGCTTGATAACGCTATTGCAAAGCGAGATCAATTCTTTAAGGAAAAAGAGGGCCGGATAGAACATCTGAAGGATCTTGTCAGTCATGAAACTGAGCACAGGGCTATCCTGAAGACCCTCGACGCACTGTATGAAGAATATTATGTATTCCAATTCGACTCAGCCATGACCTATGCTGACCGAGGCATAGAACTGGCAACTAAGTATAATGATTCCCATTATACGGAACTGTTTAATATTCATAAGGCTGAAATACTTGCCATCGGTGGATTGTATGTGGAAGCGAAAGAACACTTGGATCGTCTCGATACGCTAAACATTGACCAACAGATGCTTTTCAGATACTATATAACGGCTTTTCACATCTATTCCTATTGGGCATCTTATACCCATGACACACCGTATAGTACACGATATTGGGGAAAAGCCAAGGAATATCTGGGACAGGGTATGAATTACTTAGATGTCGACAATCCTCTTTATGATTATTATAAGGGTGAGTATTATGTCTATATCAAGTCAGACCCCATGAAGGCCCGACAGCATTATCAGAATGTGGTCAGCCATGGAAATCCCAATTCGCGCGTCTATGCGATGGCCTGCTATGCGTTGGCAGGTAACTATCTGAATACCGACCATGACCAGAAACAATATGAGCAATATCTCATTATGGCCGTCCTTGCAGACCTGCGTTGCTGCACGAGGGAGACCGTGGCTATGAAGATATTAGCAACCATATTGTTTGAAAAGGGACTCGATGATGTGGAACGGGCAGAAACCTATATTAATATATCCATGGAAGATGCTAAGTTCTACAATAACCGATTGCGCATCTTGGAGATATCACGTACCCTGACACAGATTATGAATACCTATCAGGTAATGATAGAAAAACAAAATCGTCACTTGCGCTATTCTGTCTTATTCATTTCCTTGTTGTTAGTGGCTTTGTTTGTAACAGCCTATTACATTTACCGCCAGAATCGCAAACTACATTCTCGTCGTCGAGAGCTGGCTGTCAGTAACAGCCAATTGACAAGTTTGAATGGACAGTTGTCTGAGAGTAATGAGCGCCAGGCTCAACTGAATGCTCAACTGCATAAGTTGAATGATAAACTCGTAGATACAAACAGGTTGCGCGAGGGACTGGCCAGTATCTATATAGACCTTTGTGCAAAATATATCGACAAGTTGAACAAGTACCAGACACTTGTGAAGCGGAAAATCAAGGCTAATCAGGCACAAGAGTTGTTGCAAACATTCTCCTCTACGCGTATTTCAGAAGAGGATGCCGCGACTTTTCTCACCCGCTTTGACAAAGCGTTTTTAGAACTTTATCCAACATTTGTCGACGAGTTTAATGGACTGCTAAAACCTGAAGGGCGAATAGAGCAAAAGTCACCGAATACGTTCAATACTGAGTTGCGTACGTATGCCCTCATCCGTTTAGGTGTAAAGAACACTGCCGACATTGCCAGCCTGCTGTTCCTCTCGTCCCAAACCATCTACAACTGCCGTTCTATCATCAAGAACAAGGCTCTCAACAAAGAGACCTTCGACGAAGACGTGCAGAAGCTCTGCACTGTCATTAATTAAATATGCCATGAACAACAAGTTGAATATCAATCAGTGGGCAGAAGACGACCGTCCTCGCGAAAAAATGGAGCGACTGGGTCCACAGGCTTTGAGCGATGCAGAGTTGCTGGCCATTCTTGTGGGCTCGGGGTCGTCTAAGGAAGACGCCGTAACGCTGATGAAGCGGATTCTATCAGATTGCAACAACAATCTGAACACGCTGGGCAAGATGACCATCCACGACCTGATGCAGTATAATGGCATCGGTGAGGCGAAGGCCATCACCATTCTTGCAGCCTGCGAACTGGGTAAGCGTCGTCAGATGGAGAAGCCTGAGGAGCGTCCTGACTTGGGGACGGCCACCAAGATTTACAATCACATGCATCCTGTTCTTCAGGATTGTGACGTCGAAGAGTTCTGGCTCCTGCTGATGAATCAAAACCACCGACTCATCAAAAAGGTACGCATCTCGCATGGCGGCATTACCGAGGTCAGTGTTGACATCCGTATCATTATGCGTGAGGCTGTCCTTGCCAATGCCACTATCATTGCCGTTTGCCACAACCACCCTTCTGGCAACCTGCGTCCTAGTACTGCAGACAACGACCTGACCAACCAACTACAACGGGCTTGTCAACTCATGCGTATCCACTTCATGGATCACGTCATCCTCACTGACGGTAACTATTTCAGTTACAGAGAGACAGGACGTTTATAGTCCCAATTACCTATTTTCTTTCTTTCCTCCTTTATTCAGGGCAAACATTCCCAGCAGTATCAGTAGCGTACCTGCAAGGAAGTAAACGGTGATGCGTTCTGAGAGTATAAGCCAGGCGAAGATTACAGTGACGACGGGATTGAAATAGACGTAGTTCGTTGCCACCACAGCTCCTAGTTTCTTCATCACCCAATTCCACGTCAGGAAACAGAGCATCGACGCTATGCAGCCT
>JAEEGG010014701.1_pt1 | contig 16536 bp, 9 predicted proteins | sample 9134161 | NCBI WGS metagenome assembly JAEEGG01 (sample SAMN16246543, study PRJNA631951) | gut metagenome | biome: gut microbiome; feature: rumen; material: CR-attached | host: Bos | place: Iran: Karaj | collected 2018-10
TCCCTTGCTCACAGGTAAGATCGCAGCTGCCTATATACAGGGCGTACAGAGTCAGGGGGCAGGTGTTTCTGCCAAGCACTTTGCTGTCAACTCTCAGGAGACTGATCGTACCAGTGTTGATGAACGCGTATCCCAGCGCGCCGCCCGTGAACTCTATCTGCGTGGTTTCGAGATAGCCGTTCGCGAGAGCAACCCTTGGACCATCATGGCATCCTATAATCAAGTGAATGGTCAGTACTCTATGGGTAATCATGACTTGCTCACAAAGATTCTGCGCGACGACTGGGGATATAAAGGTATAGTGATGACCGACTGGATCGGTATCCGCGAGGGACTTCCCACCATCAGCGAGGTACATGCAGGCAACGATCTTCTGGAGCCTGGACAGCCCGCACAGGTTAATGAGATTATCAAAGGTGTGAAAGAGGGAAAACTCGATATGGCTGATGTTGACCGCAACGTACGCCGTATGCTCGAGTATATCGTTAAGACCCCCAGTTTCCACAAATATCCAGCCTCTAACGCTCCCGACTTCAAGGCCCATGCTGCTATCACACGTCAGACTGCTGCAGAGGGTATCGTGCTTCTCAAGAACAATGGAATTCTTCCTTGGAAGCAAGGAGCGATTAAGACCGTTGCCCTCTTTGGCGAGAAGTCATATGATTTCCTCTCTGGAGGTACTGGTTCTGGCTGTGTACATCCACCTTATGTGGTCGATATGCTCGAAGGTCTGAAGAATGCCGGCATTCAGTCGTCAGCCACACTCACAGACATCTATCGCAAGTACATCGAGTTTGCCAAGACTAAGTTCCAGGCTGAGCGCCATCCTGCTAAGTGGTACCAATTAGAGTATTTCGGCCAGCAGAAGTATCCTGAGATAGCCATCTCGCCCATCGCTATCAACAAAGAAGTCAATGCAGCCGATGCAGCCATCATCACGATTGCCCGTCAGGCAGGTGAAGGTGTCGATCGTGACATCGCAACAGAGTTCAATCTGGTGCCTGAGGAGCACTCACTGATACTCGACGTCTGCAACGCATTCCACGCAGCAGGCAAGCCCGTCATTGTTATCATCAACTCTGGAAGTGTTATTGAGACCGCATCATGGAGCAGTTACCCAGATGCGATCCTCTGCGCCTGGCAGCCCGGTATGGAAGGCGGCAACTCTATCGCTGACCTGCTCTTGGGTAAGGTCAACCCTTCTGGCAAGCTCACAATGACTTGGCCCATTGCAGCCACTGACCATGAATCCACCAAGAATTTCCCTGGTCAGATCGATTATTATACGTTCAAGGATATGGTGGGCGCCAAGAAGCCAATTCCTGGCCACGCCTACACTAACCACGAAGAAGATATTTATGTGGGTTACCGCTATTTCGACACGTTCCAGAAGAATGTCGCCTACCCCTTCGGCTTTGGTCTTAGTTATACCACGTTCAGTTTCTCCAAGCCCGTCGTAAAAGCCAAGGGTAAGGATGCTGTCGAGGTCAGCATCACTGTTAAGAACACAGGCGCCACCGCTGGCAAGGAAGTTGCCCAAGTATATGTTCAAGCACCCAAGGGACGTCTGGAGAAACCCGCACAGGAACTGAAGGCCTTCGCCAAGACGCGTGAATTGCAGCCTGGTGAGAGTCAGATACTCACGATGATAATCCCCGTGCGCGACCTTGCATCGTTCGACGAGGCTAGCAGTCAATGGCTCACTGAGGCTGGAACCTACACCTTCCGCATTGGCAACAACAGCCGAAACATTGAGGCTACAGCCACGCTGAAGATTGCTGAGTACACAGAGAAGACCAGCAATGCCCTTGCTCCCCAACAGGAACTGAAACTGCTGAAGCAGAAATAAGAAGTAAACTCATTAGGTTTAGTTTTCTAGGCCTATATCGGACATGTACGTGGGGCTGACACAAAAATGATGTCATGCCCCACGTAACGTTTACTGCATCTTAAGAATGGCATCGCGACACTGCTCCATCAGCCACTTTGGCGTACTGGTAGCACCACAGATTCCTATGGTGTTAATGTCTGTGAGCCACTGAGCGTCGATTTCCTCTGGTCCTTCAATCAGATGGGTGTTGGGATTCACGCGCTTACATTCGTTATATAGCACTTTACCATTGGAACTCTTACGTCCACAGACAAATAGTACCAAATCATGTTTTGTGGCAAACTGTGAAATGTTAGGCATACGGTTAGCCACAGAACGACAGATGGTATCGAAACTCTTAAAAGTAGCGCCTGGGGCGATGTGCGACTGGATATAGTCGATGATACGATGAAACTCGTCAAGTGATTTTGTAGTCTGCGAATAGAGATAAATATCACGCGAAAAGTCTAGTCGAGTCACCTCGTCGAAGTTCTCTATCACAATGGCACTCGACTGCGTCTGTCCAACGAGACCAAGCACCTCAGCATGACCTTTCTTGCCAAAGATGACTATTTGTCCTCCGCCTGCCTCATACTGTTTTTTAATACGCTTCTGAAGTTGGAGCACCACAGGACAGGTCGCATCGATGATTTCAATGTTATTCCTACGAGCGAGTTCGTAGGTCTCAGGAGGCTCACCATGAGCACGCAGCAGCACTTTCACATCGTGGAGTTCTCGCATTTCTTCATGGTTAATGGTGATAAGTCCCATCTCGCGCAAGCGTTCACACTCCATACCATTGTGCACAATATCACCAAGGCAGTAGAGCGTTTTACCCTGTGCCAGTTCCTCTTCGGCTTTCTTGATGGCTGTGGTCACTCCGAAACAGAAGCCACTGCCGCTATCGATTTCAATCTGTATCATTTCCTTAGTTCTTCGAAATAGAGATCGAGAAGGTCCTGAGCAGCGACAAACGAGGTCTTCTGTCCTGCCAACACCGTCTGTTCAGCTGTCTGCAACTGAGCCTTCACGAGTGGATTATTATAGAAATTGAGCCGCAGATGCTCGTTAATACTCTCATACATCCAGTATTTCGACTGCTCATTACGCCGATAGTCAAAATAGCCATTAGCCTTTACGAAGTCGATATACTCATAGATCATATCCCATACCTCTTTCACGCCAGTACCATAGAAGCCTGAGTAGCAAAGTACCTTAGGTGTCCATCCACTCTCTGGCATAGGGAAGAAATGGAGGGCATTGCGGAAATTCGTGGCTGCCATCTGACAGCGATCCACATTATCACCATCACACTTGTTAATGACGATGCCATCGCTGATTTCCATGATGCCACGCTTGATACCTTGCAATTCATCGCCTGTGCCGGCTACCTGAATGAGCAGGAAGAAATCGACCATAGAGTGACAAGCCGTCTCGCTCTGGCCTACGCCAACGGTCTCAACGAAGATCTTATCAAAGCCTGCAGCCTCACAAAGGATGATGGTCTCACGGGTCTTACGGGCTACACCACCAAGGGAGCCTGCCGATGGACTAGGACGGATGAAAGAATCCGGATGCTGGGATAGTTTCTCCATACGCGTCTTATCGCCGAGGATAGAACCTTTCGTACGCTCACTGGAGGGATCGATGGCGAGTACTGCCAACCGTCCGCCTTTCTCGCGGAGCACGTGTACACCGAATTCATCGATAGAGGTACTCTTGCCGGCTCCAGGCACACCACTGATACCCACACGGACAGAGTTGCCGCTATAGGGCAGACATTTGTTGATAACTTCCTGTGCCTTCGCCTGATGGTCGGGATTGACACTTTCGATAAGTGTAACGGCCTGAGAGAGAACCGTTACATCTCCCTTCAGAATGCCCTCCACCATCTCTGCGGCTGTGAGTTCACGACGACGGAAACGGCCTCGCTTCAGATAGGGATTGATGATGGCGGGTTGTTCCACACCGCTGTTCACCTGAAGGCCTGCATATTCAGAACTGTTTTCGGGATGATCCATGGTCTAAATAATTAATGACTATTGATGACGGATATTGATGACCACTTTGGCATGATCGGGATCATTGGTAATCATCAGGATACGATGGCGCGTATGCTTTTCCAGAAGGTCGGCAGCATAGCCTGTAATCTTCAGTTGTGTTGACTCACCAGGAGCAATCTCACGGTTATCAAGTGTGACCTTCAAGCCTGTTGTGAAAAGTTGCAATGATGATATCTTCAACAGCGATTTTCCTGCATTAAAGAGGGTCACCTCAGTCGTCTTTTTCGATTTTCCTTCAAAGTTGGTAAAGTCGATATCCGTTGATGAGATCTGCAGTTGGGGCGCCTGAGCCTTGTTCCCTTCAAAATTCTTCAAGTCGGGCAACAGGATGGAAGATACAGCGATAGCATTCTCCGGACTGACCTTCTCGCCCAGTGTCTTTCCTAAATAGACTGTGGTCTGCGTGAGACCGTAGTCACGGAGTTTCTCAGAATTGAGCATCACTTTGATCACACCACCATGACCAGGCACCAGTGTCTCAGGGGTCGTTTCTGCCGAGAGGTATGGTGGCAGGTGCATCAGGTTGGGCGTCATCGGATCGAGTCCGTTATTAAAGATATGTATCTCCTGAACGGGGACATCTCCCTTGTTCACATCGTCGAATTCCAGTTCTTTCTTGTCGAGCATCAGTTCTCCCATCGAGAGTGGATACTCGCCTCTGAAGTCCTGCATCTCTGTGAGCACGATACCGCGCATCGTCAGATACACTGGGGTCTTAGAACCATTGCTCTTGATGGCAGCCATCTTGTGGAAATGTCCTAATTGTCGGGCGTCATAGGTCATCTTAATGGTGAAATCACTACCAGCTCCCACTTCTTTAGGGAACTCTACAGCGGTACAGCCACAATCGGGTTTCACACTTTCTATAATCAGTCTGCGCCTTCCTTTGTTCTTCAGTTCAAAGGTGGCGGTGACAGGCTGAAGATAACCTGTACGTCCGCACTCGACAGTCGTTTTCTCAATGATGAGTTTCTGAGCAGATGCCGGCAACAGGGCCAGCGCAAAAAGAGGGATTGTAATCAGTCGTTTCATTTATTTGATAATCTTTAATGTTTCTGAATGAGTGGTAGCACGGAACTCTGGTGCGTAGGCGCAGCCCACCGTGCAAGTGCCTGTCTCGTAAGTACCTTGGCGGTCGATGAAATACTCGTTCTCTATGACGTGTGTTCCTTTCGACAGACAGTCGAAGTAATAGTTCGTGGAGTAGTCGCGAGGTGTGCAATACGAACCGCTGTGCCAGCCGCTCATCTGACGGACAGGCTCCATGCAGGCAGCACGTTTGTCAAGCACCTGTACGAAATCATAGTCACGGTCGGCAGTGATGGTCAGACGGATAACGATGCGGTCTCCCACCTTCAGGTTGGTGGGTTTCTCGCCCTTTGTTGTCAGGAGTTCACGCTTGATGGAGAGCCCACTGCCTGCATCGGCAATATGCTTCGTAGGCTGCGTGAACTGCGCATAGACAGCACCCCAAGAGGTTCCCTCTGTCGATTTGTCTATCGTCAGGCGCTTGCTACCTGTAGGCACTGAGGTCTTCACATAACCGATGGCAGCAGTAGCCTTGGGCATCTCGAGCGGCTGGGCGTCAACCTTCACGACGGCATTGGTCTCACCCAGTTTCAGACTGCCGCCTTTCAGGAAAGCATAGACGGCATTCACACTGTTGATGGGGGTGTCCCATGCCTGGGTACGTTTCTCCTGCAGGAGCCAGCGCTGCATCTCCTCTACCGTCTGACGGTCGTCGGGTGTGAGGCGCTGCAAAGCCTCGATGGCTACGGTCTGTGTCGGGATCTTATAGTCATACCAGGAGTAGCCTGCACGCGGGGTGTCATAGTAACGGCCCAGTTCCTCGCGGAATACGGTATATTCCTTCAACGACTGTGCATACTCCAAGGCGCGCTTGGGTTCTGGCTTAGAGAGGATGATGGCCGCAAGGGCCTTCTCGTAAATGGTCTGCGACTTGATATCTTTCTTCATCAGGTCGAGCAAGTACTTATTGGCGGCTTTCACGTCAGCAGGCAACTCTCGTCCGTCGAGGGTACAGAGATAGAGCCACTCGAGTGCCTTGAAACTGGGGAACGATATCTCATGGCCTTCTTTCTTCCATTTCTTCAGTTCCTTCACTTCCTCTATCATCTCCTGACCCATAAACTCAAAAGCGTTTGTGAGCATCTGCTTGGTCTCGCTTTGTACTTCTGTCATCTCGTTAAGACGCACCAGCATCTCGCTGATGGCAACAGTCATATAGAATGAGCCAGGCATATCAGGCCACCACGACCACGAACCGTCGGCACGCTGCAGTTTCTTCAGTTTCCCGACAGCCGAACCCAGACGGTTCTGCATCAGGTTCTCATCGAAGAAGTCGCCAAGACGCTGCTTCTGTTCTGTCTCCCGTTCAGCATCCATTACCCACGGTGTCTCATTAAGCACGATATCCTTCAGTTCCTGATTCTTCTCGAGCGCACTCGTCAGCGAGGTCTTTTCTGCCTCTTGTTTCCAGAGGCCGAAGGCTGTCTTTGCCTGTGGGTTCTGTGAGAGGATATAGCGTCCGAGACTATTGGCGTAATAAGAGGCAGCCTGTGAGATGGCATCATCGTCAGAGGGATTGCCCATCACTGGCAGCGCCTGTATCATCAGCCAGGCAGGGTTGTTGGTATATTCGAAGGTCAGTTTGCCGTTCTTGCCCGTAGCAGGAATCAGACTGGCGAGATCGACGGCTGCCTGTCCTGCGTGATGCTGGGTGATGGGAACGGTTACTGTGCCGCGCTCCGTACTGGGCAGCACAGGCAGATAGTGCTGCTCACCATCCGCGAATCCCTTACCGCTGACGGTCATCTTGCAGATAAGCAGTGAGTGGGTGGCATCGGGGGTATAGTTGAAGGTAACGGCTGCTGTACCACCTGCCTTCAGCGTCACAGGCTGCGACAGTTCTGCAACGACGGCTTCTGTCTCCGGATCAAGAAGTTTCAGCACAGCCTTACCCGTAAGGGCTTTCTCACTGGTGTTGAACACGCGGGCTGTGATGGAAGCCTGATCACCGTCGCGCAAGAAGCGTGGCACGTTGGGCTGTATCATCACTTCCTTCTGGGCGATGGCCTCATCGTCGATATCGCCGTAGAACATATCCTTCGTGTGGGCGATACCCATGAAGCGCCAGGTGGTCAGACTCTCTGGCAGCGTGAACTTCAAGGCCACATGGCCTGTCTCGTCTGTCGTCAGTTGCGGATAGAAGAAGGCGGTCTCGTTCAGATTCTCACGCACCTGAACATCTTCTGTCTCCTCCTGCGCCTCAGCCTCGGATGCCGTCTCGTTCATGACTTTTTTCTCCTTCATGCCGAAGGCGACAACTGGCTCGGGCATAGGTACCATTTCATCATAGACCATCTTGGCGTCTGCAGCAGCCCCACGCGAGAACCGTCTGAAGCGACTGCGATAGTATGAGGGGAATACCTCTTCGTCGAAACGGCTCAGTTGCAGGTCTTCTACCTTGGCAGCACGCCATTCCAAATGACTCATCGCATACTGACTATTCACTGAAGGCGACACCCACCTGGTGTTGGGAAGCGGCAGGAAGACGTAAGGCACGAGCCCCCACTGATGTTTCTTCAACTGATCGAGACTCTTGTCATAGAGTGTAGCCATCAATTGGGCATCGGCAGGCTTACCTTCCGGATCAAGAATGCTGAGTGTCCACTCCTCCTTCTGGCCAGGGGTAAGCTTGTCGCGGAAGGTGGTCCACTTCAGTTTCAGGCGCTTATTGGGCAAGGGGCGCTGTATCACGGCCGAATGCTGATAGCACTGTCCGTTCTTCACCCAGGCAAAGGTCATGAGCAGACCGTTTCCGTAAGTCTCTTCGTAGGTGGCCTTGACTTTAAAGAGTCGGTTGCTTCTGTCAACGGCGCCGCGCTCGATAACCTGGTCTCCTGCAAAGATGCTATACACGATATGAACGTTCTCGTCGGAAGAACCCACCTGGATGGTAACGGGCGATCCGTCATTGGCGAATTGCGAAGACGACTGATAGAACCAGTCATCGGTAGTTTCTGCTGGGGCCTCGTCGTCGAGAGAGAACAGCACGAAACGACGCTTCAGCGTGTCACCCTGACAGACGGCTTCCAACGTATGGGCACCACTCTTCAGGTTCTTGTTCAGTTCTACAGGCTGATTGGTCTTCACGGTGAGCCACTGTCCGCCATCAATCTGATAGCGCACCTGTCCCTCGATATCGCGCCCAGAGGCGTTCAACAGATGGAACACGGCCTTGGGCTTCTCTTCCAACAGCGATTTCTCAGGCATATTTACCTGGAAGGTCTGCTTGCGGTTGCCGAGAGGCAGCGCCATTTGTCCGCTGTGGGTTTCTCCTGCAGCATCTGTCACGTCGGCAGTCACTTTAAACGTATAGAACATCGGGTAGTCGGTCTCTGGCATCGTCAGGGGCATCTGTACGTCGAAACTGCCATCATCGCCCGTGGTGACCTCACCTGTAAACACCTCGTCGCCAGCGCGACTGTGACTCACCGTCAAGGTGCTCCAGTAGCGGCTGTACGACCACCACCAGAAGGCTGTGCTGCGCTCCACCTTATAGGTTACCTTTGCTCCCTGCACAGGTACGCCGGCATAACTCATCGCTGTTCCTTTCACTTTCAGCGTGTCGCCTGCGGCATAGGCTTCCTTCACCTCTGGGAAGTCCACATGGAACGTCGGACGCTTGTACTCCTCCACGCGGATGTCCAGTCGCTCATCGTCGGCAATGATGGTGTATCTGCCTGTGATGCCCGATGATGGCAGCACGAAGTCGGCACTGCACACGCCGTAGGCATCTGTCAGCACATTCTTCTCTTCCACTATCTTGTAATTCGGGTCGCGCAGGGCGAACTTCACGGGCACCTCTCCACTCACTTCATGGTTCATGCCCTCTTTCACCTTATAGACCAATGCTGCTACGTGCATGGTCTGCCCTGGACGATAAATCGAACGATCGGTATAGATATTGGTGTGTGTCTCCTCCTTGCGGTTGCCATAATACTCATAGCGGTTCCTCCCGCTCAGGCACGGCGAGGCCTTATCCGTAGCCGTATAGGCAAACACCTCTCTTTCGTTTCCTGCGCTAGTAGGTTTGAAGATGTACTCACCTTTCTCGTCGGTGGTGGCTTCCGTCTGTTTCCAGTCTGAATAGTTCACCTTCTCCCTGATGCGCAGACGGGCACCGCTGATGGGCTGTCCTGTCGTCGCATTCACGACCACGTATCTGACGCCATCGCCAGCAGGCTGGGCCTCGGCCATGATATAGACATCGCTGACGAAATACATACGGCGCACCACCTCGGTAGCTGGCTCCGTCTTCATTTCTACCATATACACACCTATTGGCAGTTCTCCGATGGTCAGTGTGTCCTCGAAAAACTCATAGGGCTTCTTGTCTGTATAGACGCGCTCCTTCTGGAACGCCACCTCGCGCAGCAGCGGCTTCACCTTTTTATAGAAACTGTCATAGACGGGCGAGGTGCCGATGCTGCCATTGGCATCGACCTTGTAGATGGTCATCGTGACGCGATCCACATGGCGCATCTCCCCAAGTTTTACTGTCTGCGTCTGCCCCGGGCGCACCACCTGACGGTCGTACTCCATGCGTATCTGCGGATTGGTGATCTCTGCCAGTTCGTTGCGCAGATAGGCCATCCGCGGCCAACGGTCCCACTTGGGCAGCACCTTCTGGATATAGTCGTAACGGTCGTCGGTATATTCCTTACCATAGGGGATCGACTTATAACGAAGAATCACCAGTTCGCCCACTTCAGGCAGATCGGCATACTGACTGATCAGTTCCTCGAGTTTCTCTTTCTTCTCATAGCGGAAATTCTGGGCAGCCACCACACAGGCCGCACGACGGTTACCCGCCTGCTGATAATAGTGATAGAGGTCATCGTATTCGCCCAACTCATAGCCCACGACGTGCAACAGGTCGTGGTTGAAGATGTCTGCATCGATGCCTTTGATAACCATCGGACTGTAGTTATCGTCCTTCACCTTCGCCAGTTTGTCACAGAGTTCAGGCGTCAGATCGGGCTTCTTGTATCCTAAGCGCAAGTCGTAATTCTCATTGCTCACCTTATGGAGAATCGTCTGATAGACGACCTTCAGCACCTCGTCTGTGGCAGCCTCACCGCGCTGCTTGATACGGCTCAGTTCTGGCTGCAGCGAATCGGGAGCCACACTGGCCATCGCCTGCGCACCTTGCAGTTCGGCTTTCAGCAGCTGACCGTAAGCCTTGTCTTTGGTGGCCTTCTTCACAATCTGCTGCAGCGCAGCATATTCTGATTTTGGCAGGTCTTTCTCCTGCGCTTCGGCCACTTTCTTCCAAAGGGAACTATAAGATTGTCCAAATACGAAAAACGACATGCTCAATGTAATTAACAGGATGAAACTTCTCTTCATAATGGTCCAAGTTAAATTGGTTTATAATGCAAAGGTAATCATAAAATTTGAATTTCCCTTGGAAATTATGAATTATTATAATATCTTTCTTTGTTTTTTATGCGCTTATTCGTATCTTTGCACCTATGATTAACAAGCAACTCCTCAACCCGCGGAGCATCGTCGTCATCGGCGGCTCCAATAACGTGCATAAGCCTGGTGGCTCTATCGTGCGTAATATCAAGAACGGTGGTTTCAGTGGCGAGCTCCATATCGTCAACCCCAAGGAAGACGAAGTACAGGGCATCAAGGCTTTCCACGATGTGAAAGATATCCCCCAGACAGAACTGGCTGTGCTGGTGGTTGCCGCTAAGTTCTGTCCCGACTATGTCGATTATCTCTGTGCCGAGAAGGGCGTCAGGGCTTTTGTCATCATCTCTGCCGGATTTGGCGAGGAGACCAAGGCAGGCGCTGCACTCGAACAGCGTATCCTCGACACTTGCGAGACCTATGGTGCAGCCCTCATCGGGCCTAACTGCATCGGCCTGCTGAACCGTAACCACCACAGTGTGTTCACCCTGCCGATACCTCATCTGAATGCGCAGGGCGTTGATTTCATCAGCGGCTCTGGAGCTACGGCTGTCTTCATCCTCGAGAGTGCCGTCATCAAGGGTCTCCAGTTCAACAGTGTCTGGAGCATCGGCAACGGCAAGCAGATTGGTATCGAAGACGTGCTGCAGTATATGGACGATCACTTCAACGCTGAAACCGATTCGAAGGTCAAACTCCTTTATATCGAGAATATCTCCAACCCCGACAAACTGCTCTTCCACGCCTCGTCGCTGATCCGCAAGGGCTGTCGTATCGCAGCCATCAAGGCGGGCTCGTCCGAGAGCGGCAGCCGTGCAGCCTCGTCGCATACGGGTGCCATCGCCTCTTCCGATTCCGCTGTCGAGGCTCTCTTCCGCAAGGCGGGCATCGTGCGTTGCTTCTCGCGCGAGGAACTGACCACCGTGGGCTGTATCTTTACGTTGCCCGAACTGAAAGGCAAGAATTTTGCCATCGTCACCCATGCGGGCGGTCCTGGCGTCATGCTGACCGATGCGCTCTCCAAGGGCGGACTGAACGTTCCGAGAATCGAGGGACCGCTGGCAGAGGAACTGAAGACAAAACTCTTCCCTGGCTCCTCTGTGGCCAACCCCATCGACTTCCTCGCCACTGGTACACCTGAACAGTTGGGGACGGTGATCGACTATTGCGAAAACAAGTTCGACGATATCGATGCCATTGCCGTCATCTACGGCACTCCTGGTCTCACCCAACTCTATGAGGCCTACGATGTGCTCGACCGTAAGATCCGCGAGTGCAAGAAGCCCGTCTTCCCTGTGCTCCCCAGTCTCCACACGGCGGGACCTGAGGTCGAGGAGTTCCTGAAAAAGGGGCACGTCAACTTCAGCGACGAGGTAACGCTGGCCACAGCCCTCTCGCAGATCATGCGCACACCCAAGCCGGCTCCGCCCGAGGTACAGCTTTACGGCATCGACATCCCCCGTCTCAACAAGATTATCTTCGGTCTTCAGGAGAACGGCTATGTGCCGCCTCAGACCGTGCGCGACATCCTTTCCTGTGCAGGCATCCCCCTCGTACCCGAGATGGTATCCACCTCGAAGGAGGAGTTGTCGGCCTTTGCGTCGAAGGTGGGCTATCCCGTCGTCGCCAAGGTGGTAGGCCCCGTCCATAAGAGCGATGTGGGCGGTGTCACCCTCAACATCCGCACCCCCGAGCATCTGGCCCTCGAGTTCGACCGTATGATGCAGATCAAGGACGCTACTGGCGTGATGGTGCAGAAGATGCTCAAGGGCACCGAACTCTTTATCGGCGCCAAGTATGAGGAGCGCTTCGGCCACGTGGTGCTCTGTGGTCTGGGCGGCATCTTTGTCGAGGTGCTCAAGGATGTGTCGTCAGGCCTCGCTCCCCTCTCTTACGGCGAGGCGTTCTCGATGATCCATTCCCTCAGAGGCTATAAGATTATCAAGGGCACCCGCGGACAGAAAGGACTCAACGAACAGAAATACGCTGAGATTATCGTGCGCCTCTCCACCATGCTGCGCTTTGCCACAGAGATCAAGGAGATAGACATCAACCCGCTGCTCGCCGACGAAAACGAGGTCGTCGCCGTCGATGCACGCATACTCATAGAGAAATGAACAAACAAGAACAATATGAAGCGTTCCTGCCACAGTTGCAGGGACTGATCGATGAAACCCAGGAGGCCGTGAGCGTCATGGCCAATGTGTGTGCTGCCCTACAGGCCGAATTCGGCTGGTGGTGGACAGGTTTTTACCTTGTGCGCGGCGAGCGACTGATACTCGGACCGTTCCAGGGCCCTGTCGCCTGTTATCAGATACCCTTCGGGCGCGGCGTCTGCGGCACAGCCTGGGAGCGTCGCGCCACGGTCGTCGTGCCCGATGTCGAAGCGTTCCCTGGCCATATCGCCTGCAGCAGCCTCTCGCGTTCCGAGATTGTCGTACCCGTCTTCGATGCCAAGGGCGAGGTGTGTGCCGTCCTCGATATCGACAGTAAGGATCTGGCCTGCTTCGACGATACCGACCGCCGCTATCTCGAACAGGCCATGAAGTCGCTTTCCGAAGCTGTGTTCCGATGAAGACAGCCGTCATCGGCGGTGGTGCCGCAGGGTTCTTCCTGGCCATCAACCTCAAGGAGATGTGCCCCGAGATGGAGGTCACCATCTTCGAGAAGTCGAAGCGAGTGCTGGCAAAGGTCGAGGTGTCGGGCGGCGGGCGCTGCAACTGCACCAACAGTTTCGCGGCCGTCAGCGATCTCTCGCAGGTCTATCCCCGTGGCCACCGACTCCTGAAACGGCTCTTCAAGACCTTCGACTATCGCGATGCCTACGACTGGTTCGAGCGCCACGGGGTGCGACTTACCACGCAGCCCGATGAGTGCGTGTTCCCCATGTCGCAAGACTCGCATACCATCATCAACTGCTTCCTTGCCGAAGCCCGTCGCCACCACATTGAGATTGTCACTGGGCAGAAGATCACCTCGCTCCACGACCTCGCCCATTTCGACTTCATCGCCGTCACCACGGGTGGCATGCCTAAGTCGGGCGAGTTCCTCATCCCTCAGTCCGACGATACATCGGGCAATCCTGCCGTCATATCGCCTGTGCCCTCTCTCTTCACCTTCAGCATCGACGATGCAGCCCTCCGCGCCCTCATGGGCACGGTGGTCGATGATGCCACTGTCATGATCCCTGGCACAGGCTTTAAGGCCTCTGGCCCGCTCCTCGTCACCCATTGGGGCATGAGCGGTCCCGCCATCCTCCGACTGTCGAGTTACGCTGCGCGCGAACTCCACGACCACCACTACCAGATGCCGCTGGCCGTCAACTGGACCAGTCGCAAGGATCCCGATATCCTTCAGGAACTGCAGACCATCATCAGCCGTCATCCGCAGAAACAGATAGCCACCATCCGCCCCTTCGACCTGCCCAGCCGTCTGTGGGCTTACCTGGCAGAGAAGACACTGGGCGAACGCGCCAGAAACCGTTGGCAGAACCTGAACAAGAAAGAACTGAACCGCCTGGTAAATGTCCTCTGCAACGACAGTTACCAGATAGCAGGGCGCGCTGCCTTCAAAGACGAGTTCGTCACCTGTGGCGGCATCAGCCTCTCTGCCGTCAATCCTCATACCTTAGAGTCGAAAACGCTTCCTAACGTCTTCTTCGCTGGCGAAGTGCTCGATATCGACGGCGTCACGGGCGGCTTCAATTTCCAGGCAGCCTGGACCACCGCCTACACCGTTGCCAAGAGTCTCTGCGACAGATTTCAAGCCATTGCCTGACGTCTGTCGCAATTCCTCACCATCGTCGCATATATTTCAGACAAAAGTCAGCTAAATATTTGGAATATAGCCCTTTGACTTCGTATCTTTGCACCAGAAACAAATTAAATTAAGATGAAGTCAATTAAGTTTTTTGCACATCTGATACTCATCAGTATCGTTGTAGCCACCAGTTTAACAGCATGTTCAAATGACATCGACACTCTCCAGAAGGTCGAAGATCCCTCTAATACTGCATTTGCTCGTTCCGACGTCCGAGTAACCGCTCAGGGTTATGTGCAGACCAAATTTGATAAGAAAGCATTTACACGCGGAAGCGGCAGAGAGTTCAAGCCAGAGGACTTCCAGATCAGATCGATTACGGAAAGTCAGGCTAAGGCCCTGTCAACAGGTGAGGCTGGCGACGACGGTTCGAGCGTATGGTACGCCTACAAATGGGTGACGCTGAACTATCTCTGCAAGACCGCCGACGGTTCTCAGAAGGAACTCTCCGAACTGGTTGTGATGCCCTATCGCTTTGGATCTGTCTGCAGCCCCAGCCAACTGATCATCGGCTGTCACAGCACCATCACCAGCGACGAGGAGCGCCCCACCAACTTCAGCAATCTGGAGCACCTGGGCGAGATCAACATGCTCGCACTGTTTACAAGCATACTGAGCCAGAACGCACTGGTGATCGTGCCCGACTACGAGGGTTACGGCTCTACCAAGTCTATCGCCCACCCCTACTGCAACCGCGAACTCACTGCCGAGCAGGTGGTAACAGGTGCCAAGGCCGGACTCAGCTATTTTGAGAGCGAGGAGGTAAAGATGGCCGACAACTGGTCAGCAGCAGCCATCGGCTATTCTCAGGGCGGTGCCGTCGCAGCAGGCGTACTGCGCTACTGCCAGCAGCATGGCGAGACCTCACTCCGACTGAAGGGTGCCGTTTGCGGCGATGGTCCTTACGACCCTCTGGCCACACTGAAGCGCTACATCTCTATGGATAAACTCTACATGCCCGTGGCTCCTACCCTGCTGCTCAAGGGCGCTATCGACACCGATCCCGAAATGGCTGCCGCAGGATGCGACTATCATGACTTCGTCACTGAAGAGTTCTACGCAACGGATATCTTCAACATGATTCAGTGCAAGAGCAAGAGCACCGACCAGATCCAGGCAGCACTGCTCCAGCACTCTTGCGATCATGGCGACGACGGCGGTTTCACGATGATGGCTCTCACCAGCAACGGTTTCCAGCCCTACACCAAGAAGAATCTTGTTGACGACAAAGGCAAGAGCCGCGACTTTGAACTCGAGAACGGCAAGGGCTACAACTACTGCACCGTCGACCAGTGCCTCAAGCCTGGCGTGATCGCCTACTTCACCGACGGCACCATCTTAGGCGACGTACCCGAGGCAAAGCTCAAGGCCCTCGAGAGAGCGCTGGCAAAGAATGCACTGACAGACGGCGGTTTCACACCGGGCCCTGGCTTCACCTTCTTCCACTCTACAGGCGATGAGGTCGTGCCCTACTGCAACCTCGAGAGCGTACGCAACACCTGGGGCACCAGCGACATCAAGACCATCACGTTCCAGTCGTACATCACATACCATGTAGCCACTGGCAAGACTTTCTTCACCCTCTACTGCGGTAGTCTGGTCGATGAGATTCTCAAAGGCACCTGGGCTCCTGGTGAGCAGATGGCAGGATAAGTCAACAATCTATTTCAGAAAATTGCAATCAGGGGGACAGGTTGCGTGATTCGCTCGGAACGAGCGATCATGAATCTATCCCCTGATTCGTTCGTCGTTGAACTTTGTGGCGATGTAGAGACACTCGGTCTTGGTCAGCGAAAAGCAGGGGCGAAGTTGCCCATTTGCATCCTTGTAAGACCCGAGCTGAAATTTCAGCCCGGCTGTTTTCCCCATGCTGGTCCCATCTTGCAGATGGCTTCACAACATTCAGCTGATGCAGTTGTTGCAGTGTTGCAGTTCCAAAATAGATTCTGCGATAGTCAAAAATGATGTCTATATTTATATATATTATATATAATATATATAAATATAGAAGTATTTTTTTGGGTGTTGGAAAAGCCTTTGGAGAACTGCAACACTGCAACGCGCAGCAAAGCGAGCGCAAAACCAAGCTTGCTTGGGCTTTGCCGAGCGCCAGCGCGGGTCGACGTCAGTCAACGCGCAGCAAAATTTTCGGCCGGCCGAAAAAAATCGAAAAAAGTTGGGCAAAAATTCGTAGACCGCAATGAAAGATTCGTACCTTTGCCGCGTCGATGAGAAAAGACGAAAATTGCGGTCTAATTAGGGAACAAAAATACCCTTGCG
>JAEEGG010014702.1_pt1 | contig 16533 bp, 12 predicted proteins | sample 9134161 | NCBI WGS metagenome assembly JAEEGG01 (sample SAMN16246543, study PRJNA631951) | gut metagenome | biome: gut microbiome; feature: rumen; material: CR-attached | host: Bos | place: Iran: Karaj | collected 2018-10
AGGAATGGCACGCACCTTGCTGACAGGCTGCCCCTCTTCGTCGGTCATTCTGATTTGCGTGAAACAGAACGCACAGCCTTCTTTTTCCATGAAATCCACTTGCTTGCTTAGCTTGTCGGATTTCCAGATGTCATCGCTGTCGAGGAAAGCAATGTATCTGCCTTTTGCCAATGCAATGCCTTGGTTGCGGGCTACGGCAGCGCCCCCGTTCTTGTCGAGATTGATAAGCCGGATGCGTTTGTCATCTTCATGCCTGCGTATGATTTCTATGGAATTGTCGGTAGAGCAATCATTAACAAGCAGCAACTCCCAGTCGGTAAAGTCCTGCTGGAATACCGACTGCAAGGTTTGTTCCAAAAAACGACCTGCATTATAGACAGGAACGATGATGGAAACCTTTGGCGTTTGGGTTGCTTCGGCTTGTTGTGTCATTCTTTATTTTAGTAAATAGGAGTGAGCCAATGTTTATACTCGGCATGTTTGCCTGTGAGGACCTCGTAGTAGGTTTCGAACAGCTTTTTCGTGAGCGGTCCGCATTTGCCCTGTCCTACGGGATAGCCGTCGATATCGATGACCTGCGTGATTTCCATGGCTGAACCGCAGAGGAAGGCTTCATCACAGATATATAGTTCGGTGCGGTCGATGTCGCGCTCGATGGTTTCAATCCCAAGTAATTCGCGGGCAATGCGGATGATGGTGTCGCGGGTGATGCTCTCCAGTACCGATGCGGTGCAGGGCGGGGTGTAGAGCGTGTTGTCGCGTACCATGAAGAAACATGAGCCCGGACCTTCGGCCACCTTGCCCTGATTGTTCAGGAATATTGCCGTGTCGTAGCCGTTCTGCTGTGCTTCAAGGTGAGCCATTCGGCTGTTGATATAATTGGCGCCGACCTTTGCACGTGGTGACAGGTTCCTGTCGCTGATACGTTCCCAAGAACTAACCTGGCAGCGCAGTCCCTTCTTTCCTTCGATGAGTGTGCGTCCTTTGGGAATGGGGGCTATAAACATGTTGATGGGTTCGCATGAACTCCAGGTGCCGCCAAGTCCGTCAACGAAAACGGTCTGCCTCACCTGTATGTCCTCGCGGTAGTTGTTGGCTTTCACCACATCTATGAGTCCGCGCTTGAAGTCCTCGGTGGTGTAAGGACTTTTCAGCCTGAATATCTTGATGGAGTGGTGGAGCCGCTTGTAATGGTCGTCCAGTCGGAAAGCATACAGTTGCTGTTCCTCTTCGCTCCAGTAGCAGCGGATGCCCTCGAAAACGTTGGCACCGAATTGCGAAGTGGGGGAGAGCACGTTGATTTTCGCCTCCGTCACGGGAATCAGTTCCCCGCCCAGCCATATCAGTCTTTTATTGTTGTCCACAATTATTGTTGTATTTTTCTTATGTTTATTCTTTTTTATTCATGAGCCAGCCTGATGATTTCCTCTTCAGCCATCCTTGCTGCTTCCGAGTCGGTCAGACTGTCGTCTTGCTTGTTCTCGTAGATGTTTTTCTGGCGAAAGACATCTATAACTGTCTTGCCGATGATATAGATATCAATCAGGCATCCCCATTTACGGAACAGGTCGATGTATTTGCCGTCGAAATCGGCCTTTTCGTCCCAGGGGAGGTCGTTGCGGCCTTGAACTTGGGCGTAACCCGTAATGCCAGCCACGGCTTCGAAGCGTTTCTTGAAACGGGCATTAAGCGTGTCGAAATCTCCCAGTTCGTATGAAACACAGGGGCGAGGCCCTACTATTGACATGTCGCCTTTCAGCACGTTCCACAGTTGTGGCAGCTCGTCAAGGCTTGTCTTCCGCAGAAACCGGCCCGAGCGTGTCACCCGGGGGTCGTTCTCGAAGTTGAACAGTCCTGCACCCTGTTTCTCCGCGTCGTTTACCATCGAGCGGAATTTCAGCATCTGGAAGATACGTCCGTGGCGTGTGCGGCGGTCTTGTCGGAAGATAACCGGTCCTTTCGAATCGGTCTTTATCCAGATGGCACAGACCAGAAGAACAGGCGACAACACGATAAGCGCTGCCAGTGCCGACACGAAGTCGAACACGCGCTTAATGAAATTGTTAATCATCACCCATATCTTCATGGCAGTCTCCTTTAAAAAGTATATGTATGGAACAGGTCGTCGAACGTTTCCTGTCGCTTAATCACGTCAATCCTGCCTTCTCTCAGCTCCAGGATGGGGAAGTTGGGCAGAATGAATGGTGGCTTCAGCACCACCGAGTAGGACCCCACATTCTCGAATACCACGAAGTCGCCCAGACTTAACGGACCGTTGTAGCCACGATACAGATAGTCAGACTCAATGCAGGTGAACCCCGCGAAATCAAGGTCGGCGTATTCGCTGGTGGGCAGCGTCTCGTCGTGCATCACGGTGAGGGGCGGATTCTTCTTGTTGAGTGTCGGGTTGATGTTGTAGATGCTTCCCATCAGCGTGGCTATCTTCTTGCCCCGTATGTCCTTGATGCTTTTCACGCGGGCTGCGAATCGCATGGCATCGCCTACGAGCGCACTTCCCGGCTCAATGAACAGCTGGGGCTGATGCTCGCACCCGCCGAAATGCTGGGCTATGGTGGCCGCGGCTTCCTGGGCATATTCCTTGTAGGTGGGTATGTGCATGCCGAACTGTGCTTTCAGCGAGTTCTTCATCTTGCCAAAGAGTCCGCCGCCAAGGTCAACATGGTCGGGCAGTTCAGGGCAGAGTTCATCGGCCAGTCGGCAAATACCTTCGGCACGTGGCTTCCAGGTCTCGCCCCGTCGGGATGCGAAGTGGCAGTGGAGTCCGGCAATGCGGATGTTGCCTATACCGTTCAGATGTGCCACCAGTTCGCTGAATTCCTTTTTCTCCACATCGAATCCGAAACGCGACAGGGTGCCGTCGTTGATTTGGAAATTGCACCTCAGTCCAACATTGATGGTCATGTCGGGATGCTGTGCAGCCAGTTCTGTGATGGCGGGCACTTCCACATAGTCGTCCAGGTTTACGATGCCTCCGCCGAGAATCACTTCTCTGACGGCCTCGAAGTTTTTCACCGGACCGTTGAAATGCACTTTGCTGTAGGGCACGCCAATCCGCCGGGCTATCTCCAGTTCCATATCGCTCACCACTTCGGCATATCCCCCCATGTCGTCAACCATCCGGCATAGCCGCGGGGTGTAGTTCGTCTTGTAGGAATAGGCGATATATGTCTCTGGATAGTATTTCCTGAATGCCTTCAGCAGCTCATGGAAATTCAGTTCGAACTGCTCGGTGTCGAGCAGGTAGAACGCATCGCCATGACTACGGCTTATATCGTTTAATATGTTATAGCTCAGTTCCACTGATTTGTTTCCTTGTTTATTCTTTATTTCTTTTTCTGTCAACTATCTCGTTTACCTTTCGGCACACCGTTAAGTGATTTTCTTCGAAATAGGAGGCTGGCAAACAGCACAGCTCTTTTTCAAACTGTCTGATACCTTTGACACCGTCTGAGAATATTCGTTCTATCTCGCCGGGGTCCTTAATCTTCGATGTATCGCAAAATGCCCGTGAGAGGATGGCCATCTGCGAGCCAAGCCGATAATGCTCGGCAATGATGTTACGACCAGATATGAGTCCGCCGTCGAGTGTGGCAATGCCGCCAAATCCGAAGAAGACTCCCCTGTTTCGCAATTTTGCCGTAATCTCATCTACTTTTCCGTTGGCCAACAGTTCAAACAGGAATGATAGCCCGTAGTCAAGATGCAGGTCGTTCAAACCAATGTGTATTTCATCTATACCGTCAAGGTTCAACACCTCGTCGAGCGATTTCTCAGCGCCTATTGTTTCCAGCAGCAGCATGGTTCGGACACGTCCTCCGACATAGTCAATAAAACGCCGTGCATCATCGGTCGTCTTCCACATTGGCAGCATGACGATGTCGGCACCTCTGCTGATAATTTCGTCTATTTCTTTTCGGCTTCCTTCGTACAAAGGATTACAGCGAACCAGCAAACTGGCCCGCTCGATTTGTCCTTTCACGATGTCGATGTCCGTCAGGTTATGATGCGACTTCACAGAGTCTATATGTCCCTGACGCTCTGCCTTTCCCCTCGTTTCAAGGTCTATAAATATTCTGTCCACACCATTCCTGTCGGCAATCTTTGCCACTTCAGGATTGTTGGTAATGTACATCAGATTCAGTGACATGGTATTGTTAGCCCTTTTTTATTATATAACTCAATACCATGTCATTTATTGCATACCTTTATCTATTATTTTCATTCTTTCAGCTTCACCCAGTACGCCATGCCGCTGCTGGTGCGTCGACTTTCGAAACGATACTCGGGACGATTCAGGAAACGGCCGATTTTCCGGAACGAGGATTCATCCTCGCGATAGCCTTTGAAGTGGCTCTTCAGCAGGGCGGACATCTCTTTCAGCGACATCCACTGGCCGTCTTCATCCTTTCGCGGCCTCTGGATGACCGATAGCAGCATCTCGCCCAGTCCGTTCAGCTGCTGGTATTGCAGGTTGTGCTGCATCAGTTGCTGCTCCTCTTCCTTGGTCAGCCAGTAACGCTCGCCCTTGTCGATTTCATGGCGCAACTGGGCATAGAGCATGTCGTGATAGACGGGTGTCTGGAAATCGATGTCGCCGTCGATGTTCACGCAGATGAAGCGGCGTGCGCCGGTGGGGTCGGTGAGGGGCATCTGCTCGTTGGTGGTGCCGATGAACGATGCGTAACGGCGGTGGCTTTGGTAGGCCTTGCCGTAGGGTGGACGGTAGTTCAGGTCGGTTGTCGAGACGAGATACTTCAGCACAATCTGCTGCCGCTGGGTAATCTTGTCGAACTCGTCAAGATTGATGAGCGCGAACGAGGTGAGGCCGAGGTTCAGGTCCGACTCGTTCTTGAAGTTGATGCGGTCGTTGTAGTAGTTCATCAGTTCAGGGGGCAGCAGCAATCGGCAGAAACTGGTCTTTCCGCAGCCTTGGCGGCCTATCAGCAGGGGCACGAGGGCGTTGCCCGTCAGTTGTCCCTTGCCCAGCCACATGGCCACCATCGAGCGCATCCAGATGTGGAACAGGTGTGGCCACTCGGCCCATTCGGTGGGTATGCGCTGTGCCAATGGCGTCACACGGTCTTCGCCGTCCCAGAAGGTCAACCGCTCCAGATATTCGTTGATGGGGTCGTAGAGCCGTATGTCGTTCGAGTTCACGTAGCGGCGGATGTCCTTGTCCCAGCATTTTATGCCATGCTCGTGGGCACGCATGGTGATGCTGTTGCGGGCCTCCTCGGTAAGGTCCTGGTAGCTGAATCCCAGTCCCCTGCGCTCGCGGTATTCGGCCACGCCGCGCATCACGTTCTTGCGCAGGTCGTAGTTGGCATTCAGAAAGAGGTTGACTTTCATCGTCAGCAGCGTTTCGGCAGGTATCTGGCCCGTCAGCGGCAGGTGTTTGCGCGCCTTGTAGCGCTTGCTCTGCTCCTGTCGGTAGGCATTCTCGAACACTTTGTCCACCAGCTGCGGGTCGCTGTTGAGCCACGAGCGCGACTTGGCCATCTGGCGTGCCAATGCCATCGGGATGCCCGTCTGCTGGCAGTATTCGGCCAGCCGCGTCAGCACCACATGGCGCTGCTCGTCCTTGTCGGCAATGCCCTCGGCATCGTCCATCGCCTTCGAAAGATTAAACTCGTAGGCTGTCCTCACCGACACGATGCTCTCCGTTTTCATCTCGTAATCGAAGGGGTCGCTCAGGGCATGGAGGTTGGTGCTCGTCACGGGTTCGGCACGGGCATAGATGGGTGTGGCCAGTGGGTTATACACCACTTGCGGGTCGGCGGCCATATAGCAGATGCGTTCGGGCATCGGATTCAGTTTCTCGACGGTCACGCCCAGCTGTCCGTTGTAAATCAGTCGGGCGCGCTCATACAGGTTCTGGTGGAAGTCGCGCGTGCTCTTTTCATCCCGCGGAAGTCCGCCTCCCTCGTTGGGAAACAGCTCTCCCCGGCAGACAATCTTCACCGACTGCCCCTCGGCACCCACAAAGGCCATCAGCGTCTGCGGCATCTCGGCAGCCCCGCGGCGCACGGCCTCGGCTTCTTCTATGCCCGGCAGGTTGTTCACTTCGAGCAGCACCAGTCCTGAGTAGCCTTTCACCAACCGGCTTTGGTTAGCGGTCTCCATCTGCAGGGCAATGCAGATGCGTGGCAGCTGTTTGGTTTGTGTGGTAAACTGGGTCAGCGTGCCGTCTTCACTTCGATGGTCTTTCATGATGGGGTAGTAGTGGCGCATGGCGTCCACCCCTCCCTGGTATTGGCAGGAACGAATGGTTTCCACCAGGTTTTCCGTTTCCATCAGCCGCAGTGTCTCGCGGTTGCGGTATTGTTTGATGATTGTAACTCTTGTGTCCATAAATATTCTTTGTTTTGTTTTATCATAGTCAGCTGCAAAGGTACAAAAATCTTTTGTCATTTGCAAACTTTCACGAGAAATTTTTAAAAAAATAGGTTTTAACTACACTGCTAACTTGAAACGTCTTATAATCAATAAGATAACACATGTAGTTAAACTACACTTAACTACATACTAACTACATGCTAACTTCATTTTGGCATCCAAGACATGCTGATTTGAATTTTCACTAACGTCAGTTCCCGTCAGTTCCGAACTTGGGAACTGACAGTTCCGCCTATTGGAACTGACAGTTTCTCCTATCGGAACTCCCAGTTCCCAATATCGGAACTAATTCGGAACTCCTTGAAAACCAATTGATAAGAACACTAATTCAGGCAAAAATCCCTTATTCTGCAGATCTCCTCGAGTAACCATGTAGTTTCTATGTAGTTACCATGTAGTTAAATGTAGTTTAACTACATGGTCTAACATTCAGTATATCAGTTTGTTTACTCGCTTAGTGTAGTTAATACCTATTTTTCAACAATTTTCTAGTCTAGTGAATTTTTTAAATCACAAGGCATGATTCAAATTGGCACCTTTCAGCACCATGTTTGGGGGGCATTGAAAAGCAAATCTCCGCTTTCTGCCTGTGTCCCCATTCCAGATGTTGTCTGTATATCTGCGTCCTGGCACAAAGTTTTTGACAGAATTGCATCATATACACAATCTTGTCCAACCCTGTCGCCTCTGGTTGTGTGGACCACTTGACGCTTTTGAATATACTTACTCGCATTATTCAATAGCTTGATGTGGAATACACGCGTTTGCGATTTACAATGTTGTCTAATTGCATGCTGATATTTTGAAAATCCTGATTCAAATCTAATGTTCGAAAATATATGGTATTACCAGTAGTTTTCTTCATCTGTTCATCTGGTACAATATCTTCTTCGGTTTTGGCATATAATAACATACCATCTACCATTCCAGTCCTATCCTTATCTTGTTCCATGACATAAGTATTAATCTGATAAAGATTATTGGAATGTATTTTCTGCTTGTCGAAATTGCTCTGTAAAGATTGATTATAGTATTTTGTGTCTATTATGAGTGTCCTTTCTCCAATAGTTAGCATAATGTCCGTTTGCATGGTAGGAATGATACTCATAGCCGATTCTTCTTCTATTAAGTCCCATCCTACTTGCGCTACACGAGGTTTTATATCTGGGTGATGTCTTCTATAGTACTCCAATACAAACTTCTCAAACAATCTTTCCATCCTCTCGTCTGATAGTGATTTCATCCTGCGATTTCCGTTCTCTGTAGTCATGAGTTTTTCTTCATGAACAAAGCGGCATAAGTTAATGAGGAACTGATAATTCTTATTATTGCCATCAAAAACAAATTGATTCCATTGAACTGTGACTAAACTTATCGAGTCAACGGAAATGAAGAATCGCAGTAGTTGTTTAATTGCTCTCTTACGTTTTGAAGCAACGTTTGAGCAAAGAAACAATTCCTGAAGCGTTGTCTTTACTATCTGATTATATGGATTATTGATAGAAAGCTCATCATACAGACAATATACATGCAGAGGTTTTTTTCTTTGTAAATCATGTGTCTTGAACAAATCAACTTTTCCTCGCATTATCGACAATACGCCCTCATCACCAACATAAGTCTTATACAATCCTTGCTTTATTTGACTTGACACACTTAATATGAGAATTTCGGCGAGCAAATCTTGTACGTCATCGAAATCCTCTCCCTTTATCTGCTCAAACATGTTATTAAACTTAAAGTGCCTAAAAGCATAGGCCAACATGTAGTAGATATTATGAATAAGTATGTTCTTATGTTCAGTCATTTAAAACTAAAGCATTGCGCAATTTCTCTGATTGCTCATTAAATTTATCATCTTCATCAAACCAATACTCTCTCAACATCGGAATTATTTCATATTCAACAACATTCCTAAGCCATGTTTCTTCAACTACTTCCTGATTACAAAAATAGCTATGCCCAATGCAGAATCCTTTGCCAAGAGAAGGATCATCTACTATAAAATTATTCAAATTAACGATAGCATTTATAACTTCATCGAAAAGCTTGCTATTCAATTTCTTTTGATATTTGTTAAATTGCTTAGTACCAAAGGCTGGTTCGAGAGTAAAAAACTCAAACCGTCGTCGCAGTGCGATATCAAGCATTGCTATGCTTCTGTCCGCAGTGTTCATTAACCCAATAATATAAACATTCTTTGGCACCCTTAGTGGCACATTAAAGTTCGCCAATTCTATCGTTTCGCTTCTATGGTCTTTATCAATGAGGGTGAATGCCTCTCCAAATATTTTACTTAAATTACCACGATTAATTTCGTCAATAATGAAGAAGTATTTATTATTCTTATCTTTAGATGCATTATCGCAGAATTGTTTAAAAACGCCCTCTTGTAATACGAAATTTCCATCTTCTCCAGGCCTATAGCCAATAATGAAATCTTCATAAGTGTAATTGGGGTGGAATTGAACAGAGCATATCCTACGATTATACTTCCCCTTCATCATCGCATAGGCTACTCTTTTGGCTAAGAAAGTTTTGCCTACACCAGGAACACCTTGCAAGATTATATTCTTCTTATAACTTAATCCATCAAAAATCGCCTGTATATTTTCCTCTTCGATAAAAATGTTGTCTCTCCTTAAATCCTCTTTAGTATATGATATTTTGTTTTTAACAGGGGTATTCGTGTAATCCCCTATGATTTTTACTAATCCATTCCCGATATTATCTTCAAGATGAAAGAAACAGGGGGTCAACTTCTCAATTTCATCACTATAATCACAATACGGTTTGGGTAAATTCGTGAGTGAGAAAGGTCGAGTGAAAATGTCAACGATTCTGAAGTCTACTTTATCCTCTCCTACAGCAGTAATTTCTAGCATTGCAACAAGACTCGTTGCTTTCGTATTACAAGCTAAAACTCTATCACCGATTTTTGCAAGTGAAAACGGATGAATTGTGCGAATTGGTGGAAATTTCTTTTCAACATCCAATTCGGGCGCTTCCTGTACATATTCCAGGTCGCCCTTGTGTTCTGGATCATAATAATAACGCGGCTTCTGGCTTTTTCTATAAAAGTAATTGACGCGCTTGTTTTTTTCTAATTCTCGCGCTTGTCGGTTTCCAATTTCGTCTGTCTTTATTCTACCATCTTCGTTCATTGGATATTGCCAAGCTGCACAAGATCGATACCCTCTATCTCTGTCACTAGGATTAAGCAATATCTCAGGAGGATTCATCTCATATATGGGTGGTAAGTATCTTTCTATATTCCGCAAACGATCTTTTGCGGAGTCGATAGAATTTTTATCAACAGGAATTTTACAATAATCAAGCAATGAGATTGCAAGTTCTTGAGTTGTTATAGGTTGGCCAAAGTGTGGATTGTCCTCTCTATCAATTAAGTAACAATAAAGCCATTTCTGTAATTGACCATCAAATTCGTTGTCTTTTGACTTCTTGCTGACTCTGTTTTTTAAATGTCTTTTATTTCCAAAGAATGAGATAGTTTTTTCGTCACCTATGGCAGCATCCTCAACACCCCAAATCTCTGGTCTAATATTAAGCCACCAATATTGTACTTTTTTAGGATGGGCAGTATTATAATCTTCTATACCTATCATGCTAATCGTATTATAAGTTTCATATTCTTTTTTTAGTTCTTTATTTATTTGACGAATTCCCTCACTGAGTTGAACAACGCGACTTTTGGATTTAGAGTCAATAAGTCCACGAGATTTTAGCCAATTCATAAAACCTGGTTTATGGACTGAATTAGAACGAAGAAACTTTGCTAGGGTCAAATTGGGGTTGCGTTCATGTTCCAACTTGAATTTGTTATACATCCTTTGATATTTTTCATCTGCGATGTTTGCCATACGGATTGGATATTTATATTTTCTACTTGCAAAGTTACAAATAAATATTGAGATTATTTACATCAATACATAATTTTACACATTATTTGATAAAAAAGAACTCCTTACCATCATTCTTCTTCCATAGTGTTCACAATATGTCTGACATTCTATGAGCATGGCAATCAATGAATATCATCCCTTTACCAAATAACTACAAATGCAAATAATATAATAAGAAGTTTTGTTGGATATTTATTTATGTGATATATTTAGTAAATCATGATTTTTTCTATAGTTTTAGGTGCTATGTTTTGAATTATTTTGCTTATCTTTGCAATCAAATATGTAGTATCACACTATAATTTAGAGTATCATATTTAAAAGATAAAGATAATGGCATTATTAAAAAAGATAGATTCAGAATTGTATTATCGAAATGCAAAGCAACCCATAGAATTGGCTATAAAGACACGGGCTAACAGCCACACATCCACTCTTTTTCATTACACAAAGACTGCAAGCACACTGTTGTCAATACTACAAGAGGGATTTCGATTCTCATATTGCTTTGAAGAATACTATCTCTTGAAGCAAGAAAACATTGGTGTACCAATGATAAGCTTCTGTGATATTCCAATAAATGACAGCGTGGAACACTCAAAAAAGTATGGGTGTTATGCTGTTGGTTTGACAAAGGATGCATTATTTGAGTGTGAGAAGATACTCAATAGAATATCACCTGTGCATTACTACATATCTCCGTATTCAATAAAGCCTGTCTTTCAGGAATTAGAGGATATTCGGCGTATGCAGAAAGAACTAGCATCAGACAGATTCAGCCCAGTTGTTAAAGAACAAATAAAGGCCATGGAAACAGGAGAATTTACTCGACTTGACGGAATTCCAAATGAGATTGTTCAAGAAGGAACAAAATATAAGATCCATATACAACAAAACTTAGTTGCCACTTGTATTGCCATTGGTCTGCTTAAGCCTTATATTTCCTATAACAGTAAACAGAAGAAGTACCAAAGAAACTATGATGAATGTGAGTGGCGAATTATTGAGCCTGAAGTATGGGATTTGGATAAAGGGACTGGGTTTAGCTGGCTTTGGTCAGTACAAGAATATGAAACATGGAGAGGAAAAGGAGCTAAACCATTCATAAAGAGTGATGACGATGAAAAATATGCAGGAATCACTTTTACTGTTGATTGCATCAGCTATTTAATCGTTAAGACTGAAAAAGAAATTCCTTCATTCATTAAACGGCTTGGAAAATTAAATATGCTATGTGGAAAACCATTGACACAAGAACAAAAGAACTTGTTGTTTTCAAAAGTCATAAGTTTTGAGCGTATCAAGAAGGACTTCTGACGAAATCTCCCATGTTGCGGAATTGCGGCATGGGAGATTTCATGTATTAATTGATTAAAAATTAGGTTTCATGATCTCTTAACATCTTAGTAATCAAAAATCATCATCATTAGGAGCCTTCTTTATTTTATCTGCCCAAAAACTCAGCATTGCATCCATGCTTTGAGGCAATTGTGGAGGATATTTCTTCACATTTCTCCATATAGTTAAAGGGCCTTTATATTTGGGGATAAGTTCGGGCAGGGGGATTGTATACTCTTCATTATTATTACTTGCATTGTATTTGAAGGTCATACTGGCTACGGTCATGGTTAGCTGAACTTTCTCATCCTTACACTTGATTCTAAGAGTGAAGTCAGACCAACAATCCCATCCAAATTTGAGCACGTATTTCTCATAACCTTCCCAATTTCTCCCTTTATATTCTACGGTGAAGGTTTCTTTGTCCTGTCCTTCTATTTGTGAACTCGATTTTCCGTTGCTGCCTTTCCAGTCGCTCAGCAAATCCGAGGCTCTCTTGTAGAGATCCGATGCAGATACTCCAGGAACTTCTACGACCACTTTTTTCTCGTAAGCACCATTTTCATTAAGAGGTTGAAAACTGTTCTTCTTGTTACCTGCCATAGCGGTCATCACCACCATGAACATTAAAAAAGTAATTACCTTCTTCATAATTTTTTTTTGTTCCTATTACTAACTAAACTTGGGAAAGAAAGAAGCGTGAACTTACTTCATCCTCTCCGAGGCCGTGGAAATTGCCTGCAACACAAGATTAAGTCCGCCCACGCTATCGCGCGAGCGCTCACTTCATCTTTCTTTTGTGTTGCTTGGGCAACTTGTCTGTTGAAATTTTCCACGTTTCGGAGACAAGAAAAGATAGCGAACGCTAATTCATAACCAACAAAGTTTTTGAAAACCGCATGTTCTTGCGGATTCCGTTGCAAAGATAATCAAAAACTTTAATAATCAAACATGGAATCAACTTTTTTTGATATATTCCTCTAAAAGCAGAACTATGCAAAAATCCACAATGGTAAATAATTGAATCTTTTATCAGTTTAACTCCTCACATCCACAGGACGTGAGCTTTTGCCTATCTTCACCCAGTCTTCACGAAAACTGGGGTTGGTCAATATGTAAACGTATCCAGGTTCTTTGTTGTTCATGTTCATTTGTTTTTATCAGATTTTTTACAATCCCCCATTTGTTAAAAAACTCCCGTTTGCTTTCTACTTCAAACACTATTACAGGTGTCTGAGGATCTCGTCAGCCTTGGTCTCTTGCATCTTCATGATAGCGAACCAACGTTTGCCCAAATCCTTGATGCTGGCTCCGATGTGATAGACATCATCGTCAAGCAAAAGGAAACGGTCGTGAGAACGAGTAAGCACATGAATAGGGATAGGAGCATACTGGCTGTCGTGACGCTGTATGTCGAGACGTTGTTGGGCATTTGGTTGCTGCGTATAGATTTCTGCCGTCACTCCGTTCTCGCGCTTGTCAAGTAATGTCAGCACGCTCTCGTCGATATAATTGTCAATCAGGATGATTCTCTTGCAGGCACTCTTTACCAGACGGCTGACTAACTCGTAGGCGTCGTAAATCTGCCCATCAAAGAAAATGCCCTCAACAGGAGGCAGCGACGTGCGGACAAAGAAATCAATCTTCTCTTCAGTCTTTGCCACCCGTTGTTCCAGCCGTTCAAATCGTTGGTTGATGGAATAGCCCTTCAGCAGATACTCTTTCAGCACACTGTTTGCCCACTGTCTGAAAAGAATACCTTGGCTTGACTTGACTCGGTATCCGACAGAAAGAATCATATCTAAATTGTAGAACTCCACCAGGCGTGTGACTTGACGTCCTCCCTCATTTTGAACTATCGCAAATTTTGCGACAGTTGCCATGTTATGCAATTCTTCGTGTAGAGCGTTGTTTATGTGTTTACCTATGGTCTTGACATCGCGCCCAAAAAGAATTGCCATCTGATTTCTGTTCAACCAGACGGTTTCAGCCTCTAACCTTACCTCAAGATGGATGGCATCATTTGGTTGGTAGAGCACTATTTCGTTCTCTTGCATTGATAATGCTTTATTGGCAGACATCTTTATTCATTTAAGTTGAAAGCCGATATGTATTGATTATTTTGCTGCAAATATACAAAAACTTTTGAGATTATCACCCTCTTATTTCGAAATACTCCAAATAATCCGTGATTATTTCATGTTTCTATTTAAATTGCTATCATTTTTTGTTAGCAGGATAATCGATTACTCGTTAATTGAGAAAAAAGGAATTATCTTTTCAAACCATAATGTTATTTTCTGTTTTTTTTCGGATGATTAACATAGGAAGAGGGACATCCGATTCAGGATCTGCAATAAGTTCTATTTGCCATTTTTTGAAATAGAAGAATATACTAATAGAAAGAATTATTCCTTTATTTCTTGTAAGAAACTTGTCGACAACCTCCTTTTGAAAGATTGTCCTTTGTTTCTCTGACAAATCCTCCATCACGAGATTAAAGAAACGTTTTAACTCCGTATAGTAAACATATCCATTGGGGGCAAGATTTACTTTTAATGCTACAGCGTTTGGCGCTTCTGGGATTTTAATACAGTTGGTAAACAATCCCCAAATAGGAGATTGTACGTTTTTGTATGCAAGCTTTCCTCCTCCACGGTCTTCGCCTTTTGAATACTTGGGAATGACTTCATGTTGAATGTAGTCAAGATTATATTGCTTATATAATTCGTTTTCTAAGAATACGCGTAATCCTTCAATTGTAATTATTTTAGTCGGTGAATTGAAATGAATGAATTCCGCCTGTGCTTTCTTTCTCATGCCATTATCCATAGTAACAAGTATATCACAACGCATTGCATAATATGTATGAAGTGCATCTGTCATAATGTTAAGGATGTTCCGTTTTTTGTCTCGACTGTAACCACAAAATGCAAGAGTTGTATATTCTGCAAGAAAATAGTTGTAACTGTTTATTCCATTTATTTTTTCGAGAGTGGCAAGAATTGTATCTGTTAAGTTCTTGTTAGTTCTTGAAATGCATAGTTCGTTTAAATAATCAAAAATATCAGAACTATCTATATTCTGCATTTCCTGGATTTTTCTTTCTCCTTCAATGTTGCATATTGACTTGTATATCTCTACCTCTAGCTTTTTGTTTTTTAGTATCGAAGAGAAATTGTCTAGTAAAAATATGATGGTGTCCCATATATTACGAATAAGAAATCCGTTATTTGGGTTTTCTATGGGAGTTTCTAATGGGGTAGCAAGAAGATGATTGCGGATGCTTTCAAATGTCGTTTCATCCATTATTGGCTTAATAAGTTCCGTGAAACAGACATGTTCAAATCCAGATTTGTAAGTTTGTAAAGACAATGACTCTCTTTCTATAAATTGACGAGGTGTGCATTCGTATGGATATGGCGCATCTATGTTATCTTTATACTCTAGTAGATGAGTCTGACATATATCTGTAAGGGTATCCAGATCTTGTTCGTACTTTACAATGTTAGTGGGAGTTTTAGATTGATACAAGTCTTGAATATGAGCCCTTGAGTATGGAAAGATAAAGAAGTCCTTGACTTGAGTAATAAAATCGCGTAAGTCATGGTATTCCTCGTTTTTGAGGTAACTAATAATATTCCAGTCAAGGTATATTTTTAACATATTACGTAAACTTATTCAATTACGAAGCGAAGGGGTTGGAAGGGGGCAGAAACTTTGCTGAATATAAACGTATCCAGGTTCCTTATTGCTCATATTTTTATTCTTTTTTATAGACCATAGGGTTAGTCTTCCTTATTCTTTTGATAGTGTTCTCGGGCGATGGCAATTGCCTTGCGAAGTTTTTCTGAAAGTAATTGCTTGTCTGGCAACTTCGTGTAATACTGTGCCACTTTGATGGGGCTTTCTTCATCAAGCATCAGATACTCAATGTGTTCCGTATTTCCTTCTGAGCATAGTATCAGACCTATGGGTGATTCTTCCCAAGATTTACGGTCGTTTTGGTTCAGATATCTTAAATACAGGCGCATTTGTCCTTCGTATTCTGGTTTGAACTTCCCAAGTTTTAAGTCGATAGCTACCAGTCTGCGAAGTTCACGATGGAAGAATACCAAATCGATATAATAATCTACGGCATCAACGGTTATCCGTTTCTGTCGCTTCACGAATGTAAAGTCGGAACCAAGTTCTGACAGGAACTCCTCAACCTGACTTAGGATGGCATTCTCCAAATCCTTTTCAGAGAACACGTCGGGGAGTCCTAGAATATCGAGGAAATAACTGCTGCGGAAAACCATGTCAGGCAATAACTGATTATTCTTCTTTGACTCCTCCAGTTCTTTCTTGATAACCTCCTCCGGCTTCCGACTGAGTGCAGTCGTTAGATATAATTGCTTGTCTATCTTCTCGTCAAGCGTACGTGTATCCCAGTGCTCAGAAATACACATCTGGGCATAAAACTGGCGTTCTATGGGATTTTTGATATACATTAAGCTTTTCAGATGCGTCCATGTCAATTGTCTCTGCGTTGCGGAGAGTATGTCCTCTTCTGAGAAAGTCTCCGCAGCGCGGAGACAATGTCGCAGTGTCTTCTCACTCCATCCGCTACCATATCGTTCTGTCAGTTTTATAGACAGGTTTATCACTACCTGTTTGCCGTAATCCGCCCGTTTGTTATAGAGTACATCTTCCTTAATACGCTTACCTATAGACCAGTTCGTCATACAAGCTTCTGTGTTCACATATGTGGCAATCCTGCCACGTGCGCCATCAATAATCTGGCACACATCTGCATACAGTGTTGTCTCTTGTTGGGGCTCTATATATTTTATTTTGCTCATAGTTCCAAAAA
>JAEEGG010014703.1_pt1 | contig 16533 bp, 18 predicted proteins | sample 9134161 | NCBI WGS metagenome assembly JAEEGG01 (sample SAMN16246543, study PRJNA631951) | gut metagenome | biome: gut microbiome; feature: rumen; material: CR-attached | host: Bos | place: Iran: Karaj | collected 2018-10
TTGTAGCCTGCCAGTTCGATTGCGGAAACGATGAGCTTCAGAGGTTCCTCATTGCCTTCGGTGCAGTTAGGAGCGTAGCCGCCTTCATCACCGACAGCAGTGGAATAACCCTTGGACTTGAGGACCTTCTTCAGGTTGTGGAATACTTCAGCTGACCATCTGATTGCTTCTCTGAATGTAGGAGCACCGTAAGGCATGATCATGAATTCCTGCATATCAACTGTTGAGTCAGCGTGCTTGCCGCCGTTGAGAACGTTGAGCATCGGAACCGGTAAAGTCTTGCCGTTGGCGCCGCCGAGATACTTGTATAAAGGCATGCCGTAGAAATCAGCCGCAGCTCTTGCACAGGCAAGAGATACACCTAATGTAGCGTTGGCGCCTAAACGTGATTTATCCTTTGTGCCGTCGAGTTCGATCATCTTCTTGTCGATCAGAGCCTGATCTGTTACATCATAGCCGATCAGAGCCGGAGCGATGATCTCGTTGACATTGTTGACAGCCTTCAGAACACCCTTGCCTAAGAAACGGGCGGGATCGCCGTCTCTGAGCTCAAGAGCTTCTCTTTCGCCAGTGGAAGCACCTGAAGGTACCATGGCGCGGCCGAAAGCACCGGATTCAGTAGCAACTTCAACTTCTACAGTCGGATTGCCACGGGAGTCGATAATTTCGCGGGCATAAACATCAATAATTGCAGACATACTTTTTTCCTCCTATTTCGTAGCGTCAATTATTTCTTTAAATGAATCGACTTTGAGTGAAGCGCCACCGATCAAAGCACCATCGATATCTTCACAAGCCATATATTCCTTAATGTTGGTCGGTTTTACCGAACCGCCGTACTGCACTCTGACAGCCTCGCCTGTTGCCTCGTCATAGAGAGCTTTGACAGTGTCTCTGACCAGTTTGCAGCAGTCTTCTGCGATCTCCTTGGTCGCAGATTTGCCGGTACCGATCGCCCAGATCGGTTCATAAGCGATGACCATTCTGGCGACTTCATCGGCATCCAGACCTGCCAGTGAACCGGCCAGCTGGGACTTGATGACATCGGCTGTCTTGCCTTCGTCATATTCCGCTTCCGTCTCACCGATGCACAGGATCGGGATGATATCGTCCGCAAACAGACGCTTGCACTTTGCAGCGCAGGCAGCATCTGTTTCGTTGTAGTAAGTTCTTCTCTCGGAGTGGCCGATGATACAGTATGTGATTCCGACTTCCTTGAGCATCGGAACAGATACTTCACCGGTATAAGCACCGGAATCCTTCTCATTGCAGTTTTCTGCGGCAATGATCAGATTCTTCGCATTCTTGACACAGACATCGAGGTCGACATACGGTGCACCGACACCGTAATCAGCACCCTCTTCTCCGGTCAGGACTTCTTCGATGCCCTTCATGAATTCCAGAGCTTCCGAAGGAGTCTTGTTCATCTTCCAGTTACCAACGATAATAGGTTTTCTCATTTCAGCTCCTTTTTATTTTTCGTCCAAGATATCGACACCAGGTAAGCCGTTGCCCTCCAGGAATTCCAGGGAAGCACCGCCGCCTGTTGATACGTGAGAAACTTTGTCGGCATAACCGAGCTGTTTGATCGCTGCTGCGGAATCACCGCCGCCGATGATCGTTGTGCCCTCGCACTCTGCCAGAGCCTTGGCGACTGCATTGGTGCCCTTAGCCAGCACCGGATTCTCAAACACGCCCATCGGACCGTTCCAGACGACTGTCTTGGCTGCCTTTACCTTCTCGGCAAACAGTTCAGCTGTCTTGGGACCGATATCCAGACCCTGCTTGTCAGCCGGGATACTGTCAACATCGACGATTTCCGTCTCGATCTCGGCATCGATCGGATCAGGGAAAGCATCCGCAACGACAGTGTCGATCGGTAGCAGCAGTTCCTTGCCTAAGGCTGCAGCCTTGTCCAGCATCTCCTTGCAGTATTCGAGCTTTTCGTCATCGACCAGCGAGCCGCCGATCTCTTTGCCCTGAGCCTTCAGGAATGTATAAGCCATGCCGCCGCCGATGATCAGCGTGTCACATTTTTCGAGCAGATTGTTGATGACCTTGAGCTTGTCAGCAACCTTGGCACCGCCTAAGATTCCGACAAAGGGTCTGACAGGATTCTCGACCGCATCGCCCAGGAACTTCAGTTCCTTCTCGACCAGGAAACCGGCTGCGGAACGCAGTACAGTCGGAATACCGACGGTGGAAGCGTGAGCTCTGTGAACGGAACCGAATGCATCCTCAACAAACAGATCGCCCAATGATGCCCAGTACCGGCCCAGGGTCTCTTCGTTCTTGGATTCGCCCTTTTCATATCTCGTGTTCTGCATCAGGACGACTTCGCCTTCCTTCATGTCTGCGACTGCCTTTTCAAGAACTTCGCCTCTTGTCGCATCGACGAAGATGACCTTGTTGTCAGGCAGATATTCCTGCAGTTTTGCAGCAACAATAGCCATATTGTTTTTCTTCTTTGCCGCTTCGATCTCTTCCTCGGTCTTCTTGTAGTCAACCTTGCCTAAATGAGAGAGCAGGATGACCTTTGCATTGTTCTCGAGCAGATATCTGATTGTCGGCAATGCAGCAACGATTCTGTTGTCATCTGTAATCACATCACCCTTGTGCGGAACGTTGAAGTCAACTCTGACGATGACTTTTTTGCCCGCTACGTCCAAATCTGTAACCAGCTTTTTAGCCATAACAAAACTCCTCCTAAATTCATCCTTATTATAACATTGAAGGTCATAAAAAAAGTAGGTCATTTATGACCTACTTGCCTTCATTTACCGGAATTTCATCCGCCTTTTTCTTTTTGCCTTTTTCCTCGATGCCGTATTCCCTGCATTTTCTTGCATATTCCTTTTCGGCAGCGTTGAGTTCGTGCAAAATTTCTTCTAAACTTCTCATATACACCTCACAACATTTCCAATTCTAACACAAATTTTCTAAAATAGAATTATGTATTTGAAAGAAGAAACAGAAAATACACTGGTCATCGAAAAGTCCCGTTTCATCTGCTTCATCAGACATGTGAAAAGCGAGGAAGAATACCGGGAATACCTCAATGAGATCAGAAAAAGATATCACGATGCGACCCATGTCTGTTCCGCTCTGATCTGTCACAATATCAGACGCTCATCCGATGACGGTGAACCATCCGGAACTGCCGGTGCGCCGATCCTGAATGTTCTGGACAAAAACGACATGGATGAGACCTGTGCCCTGGTCGTACGCTATTTCGGCGGCATCAAACTGGGTGCCGGCGGACTGATCAGAGCCTATTCCTCATCCGTCAGCGAATGCCTGAAAAAAGGAGTTAAAGTCATCGATGAGATCTATCCGAAATACCAGCTGAAACTGAGCTATGAGGCAGCCAACAGGATCGATCATTATCTGCGAAACAACGCGATCCTTTCAGATACCCTCTATGACAGCGATGTCACCTATATCTTCGCCCTGGATGATGAGAAAAAACTGGAAACGATCAAGGAATACACCAAAGGCGTCCTTCCGGAAAAGATCGGTGAAGAAAGCGTGCAGAAAGTAGTAAAATAGAGTTATGAAGATCATCAATCCCTACATGAAATATGTCTATATCATCCTGATCCTGGCACTGATCGCAGCGCTGATCGCTTTTCTGAAGTCTCTGATGAAGACTGTCAGGAATATATCCGATACGGCGCAGGGTGCTTCTTCCATCTCTGTACATATCGATCAGACGAATGAAAAGCTCTCAGCGATCAGGGAAAGCAAAGACAGCTATAAATTCTTCCTCTCCCTGCTGGCGGTCTTCGTGATCATCAAAGAGACATTCAAATATGCCAAGAGTGAGAAATCTCTTTCAAAATCCTTCCGGAAAGCCTTCATGAGGCATACCACTTCATTTACAAAGATCCATATATAAAAAATAAAAGCCACATGCGTGGCTTCTTTTTTTATTTTGTACCGTATATTCTGTCTCCGGCATCGCCCAGGCCCGGAACGATGTAGCCGATCTCATTGAGATGATCATCCAAAGCAGCCATATACAGATCGACATCCGGATGATGTTCCGTGAAAGCCTTGACGCCTTCGGGAGCTCCGACCAGGCAGACCATCCTGATATTCTTGGCGCCTCTGGCCTTGATCATGTCGACAGCGGCAATGGCGCTTCCGCCTGTTGCCAGCATCGGATCCAGCACCAGAACGACACCTTCCGTCAGTTCCTTGGGGAATTTGGCGAAATATTCGACCGGTTCCAGTGTTTCTTCATCTCTGTAGAGACCGATGAAACCTACCTTCGCCGTCGGGATCAGGTCCATGATACCGTTCACAAGACCCATGCCGGCTCTTAAGATCGGGACCAGGATGACTTCGGTAGCCAGTTCCTTCGTGTCACAGGGACCCATCGGTGTCGTGATATGGATATCTTTCAAAGGCAGGTCTCTGAGCACTTCATATGCCATCAGAGATGCGATCTCATCGAGATTCTCCCTGAAATCCTTATGACCTGTCTCCTCATTGCGCATGATAGTCAGTTTGTGTGTGATCAGCGGATGATCGATTACTGTAACCATAAATAACCTCCTGTTATTCTTTTTTTATTATAACCAAATATCAGAATAATGAAACCCGGAAATAAAAAACAGAGAAATAATTCTCTATTTTTCATCATATGTGAAGGAAATGTTCCGTTTCACGATCTCTTTCAGTTCTTCCATATCGCTGATCGCAGCGTTGGCAGCCTTGCTTAATTCTTCGGCGCGATTGGGATCATCCAGATAAGCGACCGTATAGGCACCGTAATTCCTTCCGCACTCGATATCCATCAGAGAGTCACCGATCATGATGACTTCACTGTTCCACCTGTTGTTTCTGACCAGCTGGAAGATCCCTTCCGGATCCGGTTTGAGATTCTTCACATCTTTCCAGCCGCAGATGTCATCAACACATTCTCTCAAAGAGAAATCATCCAGGATGCCTTCGATCCCTTCCTTTGACCTGGTGGAGATGATGCCGATGCGGTAACCCTGCTCATGCAGATACCTCAATACCTCATCGGCATGCGGTATCGGATGATAGACATCCTTGGCAACTTCGGCCTGTCTCTTGTGATAGACATCGGAAAGTGTGTCATAATCGATATCCGGGAAGTACTTCGGGAAGACATCCCGCAGCGCCGGGCCGATCACTTCGTCCTTCACTTCATCGGTAAACAGACTCTCATCGGAAAAGCGGCGGAAGAGTTCACGATAGCCTTCAAAGATGGCGTCTTTGGTGTCCATCAGAGTGCCGTCAAAGTCAAAGATCAGTGTCGGTTTCTCTTTTCTGAAGAAACGCTCAAAGAAACCCAGAAAACCCAGGATACCGATGATGCAGAAGACGATCGAAGTCACCTGCGCCATCTTCAGATTGCCCAGATAGAGAGAATCGGTCCTTCTTCCTTCAATGAAGAAACGGATCACACCGTACCAGATCAGGTAGGCATAAGCCAGCCAGCCTCTCTTCTTCTGATATCTTTTGAGCACAAACCAGATCAGCAGCCAGCCGGTAAAACAAAACACCGATTCATAGAAAAAGAGCGGTTCGTAATAATGGCCGTTGATGTGCATCCCCTCTTTCAGGAAGGAAAGGATGCCGTCGAAATAGGATTCCGCAACTTCGCCGCCGTGACATTCCCGGTTGACAAAGTTTCCCCATCTGCCGATCGCCTGTCCCAGCATGACATTGGGCATGGCATAGTCCAGGATCTTCAGGAAAGGATAACGGTGATATCTGCAGAAGCACCAGGCGAACAGTGCACCGGCAACGATGCCGCCCTGTATCGCCAGACCGCCGTCCCAGATGCGGATGATCTCCATCGGGAAAGTGAGATAATACCTGAAATTATAGAAGATACAGTACCAGAGTCTGGCGCCAAGGATCCCTATCCACAGCGTATAGATGAATAAAGAATCAAAGAAATCATCAGAGATGAACTTTGCCCTGCGGACTTCTTTTCTGGCGATCAGGAATGCGCTGACTGCACCTGTCAGGATCAGAACGGCATACCATCTGATATCGAAGGTGAATCCTAAAAGAGAGAACATCACAAATGTCTGATCATTGGGAAAAAACTTTATCATTGATTCGCTCCTTTCATCTCCAGTTCCTGACGGTATCTGTTCTTGAAATCCTCGTTGGAATTGAAGCCGAGTTTGGATAAAAGATAATTGGAAACGGCTGCTTCGATGATGACGGACAGTGATTTACCTTCGGTGATCGGAATGATCAGCATCGGTACTTCCAGTCCCAGGACATTGAAAGTCTCATTGATCGGATTGAGGCGGTCGTTCTCCATGCTTTCGTCATATTTGACCAGCTTGATCACGAAATCCAGCTGGCAGCGGTTGAGATAGGCGTTGGCGCCGAACATCCTGGTGACATCAACGATGCCGACACCGCGGATCTCCAGCATCCGCTTCAGGATCTTCGGAGCTGTGCACAGCAGACTCTTGTGGACGCGGGTGACATCGACACGGTCGTCCGCCACCAGCATGTGCCCCCTGTTGATCAGATCCAGCGCAAGTTCGGATTTACCTATGCCGGATTTACCTGTGATCATGATGCCCTTGCCGTAGATGTTCATCATGACGCCGTAGAGGTTGTCTGAGGGTGCCAGCATCTCGGAGAGAAAAGACACCAGATCGACGATCAGCTGATAAGTCGGCCCTTCATAGCGGAAGACCGGGAAGTTCTTCTGATTCGCCAGATCCAGCAGAGAATTCATAGCAGAAAACTCTCCGGACATGATGATGCACGGCGTAAAGGAGTCTGTGATGATCTCGAAACGCGCACGCTGGGTATCATAGTCGAACTTGGACATGTATTCATATTCCTTCGTGCCCAGGATGACGACTCTTTTTAAGTCATTGGACTCCAGATAACCGGAGAGTTCCAGACCCGGTCTGTTGATATCCGGAGCGATCGCCCAGCGGTTGAGCGACTCATCGTTTCCGGAGAGCTGTTCCAGATTCAGCTGTTCCTTGATCTGTCTGACATAGACACGTTTGTTGAGTTCTTCATTAGCCATGTTTATCACCTAACACTTTCTTCAGATACTGACCGGTATAGGAATGATCCATTTCCGCCACTTCTTCCGGAGTTCCCTCCGCGATGACTTCGCCGCCGTTGTCTCCGCCGTCGGGACCCAGGTCGATGATGTGGTCGGCACATTTGATCACATCGAGATTATGTTCGATCACGACCACGGAATCGCCGTTATCGACGATCCTGTCGATGATCCGTATCAGTTTGAGCACATCGTCCATGTGCAGTCCGGTCGTCGGTTCATCCAGCACAAACATCGTCTTGCCGGTAGGCTTCTTCTGCAGCTCGGAAGCCAGTTTGACTCTCTGGGCTTCACCGCCCGATAAGGTCGTTGCCGACTGGCCCAGTTCGATATAACCCAGGCCCACATCATACAGGACCTGCAGCTTGTCTTTGATCCGCTTGTGATTTTTGAAGAAATCAAGCGCTTCCTTAACGCTCATCTTTAAGACATCATAAATATTCTTGCCTTTATATCTCACTTCCAGCGTCTCGGCATTGTAGCGCTTGCCGTGACACTCCTCACATTCGACATAGACATCCGGTATGAACAGCATCGAGATCCGCTTCACACCGTCGCCATAGCAGGCTTCACAGCGTCCGCCCGGTACATTGAAGGAATAACGGGACTTGGTATATCCTCTCTCCTTGGAATCGGGCGTCATCGCATAAAGATCCCTGATGTCATCAAAGACACCGGTATATGTCGCCGGATTGGAACGCGGCGTACGTCCGATCGGATCCTGAGTGATGTAGACGATCTTGTCGATATTCTCGAGGCCTTTGATCTCTCTGGCTTTGCCCGGTCTGATCCTGACTCTGTCCAGAGACTTCATGATCGCCTTGGTCATCGTCTCGATGATCAGCGAAGATTTGCCTGAACCGGAAACGCCGGTCACACAGGTAAACTTGCCCAGAGGTATGGAAACATCGATATTCTTCAGGTTGTTTTCCTGCGCACCGATGATCTTGAGATATCTGCCGTTGCCCTTTCTTCTCTTTTCGGGGATCGGGATCTGCTTTCTGAATGACAGATACTGGCCGGTGATCGACTTCTGATCCTTCAGTATTTCTTCCGGCGTGCCCGTAAAGACGACTTCTCCGCCTTCCTTGCCGGCACCGGGACCGATATCGACAATATAGTCCGAAGACAACATGGTCTCAGCATCATGTTCGACGACGATGACGGTATTGTCAAGATCCCTCATCTTCTTCAGAGTCTCGATCAGTTTGGCATTATCCTTCTGATGCAATCCGATGGAAGGTTCATCCAGGACATAGAGCACGCCCGTCAGCGCCGAACCGATCTGGGTCGCCAGACGGATACGCTGGGCTTCACCGCCCGATAAGGAACCGGCGACACGGTCCAGCGTCAGATAATCCAGACCGACATCCTTGAGGAAACGCAGTCTCGATTTCAGTTCGTTCAGCAATGTCCTGGCGATCTCCGCCCTCATGGTGTCAAGTTCCAGATGATCGATGAAATCATAGGCCTGGATGATCGACATGCGGGTGAATTCATTGATATTGAGACCGCCGACTCTGACAGCCAGTACTTTATCATTGAGTCTGGCTCCGTGACACTTCTTGCATTCCGATTCGGTCATGAAAGAACCGTAGTATTCTTTACCGAATTTCGACTGCGTCTCTTCGAATCTTCTTTCGATCAGGCTCTTGACGCCTTCGATATAGCCGAACTTGTTGTAGGTCGTACCGCCGGTGGAAGTCACCGTATATCTGATCTCCTCCGTGGAACCGTAAAGGATGATGTTCATCTCCTTTTCCGTCATCTTGTTCAAAGGTTTGTCTTCGGAGATTCCGTAATGTTCCAGCAAAGTCGCAAAATTCTGCCATTCCAGATTGTTGCTTCCGTAGATGTTCTTGTAGTAGCGGATGCCGCCTTCCGATATGGACTTGCTGCGATCGGGCATCAGATAGTCCAGATCGACCGACATCGTCACGCCTAAGCCCTTGCATTCATCGCAGGCACCTAAAGGCGAGTTGAAGGAAAACAGACGCGGTTCCAGTCTCGGGACCGTGAAACCGCACTTGGGACAGGCCTGATGGGAAGAAAACAGATCTTTTCTGTCTCCGTGTTTCACGACACAGGTCCCATCCGCCAGTCTCAAAGCGATCTCCAGAGAGTCATTGAGCCTTGTCTCGATGCCCTCTTTCTTGACGATACGGTCGACGACGACTTCGATATTGTGTCTCTTATTCTTGTCCAGTTCCGGGACTTCATCGATGTCATAAAGCACATCATCGACATAAAGTCTCAGGAAACCGTCTTTTTTCAGTTTTTCGAAATAATCCTTGAAAGTACCCTTTTTATTGCTGACGACATTAGCCAGGATCTCCATCCTCTCGCCGTTTTCATAGGTCATGATGTTCCTCACCATGCCGGAGACCGTCATCGCCTCGATCGGCTCATTGTGATTGGGACAGTAGGCAATACCGCAGCGGGCATACAGAAGACGCAGATAGTCATAGATCTCAGTGATCGTCGCAACCGTCGAACGGGGATTGTTGGAAGTGGTCTTCTGATCGATCGCGATCGCCGGCGAAAGGCCTTCGATCACATCGACATCCGGCTTGTCCACGCCGCCCAGAAACTGTCTGGCATAGCTTGACAGTGATTCCACATAGCGTCTCTGCCCTTCGGCATAGATGGTGTCGAACGCCAAAGAAGTCTTGCCGGAACCGGAAAGACCTGTCATTACGATCATCTTGTTTCGCGGCAGATCCAGAGAGATATTCTTTAGATTATTGACTCTGGCACCGCGGATTATGATTTTATCATTCATCTTTTTTTCTCTTGATCCTGTTTCTGACTTTAGAAAGCACCTCGTTCAGTCTGACGGAATGCATATTGCCTCTGAAACCCTTGATCCTTGATAAGATCCCCTTATATACATCATCCATCGAATCGATGGCTCTTTCAATCCTGGAATCGATGAATCTCTTCCTTCTGTCTTCGATCTTGTCGACTGCGGAATAAAACTTGTTGTTGATGCCCTTGGATTCATCCAGGAAATTGCTGAAGAAAGAATCCATATGTTCGTTGATCGAATTGTCGAAACGCTCGACTCTTCTGATGAAACTCGAGATGACGCATACCGTCACTGTCGTATCCGCCGCAAACAGGGCACACAACAATAACGCCAGGAGTTCACAGACCGTCTGATCGATCCCCTGTATCACAGGAAGCAGGATCGGATTGAACACATAGATGATGATCAGTCCCGCTATACCGAAACCGATACTGGCCGGCAGACAGATGCGTCCGTTGATGTTGAGAGGCGCTTTGGAATAATCCCACCAGTATGCATGGAATATCTGTTCCAGCACATAGTGTACCACATACTCCATGAGAGCTGATACAAACATGCTTATGAGGAATACGCTCATCGGCGTGTAATCCGTATAGAAATACTCAAACAATATCGTCCCAAGCAGTGCACCGGCGCCGTAGATGGGTATGGCCGGTCCGTAGAGAAAACCGCGGTTGTCCCATTTGCCGGCCCATATCGTCATTGCCAGACTCTCATAGAAATAGCCGATCACGGAAAAGATCGAAAAGTGTACCATGCAGCGGCAGATCATCTGTCAAACGTCTCCCTGATTGCACAGAGCTTGTCGGCCATGCACACAAGTATCGCTTCCCTGCTTTTCGGAAATGAGCGCAGCGTCAGCGGCCACATATGGCAGCGTATGACTTCCTGTACATCTTCGTTCACATCGAAATAAGTCACAGCATTCTCACAGGCCTTTGCCGGATGGGTATAGCCGTGCATCTTGAAGATATTGACAAAAAGCCTGGCGTCATGCCAGTCGTAAAGATAGAAATCATGCAGGATCGCTCCCGTCAGCAGCGTATCCAGATCCGCATGCATATGCAGATCACGGTTGAGACAGTACACTGTCTTTGCCACATCGACGGAATGAGAAAGGACACTGTTTTTTCCGTGTGCCTTGTACTCATCCATCTTTAAGACATGCGGATCCTTCAGATATTTCTCAAGATAAGAATCGAACTGCTTTTCTTCTTCCCCTGTCATTTTCACCTCTCCATTATACAATACGTGATGCTATAATGGTTTTATGTCCGAAAATATCGTCAAACTTGAATATCAGGATAAAGAGATCTATCTGGTCAAGACCGCTCATGTGTCAAAAACATCGGTCGAAGACGTCAGAAGCTGCATCGAGGAAATACAGCCGGATGCCATATGCATTGAGCTGGATGAACAGCGCTACGCTTCTTTGGAAGATCCCGACAAATGGCGCAATACCGATATCATCGAGATTATCAAGCAGAAACAGGTCGGTTGTCTGATGGTCAATCTCATCCTTTCTTCCTTCCAGAGAAAGATCGCCAAATCCCTTGGAAGCAAGACCGGCGGCGAGATGAGCGAAGGCATTGCCCAGGCCAAGGAAAGGAACATCCCTCTGATCCTGGCCGACAGACCGATCAAACAGACCTTCTCCCGCATCTGGAACAAGCTTTCCACATCGGAAAAAGTCAAGATGCTAACAGGAATCATCGGTTCACTTTTTGAAGATGAGGAGATCACTGAAGAAGATCTCGCCAAGCTCAAGGAAGCAGATGCTCTGGAAGCGGCCATTTCCGAGATCGCCAAGGAGTTCCCGACGGTCAAGGAAGTGCTGGTCGATGAAAGAGACCAGTATCTGACACAGAAGATCAAGACAGCACCGGGAAAGAAGATCGTAGCCATCATCGGTGCCGCCCACTCCCTGGGTATCAGCAGATACATCGATCAGGATTTCGATCTGGAAGAACTGGAAAAAGTCGAAAAGAAAAAAGGACTCTCGTCCTATATCAAATACATGGTCCCGGCAGCCATCATTCTGCTGATCATCACCACGATCATCAAGAACAGGGATCTCGGCCTGTCGCAGATCCGCTCCTGGGTCTTATGGAACGGCGGCCTCAGTGCACTGGGTGTACTGTGTGCCCTGGGACATCCCCTTTCGATCCTGACGGCCTTTGTCATGTCGCCGATCACTTCACTCAATCCGCTTCTGGCCTCAGGCTGGTTCGCAGGCATCGTTGAAGCCATGATCCGCAAACCGAAGGTCAGAGACTTTGAAGATCTCAATGAAGATGTCTCCACCGTGAAAGGCTTCTGGAAAAACAGAGTCACCAGGACATTCATGGTCGTCATCTTCGCCAATCTCTTCTCCAGTATCGGGACCTTCGTATCAGGAATCGATATCGTCAAGAAATTCATAGAGTCGCTGTAAAGCGGCTCTTTTTTTATTTCAGATGATCCAGTACATACTGCTTGTAGAGATCGGCATTCAGTTTTGTGCACAGTCCGGCATTGGGAAGGCTGTTTCCTGTCCGGTCGATCGACAGATGGCCGTAGTATTCTCCCTCATCCAGATCCACATCCAGATGACACAGCTCGCAGGAAACGATGCTTTCGGGATATAAGGCCGCACACATCGCAGCCGGATCGGCCATATCCAGGATATCCCTGTGGAACCTTCTCTGATTCAGCTGCAGCAGCGTGACATTGCTGTCGATGCAGAAACGACCCAGAGGTGAAAGGTTCCTGATCCTTTCAATATCCTCTTCTTCCAGTACGCAATCACCCAGCGAGGCATCCCAGGTCACGAATACGATATCTTCAAAACCGAAATCCAGAACGATCTTGAAAGCCTCCGCATCCTGCCAGATATTGAATTCCGCATGTTCTGTCACATTGCCGCCGACTCCATCCGCTCCGGCCATCGATACGACTCTTCTGATTCTTCTCATCGTTTCAGGATCCTTCATCACTGCTTTTGCGATATTGGTCAGAGGACCCAACGTGATCAGATCGATGCTTTTGTCTTCATGATCCTCTAGTGTCTTGATGATCATATCGACTCCGTCGCCTTCATCCGCTTCCCTGGAATAATCCACCAGGTTTAGATCCCCCATGCCGTCTAATCCATGGGTATCATAGGCACCGACAAAATCCCGTTTCAGCATCTCGTTGCTGCCGATGTAAACCGGCGGAGCATAGGTACCGGCCAGCTTTATCGTCGTCAGGACATTATAGGCAGCCTGCTTCACTCTGACATTGCCTGAAACAGCCGAAAACATCAGGATCTCATAATCCTCATCTCTTAAAGCCATGGCGATCGCCATGGCATCATCGCTGCCGCAGTCAGTGTCTATGATCAGTTTTCTTTTATCACTCATTTTATGTTAAATGCAGTACCACTTCATCGGTCATGAAGACGGAAAGACCATCTTCCATCAGTCTTTTGACGATCTCATCGGCAGGACTGTCGGTCTTCTTTGCGACTTCAACGATCCTGTCGTCCTCGATCAGGATATCGCTCCGGCATGGCTTTTCACAGCTTCGATCGTAAATCATCCTGTTTCTGAATAATGTTTTTATGGTTCGATTACCCCCTTGTTTTTATTCCGCCGAAAGCAGATATTTCTCTCTTCTTTTCATCGCTTCCGAAATCACAAGCGCAAAACCGTTTCCGATGATGATGACCGCATCCGTTCCTGACAGTGCCTGAATAACTGCTTCTTTCAAGGAAAGATATACTTTGTCAATATACGGATCGGGGGACATCACAAAACAGAGTTCATCATATTTTTCCATAAATCTCTGAAAATCATCTCTGCACTCCAGATCGTCCCCTTTCATGAGGATCCTTTCCGGATCCAGCAGTTCTTTCGCCTGATGGCAGAATCGGCTGAGGCCTCTGTATCTTTTATCCGGTCGGCTCAGTTCAAACAGGAGACGTTCCCGTCTGTTTTTCTTCACAAAGTGGTTCACAAAGTATTCTTCTTCTTTACAGCCGGTTTTTCTTCCGTTTTCATCAGTCTCTGCCAAAGACAGATCAACATCTTTCAATGTGCATCTGTTCCGTAAACAGTAAGCCGATTCACCGCAGAGGAATTCCCTGTGGCAGGCATCCGTCACATCTGCACTCACAGGAAGATCCGGCATTCTGTTTTGACAAGACATCGCCAGCAATCTGTCATAATCCTCTTTCGAGATCTGGTAGACCATAAATGCGTCGGAAGCACCGATATGAGGAAAATCGGAAATGACATACACGGTCGTACGTTCTTCTTCAAACAAAAACCTGCCTACTTCCACACCGTAGTTCAGGACTCCGTCAACGATCATATCCGATGGTTTCTTCTCTTCCATAATCTTGATACTATTATCCTTCAAAACTATCAAAAAAGCCATTTTACATGGCTTCATTTCTATCTGATCAGATCCAGGCACTTTTCCGGTTCTTTTGCGTATAAAGAAGTGATCTTTATTTTATCCAGGAGACCTTCTTCCTTCAGCATCTTCTTCAGTTCGTCAATGAAGACACCGTTGCCGGATGTCATCTTCGCGCTGTTCAGCGTCTGATCAAGATCTGTTCTGGCTTCAAAGGAACCGAACCATTCCCCTTTGCAGGTATAATCCACACCGCAGGAAGGCGAACCGTCGATGCCTACGATCCCCAGAACTTCAAAAGAATCATTGTTCAGATACTCTTTCAGCTGAAGAATAAACGGTTCCAGTATCTTCCGGCAGTGATTCCTGAAAAAGGGATTATCAAACTGATCGGAGACATGTCCCCATCTTCTGGAACCGTATAAAGTGAATTCCGGACAGGGAAGCTGAATCAGCTGAATGCCTGCTTTCACCGCTTCGCTCACAAAACGAAGACGGATATCTTCCTCTGCTTCGATCTCTTCTTTGTCATAGAGGACGACTTTGGATGCGGTATTGAGAATACAATGGGATACGAATATGATCTTTTTCATGGGATCCTCCATCACTTATCTTTTTCATTTCCGAAAACGTCAAAGATGACATTTCCTTCATATCTGAGCATATCTTCAAACGTTCTTTTCGTATTTGTGTCTGTGATCGCTTCCGCTGCCTGCTCAAGCGTGAACCAGGCAACATCAGTACATTCTTCCGAAACGATCTCTTCTCCTCTGGAGTAATTACAGATGAATGTCAGGACGATCACCGGCGGAAGTTCGCTTCCCTCCAGCGGACCGTATCCTGCTTTGGCCCTGAGTCTCTGATAGACACCCACAAGATGTTCAGGCTCTGCCGTGATCCCGCTTTCTTCCAGTATTTCCCTTTTCAGACAATCCAGGACTGCTTCACCCTGTTCTGCCACTCCCCCGGGAAAGCTCCATCCTCTTTTATGATGTCTGACCATCAGTACTTCTCCGTCTTTGAAAACGAAACCGGCAGCCGATATCATACTGAGAGGGAATTGTTTTGTTTCCAGCCAATTATCCACGTCTTCATTATATGATTTAATCCTCATAATTGTAAGCAAGGGAATGATCCCATGCCAAAAGAAAATCCTCTCAATGCAGAGAGGATCCTTTCTGAGATATGAAGTTGCGGATCGGTCAGTCGTATTTCCACATGTCCCCTGCAGGGAAGAAAGAGATCGGCAGATCATCATCACCGATGACCGGCCTCAGCCATTCCTCTGCCAGACGCATGCCTGCTTCTTCCTGAACGAAGTGACCGGGTACGATCATTCCCTTCGCCTTGCCCAGATCCGCTGCATCGCGGATGTACAGAGGCAATGTCCAGTCAACCGTCTCTCCCGGTATGACGACATCATATTTCCAGCTGGCAGCCACCTGGGCATTGTTGCTCCAGTTGCTGTCTGCACCCGGAAGAAGATGGCCGCAGAAACCGACGGTCGAAACGATCGCATCCGGATCGCCGATATAGCGGATATGCTCCAGACCCATTTTCTCTTTCACATGAGCGACCAGATCTCCTAAACGTGTCGGCGGAAGGACGACTTCCCACCCTCTTTCCTGCGGTTTGAGATACTCCAGCCAGCCCAGGTGTTTCATCATATAGTGGAAAATACCGTCCGGACGATGCATGTGGATGTGGTCATGATCACGGTATACGGTGATACCGTTATCTAAAAGCAGTGCCAGTTTCTCTTCATATACATCGTTTCCTTCCAGCCACTCGCATTCATCATCATAGCCGCTGAAGAAAGTCGGTTCATGTACGAAGACGAAGTTTGCACCGATCTCGATCGCTTTCCTGATGATGGGTACGGTCGGAGCGATGGAGATCAGTATTCCCGTACACTCACGGTTGGGATCTGCGCCGACGATGACATCACAGGTGCGGCGGTCGCCGATATCCGGATGATAGGCAAGAATCTTGTCGATGATTTCCTGAATGGTCATTATTTGTTCTCCTTATCATATCTGTTATTTATATTTTAAATCAGAATATGTGATAAGAAAAAGAAAAGCCATGTTTCCATGGCTTCATTCTTAACTGGTGCCAACTACAGGAATCGAACCCGTAACCTACTGATTACAAATCAGTTGCTCTACCTATTGCGCTAAGTTGGCATCCGCTGGTGGAGACTACAGGGCTCGAACCTGTGACCCCCTGCTTGTAAGGCAGGTGCTCTCCCAACTGAGCT
>JAEEGG010014707.1_pt1 | contig 16532 bp, 12 predicted proteins | sample 9134161 | NCBI WGS metagenome assembly JAEEGG01 (sample SAMN16246543, study PRJNA631951) | gut metagenome | biome: gut microbiome; feature: rumen; material: CR-attached | host: Bos | place: Iran: Karaj | collected 2018-10
AATTTCGTCGCAAGACGATAAATATAAATCAATGCATATCTACGATTTCACCAAACATGTTGAGTGGCCAGCAACCAAAGGCGATTTTGTGATGTGCGTTTTGGGCAAGACCGAGGTTATGAGTCAACTCAAAGCAATAACTAACGGCAAAACAGTGAACGGCAAACCTATTAAGGTGATTGGCGTCAACAGCGTTGGCAATATACCAAACTGCCAAATTCTTTATGTGCCGACTAGCGAAACTAGCAATCTTAAATCGGCAATAGAAAAAGTGGGAAACGCCGCGACGCTTATTGTCACCCATTTCGCCGGAGCTTTGGAGGATGGCTCGTGCATCAACCTTGTTGAGATTGATGAAAAAATCAAATACGAAGCCAGCAAGGCGAACATTGAAAACCGCGGTTTGAAGGCTAATCTGTATCTACTGAATAATGCAGTCAACAACTAACTACTAACAAACAACTAACCATTTTTTTACTAACTGACAACTAACCTGAAAACCGGGCTCTACGGGCAAATGCGCATGGCGATTTGATGCATAGGGAATGTTTATAGTCGCAAAAAAACACGGGCAAATGGGCGCGAATCATGTGAAAAACAATATCCTACCCGATTCGTGGCCAATCTGCCGGCTTCCCAACCCCAACGATGTTTCTCATCATACCGCCGCAAATGCCCGTAGAGCAGGTTTTTCCCTTTCCTGTGTCACAATACACTTTACTCATTCCACATTATTGCTACTTTTGCCGCAAATTTTAAAATCGAAAGAAATGGGACTTCAATGCGGTATTGTAGGATTGCCAAATGTAGGCAAATCAACACTTTTCAACTGTTTGTCGAACGCCAAGGCGCAGGCGGCCAACTTTCCGTTCTGCACTATCGAGCCCAACGTGGGGGTGATTACCGTGCCCGACGAACGCCTGAACAAATTAGTCGAGATTGAGCATCCCGCAAGTGTAGTCCCCGCCACGGTGGAGATAGTCGACATCGCAGGTCTGGTTAAAGGGGCCTCGAAAGGCGAGGGGCTCGGCAACAAGTTTCTGGGCGATATCCGCACCACAGATGCCATCATCCATGTGCTGCGCTGTTTCGACGATGACAACATCACCCATGTGGATGGCACGGTTGATCCTGTGCGTGACAAACAGACCATCGACCTCGAATTGCAGTTCAAGGACCTTGAAACCATAGAAAACCGCTACGACAAGGAACAGAAGAAGGCCAAGACAGGCGGCGACCCCAAGTCAAAGAAGCTGGTGGAGGTGATGGACATCTACCGTCAGGCACTGCTCTCGGGCAAAAGTGCACGTACCGTTACGCTGGACGAAACCCAGCAAGAAGCTGCCAAAGAGTTGATGCTTCTCACCGCCAAGCCAATACTTTATGTGTGCAACGTCGATGAGGCATCGGTGGTGAGTGGTAACAAATATGTTGACGCTGTCCGTGAGGCCGTAAAAGACGAAGGCGCCGAAGTTCTGGTGATAGGGGCAGGTATCGAGGCCGACATTGCCGAACTGGATTCCTATGAGGAGAAACAGATGTTTCTTGAGGACTTGGGGCTGAAGGAGTCGGGCGTCAACCGACTTATTAAAGCCGCCTACAAGTTGCTCAACCTGCAAACTTTCCTCACCGCAGGTCCCAAGGAATGCCGCGCGTGGACTTTCCGTAAAGGCATGAAAGCTCCCCAGACGGCCGGCATCATCCACAGCGATTTCGAACGCGGCTTCATCCGCGCCGAAGTCATCAAGTTTGAAGACTATGTAGCTCTCGGCAGCGAAGCCAAGTGTCGGGAACAAGGAAAGATAGCCGTCGAAGGCAAAGACTACGTGGTGCAGGATGGTGACATCATGCACTTCCGTTTCAATGTATAGCGGGTGGGGGCACAATAAATTGTCGTTTTCTGTGTTATGCAGTTGTCTATAGTCGCGAAACTATAGGCAACTTCTTCTTATAGTATCACGCAACCGACTGAAAGCATTGAAGAATACGCGCACATATCATCCTGTTGTCCGCACAGCGTTGACGATTGCCCTGATTGCATTGCTGGCGGGATGCTCCACGCAGAGCACCAAGTGGGCGAATGTGCAGTACCATAACACGGCGTGCCATTACAATGTATGGTGGAACGGCAACGAGAGCTTGAAGGAAGGTGTGCAGAAACTGGCGCAGGCCCACGCCGACGACTATACGCAGATACTGCCCGTCTACGAGTTGGGCACCATTGAGCAGGCCATGACAGTCAACGCGCAAATGGACCGCGCTGTGGAGAAAGGCATCAAGGGCATCAAGAAGCACAGCATCTACCAGCATGGACGCGAGTATGTCGGCTATGTCAAGAAATGCTACCTGCTGACGGCATACGCCACGTTCTACAAGCAGGACTATCCCGCCACCGAGAACACCTGCCGTCTCATCGTGGCGCAGTACGCCGGCAGTGTCGACGCCGACGAGGCCAAGATTCTCATGGCCCGTTGCGCCACCATGCAGAAACAGTATCTCGATGGCGAGGCGGCGCTGGAGCAGCTGGTGAACGAATACAGTGGGGGAGACCTCAATCCGAAACTGGCCGACAAGCTCTATCTCGCCATGGTGGAGAACCTGCTGCCGCAGGAGAAATACAAGAAGGCCGTGCAGTACATACACCTGGCGCTGGGCGAGGTGAGCGACAACGCCACCAAGGCGCGACTCTACTTCATTCTCGGGCAGATTTACCAGACGCTCGACAAGCGTGCGGCGGCATCCAAGTACTACGGCAAGGTGCTGCGCTGCCATCCTGACTATGTCATGGAGTTCAACGCCCGCATCAGCATCGCCTCGTGCAGCGATTTGAACCACACCGACGTGGCGGAGCAGGAACGCACGCTCGACAAGATGTTGAAGGATAAGAAGAACGAGGAGTTTCAAGACCAGATATACTACGCCAAGGGCGAGATGTACCTGGGTGTGAAGGACGCGAAGAAGGCCTGCGACAACTACCAGCTCTCGGTGGCGGCAGCATCGGCCAATCCGGCACAGAAGGCCAAGTCGGCGTTGCGCATGGCCGATGTGCTGTACGACATCTATGAGAACTACGACGCTGCGCAGAGCTACTACGACACGGCTATGCACGTCATCACGTCCGACTATCCCCACTACGCCGAAATCAAGGACCGTTACGACTTGCTGACATCGTTGGTTGAATTCACACGCGTTATCAGCCGCAACGACAGCTTGATGGCTATGGCCGACATGGACCCCGCCGAGCGGGAGAAGATGATCAACGAGAAGATTGAGGCGTTGAAGAAGCAGGAGGAAGAAGCCCGGGAGAAGGCACTGCTCGAGGAGCTGCGCCGCGAAGCCAAGGCGCAGACATCGACGCTGGAGGGCGATTGGTACTTCTACAACAGCAACACCGTGGCCAAGGGCAAGGAGACATTCCGTCAGCGCTGGGGGCAGCGGGTGCTGGAGGACTACTGGTTTCTCTCGAAGAAGTCGATGCTCGGTGCGGGCATGTCGGCGATGCTGGCCGACGGCAACGATGCTGACATGGAGTCCGACGACGTAGACAGCACGATGGGCGACAGTGCGGCGGCGACCAAGACCAAGGTCGACCCCAAGAACAACCCCGACGACCCGCACTGTGTGGCCTACTACCTCAAGGACTTGCCCACCAGCGTGGAACAGCGCGACACGATGCACGCCGACATCGCCCGCTGCCTGCTCAACGCGGGTTACATTTATTATGACGGCATCAAGAACACCGACCGCGCGCTGGAGTGCTATCTCCGCCTGGCCAACGACTATCCGGACTATGAGGACGTGGTGCAGGCCTTCTTCCAGCTCTACCGAATCTACGGCAAGCAGGGCAACACGCCCAACGCCAACTACTACCGCGACATGATTCTCATGGGCTTCCCCGACTGCGACTATGCCAACATGATTCGCGACGACAAGTACTACCTGCAAATCGTGCAGCGCGGCGAGAAGGCCCGGGAGGAATACGCCGGCGTCTACTCCAGCTACCGCCGCCGCCGCTATGCCGAGGTGCTGGAGCGTTCGCAGCGTGCGCTGGCCACCTACGGGGAGGAGTCGCTGCGCGGCAAGTTCATGTTCTGGCAGGGCATGGCCTACGCCCAGACGGGTCGCCGCGACTCGGCGCTGGCGGTCTTCGAGCGCATTGTGGCCTCCTATCCCGACACGTCGCGGATTGCCGTGCTGGCCAAGAGTCAGCTCGACTATTTCCACGAGGGTGAGAACATCGCCGGCGGGGCTGCCGACGAGCACATCAGCGCGGTCGACGAGAACGTGGCGCGCGACACTCGCTATCCCGCCAAGATTGAAGCCGACAAGCAGGAGCAGCAACCCAAGCAGACGGACCAGCCGCTGCCGCAGGAGAGCCAGATGTACCGCTACCGCGAGAACATGCAGCACTATGTCATCGTGGTGGTGAACGACAAGAAGATTGTGGCCACGCAGCTGCAGTACCGTATCGGCGACTTCAACGCGGAGAACTACTCCAACAGCGGCTACCGCTGCAGCCCGCTGATGTTCACCGACAGCACGCAGATGCTCACCATCCACCGTTTCAAGAACGCCGACGAGGCCATGCGCTACTACACGCACCTGCTCCTGGCAGGCGGCCCCCTGTCGCAGTACGACAGGAAGGACTACCAGGTGTTCGCCATCTCCACGCAGAACTACACCACCTTCTACAACAAGAAGGACGTGGCCGCCTACCAGGCCTTCTTCGACAAGTACTACCGCAAGCCCGAATAGACAATTCACCATTAAACACCATAGACCATGAAGAAACTGACATTAAGCATGATGTGCCTGCTGGCACTGGCGTGCGGCTCGCTGCTGTGCTGCACGGAAAAGGAGAGCAACAACGTGCCCAACGTACCCAATGTGCCCGACGAGCCCGATGAGGAGTATGTGGACCTGGGACTGACGAGCGGCACCAAGTGGAAGGCCACCAACGAGTGGAACCCCGACGACAGCACCGCGGGGCTCTTCCTCTACGCGGACGCGCTGGTGCTCTTCAACAGCGTCCTGCCCACGGAAGCCCAGATACAGGAACTGATAGATGAGTGCGAATGGGAGTGGAACGGCAGCGGCGCCACAGCCACCGGCCCCAACGGCAAGCACATCGACCTGCCCGCCATGGGCTATCGCAACTACCTGGGAGAGCTGAACAATGTAGGGGTCACCTGCAACTACTGGACTGTGGAAGGCATCGCGCTCTCTTACTTCAGTGACGCGCTTGAAATATCGCCGATGGTTAACCACGTTGCCTCCGGACAGATCGCCCTTTCCGTGCGCCTGGTCCAGAACGAATAGACCGCGCCGAGACGCTGTTGAGCCCGCGCCGCCAAAAAGCGGCGCGGGCTTTTTTTCGCATAATGGGCAGAAAGTTTTGCACTGACGATTATTTTTCGTATTTTTGTGGCATCGAAATGACAAACGACGTCGCTAAAACAATATTTGCAACGCAATGAAAAACAAACTACTGTACACCAATTCAAAAATCCGTGCGCATCGGCTAAAAAATTGGTGCGCACCAATTGGAAAGTTGGCGTGCGCCAATTGTAAATTTGGTGCGCACCAATTTTCAAAACGACCGTCGTCGACTTGCGAAAGCACATCCGACAGAAAAACGATTCACCCTCAAAAAACAATACTATGGCCAAACTGAAACTGAAAGTGGCGAGGTCCAAACGTTACAACCCGCACACCAGGGCAATGGGCTATGCAGCCCGCGTGATTACCAACGGCAAAGCCGACTTCGAGGACATCGTCGCCGAAGCGTGCCACAACACGACCATCCACAAGGTGGAGGCCAAGATGACGCTGGAACTCTGCATGGAGAGCGTGGCGGCGATGCTCAAGCAGGGCTACATCGTCGACCTCGGTCCCGTGGGACGTCTCTATCCCTCGTGCACAAGCGCTTGGGTGACCTCCGAGGATGCCCTGCAGCTGTCCGACGTGCATCCGTCGCTATACTTCCGACCCGCCGCCGACGTGCAGCAGGCCGTCAAAGGCGCCACGCTGGCGTGGGCCAAGGTGTCCGACGACGACGACCTCGCCCCCGAACCCACCGACACTCCCGACTCGGGCGACAACGGTGGCGACATCGGCGAGTAACGCTGTCCTACAATGCCGCAGGCCCTGATTTTTAAGTTATATACACCAAAATGGTTTCATGGGGGGTCTGCGGCTTTTTTCTCCGCACGCCCCGGCGTACAATCATACATCCCGACCGCAGGCCACCCTGACGCCTTTGTGGATAAAGTTCATCATCCCGGGGTCTGCGGTTCTTTTTTTTTCTCCGCACAATGCGCAGGGCAGGGGAGCCACCGTGCGGAATGTTGACAACTTTGGGGCGCAGAGTGCCGCCGTGTGAGGGAATTTTGCTATCTTTGCAGCCGAAATGCAGCAGCAAAGCACACGCCTATGAAGCACATCATCGTTTTAATCACCACTTTATTCCTGGTAGCCAACACCGTTGTGGCACAGAAGAATATCACCATCACCGGCACCGCGGCCAACGCCGAGGGCAAGGTGGTGGAACTCTACCGTTATGCCGACAAGATTTCGCAGTCGGAAGTGCTTCTGGACCGCCAGCGCATCGGCGAAGACCACAGCTTCACGCTGCGCTGCTACACCAACTACCCCATGCTGGTGTTCATGCAGGTGGAGAACTACTCGCAGTCGTTCTACGTCGAACCGGGGCGCGACTACAAGGTGGCCATCCCGCAGTTCGACTGGAACATCGACGAGCAGAAGAACGTCTTCCTCGACCCCGTGACGCTGCCGCTGCAGTTCATGGACCTGCCCAAGGACGACATCAACCTGCTGGTGGGACGGCTCGACGGCGTCGTGTCGCAATACCTGCTCGGCCACCGCGCCGCCTTCGACCAGCGCTACCGCCCCCGCAAGCAGTACTTCGACAGCTTGGTGCTGGTGGTCAACCGCCTCTGTCCCGACGTGGAGGGCTGCCCATTCTTCAACCGCTACAAAGAGTACACGCTCGCCCAGATGAAACTCGACATGCGGATGTGCTCGCGCAAAAGCGTCTTCAACCGCTACATCAAGGAACACCCCGTGCTGTGCTACGACGAGAACTACATGTCGCTCTTCACCTCGCTCTACGGCAACACCGTCTCGAAAGGGAGCCGCTACGTGTCGGTGCACCGGCTGGCCAGCTGGATTGACAATCTGGACCTGCGGACGTTCATCGACTCGCTGGGCGTCGACCCGCTGCTGCGCCACGAACAGGTGCGCGAACTGGCGGCACTGCTGGCGCTGAAGGAGGCCCGCTACAACTTCCACTACTACAACCCCAAGAAAGTGGAGCGCATGGTGGAGATGATTGGCGAACAGTCCAAGTTCAACGACCACAAAGTCATTGCCCGCAACCTGCTGGAGAGCTTCAACGACGTGAAGGAGGGCTACAAAGTGCAGCCGTTCGAGCTGCCCGACGTGGAGAAACGCATGGTGTCGCTCGACTCGATGCGTGGCATGTGGGTCTACCTCTCCTTTGTCCGCGTGGACGACCCCAACTCGATAGGCGAGATAGAGACCATGGCCCATTTCAAAGACACCGTCTACAGCATGAGCGACAGCATCGAGTTCGTCACCATAGCGTGCGACCGCGAGTTCCAGAAGATGTACCACTTCCTGATGAACTCCAAACACGGCGACCGCTACAGCTGGACATGGCTGCACTTCAACGGCAACTTCGACCTGCTGCGGCAGTTCGGCGTGTGCAGCTATCCCTGGTTCGTGCTCATCGACCCGCAAGGCAAAGTCTACTACGACGTGACACCGGCACCCTCGACAGGCATCATGCTCAACCCGCCCTGGATGCCCAAACAACAAGTGAACGAAAAAAGAAGTCTGCTCTTCCAGGAATAGGAAAGCAACGCACTATACAATATTAATATGATAGAACAAGAACTGCAACAGGCCGTGGCGCAGGCGCTCGACCGACTCTATGCCATCAACGCCGCACCCGAGAGCGTGGTACTGCAAACCACCAAGAAGGAATTCGAAGGCGACTACACAATCGTTGTGTTCCCATACGTGAAACAGGCACGCAAGTCGCCCGAACAAGTGGCCAACGAATTGGGGCAGGCGGTGAAGGATACCGTGGCCGACGTGACCTCCTACAATGTCATCAAGGGTTTCCTCAACTTTGTCATCGCCGACGAATACTGGTGTCGTTTCGTGGGCGGCATACTGGGCAACGACCGTTTCGGTCTGAAGTCACCCCAAGCCGACGCCGCGCCTGTCGTGGTGGAATACTCTTCACCCAACACCAACAAGCCGCTCCACTTGGGACATGTGCGCAACAACCTGCTGGGCTGGTCGGTGTCGCAGCTGCTGGCCGCCGACGGGAACAATGTCAAGAAAGTCAACCTTGTCAACGACAGAGGTATCCATATCTGCAAGTCCATGCTGGCCTGGCTGAAATACGGCAACGGTGAGACTCCCGAAAGCTCGGGAATGAAAGGCGACCACCTGGTGGGCAAATACTACGTCGAGTTCGACAAACACTACAGGGAAGAGGTAAAGAACCTGCAGCAAGCCAATCCTTCTATGGACGAGGAGACCGCCAAGAAACAGGCGCCACTGCTCATTGAAGCACAGAATATGTTGAAGAAGTGGGAGGAAGGCGACGAAGAGATTCGCGCTTTGTGGCATAAAATGAACGGCTGGGTGTATGCCGGCTTCGACGAGACCTACGCCAAGATGGGCGTGAGTTTCGACAAAGTTTACTACGAATCGCAGACCTACATGCGGGGCAAAGAGTTGGTCCAAAAAGGATTGGAGATGGGCGTACTGTATCGTCGCGAGGACGGTGCCGTATGCGCCGACCTTACCGATGCAGGACTCGACCAGAAAGTGCTGCTGCGCAAAGACGGCACGTCGGTCTATATGACTCAGGACTTGGGCACCGCCTTGCTGCGACACAATGACTTTGGCGCCAACCGACTCATCTACGTTGTCGGTAATGAGCAGGACTATCATTTCAAGGTGTTGAAGATTATTCTTGGTAGATTGGGATTTGATTGGGCCGACAACGTTTACCATCTGTCTTATGGCATGGTGGAATTGCCCAATGGCAAGATGAAATCACGCGAAGGCACCGTTGTTGATGCCGACGACCTGATTGCAGAAATGGAGCAGACGGCTGCTGAGATGAGCAAGGAGCACGGCAAGAACGATGACCTGCCACCAGCACAGCAGCAAGAGCTGTACCACATGCTGGCATTGGGCGCACTGAAATATTTCATTCTCAAAGTGGATCCGAGCAAGAATATGCTCTTCAATCCTGCCGAAAGCATTGACTTCAACGGCAATACCGGTCCGTTCATACAATACACTCATGCACGTATCCGCTCTATCGTCCGCAAAGGAGAAGAACAGGGATGCTCTCTTGCAAATACTTCCTCAGTGGTCAACCATATCGATTTGAACGACAAAGAGCGTGAAGTGGTAAAGAAAATCCACGATTTCCCGTCGGCCATCGAACAAGCAGCAGCGTCCTACAGCCCAGCAATGATTGCCAACTACACCTATGACTTGGCCAAAGCATTCAACAGTTTTTATCAGGATACTCCGATTCTAAGGGAAGAAAACAGCGACATTAAAAGATTTAGAGTATGCTTGTGTGCCGTAGTGGCTCAAACAATCAAGAATGCAATGAATATTCTGGGTATTGATGTTCCAGAAAGGATGTAATACCTCTCATTTGAGAAAAAGAGTAAACCATGTTCTTTACTGTACCTTTCACTGTCTACACATACCTCAGCGACCGTAACTGTAAACTCTCGCTGCAAGGCATGGCTCAGTTGTTCCAAGAAGCGGCAGAGATGCACTGCATGCACCTGGGTGTCGGCACCGAACAACTTGCATCACGCGGCAAGGCCTGGGTTTTGTCTCGCATTTGTTATCGCGTCGTTCGTCGATTTCCTAATATTGAAGAACCTGTGATTTATCGTACATGGTCGCGAGGCACTGACGGATTGATGGCCTTTCGAGAGTGTGAGATATTGGATGCAGAGAATAATGTTCTTGTGGCCTGCACGTCAAATTGGGTCATTATTGACTTCAATACGCGCAAAGTGTGCCGGATAGGCGGTGAAATGGACAATTACGAGAATCATGACAGGAAGTCTGTAGATGTCGTACCAGAGAAATTGGCGATGCCCGCCGATATGGTTTCTGTATTGTCGTTCAACGCACCATATTCTTCCATTGACAAGAACCAACATGTGAACAACGCAGAATATCTGCGATGGATTTCGGATGTTCTGCCCGATGACTTGCATAAACGTATCACAGGTCTCGACATCAATTACAATCTAGAGACACAACCTAACGAAGAAGTAAACATCAAGGAGGAAATAGAGAATCAAACGGTTTGGATTCAAATTTCCAATCCCCGAGGCATCGCTGTTAATGCCAAAGTTTTATTAAATTAGCTATAAAACAGCAATATATATCCTGATAGATACAAAATAGGATAGGAGAGAGGGGCTATTTATTATAGGAAGATGTATAAATGATATACGAAATTCCATTTACTATATATACCCACTTATGCGATTGTCAGAAGCAGTTGTCGCTTCAAGGCATTGCCCAAGTCTTTCACGAAGTGGCAGAAAGACATTGGACTTCGCTTGGCGTAGGGATGCAACAACTTAATGACAAAGGACAATCCCGGATTCTTTCCCGCGTCAGTTACCGTGTTGTGAGCCGCTACCCAAAGCTAAATGAGCAGGTTAAATTGCGCACTTGGTTGCATAGCAGTGACGGATTGTTGACGCTGCGAGAGTCGGAAATTCTGAGTTCGATGAACGAAGTCCTTATTGCAGCAACGTCAAGTTGGGCCATAATCAATATCGCCAGCCGACACGCATGCCGCATACGCGAAGATCTGTATGATAGCTGCGTATTTGAAAACAGGAAAGCTTTGGCCATTAAACCCTCTAAGATTTTGATGCCCGACAATCTGGTGGATGTTGTTTCATTCAAGGCACCATATTCATCAATTGACCGTAACCAGCATGTCTATAATGCAGAATATCTCCGGTGGATTTCCAATTCGCTGCCTGACACATTACACAGAAAAACAATTCTGGGGTTGGACGTCAACTACAATTTGGAAACGTTACCACACGAGGAAGTAAAAATTTCTCAAAAATTGGACGGCAACCAAGTTTGGATTCAAATTTCCAATTCTCGTGACGTTGCCGTACGAAGCAGAGTTTTTTTATCAGAATAGCCAACATATGTTCATCCGTCCACGAACATATGTTCATGACGGAAGGAACATATGTTCGTTGGCCTATGAACATATGTTCATAAAATGCCCCCAAAAATTCCACATGCGATAATATTATAAGAATAATGCCATACTGGTACCGTTGGACTGCATTTTGTATTATGTTAACTAAATAATAGAGCATGAAAAAAAAGAGGTTCTTGTTGGGAACCTCTTCTTTTTAGCATTGCGATTGTTTGTACTTGCTTGTTGCTTATTGCTTATTCTCCTTATTGGGTGTTTTATTTTTCTGACTGCAGAGCTGTGAGGCGGGCGTTCACGGCTTGGAACTCGGTGTTCATTTCCAGGCGCAGATAAACCGTCTTTAGCGCATTCAGGCAGTTGAACAAGTTTGCTTTGTTGGTTGCTTTTTGTGCTTCAGGCAAAGCGTCGATATAAGCTATGGCTTTGTTGAAGTACTGAACCGACTGACCAAACAGTTCTTTGGATTCTGCGTTGAGTTTGTCATACAAACCAGTTTCGTCGTTCGGGTCAACATTATTGGCGGCATCAAGTTTGTCAACTGCTCTGTTGTAGAACATCTTACCCATGCTGAAATTGGCGCCAAACTGGTCGGGGTCAATTTGCAGGGATTCCTGATACTTCTCCTCCGCCTCTTTGAAAGCGTTGGTCAATTCATAGATGGCGGCCACCTGGCAGAGCAATGTTGCTTTTTTGACTTTGTCGTCGCCTACCTTATTCATGGCAGCCATGATGGACTCCTTGCTCTTATCCATGTTGCCAGTCATCAGATAACCTTGAGCCATCAGCATATCTGCCTCGTATTTGTCGGGGAAATTCTTGCCGAACGAGCGAGCGGTCTTCATGGCTCTAACCGTATCTTTCTCTGTTCTGTAGATATTGAAAAGAGTTTCATACACTTGGTTTCTGTCGGTTTTCTGGCTTACCAGCGTGTTGAAATACTTCTTTACGTTAGCGTTGTCCTTGAGGTTGAGTGCGCTGATGCCGGCAAGATAATAGGCGGCTTGGGCACTTTTCTTGTCGCCAGCCATATTGAAAATCTGGATAGCGGTATCGCAGATCCCCATCACTTTAGTATAGTTCCTCTCATCGTTGAAAGCGGGATATGCCTGATCGAGGTAGGCATTGGCGATGTAGTTGAAGAAAGGCGTGATGTTGTTGGTGTATTCCCCTTTGGTGTCGAACTGTTTCCAGTTGAGGGCAGATTTATAAGCCGTACGGTACCAGTCGGGAGCAATCTCTTTCAACTCTTTTGCCGACTTTTTGTTTTGATTGATATCTATACCAATTTTTGTATAAATCATGGTACGATAATACCACGTTTGGGCTTCAGCTTTGGTTTGTTCGTGCTCGGCGGCCTGATCTATGTATCCTTTTGCCTTTTTAAGGTATCCCCTGTTCTGTGCCTCATACGCGCTACTGACGTTGAGCGACTGGGCGCCGGCGGCAAATCCCAAAGAGACAAGTGCTACAATTAAGGTTACTTTTTTCATCGTTTAATATGTTTTTTGGTTATTTACTGATTAGTACTGTTTCAATATTTATTATTGCAGGGTGCTGCGCGTCCCCTACTCTTCACTCCCCTGATCTTTTTCGTCAGCATTCTCGTTGGCTGACGGCGATTGTGGAGTCGTTTCTTCGGTGGCAGTCTCAACATTTGTCGTCTCTTCCGCTACCTCTTCGGGATTCTTGGCGTCGTCTTCCTCTGCATCCACCTTGGTAATGGAAGCTATGGAATCTTTCTTGCGAAGCTCGATAAGCTTGACACCCTGAGTGTTGCGTCCCAACACGCGTAGCGAAGCCACATGCATGCGGATGGTGATGCCCGAGTTGTTGATAATCATCAGGTCATCGTTGTCGGTCACATTGGCTATGGCCACCAGCTGGCCGGTTTTCTCGGTCACATTGATGGTTTTCACGCCCTTGCCGCCGCGGTGAGTGGTACGGTACTCTTCGAGTTCCGAACGTTTGCCGTAGCCGTTCTCGGACACAACCATGATGTTGTCGTCTGGATTGGCGACAGCCAGCATACCTATGACATAGTCCTTCTCGTCTTGCAGCGTAATACCTTTCACGCCCGAAGCGCCACGACCCATGGCGCGGAACTCCTCTTCGGGGCAGCGCACCATCTTGCCGTAGCGCGAGGCGATGAGCAGCTGGTTGGTGCCGTCGGTCAGGCGTGCCTCAATCAGCTCATCGTTGTCGCGGATGCCCACGGCGATAATACCGTTGGCGCGGGGACGCGAATAGGCCTCCAGACAAGTTTTCTTGATGATACCGTTCCTCGTACAGAGCACGATATAGTGGTTCTCAAGGTATTCCTTCTCCGTCAGATTAGTCACGTTGATGTAGGCCTTCACCTTGTCGTCGGGCTCTATGTTGATGAGGTTCAGGATAGCGCGGCCTTTGGAGTCCTTGCTACCTTCGGGTATCTCAAAGGCACGTTTCCAGTAGCAACGGCCCTTCTCGGTGAAGAAGAGCAGGTAGTTGTGGTTGGTAGCCATGAATATGTGTTGCACGAAATCCTCGTTGCGCACCGAGCTGCCTTTCGAGCCGATACCACCTCTGCCCTGGGCGCGGTATTCGCTCAGTAGCGTACGTTTCACATAACCCATGTGGGAGATGGTGATGACCACCTTGTCGTCGGGTATCGTGTCTTCGATGCGGAAGTTGGCGGCATTATATTCGATGCGGGTGCGACGGTCGTCGCCGTATTTGTCGCGCACGGCGATGAGTTCGTCCTTAATCACGGACATCAACACATTGTGGTCGCCCAGAATCTCCTTGCAACGCTCGATGAAGGCCAGTTTCTCGTTGTATTCGTCTTCCAGCTTCTGGCGTTCCAATCCGGTGAGTTGACGCAGACGCATCTCAACGATGGCGGCTGCCTGCAGCTCGGTGAATCCGAATTTGTTCATCAAATCGTTTTTGGCCGCATCCACCGTCTGTGCTGCACGGATGGTGGCAATCACCTCGTCGATGATGTCTATGGCTTTGAGGAATCCCTGCAGGATATGGGCGCGCTTTTCGGCCGCAGCCATCTCGAAGCGTGTGCGGCGGGTGACCACCTCTTCACGGTGTTCGATAAAGACGCGGATCAGATCCTTGAGATTGAGCAGCTGCGGACGGCCTTTCACCAACGCGATGTTGTTCACGGCAAAAGAGCTCTGCAGCTCCGACAGCTGGAACAACTTATTGAGGATGACGTTGGGCACCACATCGTGGCGAAGGTAGTATACCATGCGGACACCCTCTTTGCCCGATTCGTCGCGTATGTCGACAATACCGTCTATCTTGCCCTCCTTCACCAGTTGCGCCTGGTGTTTGTGCATCTCCGATTTGTTGATGCCGTAAGGAATCGAATGGGCGATGATGATAGGACGGCCGGTCTTGTCCTCCTCGATGGAGGTTTCGGCACGCAGGATGATGGAACCGCGGCCGGTCATATAGGCCTCGCGGACGCCGGAGTAGCCATAGATGATACCGCCCAGCGGGAAGTCGGGAGCTATCACATGCTTCATCAACCCTTCCACATCGATGTCGGGGTCGTCGATATAGGCGATACAGCCGTTCATTACCTCACGCAGATTGTGGGTGGGCATATTGGTGGCCATACCCACGGCGATACCGTTCGAGCCGTTAATCAACAGGTTGGGTATCTTGGCAGGCAGCACCGTCGGCTCCACATTATCGTTGTCGTAGGTCGGCACCATATTGACGGTATCCTTGTCGATATCGGCAACCATCTCGTTGGCAATCTGTTTCATTCTTGCCTCGGTATAACGCATGGCTGCTGCGTTGTCGCCGTCGATATTACCGAAGTTACCCTGGCCGTCAATTAGCGGATAACGCATCGCCCACGGCTGGGCCATACGCACCAAAGCGCCATAGATTGATGAGTCGCCGTGAGGGTGGTATTTACCCATAACGTCACCAACGATACGGGCCGACTTCTTGGTGGGAGTGTTGTAGTAGTTGCCTTCCTCATTCATCGAGAACAGAATACGGCGATGCACGGGCTTCAATCCGTCACGGGCGTCAGGCAAAGCGCGAGCCACGATGACAGACATCGAATAGTCGATATACGCGGTCTTCATCACCGTTTCGATGTCAACACGAGTGATTTTTTCGTTTTCTGATTGCATAAAATATATTATTCTTTTTAGTTTTCAGTCATTTGATATATGCTATCGCAGCATTAATTGTACGCAAAGGTACAAAAAATAATCCACCTGCAAGGGAAAATGCGCATCTTTTTTATATATGTTATCAACATAATATAACGCGCGTGTGCGCGCACACATATAGCGCTATCTACAACGGTGTGTTTTTTAGAAAACTATCAAAAGGATTCGTCCTGCAGAAATACCCTCAACCGCAGAAAATGTTTGTAACTTTCCCCTCTTTTGAGGGGCAATCAAACAATACGTAGAATGTGAAACGTGAAATGCAAATGCACGCACTTTATTTAACAAAAATTACCTCGTTTATGACCGAATCAAAAGTTAGACTTAGGTTAGAGTTAGGTTAGCTCCACTTGGAGAACGAACTTCTACTTTGAAAAACACTGATAATCAAAAAGATTGTCGATGTTTTCTGCTTTATGGAGTCTCCCGCTCTCTGAACTCTGGTTTCTCAGGTTGCATCAGGATGAAAGGGAGTCCAATGCTTGCAGAAACTTGCTGACAATCTTACATATATACACTACCATCATCCACCAAAGAGGTGTCTACATAAGGTGGAGATGGGGAGATGGAAAATGTGCAAAATCTGAGACCTGTTTTTTCTCAACTGAGACCACTTTTTGTCTTTGTAAAACATTCTCTAACATAAAATTGAAGTAAAATGACTATCACATTCGTATGCAGAGCCACAAAAGTCAGTAAAAAGGACGGACTGACACCGTTGGAACTCTATGTAATCATCAACGGGAAAAGACGTTTTGTCTCCCTCAACCGTCGTATCGACCCGAAACTGTTCAACCCCAAGAAACAGATTGTACGTGGGGACGACCAAGCCGCTCCACGCGTGCCACTGGCAATTGTGACATCTGGCTCTGCAGCTACGGTATTTATCTCAATAATTGCTTTCGGTATCGAAGCGGTGTGGTACCGGTCTGCTGTTTGAAGAAGTGAATGAAGGACGACGGGGTGGAAAAGCCAAGGGTATCAGCCACTTCGGCAATGGGCATCTGTGTGTGATGCAATAGCACCTTGGCTTCACGCACCAGGGCTCTATC
>JAEEGG010014709.1_pt1 | contig 16531 bp, 14 predicted proteins | sample 9134161 | NCBI WGS metagenome assembly JAEEGG01 (sample SAMN16246543, study PRJNA631951) | gut metagenome | biome: gut microbiome; feature: rumen; material: CR-attached | host: Bos | place: Iran: Karaj | collected 2018-10
GTAAGGACTGTGCCGAACTCGTCGTTCATCGCGGAAAAGGCTCCGAACTGTCCGACAAATCCGCTTGTTCCCATACCTGCGCCTGACGAAGTATTCGTCATACCCAGAAGGGCAGTCGAAACGGGACCGAGTATTGCGGAAGCAAGAGTCGGGGCAAGCCAGATCTGAGGATGATTGAGAATATTGCCGAACTGAAGCATCGAAGTGCCTACGCCCTGTGAGATAAGTCCGCCGAACCCGTTATCTCGGAACGACGCTACCGCAAAGCCTATCATCTGGCAGCAGCAACCTACGCATGCCGCTCCTGCCGCGATGCCGTCAAGCCCTATCATGATGCACAGAGCTGCAGAGCTTATAGGCGCGGTGAGCGCAAGGCCGACAATCACAGAAACTATCATACCCATCGGGATCGGGGCAAGCTCTGTTGCGCTGTTTATCACGCTGCCTAGCCACTGCATGAAGTTATTTATATACGGACCGACAAAAACGCCGATAAGTCCGCCGGGAATTATAGAGGCAAGAGGAGTGATGATGATATCGATCTTTGTTTTTCCGGAAAGAAGTCCGCCCGTTTCAGCGCCCACAACTGCCGCGAGATATGCGCCTACGGGTCCTCCTGCCGCATAGCCGACAGCGCCGACGACTGCGGATGAGAACACTACGAGGGGTTTGTCTTTATGCAGACTGTATCCTATGGCTGCGCCAATAGCCGCACCTACGACAGGCGACGATGCAGAAAGCATATCGGATATCTGGGTAAGAAAGCCGAGGAACGGGATCTTTGCGATCTGAGCAATGATAAGACCGATGATCAGGGATGAAAAAAGTCCGAGCGCCATATATGACATGGCTGTAATAAAATATCTTTTGAAAAACTTTTTTATAAAATCCAAACCAAAAACACCTCTCAGGCAATCAGTTATCCGAATTATACCCCCTTTTTGCGTGAATGTCAATAAGGTGACGTAAATTTTCACTTATTGTTGTGATTTGCGGCATAATTCCGTTTAAACATACGGCAACAGCGTTGACAAATGAAGAACGATATGGTAAAATCATTTGTAAAAACAGTATCAGGAGGATTTTATTATGGCTGTTCCCGTACCGGAAAAAAGAATCGCAAGATTTGAAAAATTGGGTTTCGGAATGTTCATTCACTGGGGTCTTTATTCCCAGTTGGGAAAAGGAGAATGGATCCAGGAGATAGGTAAAATACCTAAAGAAGAATATATCAAGCTGAAAGATACCTTTACGGCGAAGGATTTTTCGGGAAGAGAGATCGCCCGCATAGCCAAAAGAGCCGGAATGAAGTATATAACTCTGACTACCCGCCATCACGAGGGTTTTTCTCTTTACGATACGCGCGGACTCAACGACTATGACGCGCCTCATTCGCCCGCAGGCAGAGATCTTATTGCGGATTTTGTTGAAGGCTGCCGCGCAGAAGGCATCCTGCCGATGTTTTATCACACGACACTTGACTGGTATAACCCTGATTTCAACGGTAATTTCAAGGAATATCTCAAATATCTCCGCCGTTCGGTGGAAATACTCTGCACCGAATACGGTGAGATCGGCGGCATGTGGTTTGACGGCAACTGGTCAAAACCGAACGAAGACTGGGAAGAAAACGAGCTGTATTCTCTTATAAGAAAAAATCAGCCTGATGCAATGATAATAAACAATACGGGGCTTGATGCACGCGGAAAGGTCGGAAATCCGTATATAGACAGCGTAACGTTCGAACAGGGACGCCCCTCGCCGATGAACAGAGAGGGAATGGAAAAATACGTGGCGGCAGAAATGTGCCAGACGATAAACATGCACTGGGGCATAGGCAGTCTCGATTTTGCGTATCAGTCACTGCCGGACCTTATCGAAAATCTCTGCGCGTGCAGAAAAGTGGGCGCAAACTATCTGCTTAACGTCGGTCCGACAGCCGAAGGAAGAATACTTCCCCTTCAGGCGGAGCTTCTTGCCGGTGTAGGCGACTGGATTAAAATGGCAGGCAACGCCGTATATAACGGAAAGCCGTGCGATATTCATGCCGCCGGAAAAGATTTTGTTCTTTATGACGGAGAAAAATACTGGTTTTTCATTCACGATCTTTCGATCCTTTCACAGGCAAACGTAGTCAAGGGCGTGCAGGGCGTAGGTCCGAGATCGTTTACAAACGTAAAAACACGTTTCGGCTCGATCAGATGGGTGGACAACAACGAAGAGCTCGATTTTGTTCAGAACACGGACAACGGACTGATGAGCGTAAACTTCACAGGCTATCCTTACGGAACGAATACTGTAGTGAGAGTTGCGGTTGCAGATGCGATTTAAGAAGGCTTACGTTGAAATAACGGATATCTGCAATCTTTCCTGCGCGTTCTGTCCCGGGACAAAAAGGAAAAAAGCGATGATGACCGAGGACGAGTTTTCGCTGGTTTTAAAAAAGCTGCGTCCTTTTACCGATCACATTTACCTTCATATTATGGGGGAACCGCTTTTACACCCGGATCTTCCGGCATTTCTTGACGTTGCCGCAAAGCAGGATTTCAGAGTTGTGGTCACAACGAACGGGACGCTGCTTGGCGAACGCGGTGAAGCGCTTCTTTCTTGCGCAGCGGTAAAGAAAGTGAATATTTCCGTTCATTCGTTCGAGGCATCAAAGCAGAGCGTGACGCTGGACGGGTATCTTGAAGGCTGTCTCTCATTTGCGAAAATGGCGGAGGGCAGAAAGATAATAGCGCTGCGTCTCTGGAACAGCGGAGGCATGGATGAAAAAAACGGCGAAATAATAGATATTATCCGCCGGTTTTTCTCTGATCCGTGGGAAAAATCCAGAACGGGCGTTTGCATAGGAAAGAATATCTTCATTGAATACGGCGAGAAATTCGACTGGCCGGATATCGAACTGACGACAGAGAACGAAAAAGTATTCTGCTACGGACTTCGCGATCAGATAGGAGTACTGTGCGACGGCACGGTAGTTCCTTGCTGTCTTGACAAAGACGGCAATCTCGCGCTCGGGAATATTTTCAGCGAAAACCTCGAAGATATTCTCGTAAAGCCGCGCGCAAAGGCGATCTACGACGGGTTTTCGAGACGGACCGCCGTTGAAGAACTTTGCAGAAAATGCGGATACGCAAAAAGATTCGGTTAAGATACAGGGTAAAGCAGATGATAAAACATTTTGATGAAATACACGGACTTAATATTGCAAGACCGGAAGGGCAGAAACGGTTCGCATATGCCGTTTCGGAATTTGAGGATTTTTACGATCTTTCTCTTATGAAAGACAGCTGCGGATACCGCGGTGCAGTAATCAGGTTTTACGATTTTCAGACGGGAAAGGTATTTACGCCGTTTGAAAAGGAACGGAACGTTACTTACTCAAAGCCTTTATTTCATGGCGGTCATTTTTATTTTCTTCAGGGCGATTTCAACAGCCGAAGCATCAGGCTTTATGAATATTTCCCCGAACAGGTATGCAGAACCGTTGCGGTTTTCGATATCGATAAAACAGACCTCTACAATCTTTCGCTGTTGGGCGAAGGCATGAACGTTATAAGTCAGAAAGATTATTTCAACTGCTATTATCCCACGAGGATATCGTTCCCGCTCGCTCCAAACGAAACGGCGGTCGCCATACGCGAAGGCAAGGTATTTATAGAAGCGTGGCAGGAAGAGGGCTGGGACAGCGAGAAAGACCTCGCATCGGAAGAATACAGGTTTTACAACAAAGTTATCGTAAAGGACTTTGACGGAAATACCGTATCGGAAGAAACGGGCTCCCTTTTTATATGCGAAGACGGCACGTTGTGGATATCCTGATTTATTTTTACGGAAAATACACCGTCACTCTCCCTGTCTGAATCAAAAGCTGCCGCACAGTATTTTGCGATAAAAAAAGACCCTCCCGAACGGCAGGCCTCATAAAACGGTAAATGTTAAAAAATTGAATAAAGATGAAAAGGGGGGGCTCAGGTCATGCCTTTCATTGTATACAAAAATGCCCTGTTGTGAGTAAGGACCCGCAACAGAGCATATTATATTTGCGCCGACCCGTTAACAACAGTGCCCGGTTTCAGTATTGCCGTTTTATGTCCACTGCCCTGATCGTTTTTTTATTTGACGGAAAAATCTATTCTGCCGGTGAAAATGTAGTTAGGATCGCAGTTTTTCTCACATGTTTCTACAGCGATCTCTTCGGGACGGTATTCATTGTTTTTAACAGATACGTTATCTGCTTTTATGATAACCTCGGGTTTTGAAACAAACATTTTTTCGTTATAGTATACCGAAAATTCGGATGCAGTCGCCTTTTCAACGGTGATAGTGCATTTTTCACGGTCATACGATACAACAAGTTCGCCTGTAGTAACGTCTTTATCCGCGCCAAGCCAGTAGAAGGTATCCGTTTTGCGGAGCGGAGCCCTCTGCGAAAGGTTCCATACAACTCTGTCAGGATACGGATCTCTCGTCTGCTGAGAAAGGAAGGTTACGGCATTTACGTCTTTTTCTATATACTCTCTGTCGCCTTCACGAAGCCATGCGGCATTGTTTTTTATAACGGCTCTGGGAGTGAAGGATGAATCGTTGTCTCTGAAATTGTGAGCCTTGTCGAAATGGATATTCGCTTCATGGCGATATCCGCCGTATTTTTCCGAAAGGGAGGTAAGGTATTCGTCATATTCCGCGATGAGTTCGTTTCTTCTAAAGAAATAGTCCCGCTCCCCTGCCTGAATAATAAACGCCATGTTTCTGAGGTTTTCAAGCTTTACGTTGTTGGGACATCCCGCAGACATATTCGCAGCGGCAAATCTGTCCGCCATTTTCGGCGTAGTTATGTATACGCCGTCTCCGCCTGCCGAAAAGCCCATTATATATACCCTGTTAGGGTCTACGTTGTTAAAAAGGACCATATTTGATATAAGCTCGTCGTAAAGCGGAAAGCTTTCGGGGTTTGCATGAGTATCCCACGTATCGCGAACGCCCCTGCACGCAACATAAACGCCGTTTTTTACGCTGTCGCGGTAATATATTTTCATATGCTCCCACTGGCTGTCGTTAATATCCGGGGTGTCACTGTGTCCGCCGCCGTGAAGGGCGATATAAAGAGGATATCCGTTTTTTTCGGGTTCGCCGTTCACGGATATGCCGTAGCGCATTTTTACTTCACCGAAGTGCATTACCTGCTGTTCGGTTTCTTCTATACGTTTTCCGTTTTTTCTTTCACGTTCGCAAAAATCGTTCCAGACATGTTCGCGAATGAAAGCAGATTCTTTTTCTGTCATTTCAGTTACCCTTTCATAGAAAAAAATTCGATTATCTCACCGTTGGGTCCCTTGCAGAACGCCAGCCGCGCTGTAAACCCGGGAGTGCCTGCAACAACGGCGGTTTTAGGAGGAGTTGTTATTTCAAAGCCCGCGTCTTCAACAATTTTTGCGAACGCATCCGGATCGTCTGTATCAAAGGCGAAATGGACGATCGGGCTGTCGGGCGTTTCAACGCCTTTTTCGACCTCGAAAATCTCTATACACGAGCCGTCCGCGCATGCATACATTGCACAGCGTCTGCCGTCTCCGCCCCATGCCCTGACCTTTTTCAGGCCCAGAAGCTGAGTGTAAAAGCGCTCTGTTCCGTTAAAGTCCGCAGTGTTTACCGCGACGTGATGAAATCCGTTTATTTTCATTTCTTTTTCCTTTATTCGATGAAGTTGGAGGTTATCATATCAACGCCCCATCTGTCAAGTTTTTCGGCGGTTTCGGGATCGTTTACCGTCCAGCAGTTTACCGTAATGCCGTTTTCGTGCATCTTTTTGATATTCTCTTCGGTGAGCGCCTCAAAATACGGATCGGCATCGAGGTGATTTTCAACGAGAGATGCTATGAGCTCGTCGGTAATTTTTCCGGTTATATACTGTGCGGGATGTGTTTTGAGCACCTTGCGGAGACTGATAAGCGAGCTCCATTCTCCGGAAATAAAGATAATTCCGTCAAGATATTCCTCTTTATTTATGATCTCAAGCATATCCTCAACATCTTTTACGCTGAAAGCACCTTTCAGTTCAAGAACGCAGACTTTGTTGTAATGCTTGCAGATGCGAACATACTCGTCGAGAGTGGGCACAACGAGGTCTGAGCGCTTAAGTCCGTCATTCATATCGCGCATAGTATATGTGCGAAGCTCTTCAAGGGTGATATCGCTGATTTTCACGCTTACTCCCATCATGCGGTCGAGTTCTCCGTCGTGAAAAGTGATAAAACTGCCGTCTTTCGTTCTCTGCGTGTCGGTTTCAACGCCGAAATACGATCTCTGTCCGGCAGCTATGAACGCAGCGTTTGTGTTTTCGGTTTCAAGACCGCTGACGCCTCTGTGGGCAACCATTCTGGCTTTTGTTTTGTTGATTTTAACTGTGTCTCTCGCAAACATGATTACTCTCCTTTAATAGGATACATTCTCATTGAATTTTAACACAATAAACAGGTAATGTCAATACTTATTACCGTTCAGCCAAAACATTTATTGACTTTATATGTCTTATGTGATATAATTTTTCCGTAAACAACACCAGAAAAGAGGATATGCATATGCTGAATATCAATTCCGCCCCCGACTGGGACAATCTGAGGATCCTTTCAAGAAACAGAGAACCGTCGAGGACATATTTTATACCGGGCGAGACGGAAAACGTCAGAGCCGCCGCAAGGAATACGTTAAATCCCGATAACACTCTTCTGCTGAACGGATTATGGGAATTCAGATATTACAACTCCGTTGCAGACGTGCCTGACGGATTCGTTACCGAGTCACTGGGCGGCAGAGAAGAAACGGTTCCATCGGTATGGCAGGCGCAGGGCTATGAAAAATGGCATTACACGAATGTCAACTACCCTATTCCCGTTATACCTCCTCATGTTCCGAATCACAACCCTTGCGGGATATACAAAAGAAAATTCACCGTTCCGGCATCATTTAATGGCAAAGAGATCTTCATTTCTTTTCTGGGCGTTGCATCGTCCTATCATTTTTATATAAACGGTGTTTTGGCGGGATACAACCAGGTATCCCATATGACAGGTGAATTCAATATCACAAAGTATCTCAAAGACGGCGAAAACGACATCTGCGTGATCGTGTATAAATGGTGCGACGGAACGTATCTTGAAGATCAGGACTTTTTCCGCTGCAACGGTATTTTCAGAGACGTGTTTCTCACGGCTCAGCCGAAAGAGAGAATAGTGGATTTTCAGTTCACTTCCGATGCAAACAAGGATTTCACCGTCTTTTCAACTCACGTTACCGTAAAAACAAGCGCGGAAATGTTCGTAACGGTCCGTCTTTTCGACATGAACGGAGGGCTTGTTCACGAAGAATCGAAAAACTCGGTAAAGCTCACCGCCGAATTCTGCTTCAACGTTGAAGACCCGATTTTGTGGAATGCGGAAAACCCCTGCCTTTACAGACTCGTTATTATTGCGGGCAACGACTCCGCTGCGCATTCGGTAGGGTTCAGAAAGTTTGAGACAGATAAAAACGGCGTTTTCAGGGTAAACGGCGTTGCCGTAAAATGCAGAGGCGTAAACAGACACGATTCTCACCCCGCAAAAGGCTATGCGGTAGATTTTGACGATATTCTCAAAGATCTGACACTCATGAAAAACATGAACGTCAATACCATAAGAACGTCGCACTACCCCAACGATCCGCTTCTTCTCATGCTTGCAGACGAAATGGGCTTTTACGTTATTGACGAAGCAGACCTTGAAACGCACGGATTCCCGGACTGGAGCTACGCTTCAAAAAACCCGGATTGGCGAGACGCTTACGTTGACAGAGCACAGCGTATGGTAATGCGCGATAAAAATCATGCCTGCATAATAATGTTTTCTCTGGGCAACGAAAGCGGTTACGGAGACAACCATATGGCGATGGCGGAAGAGATACGCAGAACCGTTCCGAACGTTATCATTCACTATTGCGAAAACAAGGAGCTTTTCGACGTTAAAAGCACGATGTATCCGTCTGTGGAAAATCTTGAAAAAGAAGGAAGAGACACTTCGGATAAACGTCCGTTTTTCATGTGCGAATACGCCCACTCGATGGGCCTGGGACCGGGCAGCCTGAAGGAATACTGGGAAACGATATACAAATATCCGCGACTTATGGGCGGATGCATCTGGGAATGGTGTGACCATGCGGTTGAGCACACAGATGAAAACGGAAACGTAACCTACACTTACGGCGGAGATCACGGCGAATATCCGCATGACGGCAACTTCTGCTGTGACGGACTCGTTTACCCCGACAGACGTCCGTCTACCGCGGCGCTTGAAATGAAACAGGCGTATGCGCCGCTCTCATCGTCCTACTGCAAAGAATGCGGCAGGATCAGGTTTATAAACCGTCTTGACTTCACGAATATTTCAGAATACAAAGTATCATGGAAAGCGTTGAAGGACGGAAAGGAAATTTCTTCAGGCGTATTTGAAGGACTTGATATCGCTCCGCACGCAACCGCAGCCGTTGATCTGCCGTTCGTTCCGGATAATGACGGTGAATATATTATCAATATTTACGTTACTGATGAACGCGGACTTTTCGGCGTGGAAAAAGGAAACGTGTGCTGTGCGCAGTCGCATATAGTCAAAGAAGCGGAAAAACACGCATCAGAGGAAAAGAATGCGGCGCCTTTTGAAGTCAGAGAAAATGAAAGATATATATTCATCTGCGGCAACGGCGCGGAAATAACCTTCGATAAAGCCGACGGGTGCATCTCTTCATGGAAAGCATTCGGAGCGGAATTTATTAACGGAGTTCCGCAATACCCTGCCGAAAGAGGTCTGTGCAGACTTCCCGCAGGCATAAAACCGAGCGTATGGCGCTCGCAGACGGATAACGAAAAGTGGCATTTCGGCAAAGCGATCGCTGCCGGTGCAAGCAAGCTCTGGCACAGAATAGAATTTGCGGGAATCGCCGAAAACAGCGGCGATAAGATCGTTATCAGCGTTAACGGTATTCTTTGCGCACCTTCAAGACCGCCGTTTATGACGACTAAAATCACGTACACGGTAAAATCAACGGGCAGCGTATGCGTGAACGTAAGATACGAACCGCTTATAAAAGAGGAATGTCTGCTGCCTAAATACGGCGTCTCGTTCGAGATGCCCGGAGAATTCGAAAAAGTTGAGTGGTACGGCAAGGGTCCAGGAGAAAGCTATCCGGATATGCAGCTTTCCACAGTATTCGGAATATTCGAAAGCAACGTTAAGGATATGCACGAGCCGTATCTGAGACCGCAGGAAAGCGGAAACAGGTCTGAAGCACGGTATATGAAGGTGAAAAATGCCGACGGTAAGGGGCTTTGCATCACGTCGGACAAACCGTTTGATTTCTCGGCGCACAGATATACCGACGACGATCTTATGCTGTGGAAGCACAGAGAGGATGTAAAGGATCTTGGCTTCACACGTATAAGCGTAGACGGATTCCTTTCCGGAATAGGCAGCAATTCCTGCGGACCGATGCCGCTTGAAAAATATCTTCTCAGATCAACGGAAACAAGAGAGTTTTCCTTTACGTTAAAACCGATAAAAGAATAAGCCGATAAACAGTAACGGACCCGATCTTACTCGGGTCCGTTTTTTATTACTGTCCGTAATATGCGTTTTTGCCGTGCTTTCTGAAATAATGCTTTTCAAGGAGCGTTTGGTCCATGGGGATCATCGGAATTGTTCGCGAGTTTTCGTCAATCTCCGAAGAAATGACGTTTATTTCGGCAATTTTTTCAAGAACAAGCGCGTTTTCGACCGCTATTTTCGGATTCTCGCCCCATGTAAAGGGCGCGTGCATCGCCACGAGAGCGGCAGGACAGTCAAGAGGATCGATACCGCCTTCTTGGATCGCTTCGACTATCACTTTTCCGGTGTTTTTCTCGTATTCGTCCTTTATTTCCTTTTCGGTCAGCTTTCTCGTTACGGGCACGGCTCCGTAAAAGCAGTCCGCATGAGTAGTGCCGAGGGGAATTATCTTTTTCATCGACTGTGAAAAAGCGGTGGCATACGTTGAATGGGCGTGAGCAACGCCGCCGATATTCGGAAAAGCTTTGTAAAGCTCGATATGTGTTGGAGTATCGGAACTCGGGCGCAGGTCGCCTTCAACGATACGTCCTTCAAGGTCGACCACCACCATATCGTCAGCCTTCAGTTCGGAATAGTCAACACCGGAAGGTTTTATCACAACAAGTCCCGTTTCTCTGTCTATTCCGCTCACGTTGCCCCACGTAAGTATGACAAGACCGTATTCGACGAGCAGTAAATTCGCTTTTAATACTTCGTTTTTCAGCTCTTCAAGCATTTTTATTCGCCCCAGACAGCAGCGATACCGTTCATTGCGGGGATCGCGTATTCCTGCATTCTTTCGTTGATAACATCGGCGTTGGATTCGAGGTATTCGGAAACGGACGTTGAAGCTCTCATCCAGTTATGCATAAAATCATACATGGGACTGTAATGAAAGTAGTTGTATACGGAATTGAAATACATCTGATAAAATATCTCGGAGTCTCTTTTATCGTAAAAATAGTTTTTCGACATAAGCTCTATTACGGAATCGAGAGTGGGATATTCTTCAAACGGCTCATAAAGCTCGTTTATTGCCATTGCGCTCGCTTCGGGGAACTGTGAGAGTTTCGAAAACGCTATACATCTTTCAATATTGCCGTGCTGACCTACGATATAGCCGGGTTCAACGTCCGGACCGGACGGCCAGCAGACAAGACCGAAATTGTCCATTTCTTTCGCTATTCTGCCTCTTATGCCTATAATGTCATCGGTACCGAGAGGTCCGAGAACGGTCCTCTCGCTGATAAGAAAATCAACCGCGTTGGCAGAGCCGTTTATTGCGGCGGCGTTGGGTCCGAAATAAATATCTATTCCTTTTTGCATCGCTTTTCTGGCAGCTTCGGAATAAAAACCGCAGACGTAGTTGCCGGACGCGTCCTTTTCAACGTAATGAGATCCGTTTGAAAGCAGGAACATAACTCCGAAGGTCGCCGGGCTTGACGTGAGAGAATCATACTTTACTTCGCTGCCCTCGGTAACAAAATAGTCGGCAAGGCACTGGTCGAAAGTATCCCATGTCCACTGTCCGTTCTCAAACAGGTCTCTCGGATCTGTAAAGCCCATGGCGGTTATTATATTTTCGTTTATTACGATCGGACTGCCGTATGAAACGGAAATTTCGGGCCAAAGAAGAGGAACTACGCCGTATAGGTCGTCTTCATAATAAACGACTTCGAGCATACTTCTGTATCCCCATTTTTCCTCGTTGCGGAAATCGATATAGTCCTCAAGCTCCGAAAGGCCTACAAGCATACCTATTCTCGCGGTATCCGCCCACATATCGGAAATTCCGGAAATAACGTCGCACACGAAAATGCCGGCTGCGGAAGTAGTAACGAATTCTGCGCTCGGATGAAAGCCGTTATCATAATTGATCGTAAGTTTGCAGTTCAGTTTTTCCTGCGTATCTTTAATACGTTTTGCGGCAAGGTCGCCGAACTGAGAGTCTACCTCATAGCCGAGAATGGTAGACGTTATGCTTGAATTGACCACGACTTTATATATTATTTCAAGACCCGAGAGGTCTATGCTGCCGGTGTCTTTATCGAATTCTTCGTCAAAAACCTCTGTTTCGGCGGTTCCGCATGCCGTTGCGATCATTGATATAATAAAGGCAAGAATAAGAAGTTTAGCGATTTTTCTCATATTTTACCCTTTTTTTTCATTATAACATAATAACGGAGATTTGTCAATAGTTCGATCTCTCCGGAAAACGGGCGTAATTCGGCTTATTCGCCCCATAATGCGTCTATTCCGCGCATAGTCGGAAGGACATATTCGTCTATTTTTTGCTGTATCATATCCCTTGCGCCTTCGATATATTCCGCAGGGGTTTTGTTTGAGCTGAACCATTCATGCATATAGCCGTACATACCGTTGTAGTGGAAATAATTATATACGGAGTTGAAATACATTTTATAGAAAATCTCAGAGTCGCGTTTATCAAAGAAATAGTTGCGCGTCATAAGCTCTATTATCGAATCAATAGTTTCATATCCCTCAAACGGTTCGTAAACGGCGTTTATTATCGTTGCAGCGACTTCGGGATGAGCTGACATTCTTGAAAACGCTATGCATCTTTCGATGTTGCCGTGGTGACCTGCCGCGTAACCGGGCTCAACGTCGGGTCCGTTCGGCCATGAAAGAATGCCGAAATTATCCATTTCCTTTGCGATCCTTCCGGTAATGCCTATGATATTATCCGAATTGACTGCGCCGAGGACTGTTGTGCCGGATATAAGCATCTGGAGCGGGTCGCCGGTCATATTGACCGTTTTTCCGTTCGGACCGTCAAAAATACGTCTTGCAGCCTCCATTGCCTTTACTCCGTTTGGCGTAAAGAAGCCCGGGATATATTTGCCCGACGCATCCTTTTCGGCAAAATGAGATCCGTTAGACAGGATAAACATATTGCCTATCGTATCTCTGCTTGCGGTGAGAGAATACTGCTTTACTTCCCCGCCCTCTTCGATATAATACTGTCCGAGACATTCGTCAAAGGTGTCCCAGTTCCACTGTCCGTTTTCAAGAAGATCCCTCGGGTCCGCAACGCCCAGCGAAGAAAGCAGGTTTTCATTCACTACAAGCGGAGAGCTGTAAGATACGGATATTTCGGGCCAGAGCAGCGGAACAAGTCCGTAAAGGTCGTCTTCGTAATAAACGACTTCAAGCATATTTCTGTAGCCCCATTTTTCCTCGTTGCGGTAGTCTATATAACCTTCAAGCTCTGTCATACCTATTACCATGCCGATCCTTGCAACATCCGCCCACATATCCGAAGTGCCTGAAATAACGTCGCACATAAACACTCCCGAAGCAGACGTAGCAACGAATGCGCGGCAGGATACGCCGTTGTTCACGTATTTCAGGTTGATCGAGCAGTTGTAATCGTTTTGTATATCCTTGATTCGCTGCGATGCAAGATCGCCGAAGGTAGTATCAAGCTCATAACCGAGACAGTTAGGCACTGCAAGAGCACTTTCCGTAAGACCTATCTCGTAAACGATGCCAACGCCTTCAAGATCCATTTTATCGTTTTTCATTTCATAATTCAGATCAAAGCTTTCCTGATCTTCTGTTCCGCACGCGCCGAGCGCCACGGAAGCAAGAATAAGAACTGCAAGCAGCAACGAAACTCTTTTCATAATTATCTACCTCTCTTTTATCGGTAATTTTACTATATCATAAATCGGCCTTTTTGTCAATAAAAAACCATCAGCGATTAACCGAAAAAACCGTTCTGCCGTCACACTGTCAGTCCCCGTAGGTCTGAAGCCCGCCTCCGTGGCTTTTCATAATGTCTCTTCCTTCCTTGTCAGGCTGCTTTCCGCTCTTTTTATGACCGAAATACAAACAGATTCCAAAACATAACGCCCCTGGACCATATCGATCCGGAGGCGTTTTTGTTATTTCTGTTCTTATGGCAGATCTTCGGCGGAATTTCAGGGAAGAGCTGACCGATCTTCTCTGCGTCGCAGCCTGCGCCTGAAACAATCTTTTCCGTCTGTCTGTCTAACTGCTTTCACGTTTTTGGATCAGATAAGTCCCGTATATGAGTATTCACGGCCTATTCATTCAGAAGTTCGTCCAGAGTCCACGTAACGTTCTTGCTGATTGCTTCATTGATCGCATCCCTCGATGCACCGAAGGCCTCAGAAACGCTTTTTCTGCCGGTGACTACTAAAGTGATGTCGTTCGTCCATGAACTGTATCCCTTTTCGAGATATATGCTTCCGTAGTTGAAGTTTAAGTTGTCTATGATATAGTTATATTCAGCATTGTCTTCTTCAGTATAGAATATCTGTTTTCTGAGTTCTTCCTGCCAGCCTCCGGATCCCTCCAGAGGTTCAAACATGAAATCTATGACTACCCCTATATCCTCAATATCCTTTCCGCTGCTTTTCAGAACCCAGTTAAGACGTCTGTGGTGATGCACATAGCCTGAAATACTGTTTTCATCGCCATTCGGACCGTGCGGGAATCTGATAAGCCCATATGCAAAACCCTGGGCGGGAAGATAGTTTTGCGAAGAGGACTTTTCGAAATAGTGTGTTGCCCAGTATGACTCCTGAGTCATCATCGCCGCGTTCCGTTCCTGGACGAACAGTGCGGGACCCCGGGTAATATAGACATTCTCATTGTAAAGATCAGTCTGGAAATCGATTGCCGCCATGCCTTCGAGATTGTCAAAGCCGAAGGAATAATTCCCATATGTGCCGTCGATCATTTTAAGTCCGTTTGAAAACATAAAACCGATCGAATCAGCCGCGTATGACGTTCCGCATATCAGGGGGAAGAAATCCGATCCGTAGCCGGCGTCCTTTGCGGCAGACTGTATAGAAACAAGATATTCTTTGAAATGCTCCCAGTCCCACATTCCGTTTTCTTTAAGGTCATGGGGACTGCTGATTCCGAACGACGTGAGCATATCTGTATTGAACATCATAAGTCCGTGATACTCAGGCGGGAATTCCCATGAATAATGATAAAAGCCGTAATGCAGACCGTCAAATATACCATACTGCAGAAATCGCGGTGTTCCGTATTTGTTGGTGGAAAGATCGACGTGCGGGATATCTTCAATGGCATACAGAAGATTCATCTCGTAAAGCTGTCTTCCTCCGGCATCCGCATGGCTGTCAAGGAAATCGATAGTTTCAATGCCTGCGATATATTCAGTGAATATTCTGCTGCCGGCGTCTTCCCAGTCCACGGCTTCAAACGTACAGCCGTATTTTTCTTCAAGATCGTGTATTCGTTTATGCTCTCTGTCACCGGATTGGCTGAAAAAGGTAGAAGGCATGATCTCTTCTCTCCAGTTACTGCCCCACCTGTAGTGCTGTCCCGAAAGATCAATCTCGAATTCAACGGTGAAGTCCTCATCAAAAACCTCTTTGTTTTGTGTGCTGCAGGAAACGGTCGCGACAAGGAGTAAAATTAACAACATGACAAGTTTGTTTTTCATTTTTTTGCCCCCGTATTTTATTTTATGTGTGCCGCCAAAACCTGCTCAGGACCATTTGAATGTGCCCGGTACAAAGCAGAATGCTTTTATTAACGCAATTATATCATAGTAAACCATGTCTGTCAAGAGATTTTGTTTTTACGCTTCGTACAGTTAACAGTCAGATTCTGTATCGGCGCGAATACTTAACGGATCATTACTGCACGGACTTATTATCAAAACCGACAATCCCACCTTGACTTTGATACGACAGTATCGGTCAGGGTGGGATTTTTCTAAAGTATTCAGATATGATAGCTGTTTAGACGTCAGGTGATTTGAGCGGTTTGGGATACTACTTCATGGAATTCATCAAAAGGCCGAGAAGCTCGCTGCCGTCGTCACCGTCGTCCTGTTTTCCGCCTCCGAAGAGTGAACCGAGAAGGCTTCCGGCTCCGGAAGATGAACCGCCGAACAGACCGCCGAGAATCGAACCGAGTCCGCCGGACGATTGCTGTGTAGCCTGCTGAACGTTTGCCGTATTGGCAGCCGAAAGAGAACTCATGAGAGCGGGAGCGATGGATGAAAGAACGGAGCTTACCTGATTCTCACTGATGCCTGACTGCTGCGCGAGCTGTGCGATATCTGCGCCCTGTTCAGAACCGAGAATATGACCGATAATGGCGGCGCCGTCCTGCGTGTCGGCATTCGCGATCTGTTCAGCGATATTGGCTGTATCGGTATGCTGGGAAAGCGCTCCGAGAAGAGACGACGCGCCCTGCTGAGACTGTGCGTTGCTTGTAAGCTTCTTTATAAGAAGCGGGACCGCTGCGGAGATAAGTCCGCCGATAATATCCTTGGATATACCGGTTTTTTGAGAAGTGGCATTTACGGCGTTGTCGTCTGACAGTCCGCCCAGAAGTGTGGAAAGAAGGCTCATATTGTTTACTCCTTTGTCATTTAAATACTTATATATTTATTTTCGGAATCTGATCGGAATATCCCGAAAAGATATCGTTGCTCGCGTCCGCGGATATGCTGCCGCAGGTATTCCTGTGTCAGACGGACATCGAATATCATTGAGAGATCAATGCGCGTCTTATTCATTGGAGCCTGACTCGCTTTCGTTTGCCGTTTTTTCGTCCGGTTTTCGCTCCGGTCTCGATATGTTCAATAATTCTGTTTTTTTGAAATCATATTCTTCCTGAGTTATCAGTCCGTCATCAAGCATTTTCTTATACTCGCGAAGATCGTCGGTTGTCCGTCCTACGTCGCTCTTTTTTCCGCGCTTTTTCAGAAGTTTGATGATTACAATTATCAGAACAGCAGCCACGGCGACTATAGCTATGGCTATTGCAATTCTTATCAGCCACAACACAACAAAAGAATTAATATCATACTCGACGTGCAGTGAGGATTTTGATCCCATAGTCAAAAGGTTCCACGTCAGTGTTTTTCCGTCTTCCGAAAC
>JAEEGG010014710.1_pt1 | contig 16530 bp, 18 predicted proteins | sample 9134161 | NCBI WGS metagenome assembly JAEEGG01 (sample SAMN16246543, study PRJNA631951) | gut metagenome | biome: gut microbiome; feature: rumen; material: CR-attached | host: Bos | place: Iran: Karaj | collected 2018-10
TCCACGTCGCCCCCGCCGGAGAGGCGCAGGCCGTCGTAATGCTCCGGCTCCGGCTCCGGGAGGTAGGCCGCCGCGGGGGTTCCGCCGAAGGCCTCCACCGCCGCGGGATAGTTCTGCACCAGCTCCGGGCCGAGGGAAATCTGTATCTCAGGCTTCACTTTCGGTTTTCGCTTCTTCCGGCGCGGCTTCCGCTTCCGGCTCGTCCGTCAGAGCGTCCAGCGCGTTCTCCGGGAGGGTGATCTCCATCTCCGGCTCCTCCAATTCTTCCGGCTCCTCCACCGCGGCGTCGTCAAACCAGCGATAGCCCGTCTGCACCTTGTAATGGCCGGGCTCGTCGGTCTTGGTGATAAGGATGCCCTTCTTCAAAAAGCCGAACCAAAGCTCGGTGGAATAGGGGTCCTTCGCCCATTTGCAGAACTGCACGACGCCCGTTCCCACGGCGGACAGCGCCACGGCGCCCACCGCCCCCAATGCGATCTTTGCGGCTTTCCCAATTTTCTTCGCCATTTTGTTTTCTCCCCTCTGGTAACCGATTCAACGGAAATAGTATACCACGGCTATTGTCAATCCGCAAACCCATATGGTATGATTCAGAAAAATGTATATGGAGGCGATCATATGGACAGACCCCGTTTTTCGGAAGAACAGATGGCCATCTTCAAGCGGATGGTCACTCCCACCCTCTTTGATCCCAGCCCCATCAAGCGCAAGTACCTGGATGTACAGTACGGCAAGCTGCCGGAGCAGAAGGTGGACGTATACCTTCCCGACGAAGGCGACGGTCCCTTCCCCCTCATCATCTATGTCCACGGCGGCGGCTGGAGCATGGGCAACAAGCGGGAAGGCGCCCTCCCCTGCATCATTGACGCCATCCAATACGGGTACGCCGTCATTTCCGTGGATTACCGGCTGGCCCCCGGCGTCAAGTTCCCCGAGTTCCTCTTTGACGTAAAGACCGCCGTCCGCTGGGCGCGCGCCAACGCTGAGGAGTACCGCTTCGACCCGGACCGCTTCGGCATGGTGGGCGACAGCGCGGGCGGCCATCTGACGCTCATGGTGGGCTTCACCGCCGGGCACCCGGAATATGAGGGCGAGCAGTACGGCTGGGAGGGCGTCAGCAGCGCCGTCCAGGCCATCATCGACATGTACGGGCCCACCATCCTGGATGCGGACCGGGACGCTTTCCTGAAGGAGAGCGGCGTCCCCGCCATGAGCTTCGAAGCGCCGGCGCAGGATAATTCCGGCCCCTCTCCCAGCATGGCAGCAGCCTTCACCTCAGATCTGAATATGCTGCGCCTTATCAGCCCCATCCAGTATGTCCACAAGGACATTCCGCCTACCATGATCCAGCAGGGCGTCAAGGACCCCATCGTCCCCATGCAGAACAGCACCCTTCTGGCGGCGAAGATCGAGAAGGTCTGCGGCAAGGACCGGGTGGACCTGCGGCTGTACCCGGAGCGCACCCACTCCGACGGGGCCTTCATGGGCACGGAGAACTGCATGGAAGTCCTGCCGTTTTTCGATAAGTATTTGAAGTAAAAGACACGCGCAGAAAAGTAGAGGCTCCCCAGCGGGAAGCCTCTGCTCTTTTATACGTCTTCTATCCATTCTCATAATCGGGGGTGCATTTCGATGCGCCACGGTCACAGGGCAAGCAGGAAGTCATTGGCTTCTTTCAATATGCGGCGGGAGCTTTCAAACTGAAAACGCGTCATGGCCTCCTCATAGCTGAGAAGCGGAGCCTCCAGCAGTTCCTCTTTCTGGAAACGGATCTCTTGCCCTTCGTATTCCCCCAGAAAGTAGATGATCCGCTTCGTCACGCCGGGCTTTTCCGGAATGGTATGCTCGTCGATGGTGCGAAAGCCGGGAACAAGACGGACGGTAAGCCCTGTTTCCTCTTGGATCTCCCGAAGTGCAGCTTCTTCCTCCGTCTCCGCCCCTTCTATGTGGCCTTTGGGGAAGCCATAGTATCCCTCCAATGACCGCACGATTACATAACCGATTCCGCCGCCCTCCCTAGTAAAGACGACAGCGCCGCTGGATACCTCGTAAGTCATACCGCCCCTCCTTTCATCATGTCCCATGCGTCCAAACATTCATTGTCTGTTGCCTATATACAGCAAAAACCGCTGAGAATCGAATATTCTCAGCGGTTTTGGTCCGAGTGTTCATAACGGATTCCGAATAACATACCTAAACCAGGCCGCTGACAAGCATATTCATCATTTCAATTTCGCACATTCGACATCCTTCCAAGTGCTAATTACAATGGAGGCACAACGGAAGGAGGCATCCACATGGGCAAGGTGAAGCAATTGACGCTAGACCGATATGAGCACGGTCTGATGGTCCGGGCACTATATGATTTGTGGAAACGGATGCTCGCGGAGAACGCTCCTACGGAGGACATCGAGGATCTGCTGCTCAAGGTGATCGATGCGCCGAGCAAGAAGAAATGGAGGATATGCTGATGAACGAACTGACTTACCATCGTGAGGGCGAGTACCTGTTGCCTGACCTGATCCCGCCGGAGGCTCCAAGAATCGGAATATGGGGCATGAGGCGGAAACACTACTTGCAGCAATACCACGAAGGTGTATACATCGCTTTGCTCCTCGGCGGCAGGCTGAACGCTCACCTGGAGGAAATCGACCGCTCGGCGGGCGAGATGTTCGATCTGCTGATCCGGCAATACGCCGCCCGCGAGGGCGTGACGGAACAGCTCAAGGCAGAGGATCAGGTGGAGTGGGTACGACGGATGAACGGCATCCAAGAGCGGGTGACAGAAATTGTGCTGCAGGATCTGATTTGTAACTGACGCAATTGTTGCATTGAAAAGCGGAGTACCATGAAGACTCACTGGGTCATCAGGGTACTCTGCTTCATTTATCCAGTCGCTTGGGTCATACAACGTTCAACACGAGAGGTCGCAACGCTGGATATCAAATGCTCCACCCGGCGCTGGCGGTCTGCAATTCGGTCATGCGGCGGAACATGCTGTCCGCCCTGGAAAACAGCTCCGCCGGGCTTCCTTCCTCCGTCACACTGCCCTCCGCCAGAACGACGATCTTGTCCGCCGCCTCCACGGTGCGCATCCGGTGGGCGATGACCAACACGGTCTTCCCCTCCAGCAGGCGGGACAGGGCACCCTGTACCTTCGTTTCGTTCTCCACATCCAGGGAAGCCGTGGCCTCGTCCAGCAGCACGATGGGCGCGTTTTTCAGCAGCGCACGGGCGATGGAGATGCGCTGGCGCTCGCCGCCGGAGAGCTTGGCTCCGTTTTCCCCGATGGGGGTCAGGTAGCCCTGAGGCAGCTTTTCCACGAATTCGTCGCAATTGGCTGCCCGCGCCGCGGCCCGGACATCCGCGTCCGTCGCTCAATGTTTTCCCAGACGGATATTCTCCATGACGGTGTCGTCAAAGAGCACCACATCCTGAAACACCATGGAATAGTCGCTGAGCAGCACCTCCGGGTCCACGGAGGAGATATCCACGCCTCCCACCCGGATCGTTCCGCCGTCAATATCCCAGAGCCGGGCGGCCAGGCGGGCGCAGGTGCTCTTGCCAGAGCCGGAGGGACCCACCAGTGCGGTGACTTCCCCCTCTTTTGCCGTAAAGCTGACGCCCTTCAGGACCTGCTCGCCGTCATAGGCAAAGCCCACGTTTTCAAATACAATGTCGTGTCCATCAGGAGAGAATCGCTCGCTGCCTTCCGCAGTCTTTGCGTCGTAGATCTCCATCAGACGGTCGGCGGAGACCTGGGAGAGGAACATTTCGGCGATCAGGGCCAGGGCCTGATCGAAGGGAGCATAGATGCGGGTGATGACCAGCAGGAACATGAATAGGAGCATGAAGTCGATCCTTCCAGCGAGAATGAGGCTCGTCCCGGTGAGGATCGTGGTCGCCACCCCCAGGCGCATAATGACGCTGGCGGCATTGACAAAGATGCCGGTGGTGAGTTCCCCGTGGATCATAGTTTTTTCGTGGAAGTCGATCTTATCATTCAGGGTTTTCAGGAAGCGGTCCTCCTGATTCGTGGCCCGGATCTCCCGGATGCTTTCCAGGGTCTCCTGGATGCCGTCGGAAACCCGGACGGCGGCAGCCTTGGTGTTTTCCGCGTTCCGCTCCGCCAGCTTCCGGCTGCCAAACAGCAGGGCAAAGGCCACGGGCACGCCCCAGAGGCAGGCCAGGGCGAGGCGCCAGTCATAAACGAGCAGGCAGACCGCGATGATGGCTGTGGAGATGTAAGAGCCGTAGAGATAGCCCAGGCAATGGGACCAGACGTGCTCCAGCCGGTTCACGTCCCCCATGATGGTCTCAGTCAGGTCGGCCAGATCCCGCTTTCCGAAATAGCCCAGAGGGAGTTTCCGCAGCCGTTCGGCCAGGCCAATGCGCATGGTTTTGATCTCCCTGTAGACCAGCCCATAGGTGGTCCGGTACTGCTGGAGATGGGTAAGCAGGGAGAGGAGCACAAAGGCAAAGACCATCCCGATATACGGCAGCGCCTTTGGCAACGGCGCGCCGTTCATCAGGGTATCCATGAAGCGCGTCATCAGCAGGTAGAGGATGCCCATGCCACCCATGACCACAAGGTTGACCACAACAGTCCAGAGCGTACCCGCCTTGGTGTTTTTCACGCCCTGATCGGTGAGGGCGTATTTGCGCTGAAAGGCTTTTCCAAACATTTATCCTGCCTCCTTTTCCGCCGAAATCCGCCACTTTACGGCTTGGTTATAATCGGCCCACATCCGGGCATAGAGGCCGCCGGCGTTCACCAGCTCCATGTGGGAGCCCTCCTCGACCTTCCTTCCCTCCTTCAGAACGACGATCCTGTCCGCGTTCACCACGGTGGAAAGCCTGTGGGCGATCATGATGACCGTCCGCCCCTCCGTCAGGCGGACAAAGGCTTTTTGAATCAGGGCCTCGTTTTCCGGGTCTGCGAAGGCCGTTGCCTCATCCAACACCACGATGGGCGCGTTCTTGAGGATCGCACGGGCCAGCGCCACCCGTTGCTGTTCTCCGCCGGAGAGATAGGTCCCCTCCGTGCCGATGACGGTATCCATGCCGTTGGGCAGTTTTTCCAGAATGTCTCCGCATTGGGCGGCCATGAGCGCCGCCTCCGCTTCCTCGCGGGTCGCCTCAGGCCGGACGGCACGGACGTTCTCCAGGATGCTTGCCTTGAACAGGTGGGTGTTCTGGAACACGAAGGCCACCTGATCCATCAGCTGATGGGGATCGGTCTGCCGCACGTCCACTCCCCCCACCTCCACGTTGCCGGAGCTCACGTCCCAAAACCGGGGGATCAAGCTGGCCGCCGTGGTCTTTCCCCCGCCGGAGGGTCCGACGAGGGCGACGGTCTGCCCCGGCTCCGCGCGAAAGGACACATGATCCAGAGCGGGGATCTCCGCCCCTTCATAGGTGAAGCTTACATCCTTGAATTCCACGCTGTTGTCCTTCGGCGTCTGCGGGTCGTCGGTGATTTCCAGAGTCGGGGCGTCCATCACCTGGGCGATGCGGCCAAGGGCCGTGCTTGCCAGCATCATCCCGCTGGCGGCAAACATGATCCGGGCCAGTGCCGTGGAGATGATGGCGGAGAACACGGCGTAAAAGGCAAAGTTCGTCACGAAGACCGCGAAGCTCCCCCCGCGCAGCGCGCCGGGGGCCAGGAGGAGCGCCGCGGGAACGAGGAAGATGAAGGCCCCCTCTGTAAAGGTCAGGTTCAGGGACTGGGGAAAGCGGCAGACGCCGTCGGTGTACCTTTCCGCCTTCGTGCTGTAATCCTCGATGGCTGAGCGGAAGGCCTTGAAGGAGTACACCGTCTGCTGGAACACCTTGACCACCGGGATACCCCGCACATATTCCGTTCCGGCCTTGCTCATCACGTCCTGCGCCGCTTGGTATTCCTGCATGAGCTTTGCGTTTTTCCCGCCCATCATGGAAAACATCGCCGCTACACTGACCACCGCCGCCAGCAGGCAGGCGACGCCCATGCGCCAGTCGAACACGAACATCAGAATGAGCATAGCCAGAAACATGGCTATGGTCCCCACGATGTCCGCCAGGTTGTGGGCCAGCAGCGTTTCCGTCTCGGATGCCGCGCCGTCCAGCCGGTTGCGCAGGAGACCGGAGGCATTGGAATCGAAAAAGCCCAGGGGGGTTTTCATCAGGTGGGCCATCCCGGCCTTGCGGATATTGGATGCCGTGCGGAAGGCCGCAAGGTGCGTACACATCAGCGCCGCAAAATAGACCAGGATGCCGGCGACGGCAAAGGCAAAGGCCATCCAGCCGAAGCGGGTGATACCCGCTGCCTGCGTCCAATTGGGGGCAGCAGCGATCAGGTCCCTCGCCGCCAACCAGATGCAGATATACGGGGCCATCCCCAGGACCATGGCGACGGCCGAGAGACCGAGCCCCAGAAAGGTCAGGCCCTTGTAGCTGCCTGCGTAGCCCAACAGAACGGCCACGTCGCTTTGCTTCTTTTCTTTCATACGCTTACCTCCATCGGTCATCTTGAAAATGAGCGGGACAATTACAGTCGTGCGTAATTGTCCCGCCCGTTCCGTTTTCGGTCACTTCACAGGGATGACCCAAAGTGGATTGAAAAACTGATGGCACCCGCCATAGTTATAATCCGCGATCCTGGCCGTGTTGTAGACGATGGGCTCCATCATACCGGTCAGGGGGATATCCAGGAACTGCTCCTGATCCTGCTGGACCAGATATTTGAAGATCTCGGCCAATCTTGCGTCGTCGTCGATGATCTTGAACTCCCGGATCATGCTGAGGAAGGTTTCTGAATCCTCCAGAAGGGCGACTGAGGTAGCCTGTGCCATGTATTCGATGGCGCCGAACCACTGAGTCGGGCTTGCGTAATCATAATAGGTGTTCTGGATCGTCAGGTCAAAACCGTTGGGGTCGTAAAAGCTCTGGAACCAGTCGGCATTCTCCAGCGTCTTGATCTCCATCCGCATCCCCACCTCGCCGAACATATCCTGCAGCAGGAGGGCGATGTTGGCGTTTTCGATGTTCTCCGCAGGGATCACGATGGTGAAGGTCAGCGTTTTTCCGTCCTTTTCCCGGATACCGTCGCCGTTGGAATCCACCCATCCCGCGCTTTCCAGGACCTTCGCGGCCTTTTCCGGATCATAGGAATAGCTGATCTTCGGGCATTCGTCTTCATACAGGGAACCGGGAGTCAGAACGGTGTCGGCCACCGCTTCATAACCATAGGACATGCCCTCGGAAATCGCGTTCTTGTCGATGGACAGGGCGATCGCCTCGCGGATCGCGGTGTCGGCGAGGATGCCGTTGAAGTTCAGCGTCAGATTGCGGTTGCGGGCCTGGACCGGGGACATTTTCCCGGCCATTCCTGCGGTGGAAGAGAGCTGGACATATTGGTCATAGCTGACCTCTGTCGCGCCGTAGATCAGGTCGATTTCGCCGTTTTTCAGCGCCTGCATCCGTGAAGTGGCGTCGGGGATGTACTTGACCACGATCTCGTCGTAATACGGCGCGCCGTTCCAATAGCTCTCGTTGCGGACAAAGCGTGTATAGCCGCCCTTGACATATTCCGCAAAGGCATAGGGGCCGGTGCCGATGGGCTTGACCTCTTCGCCCGCGTTTTTGGCCGCGATCTGCTTGGGTGAGACCATGATCATGGCGTCGGTCCAACAGAAGTCGGTCACAAGGCCGTAATAAGGATTGTCGTAGTGCAAAACGATCGTGACTGCATCCGGGCATTCGATCTCCGTCACCGTTCCCACGGCGGGCAGGGAATAGGACGCCGGGGAATTCTGCATATCCAGGATGTTCGCCTTTACGGCCTCGGAGTTGAAGTCCTCCCCGTCATGGAACTTGATGCCCCCGCGAAGATGGAAGGTGAGGGTGCAGCCCCCATCCGTCAGCTCCCAGCTTTCCGCCAGCATGGGCACGATCTCCCCGTTCTCATAGGTGACCAGCGTATCCGCGTAGATCCGCATGAACATATACTCTTCCGGGGTCATCTGGATCGGATAGGCGTTGTCGATCTCGCCGATGGAGGCAATGTTGAGGACCTTTTTGCCAACCTCCGCCGGCTGTGTCCCCGGAGCGGGCGTGCCTGCAGGCGTGCCGGTATTAGACGGAGTGTTCCCTCCGGTGGAGCCGCAGGCGGCCATGCCCAGGCACAGGCAAAGGCAAAGCACAATGGTGAGGAGCTTCATACTTGTTTTCATTGGTTTCCTCCTAATGCATTTTTATTGAGCAACGGATTCATGAATAATATGTCCGTGATCAATCTCCAGCAAGCGGGAACAAAGGCTGCTTGCCGCGCTCAGATCGTGGGTGATCAGGAGATAAGCGCAGTCGTGGGTGGTCTGGTATTCCCGCAGGAGCGTCAGCACCGCCCCCGTGGAAAGCAGGTCCAGGCCCGCTGTTACCTCGTCCAGGATCAAAAACTGAGGCTTTACAGCCAAGGCTCGAAGTAGACCGATCCTGCGCTGTTCCCCACCGGAAAGCTGCCGGACAGGCACATTCAGAAGGCTCTGGTCCAAACCCAGCTGCTCCATCATCTCCAGGATACGGCGCAGCCGCTCCTGCCTGCTGAGCCCGGTCAGGTTGCACAGGGCTTCTTCAGCGTTCTGTAATACGCTCCGCCCCGGACTGAGGGTGCCCCGCTCGTCCTGAAAGGCTGCCTGCAGGTCCGTCCGGCAACGCAGCCACCGCCGGCTTCCCCATTTGGCGGTGTTCTGCCCGTCGATGAGGATCTCACCCGTACTGGGCCTTTCCAGGCCGATCAGCAGCCTGGCAAGTGTGCTTTTCCCGCTTCCGCTCTCTCCCATGACGGCGATGCTATCGCCTCTGTGCCACTCCAGGGTCACGTCGTTGAGCGCCGTAAACAAATTCCCGCCGGGATCGTAGTAGGTGCGGGAGACATGCTTCACCGCAATTGCTTCCATCTCTCCGACTCCTCTGTGTTCCGCTCCGCGGCGTGAACGAATCGCCGTGTCCAATCCTCCCGGGGATCGGCAAACAACTCCTCCGTTCCCCTTTCCTCGATGATCCGCCCATGCTCCATCACACAGGTTCTGGGGCAAAGGGCACGGATCGCGCCCACGTCGTGGGAGACGAACAGGATTCCGCCGTCGCGATACGCCGACAGCAGCCTTATCAGGTGCGTACGGTTGCTCTTATCCAGCGCGCTGGTGGGCTCGTCCGCAAAAATATAGGCAGGTTTCATTCCAAGGACCATGGACATGGCGACCCTCTGGAGCATCCCGCCGGAAAGCTGCCCCGGATAGGCGTTCAGGACCCTTTCCGTATCCTTCAGATTTACCTGCGTCAGGGTCTCCCTCGCAAGCCCCAGCGCTGCATCTTTGGATAGATACAGCCTAGTCCGGTAGGTCTCCATGATCTGCTTCCCGACCTTGACATTGGGGAAAAAGGCCGTCATGGAATTCTGTGGGATAAAGCCGAACACCGTTCCGCAGAGCTCCCTTCGATCTTTTTTGGAAAGGGACAGGACGCTTTTCCCGTCCAGCTGGATATCTCCGCTAGCAACGGTCAGCCCGCTTCCTCCGATGCCCATGACCGTACGGATAAGCGTCGATTTCCCGGAACCGCTCGCTCCGGTGAGGCAGATGCAGTCTCCGCGTTCCAGCGTCAGCGAAACGCCGTCCAGCAGGCGTGTCCCTTCGGCGCTGACTACCGAAAGATCAGACACCGTCATCATCGGGAATTCCTCCTCTCGATCCTTCGGCCGAGAAGGTTGAAGCACAGCGAGCTTACAAAAATCAGGACAACGGGGTAATACAGAAGGGCTGGGCGCATGCCGAAGCTCCCTCTCGCGTCAGCCAGCATGCTGCCCCAATCGATGACGTTTGCGCCCAGGCTCAGGCCGATAAAGGAAAAACCGGAGATCGCCAGGATCATGTCAGAGCAGGAAAGGCAGATATACTGAACGATCTGCGGCAGGATCACCGGAAGGATGTGCACGGTGAGGATGCGAAAATGGCTTGCTCCAGAGGCAAAGGCGCAGCGGGCATAGGCCTTTTTATACTCCTCCTCCGCCAGGGTCATCACCAGTTTGATCATCCGGAGGATCAAGGAAACCGTCAGGGCGACGATCATGGTAGGGACGCTGTTTCCCCAGATCCCGATCATGATGATCAGATACGCCAGGGGCGGGATCGCCGTGACAGCGTTCAGGATGCTGTCGGAAATCACACCCGTTCTCCCGCCGGTTCTGGCAAAGAGAAGGCCCAAGGCAACGCCGAGGACGAACACGATGGCTGCGCCCAGCAGCACGATGCCCAGGGTGACCTTTCCGCCCTCCATGAGCCGGGAAAGCTCGCAGCGGCCCAGGGCGTCCGTACCCAGAGGGTAGGCTTCAGAAGAAGCCTTGTATTTTTCCGTGATATGGATCTTCTCCGGATTGTTCGGCTCGACGAGGAAACCGAAAGCCAGGCAGAGCAGGATCAGAATCGGCAATCCAACGCCGAGGATCGTTCCTAGCCTTTTCATTATGCGTGTACCATGGCGGAATCCGTGCTGTGGCTGATGACCCGGCGGATCACGTCTGCCAGGATATTGAACACGGAAAGGCTGAGGGCAAGAAGCAGGATCGTGGCGTGTATCACCGGAGGATCTCGGTTGGTTACGCCACTAAGGATGAGATACCCCAAGCCGGGGATGGAGAAAATCTGCTCGATCACAATGGCTCCCGCAAGATTGAGGGCCAGCATCTGAAAAAAGCTGGGGATGATGGATACTAGGGCGGAGGGCACGGCGTGACGCAGTAGGATCCTGCGCTCGCTAAGGCCCCTGCACCTGGCATACTCCGCGCTATCCAGAGCCATCTGCGCCGTGATATTCGTGGCGATCAGTGGCCCGAAGAAAGCGGAGGTGCCGGGAACGAAGCAGAGTGCCGCCGGCAAAAAGCGCATCAGCCCGGTATTTCCCACGACGGACCCTATCCCCAGCTTCACCACGATGATGTCGATATATTGGCTGGCCAGGAAAAAGGACGGGACGGAAATGGCGGCAAAGCACAGGGCGGAAATCAGATGACCGGCGATCCGCTTGCGGCAGAGATAGCAAAGGCAGCCGATCAGGACGCTTAGGACAGCCTCCATGGCTCCCGCCAGAAGAATGATCCGAAAGGTGAAGAAAAAGGCGCTCAGTTCCTGCTGCAGAACATCCACGTTGTTTACATAGGAACGTCCGAAATCACCCCGGATGGCGTTTTTCAGCCAATGGAAATACTGCACCGGCAGGGGGTCCTTCAATCCCATTTCCGTCTGTACTTGTTCCAGGCTTTCCGCTGTGATCGGGGTCATGTTCCGCTGGAGGTAGGCTTCAGCAGCGTCCACCGGCGACAGTTTCATCAGCCCAAATGAGATCATCGTAACGATCAGCGACGTCAAAAGGACTTCCAGCACTTTTCTCAGAATAAAAACTCTGGTCCCTCGGCTCACTTGCCTCACCTCGCATCAGAGGTCTTGCCCTTGTATTGAACACGCTGATTCTATCCCCTTTCGACTGCGCCATCTATGCCCAACCGGGCAAACTTTAATCCATCCGGCAAAAATAGTTTGCAACCGCTAACTCATTGTGATATACTCTCCTCATGGATGAATTGATTGTGAGTAAACGGCCCGAGGGCCTTGAAGCTGTGTACAGGGAACAGACCAGGGTCTCCTATTTCCACCTGTTCCCCGGCATCCTGCTGGGCTGCAATCGGATCAAAACCGGAGACCTTCCAATGGAGCCCTTCCTTCCCCTGCTCCGGGGGGAAATCGTGATGCGGATCAACTTTTCCCTGGATGGGATATGCGAGGTGAGAACCGTAGGCGGCGAGTTTATTTATGTCAAAGGCGGTTACCTGTCCATCAGCAGGGACCGCTCGGCCAAGGCATTCCGTTACCCTACCGCTTCCTACACCGGGATTGAGATCTATATCCAGTCCGATGCGATGGAGGAACCTCCGGACAACCTTGCTCTGTTCGGCATCGACCTTGGCGGGCTTAGGGAACACTATCTTGCCGACCGGCGAACCCTGCTTACCAATCGGTGGGAGGCGCTGGCTCCCGCCGTACGGGCCATGCATGCGCTGATGGAGTCAGGTTCTCCGGATGTTGAACAGCTCCGCTTGTATTGCCTGCTGGTTTTGCGGATCCTGTCTTCCGGTTCCCTTGACCTTTCCCCCATCCCGGTCACGGCGCTGACGATGCGCCAGGTGGAATGCACGAAATCCGCCGAAAGGCTCATGACCCGGGATCTGTCCAAGCGGATTACCGTCAGAGAAGCGGCACGGCAGCTGAACGTGGGGGAAAGCAGCCTGAAGAATTGGTTTCGTGACGTATTCGGGAAAAGCGTATCCGAATACATGCGAGACCTTCGCATCCGGGAGGCAAAACGGCTTTTGGCAGATTCCGACTGCTCGATCGCGCATATAGCGAATTTGGTCGGTTACGAAAACCAGTCGAAATTCACCGCCATGTTTCAGAAATACTGCGGATGTACCCCATCAGTCTTTCGCAAACAATGAACTTAACAGAAAGCTGCAGCCTCCGGCTACTATCGCGGTGGCTGCAGTTTTTCATTCTTTATAGCCGGCGTCCAAAATGCCCCTTCGCAATCAGGCGAGGGCAGCCCCCAGCGCACGGCAAGCTTCCTGACCCGCGTCGTCCGGTGTGAGGTTGCACTTCAGGCTCTCGACGGCGATTTCGGCTCCGTCAGTTCGGCAGCTTTCCTCCCAGCTGCGGAGCCAATCCCCGTCGCCCCAGTCGTAGGACCCGAAAAGGGCGATGCGTTTGCCCTTCAAGGCCGGACGGCATGCATCGAACATTGGCTGGAACACACTGTCCTCCAATTCCTCAGCGCCCATGGCGGGGCAGCCGAAGGCGATGGCATCGAAATCCGCGACCATGGGAGCCTGGAACGCCTCTGCGGAGAAAACCTCCGCCTCCGCGCCGGCGTTTGTTGCACCTTCCGCTATGCAGTTTGCCATAATCTCGGTGTTGCCGGTCCCGCTCCAGTATACAACCGCAATCTTGCTCATCTTAATTCAATTCCTTTCTTTTTATTCCTCGGCTGCCGCCAATTCCGTGATGGGGCAGCCGCTGTTCAGCTTTGCGCATAAAGCCTGGGTGCATTCCTTGTACTGCGCAAAAAGCACCTTGGTTCTGGCAACGTTTCCGTAAACCTTCCAGATGCCGGAATACTGATATCCCCGATTATCCCGGATAAACCCGTCCACGTCTGCCGGGGGATATCCCAGAAAAAGACCGATCTCATGGGGGAATCCATTTCCGGCGTTGATCCTGCGCTTCAGCCGCGATAAGCACGCACGGGGCATCGCTGCGTCATACCCGCGCTGCTTCAGCAAAGCGGCCGCTTCCGGCTCCGCGAGGTCTCTGGCCAGCAGCCGGGGACGGAAGACGTAGACCAGGCTTCGGCCTTCGGAGTAGCGCAGGCTCACCACCCGTATCCCTTTCCCGGACAGGGAGCGGTTCCATTCTCCCACGCACATCCGCATCTGCCGTGGTGAGACAAAGGGGCAGGAAAACAGACTGCCGGTTTTGATCCCGGCCAGGGTGGGAGAACTGTTTTTGACCAGAATATCTTCAGACATAGCCGCCTCCTCATGTATTCCTTATCCGGCTCTACTTTCGCAGAATCACGATATCCTGGGTCCCGGAGCAGAGGAGCCCCGTCCGTGTCTCCGTCTCCCGGAAGCCCGCTTCCTTCGCCGCCGCTTCGATCTCGCCCTTTCGCAAGGCCAGGTCCATGCCCTGGAACCAATAGGGAAGATACCCCATGACCATATCCCAGGGACCGGAGAAGTCCGGGTTGACGCCCTCCCCGATGCTGACCGCGACGCCGCCGGGTTCCAAAGCGTCATACAGCTTTTTCAGGAACGCTGGCAGGTCCCCCTTTGCAAAGAGCATGACGGAGACCGCCAGGATCAGGTCGTAGCCTCCGCCCAGGTCGTCCGTCAGGAAATCCCCGCCCTGGGCGCGGGCCCGATCTGTGAGACCCATCTGGGCGATGGAGCCCTCGATCATCGACTGCAGGGGCGGTTTATCGAAAAGCACTCCTTTCCGCTCAGGCATGTCCGCAATCACCGCGAGCCCCAGCAGGCCTGCATTACAGCCGATGTCCAGCACGTTTTTGATCCCCTCGTCTTCCGGCAGGGAGCGGATGATCCGCAGCACCTCCTGCTGGCGGCAGCCCCGCTGCGCCGTCCGGAAGGCATCCCCGAAGCGGGTGAAATCCAGCTGCTGGTCCATTTGACCCATACCGGCGGGGTCCGGCCCCTCTCGCACCAGCTTCGCCACGTCCAGGGGAGCCAGTCCCTCCTGCATGTACGTTGTCAGGAAACCGCCCGCGTAATCCTCGCTGGAGACCACAAGATATTGGCCAGTCTCAGGGGCGTTGACATAGCCGTCGGCGTTCTTCTTCACGAATCCCAGAGAAAAAAGGGCGTCCAGCAGCATCCGGGTATTGGCCTCGTGCCAGCCCAGGTCCCGGGCCAGATGCTCTGCCGTTACCGGGACGGTCAGATGGGAAAACACATTCAGCTCTATCGCTCCCTGCAGTAGCTTGAAGTAGCTGGGGAGGTAGGCCAACTGCGTCAGCTGTTCGTATACGCCGAGTTCTTTCATGTCTGCACTCCTTTATGATCAACTCTCATGTTTTTGCTTTCTCAAGCCGGATACCTGCTTTTTCAATGCGATCCCGGCATGCCTCATGCTGTAGACGGCGAACGGCGCTGCAAAGGTTAGCGATTGCTAACCTTTGCTTCAAAGGAAAGGCTTGACACGGTATCAAGCCTTTCGCTCTTATCAAAAGCATTGTGTCGGCGCTGAAACAGCAGCAAGTTCCCATACACTTCGCCCGGAAGGTTAGCAAAAGCTAACCCTGATTATAACAGCAGGGGCGTTTCCTGTCAAGGGAAATACGCGCTTTGCGGCAACGAATGAACCCTGCAATTCAGTTTTTTCCATTGCCATCTTGAAAAATTGCGTAAACGGATTATAATCAAACAGAGGTTAGACGATGCTAACTTATACCGGCTGCCCGTCATGTGATGATCGCTGCAGGGAGAAAGCTATGTTCTTTACCGTCAGCCTCAGTCTGATGATGGTGCTGGACACGGTGCTGGGATAAGGGGTTTATGATGAAGTATCACATTGAAAAAAACACGGTTCAGGAAACGCTGGTCATTCCGCTGTTCGGGCGGCTGGTATGCTCCGAGCGATTCCCGGAACTATTCTCGGATCCGGATGCAAAAAGAATCTGCAATTCACTGGATTACGATTTTGCGGAAAAGCGGAAGAAAATGGAGTCTCCGGCGGGGCTTTTCGGGGCTCTCGAGGTAGCACAGCGCCAATACGACCTCCGCTGCGAAGCGGAAGCATACCTGAAGGAACACCCAAAAGCCGCCGTGGTCAATCTGGGCTGCGGTCTCGACGATACCTTCCGCAAGTGCGATAACGGCCTGTGTCATGGCTATAACATCGATCTGCCGGACGTGATCAATATCCGGAACGAACTGCTCCCTGCGGTCGAACGGGAACAGAACCTTGCCTGTGATCTGAACGATGATTCCTGGATGGACGGGATCGACGCTTCCGGCGGCGCGGTATTCTTTGCCGCGGGCGTGTTCTATTATTTCAAAACGGAAGAAGTCAGGAAGCTTTTCGCAGCAATGGCAGCCCGGTTCCCGGGCGCAGTCCTTGCCTTTGATGCCTGCAACGAGCGCGGCGCGAAGCTGATGCGGAAAACCTGGCTGAAGGAAGCGGGGATCACGGATGTGAGCGCCTTTTTCTCCCTGGAAGATGAGGCGGAGCTTCGGGACTGGAACGATCATTTTTCCTCAGTAACAGCCAAGAGCTACATGCGCGGATACCGGGATATTTACCGTGAAGTCGGCTTCTTTCATAAGCTGATGATCCGTTTCTGCGACGCCCTGGTGAAGATGAAGATCGTAAAGATTGTGTTCAGAGAATAATTGGAGGATACGGGCATGGCAAAGAAGGATTCGGAGAATCAAAAAAAGTCTATGAGCAAAATGTTCCGGGGGAAAGCGATCTTCAAGCCGCTGAATACCGGACGGATTGATGAACATGTCGCCTGTGTGCGGGAATGGATCGCCAACATCTTTTTCTACACGAAGAATGGCGTAACGATCATGTTCGACGCGGGATACAATTACGAGCGTCTGAAAGAAAAGATGGGCTGGCTGGATATCGATCCGGCATCCGTTCGACAGATCTTCATCACGCACCAGGACACCGACCATGTCGGCGCTTTGGAGCGGGACAGCGAACTGCTGTTCAAAGAGGCGACAGTATACATTGGTGAAATTGAGAACAGGTATCAGACCGGAGGGGCACGGAGGAAAGTGTTTTACGGGCTTTACAAGCTCCCACTGGTCAAGATGGATAACCGGAGGGTGCTCCTGAAGGATAGTGAGATCGTCAACATCGGTGATATCAAGATAGAGTGCATCCTCTGTCCCGGTCATACCTGGGGGCATATGGTCTA
>JAEEGG010014711.1_pt1 | contig 16530 bp, 15 predicted proteins | sample 9134161 | NCBI WGS metagenome assembly JAEEGG01 (sample SAMN16246543, study PRJNA631951) | gut metagenome | biome: gut microbiome; feature: rumen; material: CR-attached | host: Bos | place: Iran: Karaj | collected 2018-10
TTCCAGAATAAACCTTACAAACAAATAATCAAAAGGCAACTTTCGGGTTGCCTTTTTTGTTTTTTACAATAGTTGCAAGGTTTACTATTCTTTTTGCATTATGCAGAATAGATACTGATTTTTACTTGATAATCTTCTGTATTCTTATCGGTTTTTCTATTATTGGAAGTGTTTTCTTAATAGGTGCCCATACATTGAATGCACGCACCTGAAGTTGCTTGTCAAATTCTGATTGGGAAATTTTAGTTCTTACAAAGATTTTCACTGGCTGGTTGGGTAGAATGTCGAAATAGTTGTCGGAGAATGCATTGTCAACGCCTGTTATGCTTAGGTAGGCGCCACGGACAAATGTCTTGCTGCTGAGCGTTACATAGTAGCCGCCATCTGCCTTTTCGGATTTCCTTTCAACTTCGGCTTGCGGGAAATTCATTTCCTTCATTGTGCATAGGAAATAGTTGTTGTCGGCAATGTAGCTGCCATGTTGCGGAACAAATTCTGTCCTGACGAATATCTCGTTTCTTTTCTTGCCAGCGATAATTTCAGAAGTTTGTTTGCTGAAATAAATCTGTGAGGCATTGGCTTTTACGGTTATATTTTGCGTTTCGCTGAATATTGTGTCGCCGTTGAAGTCGAGCACGCTTACTGAAAGTTTTCCGTTGCAGTCGCTAAGACTGTCGGAAACGATGTAAACACTTAGTTTTCCGTTCTTTTCGATTGGCGACACCAGTATGTTACGATAGGCTTTCTTTGTATAGTAGTGCTGGGCTTTCCATCGTCCGTAAAAGTCGCGGCTCGACCAAGATGCCACTGGCCAGCAGTCGTTGTGTTGCCAGAAAAGCGTTCCCATGCAGTAGGGCATGTTGCGACGATGCGCTTCGATGGCAGTCTTGATGGCATCGCCCTGAAGCAACTGGCTGAGGTACAAGGTCTCCTCGAAGTCGGCTGGTTTGCGGTATTCGCTTTCCAGGTACCACAGAATGCGGTTGTTTGCGTTGCTTCCGCCACGCTGGTGCGACATCATCACTTCTGAATGAATGTCGTGGTCTTCGGTGTTGGGTGCAAATTGCATTACGCTCTGCATATCGGGGAACGACTGGAAGCCGTATTCGGAGAAAAAGCGGCATCTTACATCGTTGAACATCGTGGTTTTGCCTTCGGCCTGCCAAACACCCCAGTAGTGTCCGTCGCCATTGGGATTCCAAAGTGTGTCGCCAGTTTCGGGCTTGCTGTACGGATTGCCGTTGAATGGTGACGACGGCACATAAAATCTATCGTCATATTTCTCAACCACTTCTGGAAGCGTAACAAGGTAGCAATCGGCATATTGCTTCATAATAAGTTCGGAAATCCCATTGCCCATAGCATCGTACCTGGCCTTGTAGCCCCAGCCGTACCATGCCGCCTGACACTCGTTGTTGCCGCACCATAACGCAATGCACGGGTGGTTGCGCAGACGCACCACATTGTCGATGGCTTCCTGGCGCACACTTTCAAGCATTTCGCCCTCGGTGGGATAAAAACTGCACGCAAACATAAAGTCCTGCCATACAAGGATTCCGTACTTGTCGCACAGGTCGTAGAAAATGTCGTTCTCGTAGATTCCGCCACCCCACACGCGCAACATATTCATATTGGCATTCAGGGCGTCGAGTATTGTGCGCTCGTACATAGAATCGGTAACATTTGTAAGGAAACTATGCTGCGGAATGTAGTTCGCACCTTTCATAAACGCCTTTACGCCATTGATTTGTACGGCGTATGATGTTCCGAACTCGTCCTTTTCGCGCAGAACCTTAATATCTCTCAGACCAATGTTTTCGCTACGGTTGTCGGTTGTGCCATTGAGCGAAACGCTTGTGGTAAAATGATATAGGTTTGGTTCGCCAAGTCCGTTGCACCACCAAAGTTTCGGGTTGCGTATGCTTACAGGGATTTCGATTGTGTTCACACCTGCTTTTAGTTGCGCTTTTGTAGTCCATTTTTGCGAAAGTCCGTTGGCACTGACGGTCATTGTGACTGTGCCAGACTTTGTAGCTTCCACTTCGGCGATAACTTTCAACGAGGCATTTTTAGCGGTAATGCTTTCCTGGATATACCTTATATTGTTGATTTTCAGATTATCCCAAGTCTTCAGAACTATAGGTCGCCAGATTCCGCTTGTTACAAGTCGCGGACCCCAGTCCCAGCCGTAGTGGTAGCCTGCCTTTCGTGCGAAAATGCCTACCTGCTTGTCGAAAATGCCGCCGTTTGCCGACTGGTCGTTGTCGGATACATAGCGGAAATCCAAAGCATCGAACTTGGGAATGTCAACCTTTATGGGCGAATGCAGGTAAACGCGCAGTTCGTTGCCTTTTGCCTTGGCAATACCCTTGACATTCACCGTCCAAGTGCGGAACATGTTGTCGGCTTTCAGGATAAGGCTGTCGTTTAGATAGACATCGGCGTATGTGTCCAGCCCGTAGAATGTCAGTTCAATGTTTTGGCGAGCAAACATTTCGCTGCTGATGTCGAAAGTGGTCTTATATTCCCAGTCTTCCTTATCAACCCACTGCACCCCGCGCTCGTTGAGGCGGAAAAACGGGTCTTCGATTATGTTGTTGTCAATTAGGTCGGTATGTACAACTCCCGGAACCGTTGCCTTGTGCCAGATGTTTGTCCGCACCTGACGGAAAGTCCAGTTTGACGAAAGAGTATCGGTTTGTGCGGATGCTGTAATGGCGGTTATTGCCAGTATTATTGTGAAAATTAGTCGTTTCATTGAAATTTTTTTAGTGTCGCAAACATAGTGATTTTTTGCAAGATGGGGAAATTACGTGTATAAAAAAGGAACGCAAAATTTTGTGTCTGTTGTGTCGTGGCGCGCCGCGACCGTACAATTATTTATGATAAAAAATAAATTTTGCCATTCCATTTCCTTTTTCTATTTTTGTCCTCGGTTTGGCGATGAACCAAGCCTTACATATTGATTAACGAAGCGTTTATGCTCGTCTTGTAAATGGAAACCTGAGAAATTTTCAAAGTGGCAAGAGAGTGTAATGGTTCGCGTGTATAGCGTGGACTGTTTGCTATTTCTTCCACACAGGTAAATCTCAGGACCTCCATTTAAAGAAGTGGTATATCAGTACCACGCTTCTTTTGTGTGTTTAATTGCCCGTTTGGTGCTGTCGGGTGCAAAAATAACTTACAAAACCGTCCGCAGATGGCTCTTGATACAACAAAAATAATCTTGACACAACTTGAACCATTTTGATACAACTTGAACGAAAATGCTATTTGTCAGCAAGTTATCTTTGCGAGCGGAATAAAAACGATGTGTTGTCTATGAGTGAAAACAGAAAATATAATGGTAAGGAATGTTCTAATTATAACACTTTGTTAAAAGTAAATCAAATGGATAATAACCACCACGAAGATACTTCTTATAGAAGTGTATTACCTCGCATTGATAAGAACTTTTATAAGAAGTGCTTGCCAGAAGAAACAATCCACCGCATAAGGGAGATTCTTTACAAATGCGACATCTACATTATGGAACTATCTGACACACAAGACGGATTCTACCATAGTCATTTACATATTGCCAATGGAGAATTGCTACAATTCGGCATACAGACCAACGGCAAAGGCATGACTCCTGCATATTCGCTTGCGAGTGCTTACGCCGAAATGATGGAACGTTTGCAAAACGCCATGCTGATTGGTGGTCGAAGCCGCGCTACTAGTGCATATCTTGAAACATTGCCCCCCGACTCTCTCTACCGAAAGAAACTTGAAGATGCCGATGCCGTGTTGGATTACGAAGCTTTTCCTGATGAGCAAAAAGTGAAGTTGACCGACTATTTCAATTCACCCGACTGCATTTTCCTTGAAAACCAAAAACATTACACTTTGGAGCACGCCGACAATGTTTTTCTTGATAATTTCGAACTGACTTGTGTCCCCTTTTATGATGTTTTCAATCATAAAAGCATTCTTATTCCGCAAGGTGTGTACACTTCCAGCAACGGCATGTGTGCCGGAAACACACTGGCAGAGGCATTGGTGCAGGGTTTCTGTGAAATTTTCGAGCGTTTTGCCCTGCGTAAGATTATGTTAGAGGAATGTGTGTCACCGCAAATACCACTTTCATACTTTGAGGGTACCGCCATATATGAAAAAATCCAGAATCTACAGAACCGTAAAATCATTGTCCTTGACTGCTCGTTTGGCATGAAACTGCCAGTAGTTGGAGCATTGATAATAGACACCGAGCATTACCGCTATCGCTTGATGATGGCTGGTGCTGCTACTGCTACTATAGCACTAGAGCGTTGTCTTACCGAGCATTTCCAAGCTTCACATCCAGAAGATGCTATGCACGATATATTTTCTTATAAGCAGTTCCCAAACCGCACACCATACGAAACTCACCTTATTAACTACCTTTATAGTGTCAACCGTTGCGATGGTGAATTAGATGTGATGCACTTGCTTTCCAGCCAGCCCGATTACGAATTTGAAGGTTTCCACACACTGCAAGGTGATTCTCACGAAGAGGAGTTGTCCTACATATTCCATCACATCTTACGATCTAATCACTTTGACTGCTTTATTCGCGACAATTCCACACTTGGTTTTCCCGCATTCCATATATTTGTTCCTGGTATGAGTGATGTTTTCCGTGTCTATAACGATGATGACAACCATTATGGGATGGTTGAATCCTATTTTGAACCGAAGATAATGGATTTGAAAAGTCAGTCTCCAAAATTTCTCCATTGTTTGGCAGACAATTATGTGGCGAGTCGCAAAAATGCCCGAGGTTTCGAGACATCCGTTTTCGGCAATTTCCTCTACAACCAATCCACTCTTGAGAATGCACCAAACAGCACACTGTTTTTAGCCACACTGTATTTACAATGCAAAGATTATGCAGCCGCATATCAGCAATTGCAGAAATTTGCCGATAGTTTGGATGCCACCGAAGATGCCGAAATGCGGCCTTACTTCTACTGCGTGTTGCAATATCTAAAAATGAAAATAGAAAATACGCCAACAGACCAAATTGTTGCGAAGTTGAAAGTCTCATTTGACGAGTCACTAGTTGACGAGGTATTGAACGATATGTCAAGCGAGAACCAATTGCAGTACTATGATTTGCCTACTTGTCCAAAATGCGAGCGTTGTCCTGTGGCAAACACTTGCTATTTTGTGGATGCTATGCAAATTGCTAAAAGTATTCAACGGAACACGATACTACAGAACCAAAATCAGCTGATAACCACCTTAAATACAATTATTAACTAAAACTTTCTAGAAGTATGAATTTCAAAAACAAAGCGACTACTGAAAGTTGCAATGAATGGGTAAAATATCCTTTTGAGAACACTCACCCTCTAAGAGATGAAAGGCTTTATGCATTTGTATATTGTTTATGTGAAAATGAAGACAAGGTTGAAGAGGAAAATTTCCAATCTTTGTTGACGGATGCCGAATGTAAACGAACAAGTAAAGAAATCAATGATGCTTTCAAAAAGTACGAAATCATCTACGATTTTTATCAATATCTAAAGAAAGTAGGAGTAAGCCGAAAATCCTGCAAAGAGTAGGCGTAACAATAAATTTTTACAAGTATGAAGACATACAAAAAAGTAAAAATGCAAGCTAAAAATGCACCGAGCGGTTCGTATGCTGCTGGTTGCCCTGCTGATTGGAATGGGGGGGACTACTCATGCAAACGCTGTGACCGTGCGGCGTAAGCATTTTTAGCATTAGCGAACATTCCCCTGCCTCGTAGCGGGGCGGGGAATTTTGTAAAAGATTATTTAATACAAACGTCAAAAATAGAATTTATGATTAATCAAGAATTTCAAGAACTAAAAAGACAATGGGGTGTCAACTCTTCAGAGAGAGTGAGAATAATAGAAGCGATGAGAGAAAATCTCACAAAACGCAATAAGAATAATGACAGTTATGCATTTAACTACACTCAACAAGGAATCGTTTTGTCAATATCCAGTTGCACAGTTGAAGATTTGTTCGCCATTGATGGTGATATGAATCCGCAAGGGCTTTAAAATAATTGCCTATGTTAATCCGTCAATCCAAAAACACTTTCGTGCGCTTTTATGATGACAGCGTACATATTGTAAACCAACTTTCATTTCAAGACCGCGTGTACGACGAGACAGGCGCGGATTTTTTGAAAGAGATTAATCGCACTCCACAGGATGTGAACGACATCGTGGAGCGATTACACAAATTGTATGGCGACAGCGTGTCGCGGCAGGAACTCTGCGATGACTTTATGGAGTTTGTCACCGACTTGGTGGAGCATAAGTTTCTTGTTATGGGCGAGACCACCGAAGAGTTGGATGCCAACGACATTGATTTTTCTTACAATATGGCAAACCTGAAGACGCAGACCGATGACTTCACGCAGGTAACCAAACAGCATGTACAGGAAACCACTCGAGATTTGATTTGGGAGGAGTCTCAGCGTAAGCCGCGCCTTAACGCCATACAATTTGAGCTAACAAGTCGCTGCAACGAGCGGTGCATCCACTGTTATATTCCCAACGGCAAGAAAAATCATGGTTTTGACATGCCCACCGAAAAAGTGAAATCCATCATCGATGAGTTTGCCGAAATGGGCGGTCAGCATGTCACGCTGTCAGGCGGTGAAGTCTTTATGCACAAAGACATAATCCCCATAATGCAATATTGTCGGGAGAAAGATATGCGCATCTCTATTCTTTCTAATCTCATATCTCTGAAAGACGAGCAGATACCCGCCATCAAGGAGGCAAATATTTCGCTATTACAGACTTCCCTCTATAGTATGGATCCTGAGATTCATGATGCCATTACCACAATACCTGGTTCTCAGGTTAAGACAAAGGAGAATTTAGAAAAGCTCATTGCTGCCGACATACCTTGCCAGATTTCCTGCCCTTCGATGAAAATCAACTACAAGGGGTATGTGGATGTACTGAAGTATGCACAATCAAAAAAAATAAAAGCATACACAGATTATATGATAAAAGCTCAGGCAAACTTCGACACAAGCAACTTGACAAATCGTCCTTCATTAGAGGAAACAGAGGATTTGCTACGAGACATCATAGAGTACGATATTGATTATAAGAATCTAACCCTTAAGCAAATGTCAAAAAGCGAACAGCAATATATTGACATCGAAAAGTACGCCTCGCAACCTCTATGTAGTGTTGGTATCAACGACCTCTGCATTACGGCTAATGGCGATGTCTATCCTTGTTCTGGTTGGCAGGCAATGATATGTGGAAATGTTTATAAACAATCGTTAAAAGAGATTTGGGACAATTCTCCACAATTCAAAGAGTTGCGCAAAATTACGCAAGGTTCGTTCCCTCAGTGTCTTACTTGCGAAGCACGTGACTACTGCCATATTTGTCTGGTACAGAACTACAACGAAAGCAATGGTGATATGTTCAAGATTAATCCATACTATTGCGATGTAGCGTTCTTGAACAAACGGTTGGTTGAAGAATACAAGGAAAAGTTAAAGAGGCAATGATAGTTGATGCACATATTCATGTAGGACAGTTTTTCGACATCTACACTTCACCAAAAAATATTGTAAAATTCCTTAATGGCGTTGGTGTTGAGAAATTTGCAGTGTCTTCAACAACTATCTGTGAGGGTAACTATCGGAAAGTGTTGAATGAATTTGAGCAATTGTACATATTGGCTGAAAACAGAATGCTCCCTGTTCTATGGATTATTCCACAAATGTTTGATGATGGGGGACTGGAGATGTTTCTAAATAGTGGACTTAAGTGGAAATGTCTTAAAATTCATCCACAACTGAATCCAGAAGCATGGAAACCAAGAGGTATAAATATATGTAAGCTATTGCGGATAGCGGAAAAGATGAATTTACCGATATTGATTCATACTGGTGAGTTTGATTATTGTCACGCAGGGTTATACCAACAATTGGCAAGAAAAAATCCGAATGTCACATTTATTCTAGCCCACGGAAGACCGATTGAAGAAACAGTTAATGTTATGAAAGAATGTGGTAATGTGTATGCTGACACAGCTTTCATGCCAACAGAAAATATTCTAATGCTTTGTAAATCAGGATTGACCAATAGAGTGCTTTGGGGAACGGATTATCCTATCCCCAAATATTATTATCACAGAAAGAATATGTATAATTATTATAACTCTCTATTGACAACCTTGAAGAAAAATGTAGCAGCTGCTGAATATGATAAAATAGTAGCAGGTAATTATAATAATCTTTTTGCAAATAGTTAAATTTTTAATAATTGAAAAATGGATGAACGCATAAGGCAAAAATTATATAACTGGATTGAAAAGGAAGGCTATATCTGGGATGATGAAGAACTTTATAAAATAGTGTGGCTCACAAGGGATGAGATGATAGATTATTCCGTATTTGTCCAGATTGCAGAAGAAGTTTCTTGCAAGGAAGACCCAGAAATGATTTTTCATCAATACGAGTATCTGTGGATGTTTGCCGATTATATAAACAAAATTCTGCCATTTCAAGAGTATTTTGAGTTGAAAAAATGAAAATACTATTTACATACATTATCATAAACTACATTGCTGGAGTTTTGCACGAAGACATTGACTTTGGCATAATTGACAGCATTTTTGAAAAAATGGCATTAAGATAAGTAAATATAGTATAAATCAGTTTAAAAAGTAAGATTATGGGTAAGAAATACAAGGAAAACATTGCCGAAGATTACACAGGTGATTTTACCGATTTTATGACAGTACCTACACTTCACGGCAAGCGTATGGGGTTGTTCAAGCGTATGAGATTTGTTCATTGGCGACTAACCAACACCAAGTTTTTGTCCGAATTTATAGGAAGAAAATTTGATGTAAATGCTGAATATGTAGTTACGAAAAACGAATTGTTACATCCAAATCCCGGTTCTAAGATAACTAATGCGCACGAGGATTACATTATGTGCAATGGCAATTGCTATGGAGGCAATGTTGGCGACACTGTTACTTTCAATCTTTTTGTAAGTGGCGATGCCAAGCAGCCCGAAGTGCGAATCCGCAAGCTCCAGATGACTTGCAAGGACGAGCAGGGAAACATCAGTTTTGAAATCCAGTATGGCGGATTCGACTACGACAATTCGCTGGACGATTTCTTCAAGGACTTTGTTGATGGTCCGTATTATTCTATGGAAAAGAAATAAGAAAACATAGTGTAAATCTTTAAAATGTTACAATTATGACTAGTTGGATACCATGTCAATACTGTGGGAGAGAATATTCCGATAATTTCAGGTGGTTTGTTTGCGACAAATGTGGCTATCGCGTATGTCCGTCGTGCCTGTCGTCGCACAGAGGCAAATATAGTTCGGGTGGCTTCAAGTGCAGTCAGTGCGCCTTTGGAACAATGAGAGAGAAATAGATTTGATTTATAAACGATTAAAAATGTAGGATACGATGTTAAAATTTGAAAACAACAGATTTCTCGGTGGAGACCCAACACTGCCTTTGAGTAGAGATGAAAAGACCGGTCATGTCACTTTGTTCGAAGATTTAGATGATGGATTGACGGCAAACTTTACAATGGATTTTTCTGAAGGCGGAACAAGCAAAATGAAATTTGAGATAACCATATATGAGCTTAGCTATCATAGTAAGGGAAACAAAAATCTTATATTAGAAAACTCTTCTGGGAAATACGAATTGCCAGTTGAAGAAGATTTAATGATTTTCGAGGGAAATGAAGGATATATAGTTTATTCTGCTGACATTGATTCAAAGATTCTGCGTGGGATATGTGATTCTTCTTCAATGGATGTAACAATAAAAACAGAAACGGAAAAAATAATAGGGTACAATACTTATGACTTGCCTACATTAGCAAAAATATTCTATCGCGGAGTTATTGACCAGAATAAATATCACGATGAAGAGACTGAAAAAGCTATTGTGTATATAAAGAGAAAAAATACCAAAGAGAAAAATAGACAAGAAAATGCAGCAACAATACCTGCTAATTCTAAAAATTTCATTGACGATGAAAAAAAATACAAGATAACAGTAAATATTCTCGCTTTGGCTTGGTTGCCTTTTATAATACTTGGTACTATATTATTGTGTGGAAGATCTTATGGTGGTGCAATCTTTTGTGGCATCGTTGTAATTGTTGACCTTATAATTCTGATTGTCGTTGCTTGCAAAAAGGCATACAAAGATTATGGAACAGATGGAGTATTGGAAATTCTAAGTAAGTTTAGTAAAAGTAGCGGAGGATGTGTAAAGAAATAAAAACTCTGCTTTGCATATACTGCTGCCTACCTCACAGTAATCACAATGCTCCTGCCTTGCACAAATCTGCACATACAAAATCTGAACAGATTATTAGAAAGAAATTCTTAAATAGCAACTTTACTTAAATAAAAGATTGATTATTAGAAAAATGTAAATTAATATGAAAGCATTGTTTAAGGCAGTAGTTATACTGTTTTTATCATTCACACTTGTTTCGTACAAGACAGCACCGACCAGCAACCACGAGGGTGAACTTAACGGAAAGTTCAGTATATCGCCCACCGAAAAGGTCGTATTCTCAAAGGGCAACCTTCAGTACTGTCCAGCAACCAAGCAGTGGCGTTTCGCCGACCACCAGTGGGAGTATATCGGCAAGGCAAACGAACTCAAAAGCGAAGCCGAATTTGACAACTATCGCGGATGGATTGATATGTTCGGCTTCTGCACATCGGGTTGGTATGATGGGCACTACAACATAAACTACAAGCCGTCGTATGGGAGAAAGGAATATAAAGAGGAAGACTACGAGTACGAGGGGTACGGACCCCACAGGAATGCACCGCGCCGTGATGACCCGCGATACGACTGGGGAATGTACAACCGCATAGTCAACGGTGGAAATATCACAAACTCATGGCGTTGTCTTAACGAACAGGAACTCTATTACCTTCAATGGCAGAGACCTTGCAACCAATCGACAGGATATTACAAGAGCAAGGCATCCGAATTCAGGCAATACAATTTGGATAATCCTAATGATAAGATAAAACCAAGTGAATACTATATGGGGCTTGCAACCATAAATATCAATGGAAACGTTATATATGGTTTAGTATTATTACCAGACGACTGGAATGGTACACCTTCAATGGGCTATAAGTTCAAGTCATACGCAAGTGCAAAGGCATCTGCCGAAGGGATACACATTTATATGGATTATTCTGACAATATGTATTCATATAACGAATGGCTCGAAATGGAACGATATGGGGCAGTATTGTTACCTGCGGCAGGAAAAGCGTGGCCGACCGACCTTGATTACGATAACTGGTCAAACAAACGTGTAGAATATTGTATTATGTTGGCATTCGATTGGTGCGACCGACAATCTACAGAAAAATACTTTCCAGAATGGTTTAACATACCGAATCTTTCAGTTGCATCAGATGGACTTATGCCAATTAAAAGTTCGATAAATCAAGGTAATACAAATAGAGCCGTAAGACTTATAAGGGATGTGAAATAATACTTAGTGCAGATAGTGGATGCATAGCCTATTGCTCGGCGTAGGCTCTTGCCTTGCACAAAACAGCAATACAAGGGAACTCATCGGAAATGGTGGGTTCTCTTTTTGTGCTGTAATTATATCTGGTTCGTTAGTTATATTCAACGAAAAATGTATTTTTGTCGCACTAAAATTAGACAAAAAAATTGAAATGAAATATGTTGATTTTGAAAATATAATATCACCCGAAAGGATGCGAAAATATGTTGATGCTTGTTCGCATGATACTAGGCGAGCCAGATCATTATATCGGATTAATTTGCGACTTTCGCAGGAAATGTTTGCCATAGTAAGTATGTTTGAAGTTTCGCTTAGAAATAGAATTGACAAGGAAATGAAGAATGTACATGGCGATAACTGGTTGCGTGATTTTATATTGCAAGGTGGTGCTTTCGAGACAGACAGGCGTGTAGAAGGGACAAAAAAGATTATAAAGAAGGCTTATGACGGATTGACAAACAATGGCAGATATACGCATAGTAAATTGTTGGCAGAAATGGAATTCGGAGTGAGGAAATATATGTTCAACAATGTGCAATATCGTTTGACAGGGCGGTGCCTTCTCAATATTTTTCCAAATAAGCCAATATCAACAAAATCAAATCATTATGACAATACATATATTTATAATGAGTTGGATAAAATCAATACCATAAGGAATAGGATTGCCCATCACGAGCCGATTTGTTTTGGAAGATTATATCCAATTGTTACTGATACGCAAAGTGTTATAGAGTGTTATAATTCCATAATGAGATTATTTGAATGGATGGCAATAGACACAAAAGGTTTGTTGTATGGCATTGACCATATAAATGTAGTTTGCAGCAAGATTATGTCTGTGTAAATTTTGAAAAGATTTTTTGTATTTTATTTTGCTAGGATAATAATAATTTATATCTTTGCATCGTTAAGTCCCGACAGTCCCTGAGCAATCAAACTGCCGGGTATTGTTTTTTTGGGGGCTTCGCCGTTTTTCGCTACGCTGTTTCTTGTTTCATGTTCAAGAGTTCAATGTTCAAAATTCAGTTGTCAAGGATTCCTTGACTACTGCCGCTGATGGGAAAAATTACCTCAGTTCGTTGTTGGCTCTGGTTAGTGGTGAAAAGCAATGTGCAAAATTTGCATTTTTACTTTTTGCTATATGTGAAGGATTTTTAATACTTTTGCGATTTTAATCGTAATTATTTATGCTTCAAGCAGAAGACATATCGTCAATTTTGCCTGCTATGACGACAAAAGGAGAAATAGTGCTGTATCAACCAAACGACCAACTGAAAATAGAAGTAAGGCTTGACAATGAAACAGTATGGCTTACGCAGCAGCAAATGGCTATATTGTTTGATGTGAAAGAAAACAATATAACTTATCATATACAAGGCATTTACAAAACGCATGAACTAGAACAGGATGCAACTACTCAAAAAATTAGAGTAGTTCGAAAAGAAGGGAACCGACAAGTAAGCCGAAGTATAGATTTTTATAATCTAGATATGATTATTTCTGTCGGCTATCGGGTTAACAGCGCCAATGCCACGCAGTTCCGCAGATGGGCGACTTCTGTATTGAAAGAATATCTGCTTAACGGTTATGCAGTAAACCAACGCTTGATAGCGATGGAGGAACGCATTGACAGACGACTTGCCCAGCACGATAGCATATTGCAGAAGCATCAGGAAAAGATAGACTTTTTTGTTCAAGCCAATTTGCCACCAGTTGAGAAAGTGTTTTTTGACGGTGATTTTTTTGAGGCTCGCGTACTATTGGAGAAACTGGTAAAAACAGCACAGCATAGGGTTGTTGTCATTGACGCATACATTGATGCCGCTACATTCGATATGCTTGATGTGCGCGGAAAAGATGTTACCGCCGACATCTATTCTGGCAAGGACTTGTCTTCGTTAAGGGATATGCATAATGCTTCGGCGAAAACAAATCCAATAAATACGCATACATGGTCGAATCCATCGCACGACCGTTGGTTGATAATTGATGACTTCTTGTATCATTGCGGGCACTCATTGAAGGATATGGGTCGCAAATTGTCTGCTATCACATTGATGGGAACATCACCTGAAAAAATACTTGATAGTGTTAAATAAGAAGTGAATATAATTCCAGACCACTTTCGTTTTCAACTTATAGAATATGAAACGAATGAACTGGTCACAAATTGTGACCAGTTGCAAACTCTCAAACACACAAGTATATTCACATGTGTCACGAATACTCAAGGGCACAGAAAACCTGACCATAGAAACCATTGCAAAGATTGAACGTTTGTGGCTGCCGAGTTTTTTTTGTGTATGGTGCGACCTCGCTGAGGTCGTTTTGTTTTGTATGTGTTTGTGTTATAAATATTTGACCTCTCCGAGGTCTGCTTGGCGAGATGCACATTCTTGGCGACCTCAGCGAGGTCGGATATTTATAGAAAGGTTGCCATCCGATAACAGCGACCTCGCTGAGGTCAAATAATTGGTAGAAAATTGTTGATGCTCTGAATAAAACGATGGTTGTCTGTTTAATCCTTCTTTTTGATGCGCTTCTCCTTACGCGACTGGCGGCGCTTAGTGCGTTCGCTCCTGCGGTCGTCGCGCTCAGAACGGCGAACCATAGCGTTGCGGCGTATGTTCGACAGTTTGTCTCCCAATATCAATACTTGGAACTTCTCTCGGCGCTTCTCGTCCTGCATGAGCAAATTAAACTTGAACTGTCCGTCGCGCATACCGTCTTCGAGGCAGGCTGACTTAAAACGCGCATACGCATTTTTCTGTAACCTATGCGCAATCGGTGCGTTAAGGCGGAAACTTGCTCGCTTCGATTCGTATTCGATATTTATTGCACGCAGTTTTTCATCGACAACATTAGCAAACATGTCGGCAGTTTCCTGCGTAGTCTCCTCGTCGGCAAACTCAAAATAAAAATGATAGTCGGACTCGTTCACATCGGCAAAACCGACAAAGAACTTCGTTTTTATCTTGGTTTCCTCTTCTGCCTGATGCACAGCCTCGATAAACTGCGGTTCGTAAAGTTTTTCGCCAGTAAGCGACACTATGCCATTGACCTTGCCAACCATGTGAATTGTCGGGGTTTTCTCGTACATACCGCCAACTTCTACAAGGTCGTTCATATTGTAGCGGAACAAGCCCGAATATGTCGTGACATAGGTGCAATAGCGCTTGCCCTGCTCCAATTCGTCAATTTGAAGGAAACGCTTGCGTGGCTTGTCCATGTCCTCCTCGGGAACAAACTCGTAGTAGTGCAGATGCGGAAACAAAACCGACTCGTTGCTCATGTCGAGGGCAAAGCCGAAGCGGCATTCGGTGGCAATATAGCCCAACTCCTGATAGCAAGTTTGTTCGAAATCGAAATAATCGAGATATTTGTCCATGTAAACCTTTGTGTTTCCGCACTTCCATGTGCTAAGTATCTGCAGTTTAGGCCAATAGTCGCGTGGCAATATACGACCTCCGTTCTTGTCGCGTAGCTCGCGCAGTTCCTTTGCTCGTTTTGGACGGGGCCGCATGTAAGATTTTAACTCTTCGCGTATCGAGTTGCTTATTTCAAACTTGTCGGACAAGGTTCCTTTTTCAATGTCCTCAATCATCAGTTCGAGGTTTTCGTCCACAGCGCGTTGCAATTCCAGTATGGTAGATGGATTTGCCGTTGACCATAATGTTACATCCCAGTGTTGTATGGCAAGGCGCATGAGCGTGTAGTTGCGTGCTGCATAATCATCAATAGACATTACACTTGCAGGCGCTGTATAGCGTTTCTTGATAATATGAGGCATGTCGCGAACCAAAACGCCACTTACGGAACCGTAAAGAGTTCCGTCTGGTGCATAACCCTCGCATTCCTTGCCGACAATTGCAAACACCTTGCCTGCCAGAGCCATCTTGCGATGCTTGATAAAGTTCCACACCCACACATTCGACATTTTTCCATACACATCGCGCAGATACTTGCGTGTCATCGGTACCCACTTTGGTGCGGAGGTTGTGCCAGAGGTTGTGGCGTACATTTCGGGACGTCCGGGAAACAGCACACCTGTCTCGCCATTCTTATGCCGTTCAACGTATGGTCTAAGTGCTTCGTAATCATTAACAGGAACCAGATGCTGGTACATTGCGAACAATTCCGAATCGGTTGATGCCGACAATATCTCATCAAAATGGTGTTCCTTGCCGAAAACTGTGTCCTTGCTTATCGACAATATGTCGCGCAAGGTGTGCTCCGATGCCAGACGCGGACGACGAGCTTCACGGAGCAGTCTCCTTGTCTGGAGACCACCCTTTATCCAAAGAGCCAGATTTATGAGTAGTGGAAAGTGTAAACATCTCGCCATAGGCATTTCCTTTTAATTACACAATATGTTTGCGCTCTTTTGCATAGGGTCTATTGTTCAAGATAAATCTTTATTTCGTCGCCGACATGAATCACATGGTCTTCCGCCATGCCGTTCCATTTTTTTATCTCGTTAATCGAGCAACTGTATTTCATTGAAATGCGGAACAGATTATCGCCGGCAACCACCTTGTGGATTACCAGCTTGTCGCGCTTTATGGTTGACGGAAGTTCCTCGGTGGCAATTATCGAATCGTTCACCTGCTGTGGAACATTCTGCACCTCGGTCATCTTCGACAGGAAGACGGTAGTTTTGTCAAACGGCATTGTGAGTGTGTGGTATTCACCATCGTTTGGAATGTACGCAAGCAGATATTGCGGGTTCAGTGCTTTTAGCGTTTCGTATTCGATGCCGGTTGATTGCGCAACATTTTTCAAATGGATTGGACCTTTGACCTGCAAGGTGTCGGTTTTCATGTACTCGATGTAGCCCTTGTTTGGGAAAAGGTTGTGTTCGGCGTGGTACTGCATCAGGTATTCCATTGCAATGAATGCACCGACATAGTTTTTCATCTGTTCGGTGAAAAAAGGCAGCAAAT
>JAEEGG010014713.1_pt1 | contig 16528 bp, 13 predicted proteins | sample 9134161 | NCBI WGS metagenome assembly JAEEGG01 (sample SAMN16246543, study PRJNA631951) | gut metagenome | biome: gut microbiome; feature: rumen; material: CR-attached | host: Bos | place: Iran: Karaj | collected 2018-10
GCCATGAAAAGCCCATTATCATTACTGGACGTAATATGCGATATCTCGATGTTACCGCAAATATCCCTATCGGGGTCATGGAAGAAAAAAAATACAATATCCAGGAATCGGTCATCGCTGCGGGCGACATGATTTTGCTTTATACGGATGGCCTCACCGAAGCGATGAACGCAAGTGGAAAGCTGTTTGGATTGAAGCGCGTTGAAGAAACGATTTGTGGCGGTGGAAAAACTGGAGGCAATAGTGAACTCTCCGCATTTGCGGAACCGCAGCAACTGCTGGATACGATGTCACATGCGGTGTCCGAGTTTGTGAATGGCGCGGAGCAGAGCGATGACCTTACCATGCTTGTGATAAAGTACAAAGGGTAAGGGATGAAAATAAAAATGCCTAAAATAGGGACGCTATTTTAGGCATTTTTTTGTAAATAAGCCTACTTTTGGTTAAAGTCTTTATATAATTTCTCCCAAGTGGTGGAAATGACTTCTCTAAAAGGACTTTTTTCACAGCGAAGCAGAAAATCACCATGTGAATTAGAATAGTGTTTGAAATTTCCACATAACTTGCAGTATTTTTCAAAGTGACTCTTTATAACGGATTTTGTTAATTCGGCAAGGGATTTCACGCCTTCTCCATCATTTAAGACCCTGGAGATTCCTCCACAAACAGAGCAACCATAATAACCGTTCTTGTTCAATCCTATTCCGCAATAGGATGCGACCCAGCAAGCCTTTTGGTAATCCTCGTCCTTGAAATTAGGATCGTCAATGGGGGCGTCGGCGAATGGGGTGAAATATCCGATTTCGTTGTCATCTTTTGTGGATTCGTAATCTATACGAACGTTCTTGAATGACTTAATCTCTTCACAAATATTTCGTGATTGTTTCGTATAACGGTTTGATACAACCTGAATGATTACATCGTTATTGAATGCATCAGCGTATTCCGTTTGCAGGATTCCTAGAATATCCTTGAGTTGGGGGTGCAGCGTCGGCTCTCCACCAAGAATGTTTATCAATTTCCATTTGATATTGAGCTGTATACTTTCTTGGACGAATCTCTTGATATCTTGAAGATCCATACGTTCTCTTGATGGGGCTAATCCGCAAGACCTGTTACACCCTTTGCATTTCAAGTTGCAATCAAAGGTGATGTCTATTTCAATTTTGTCCATCTGCGGAAAAAAGGTCTTACGCTTCTTGTATACGTTTTGAGGCGAAAGCTTTTTCTTTTCCAGTATTTCCTTGATGCAACGTTCCTTTATGTCTCTATTCGCATCCCTATTCTCGTATTCCCTTTCGTAATAGTAGTTAATAAAGTCCATCTGGTATGGGGATTCGCTCATTTCAACGATAGGCACCATAATCGCATAGTCGTCACATTTCTCAAACCATTTTCGCTGCGAAAACTTGGCTTCGTTATTGTTATACATAAAGTAGGATAAAGGTATAGAATCAAAGAGGTATTTTTTGAATGTCTTCAAGTGCTGCCATACATTGCCTCCATACTTTCGTGGATTCATAAAATCTACGGGATAGCGGTAATGAGGTTGGATTCTGTATGTCTGATGGACACGACCACAAGTTGTATCTATGCCCCACATTGCATATTTCTTGTAAATGTCATATAGGGCATCTTTTCCAATCAAGGCATCATCTGCATCTATCATGACAATTATGGAATCAGGATTATTGCAGTAGTTGTGCAGCGCGATGTACTCGCATTGCAGTTTCTCCAGTCTAGTACGTCCTTTTATGAAGGTTATCCTGTCTGAATATGGTTTAATCAAGTTGTCAATAAAATATTGAATTCCATTATCAGAACAGTCATCATAAAGAATGATGCTAAAATCCTGAAAACGCTGGCTCATTAGTGAACACCAAAAACGAAGGAATCTCTCAATAGAAACATTCCTAAAACAAGAAAGAACAACCATTTTCTCGTTGCGTTTGGGGAAACTCCAATCAAAGAAGGATCCTTCGCAATCAAAGTGGTTTATCTGTTGATTTAGAATATAACCTTGCTCAATTCGGTCCAGTATATTCATCCAACTATAGGGCTTTGTTTTCCTATAGTTTTGGGGATGAATGAAAAAGCTTCTTTTGTCTCCACCACGAATGGAGCAATATCCTGTCTGTTTTTGATATTGTTCCATGGACCTATACCAGGTTAGTTTCAATTTGCCGTTTTCATCGGTACTATTTGGGTAAGGGCGTAAGCCGAACATTCTTTTTTTGTCAAATAGACCCATCCTTACTTCTGGCACAAAACCACCATCTTCAAAGCCAAAATACGGATTACTTTGGGAAACAGGTATATTGAATCCGACTGAAATGACTTTATCGTTTGACTCTAGCTCGTTTAGCATATCATCCATGAATGAATGATTGTAATCGGAGCGGCCTATCATTACATCGCTATCCATTTGCAGGATGTAATCGCCTTCACAGTTCTCGAAAGCATACAGCTGTGATGCTATCGGAACACCTTTTATGGAATGAGTCTCCTTTGTCGCTATTCCGAACCACCTTTGGTTTACCGCTTCGGCCTGGTTAACGTCAAATAGGATTATTCTGTCAATAACGCCTTCATTCTTTAGTTTTTCTGTAATTGCAATGACATCATTCAAGTTTCCTTCCGCAGTATATTGACGTACGAAATCACCTTCTCGGCAATCAATAGAAACGACCACTTCATGGAAGTAGTTTGGGCAAGATAACTGGCGAACGATATGGCGAATGTTGGATTCAATAGTTAATACATCCTGGGCGCAAGTCTTGATTAGCAGAGAAACCTTTTTGCGCAGGGGGCTGATCTTTCTGAAGCCGAGGGCGACTTTGGGGGGAACAAAGGTGTTTTGGCTACTTAATTTCGGTTCGTCAAATTGAATATCTGATAGGTACAGGTGTTCCCGAAGCTTTGAAAAGAACAGTAAATTAAGATTGTAAATGTCAGAGCAACTGCATATCTCGTAGATGAATTCCGGCTGCGGATTAATCTTGAAAGAATGTATTGCTGTACGAGATTCCTCGTAAATGATGTTGGAAAAAATCTTGTTGACGAATTCCCTAAAACCATCTAACTCCGGCAAGTCAAAGTTGTTGATTGCGCTTCGTTGCAATTTCTTCAATTGGGGGTTGTCCTGCTCATGGATGAAGATAAACATACGTGCGCAGGCATTCAAGAAAAAGTCATCACTGTAATACTTGCATCCATCGAGATCTATCAGTTTTATGGTTCCATTTACTCTAATGAAATTTTCTCGCTTGCAATCTTGAATAATCACCTTCTTTTGCCAGCATTCCGTTAAGAATTGAATGGCGTCTTTTTCAGAAAAATTGATGACGGGTTCCGAGGCTTCATAGGGATATTTTTCAATAAACAGTCCTTCAAATTCTAGGACTTCGTCCAAGTGGTAAAAAGATTTGTATTCTTTTTTCTCGAAGAAAAATGTCAAATGACGATAGGTGTACCATTTGTCTCCACCCTCAAAGAATGGAAGAATCACTTTGTATACGTAGTTCGCATCATGAAAAACGACTCCTTCAAAACCTTGGCCTAAATATTCCAAATCGCTTAGGCCCATTTTTGTCAAAATTTTTAATGCACGCTGCTTTCTTTCTTCTTTTTGCATAATTCTAAGCCTCGTTGATAAAGTTCCTTTCGTGTTTCCAAATAAATAGTGCGTTTCTTGTTATCTGCAGTTATTTTACCATTCAAATTGTAAATTGTCAGTAGTACATCCTCGGCTATAACGATTTTATAATCATTTTTGCCAAGCAACAAATCAACTAGAAGAAAATGATCCTCGGCACTATTCTTTGCAGGATAGTCGCGCAGGCTTTTTTTTGACATAAATACATTGCATGACGGAAGTTCTGCTTCAGCAATGCCATTCGACATATTCTTCAGTCGGTTTATTAAATAATTATGGTCAAGGAGATCCTTTGTTGCGCGATTCACGCGACTTATCACCTTGTCATTCAATCGAAGGTAGTTCCCGGCTAATACGACGTCAGCACCGTTCTGTTTTTGAACATGTTCAATTCTTGACAGAACGAGATTATCTGAATACATGTCATCGCAATCAAGTCGTCCAACCAACTCTACGTTTCCGAAGTATTTCTTGACATAGGCGTGAATATCATTTCGTGTCTTGTATGTAGCATTGTTACTTACACGGATTGTTATCACGTTTTTCAAAGCCAAAAGGTCCGAGACTTCTTCTTCCCAATCATCGTTGGAATTGTCATCTGCAATCAATACCCATAGGTGGCTAGATAAATTTTCTTGATTGAGAACGGATTGAAGGCATCGTCTAATAGTTTTGCGTCCATTGTGAAGTGCAATCCCTATCACAATCTTCTTTTCACTGGCTCTATTATGAACTAGGTCAAATAATTTGTAAATGTTGTTAGAATCGCTGTAGTTAAAAAGCTTCTCGGCACGATGAATCGTTTTTTTTAGCAATTCTAGAGTATAGAGGTGAATGTATTTTTCAAAGAACCGAGTGATGCCGAGTTGTTTCTTGCCTTTGTCGTAAGTAATGCTGCCACCCCATGCAAAATGGTTTACAAGAACCATTGGTGTAATCGCAAACTGAATCTTTGGAGATAATTGCAGAAGTTGAATTAGCAAGTCTCGGTCGGTACAAGAGGGAAGGTTTTCGTCGAAACCATTAATCCTCTTTAATGTATCCAACCTAAAAAACATATTGCTCCCTTGTATCCCGATGTTGCCACAAAGGAAGTTTTCAACTATTATGTCGGATTGTTTAAAAACATGTGGTGAAGGACAATCGCTTCGTTTCAGATACGCACAGCATGCTTCAGGAAGGTAACCATTTTTTTTGATAAATTCATCAATGCTATTGCGTTGCATTTCCAAATATGCCGATTCCCAGGAATCATCGTCGTCAAGGAATGCTATGTAGTCGCATTCCTTGAATTTTCTTGAGTACCATTCTATTCCCGAATTCCATGCTCCAGTGCCAGAAAAACCATGAGTGCGGTGATTTTTTAAGTAGTGTATTTTGGGATTGTGATAGGAATTGAGCTTAGTTACTAGTTCACTACTTGTTTGGACGTCGTCATTGTCATCAACGATAAGAATGCAATCTGGTGCTATTGATTGCTGTAAAACGGATGGCAGAGAACGATTGAATAATAGGTCGTTCCTCTTCATTGATGTGCTGATGAGGACGGTTATCCTGTACATTGGGGAAATTTCAAATAGATTAGAAAGGTGCATACATGGAAACTGCTGAAAATTGGCTAATGTAAATATATGTTTATTTGTAGTCGCTCTTGTCTTGAGATGTGGACTTGTTTAGCTATTGGTGGTTAGTCGTCTTTTAAGTCACAAAAACAATCAAAATCGTCATAATCGTAGTCGTTCACGTGAAAAAATATGTTGGCTTCATTTACCGCGATTTCGGTTAACCACGGTTCATATCGTTCTTCGAATTTTGAACTGTCAAATTTTATATCGGATAAAGCATCCTCAAGAGATACCTCTGTGAGCGGGCGGCTATAGCTGTATTCTTCGCTACCGTTTTGGAAAAAACGTCCGTCTGGAGAAATCATCAAGTAACTTTCCGTCATGGCTTTGTTGTCTTCGATAAAGATGACTTGCTTGTTGGTATTATCATCTTTTTTTTCGGAATAATTTGGGTCGGTCATATAGAGAGCTTCGATCGGATCTTGGTGAACGGGGGCGCTCTTTTGCATAAGTTCTTCGTTGTAGTTGTTTCGGATAAATGCAAAAAATTGGAAATGACTGATGCCTTCATTTCCGTTGAACGGCATCTGACGGAAAATTTTCCACTTGTCAATGTGCAGTTGTGCAAAACGATCAACGAGTATTTCGTTGAAGTTTTCGCTGTTTACAACGGTGTTTATCTTGATTCTGATATTTTGATTCACCTTGCGAATGCTTTCGATTTTTCACGAAGGCTTTCAAATGAAATCGTTTTCCCACTGCATTCGCGGCCTATGTTCACGTTAGTCTGATGGTCTAACGAGTCAATAGAAATGCCGACTTGCGAAATCATGTGCGCGAATGGGCGGATGTTCTCAAGATGGCTGCCGTTAGTGATGATGGATATTTCTATTTCGTGTTTATATGCGATTTCTACGACATTCCACAAACGTTCGGGGAACATAATTGGCTCGCCGCCGACGATGTTCAAACGTATATGGGAATAGCTTTGACTGCGAAAATGCTTGCAGATGTTGGAAATAACTTTTTCCACTTTTGTCGGACTGCACCAAATTTCGGTGGGCTTATTCCATTTTGCAAAGCAGAATTTGCAGTGGTAATTGCAAGCTTCGGTGATATGCCAGTTGATGACGATACTCTTTTTGAAATACATGGTGTTCCTCTTAGTTGTTTGTTGCTGTTTGAGGGTTGATTACGCCGGTTTGAATGAGAAATGCGCGAATGTAGCGGTTGTATTCTCGACGAATCATCGCATATGCATAATTGTCGCTTGGAGTACTTGCAATGACTAAAATCTTGAAACCTCCTTTGACAATGTGCTTGAGCGATGGATGGTTTTTTCCTTGTTCGTAAACCCAGCGCTTCGAGTTGATGAGCCTGTTGCAGAAATCGTTGATACGTTTGTCTTTGGAAATGTGTTCCATAAAAACCTCTTTTTTGATGTCGCAATTGCGATGATCTGGCTTTGCCAAGCGGGGGTTCCCGCCGACATTTGCAGATGTAGAAACCCCTTACGGGACAAAAGGGGACAAAAACGGATTGCCTGTTTGGGGTAAAACGCCAAAAACCACCTATTAGTTCAATAGGTGCCTACTAAAAAATTATCAATGGATAGCTGTCATAGAAACCTCCCTCTCAACGTCCAGCAAACCGTTAAGAGCGCAATCGATTTCTACTGGATTAGGGTATCAGTACTATGACGCTTACAATATAGACTTTCCTTCAAAGAAAGTCAAGAGAAAAAATAAAAAATTTGGCTCACGAGATGCGGGCCAAATTTTTTTTAGAAAAACTAACTTACTTAATCTCTATTTTTTGTGATGGTAATGATGCAAGTTTTAAAGTCACTTTGATTAAGTAGCTCATAACTTGATCTCCATACAAATCAAAGAAAATAACCTCGTTTTTTTTGTCATCACAAATGTGTGATACGCAAAAGAGTGTGTTCAGATATTCTCTAAGATCTTTTGTTAATACATCACTGTATTTGCATTCGTCCATCATATTTTCCAGACTAGCTCGTGTTATTGTTATTCTCCCATTGCTTTCAATGAATGATTCATTGTTGTGTTCTTTAATTTCCTCAAAACAACGAGTTATGTTTTCTTTCTTGTAAGCAATTAAATACAGAAGTTGGAAAAATAAATTTTGTGTTTTCTTTAAAATTGGGTTGTCAAAATCTTTAACCTCTTCAATGGTTGACCATATGTCTTTAGATATTTCCTTTCTTGAAAGATTATCAAGGCTTATTTGGGCGCTTTTTTGAAGAAGACAAAGGAATTCTTTTGCTGATGCATCCTCTATCTGAGGCAATGTTGATAATAGTTCCGAACATTGGAGCAAAAAATCTTTTTTCTCGCAATTGGGAATGATGTCATACTCCAAATGTCTTGCAACTATTTTTAATTTATCCCATTTCTTATGCTTGGCTAGTTCCTGTATGTAGTCAAGTTCTTGTTTGAGATATCTTTCCTGAACCTTTTCTTTCTCTTCGCTAGATAAATCAGAAAATGGATCTAGATGTAATTCTGATTTTTTGTTTGTGTGAATGAATTTACTCTGTTGAACATCTTCAACAATCTTTTTTATCAGGATTGTAAATTTGTTATAATCGTTATTATCCAATACGTTTTGAAGTTCTTCTGTGTCAAATTTCTTATTTGCTATACCTTCCATTTCTTTTATTAACGATAAAATTTCTTGAGATAAACAATAATTATAATATTGGTTGATATTGTTTATCATTTTTTCATCAAAAATGTTGGAATCCAACATTCGTTGAATGTGAATTATTTGTCTAAGATTCAATAATTCCCTTGTCTCTCGCCATTTTTCCTGTTTGCATAGTTCTATGTATTTTTTTACAAGAGACTCACTAAATTCTTCATTAATTAGTTGTAGAACGTGTTCCTTTAGGCGTTTTTTAAAATGAGGCAAATTAGCTAATTTATCATAAAAATCAACTTTGTTTTCAATGTTGTGGATGATATCAGATAACTTCCATAGTTTTTTATGGAGTTCTTCGCATTTAGGTTCATCACTCATTTCGTTTTGTTTGATGATGCCAACGATGTTATTGTATTCTTCTATAGCTTCCTGTTTAGTACTATTTAAAAATAAAACGAATTTTTTGTAATCAATATCATCTTCAGAAATGAATGGCTCCATTTTGTTTGTATTTAGGAATTCTACAAGTTGTTTATTTAAATCAGACAATCCTTTTTTTAAATCGTCTTTTTTTTCTAATTTGGAGAAAAAATGGTAATAATTGAATTCTAAACCAGTCACGTTATTAAGGGCATGTAAGATTCTTTTTATATCGTCTTCATCAATGGCGGAAAGAACCTTGTTTGCGTATTGGTTCTTTAGCGTTTTTGTTTTTTCTTCAATGGATTTAAGAGCCATTACAACTAATTTGTAATTTTCATTTGGTGTGAGGGTATTCTTTTGGCTAGAAAAATCGTTGCCAAATAGTGATAGCCATGGGGAAACTCTAAATTCTTTGCATAAGTTCTCTAGTTCTTCTGAATGTTTACATAATATTTCTTGATTGTAAAGATTTTGTCTTGTTTTATACAGAAATTCAACTAGGTCTTTGTAATTTTTTGTATTCAGCAATTCTTCGGTGTTGTTGAACCTTATGAAATGCGTATCTATATTACGTTCATGATAAATGTATTTGTTTTGTGTGAAAAAATTTCTTTTTTGAGCATATAACTCATCTTTGGGTATTTTGCAATAAATATCAGTCTCGGGGAATAATTTGATGTGGATGTTTCTAGATATGTAAGTACTATTTCCAAAACTAGGCCATTTTTGGTCCAATTTTATACTTATTCCACAGTCAATTTCGTTCATTTTTGTTTGCTGGGAGTCTAAAAATGCACTCTTATTATTTGCGAGATAATAAACGTATTCATCCTTATTTAATTGTTTTCTGTTTTTATTCTTTGCACTATTCCAAGATGATTTTACCGAATGGTAATCAAATAGTCTATCTCTTTGTTCTCCGCAAAAATTTACTTGCTGTTTTATAAATTCTATTTTCCCCTGATATATATATGAGGTTATGTTGTGTAATAAGAATATAGCCGTTTCAGTTTTGCTAAAGGCTGCCGTCTTTAGATTGGTAAAATTAATTGTTTCCGAAAAAGATGGATCTTTCTTGTGAAAAAGAGAGAAACATATATTCAATAATTTCAAGATTTTTTCTAAATCGCTGTCTTTGTCAATAAAATCTTTCGCTGATAACTTTTCCAATTCGTCTGAACGATATACTTGATTATCTTTGTCAAGCTCGTTGAACGGAATAGGTGCATTGGTTTCATATTGGAATACTTTTTTGAATTTGTTATAATCAATATGTTGAATGGTTAGATACAATACTCTGTACAATGCTGGGTATTTGTTTAAAATGGATTGAGGCAATTTAAAAATTGTTTCAAAATAATTTTCAATTTTCTGTGGTTTCTGTATTTTGTCACTAGAATAACATAATCCACTTGCGTAGCTGACAAGTTCCTTAATTGCCCTAATAATAGCAGGATAAGCTTTATAGAAAACGAGTGTTTTCGTTTCCTTTTTGTTGAAATCAAAGCTGTTCACAATATCTTCCTTTTTGTAATCTTTGGGGTTGCGGAAGATTAGGTCTAAATCAAGAATTTTGATTATTGAATAGGTGCTTTCGATTGTTGTCCATAACTTGCCCTTATCCATTTTGATTGGCTTTGTTTTTAAAGAATAAACCACATATTCACGGTTGTCAAAGGGGGCGTTAAGAAAATCTTTTATTATAAAATTGTTTATGTTTTGGTATAACTTTTGGGGAGTTCTTGCGTACGCACAATATTGTGCCAGCGCGAAAAAGGTTTCTTTCTCTTTGCCTCCAAAACCACCTTGCAACCAGCAGTTTTCCCAATCATAGCAGTTAAATCGACTCAGAGCCCACAAATGAAATGGCGTAAATTCGTCATTGTATTCTACTCCTTTAATGAAGTTTTGATAATCATGTAGTCGTTTGTTAATCCACGGGTCAGCTTTGAAAAACAATGGCTTTTCCTTGTTTTTCAAATTATTGATGCCAAATGGAGAATATATTCTGAGTAAACATCCATGAACTGACAAGTATGACTTTGATTTGCCTTTGTTAATCTGTTTTAAGTGATTTCTGATTTTCTTAACGCATATGGTCATTTCGTGTTTATAGGCGTTTGGCTTTATTTTTAGAGATAGTGCGTAGTATATGAAATACATAAAGCACAATAAATATGTGTATGTTGAGAAAAGTTCAAGTCCTTTTTCGGTATTTAAATCAATGCTCTCAAGTTCTGAATTTCTTATACGTTCAAAGGTTTTGTCAAGGCTCTTGAAAGAGTGAACGTTACGATCGAACCAGTCAATATGCGGATTATTTATATATGGTTGGACGTCAAATGTGGTGTTATAAAAATGCCATACATTGGATTTCAAATCCCAAAGATCGTCAAATGTCATTTTTTTCATAATATTCTTTCCCTTTATATTAATCGTTTAACCATAGACTTACACTCGTAAATCTATCCTTTTTGTGTGGGGAGCGTTGAATAAACACAAATAACTACATCACAAATGTGATATAGCTCCGTTAAGGTTTTGCTTGAAATTTTGTCCATTCTGAACTCCTTGTCAAAAAAATTACGCATACACGACTTAGAGTTTCAAAGAATGTACTATGAATATACAAACAAAAAGCTAAAGTGTCAAGTATTCTTTCTAAATAAGCCCTTTTTCCGTCACTTAATTAAAAACACGTCATAAAGTGGGACGGATTTGATTCCGTTCTTGAAAAACGCCAAAAATGAGGCTTGTATTTTTTTTATATTGCACCTTCGTCTAACGAGTGGAATACATGACCGATAAAATTCATCAATGGCGGACTTTGCGAAACGAGCTTGACGATATGCTTAAAGCTCGTGGAAAGAAGTACGCCGAAGTGGTCCAGGATTACTATAAGGAAAATCCTAAAGACGCTAGTGAAAAGAAATTTTCTAGCAAAAAGTTCAGCGCTAAAAAGTCCGATGAGGGTTTTTCTTATGAAAATTGTGTTGAGAAAAAATATTGGAAGAAACGGCCGACAAGTGATAAACCTTCGGAAAGTGAATTGCTGAAGGACCGGCCGGAACCTAATAGAGTTGAGCCTGCAATCGCCTTCTTTGAAAAACTGAAAATTTTTTTAATGGCTAAAAATTGCCCAAAGGCAGAACAATGGCTTGCTGAAAAATTTGATGACGATTTTATGGATCGCTTCAGAAAAGAAGTTATTGAACCCATTAAACAAGAAAAGGAGAATCAGCTCTTTTCCGGGATAAAAGATAAAAACGGAAAGGATGAATTTGATTTTTAGACTATGAAAAAATTAATATTGATTTACTTTGTGTTGGCTGCAGGAATGTTGATGTCTTGCGACTATCAAAAAAGAGAATGTGTTGTCAAGGCTTCTAAATGCTTGACAGACGAGGCTTACCGAGATTCCCTTTACAAGGGTTGGAAAGCTCCGATTAACAAGGATTCCTTGGTGGACTCTGTTTTCGCTTTGTTGCGTGAACAGCGCCAGATTTTGTTGAATTTGAATGCCGGAAAGAACGCTGCTGCGCCCACGAGTGTAGAAGAAAAGTCGGCTCCGGAAATTCAGCCGGTCATTGAAACGCCGAATGTCGCACCTGTCGTTGAAAATGTGGAAGAGCCTGTGCGTGAAGAAAGTGCCAATGAGGTTACAGCCAATGAAGTTACAAATGCTGCCTCCGAACCTGTTGTTAATGAGCAACCTAAAAATCCCGAAATTCAGCCTAAAGAAAGTAAATGGGGAAAACTTTTAACGGGTGCTGGAGCGGCCATTGCCGGTGCCGCTGTTGGAGCTGCCGTTGTGGATAAATTGGTCTGCAAGGAACGTTTAGATATAACAGTTGAGTATAAGTTGATGGTGGCGTGCCTCAATAGCTGCGGCTATGATGACGAAACTGTTGAAAAGTGTGGTGCCGGAATAATGCAGTGGCTCTGCAAGGAAAAAGAAAAGGCCGGAACGATTATGAACCGTGTACGGAGTTCTTGCTCAATTAGATAATTTTTTATTTATATTTCAAGAAAAAAGGAGCATCTATGCGCAAAAATCTTGGAGTAAAAACATATCTGTATCCGCAGCCGACTTTGGTCATCGCCACTTATAATGAAGATGGCTCGGCGAACGCCATGGTGGCTGCCTGGGGCTCAATCAGCGACAACAACCAGGTTGCAATTTATGTGGCGAAAACCCACAAAACCATCCCGAACATTCTTGCTCGCAAATCTTTTACCGTGAGCATGGCAACGGCTGACCACATCAAGGCGATTGACTATTTGGGCATTACCAGTGGTAATCGCGTGGCTGACAAATTTGCGAAGGCCGGTTTTACATCTGTCAAGAGCGAAAATGTTGATGCCCCGATTGTTGCTGAATTGCCGCTAGCTCTCGAATGCAAGCTCGTGAGCTATGACGAAGAATCGGAACTCTTGCTCGGTGAAATCGTGAATGTCACTGCCGACGAATCCGTGCTCGATCAAGACGGAAAACTCTCCGTCGAAAAGCTTGCCCCGGTTTGCTACGATTCCGCTGGCCACGGCTACTATGTGATGGAACGCCGCGTGGGCAATGCCTTCAGCGACGGAAAGAGCATCTAATAAAATTAAATCCTTAACGTTTCCACCCAGTCAACGTCTGCTGTTACGGTAAGCGTCTGTAATCCACAGGCTGCTGCGGCGGCGGTGTTGACGGGGCTATCGTCAAGGAAGATTGTTTCGGCGGGGGAGGCTCCGAGTTCGCGAATGGCGGTCTTGAAAATCTCGGGATCGGGCTTTTGCAAATGGAGCTCCTGACTCAAGAAAATCTTGTCGAAAAAGTCTTCGAGCTTATTGCCGTTCGCATTGAACCAGTTTTGGCAACAGCATTCCCAATGCAGTTCGTTTGTATTGCTCAAAAGTGAAACGCTTGCAACACCTTTCAATTTGCGCAGTTTGCGGAGTGCTTGTAATTTGCGGTCGGCAACTCCCAGGCAAATAGAATTCCATGCTTCTTCGATATCGTGTGGCGTTGTCGGGGCCGCGGCGCTTCTTGCGAAAACATTTGCGGCGCATCTTGCGTTAGAGATACACTTGCCCGCGACTTGCTGGCAGAACTCTGCGGTCGTCACATACCCGAGTTGGTAATCTTCCATCAGTTTGTAAACAGAACCGCCCGGCTCAAGTTCAGCGGGCGGCAAACCGAGTGCGACAAATCGTTCGTAAGCGTTTTTCATGCGGATGTCCAAAAGAACTCCGCCTAAATCAAAAATGTAATTCTTGAGCATGTCGCAAAAATAGAAAACAAAACTTGCTTTCTATTATGCGTTCGTTACAACTTCCGGAGAGTCTTCGTACTTGGCTTTCAATTGCAGATAGAATTCGCAGAAAGCGGTTGTAATGTATGGGCAAGCCCACAGGAACCCGATGCCACAAGTTACAATTCCCAAGAGAATCCAGGGGATGAATCGCAAGCAGAGTACGAACAGTTCCATGCGGTGGCCGTACATCATGTCGCTACTTTTGCGCAAAATCTCGAGGTGCGAATACTCAGGATGGTCTAAAATGATGAAGTAAATCAGGGAATAAGAAAAAGCCTTCATGATGCCGGGGACAATCAAAAGTAAACCCCATAGACAGATGAACAATAATGCTAAAATCTGGGTACATATGAGATTGAAATAAAATCCCCATCCGCTAGTGAAGCCAACGATCAATCGCTTGAGTGGAATTTCCTTGTTGCGTGCGAGATTCAGGAAATAAGCGTAAAGGCCGATGTCAAGGCCAAGGGCGAATGGTGTTTCTATAATATTCCAGACGCTTCTGCCGGTGGAGTCTTTTTCGAAGAATGCCGAAGGGATGTCGATTACTATAGAAATGAGCATAAACACGAGGACGGCTACAGCTGCCTGGCTCCATTTGCCATCGAGTTTATCCCATGCAGTTTGTTTGATTTTTGCAGTATCTAAAGCGTCCATATTTTCTCCTTGTTTTTCTTTAATATAGCTTATTTCTCTTTGAACTCTAATTGCGATAGCGTGGCGGCAACTGTCGAAACGCCTCCGATAAATGCGGCAATGAACGAACCGCAGATAAGGTAAAGCGGTAACGAATAAACCGCCCCGTTTGCGAATGCGACGAACTTTAATTTATGAGTTTTCTTGCGGCTATCCTTAGGGGACAATCGCCAACGCTCGTAAGTGTAGTCCATGAATCCAACACCAAAGTAATACGCATTGATGATGAAAATTAGGACAAGCGAAGCGACACTCCCTGCAACTGGGATAAAGTTCAGCAAAAGGCAAAGTGCGGTCAAGACAAGTTGTTTCGCTGTGTTGCGAACTGCAATTACGACGGCGCGCAAAATGTCTTTGAGCGTTTGCTTCATGTCAAACGGGAATTCTTTCCCGGTGAGGATGGTTTCGGTCTTTTCGGAGAGGAACGTGTAAATGGGCGACATCAAAATGTTGACAATCGTGCCGCCGATGAAAATGAATAACGCAAAGAATACGATGGGGAGGATAATCTTGATGGCGACCATGCCGGCGTGAATCCAGCCGTTCATGTTTTCGGTGCTGCGCTCGATGATGCCGTTAATCCAGTCGCTAATGCCAACGCCCGAGAAAATGAACGCGACCACGACAATGATGTTCAAAATGGCGGGAATGAGCAAATATTTAGTGAGCTTGTTTGCACGGATGAGTCGGATTGCCGTGATGTATGCGGCAAACCCGGTCTTGAATTGCTTTGCAATAGATACGTTTTCTTGTTCCATTGTTTTAAATATAAGAAAGCCTGCGATTGGGAAAATCGCAAGCTTGATGATTAGAGTGTGGTTTGTTATGAAAAAGAACTTATTTTACGGAAACGCTCTTCATTGCAGAGCCGAGCTTTACCATATAAACGCCTGCGCTATGGAACTTGTTCTTGATGGCGCTCTGGATATCGCTTGTGGCGATCACGTTTCCGAGGAATTTGCCTTGCATGTCGAAAACCTGTGCGCTAGTGATTGTGTTTGTTTTTGTTGCAAGTCTTGGAGCGATGGCTGCGCTTGCGTCATTTGTATAAACTTTGGCGTAGGCGAAATCGATTGTGCCGGAGGCGTTCCCGTTTTCGGGGTATTGGCCCGCTTCGCCGAGAACCTTTGCTTCGTACATGGAATTGCCGAGTTCAAGACCTAAGCTCTTCCAACCGTCAAAGTGGGCTGTAATGTCGATGGTTCCGCAAGAACGCTTGCTCTTGCGCACGCTGAAATATTGCGTGAAGGGCGTGTTGTCGCCTTCGATGGAACCGCGTTGGACTTTGTCGACGTAGACTTCGTATGTGGCGCCGTCAACGGTGATTGTGCCACGCAAGCCGCATTCGTCACAGTTTGCAGTAGATTTGCCAATCCAGTTCGGGCGATACGGGCTCCAGGTGTCGACGATGTACCATTCGATCAGCGGGTCCTGCGACCAGCCGTAAACACCGATGTACGAGTAAGTCACGTTGGAATAGCTTTTGAAAGACGGGTCGGTCAGTTTGAAGTCGGCGTAAAGGTGTCCGAGGTCAGTGTACTTGAGCCCGCTATTCATGCCGTAGCGGATGCCTTCGCGGCAGAGGTAATCGTTCACGTTGTTGAATTCGCAGGAGAATGAGCCGTCGGTGTAGAACGTGGCGGAGTTGTTGCCGATGTCAGCCCAGAGTTCGTAACTATAGTTACCGATATCGTTAATGTCGTTGGAGGTGACGACCGTGCTTTCGCCGCTGTGGGTTGCTGTGTTGCAAAAATCCTGGGAATAGGCTTCTGTGGCAAACGCAACGGCAAGACTCAAAACGAAAAATTTCGAATTTCTCATAAAACATCCCTTTTCTATACTCCAAAGGTAACTTTTAATGGGGTGGTTGGGGTATCTATCGTAAACTAAAATTTCAAAAGTGTTGCAGGTGTTTTGATGCGTCTCGGCCTTCTTTCTGCGGTTTCCGGACGGCTTTTTTGAGCCTTACCCCCAAGTGTCGAAAATTTGACACTTTCTTTTGCTATATTCGGTAGACCCCCGAACGGGGTGTCTGGCAGCGGTGGTTGTCAGGCTTGTGTCACCGAGGGCCGTGCGGGCTGTGCTATCCAATGAGGGGTGTATGGCTCGGTGGACCCCAAATCCGGAAACGGAATCTACAAGTAGGAATCTCAAATGGATTTTTCTGCGATTATTGCCGAAGAGCTGAATCTTGAAGTGTGGCGCGTATCCAAGGCGCTCGA
>JAEEGG010014719.1_pt1 | contig 16523 bp, 9 predicted proteins | sample 9134161 | NCBI WGS metagenome assembly JAEEGG01 (sample SAMN16246543, study PRJNA631951) | gut metagenome | biome: gut microbiome; feature: rumen; material: CR-attached | host: Bos | place: Iran: Karaj | collected 2018-10
TTGCAAATGAGAGAGAAATTGCTTTGGTTAAGGCGACTGAAAAGGCAGGAATGGGCTTTATAGCGATGAAAGGTTTGGCAGGCGGACTTCTTACCGACAGCAATGCGTGCATGGCTTTTATGAGCCAGTATAACGCGCTTCCTATCTGGGGCATTCAGCGCGAAGAAGAGCTCGACGAATGGCTTTCATTCTTCGATAAAGACGTGGCTATGACCGATTCGATCAAAGCCTTTATAGAAGAAGAACGTAAGAGCCTGATGGGAGATTTCTGCCGTGGCTGCGGTTATTGTATGCCTTGTACGGTTGATATTCAGATTAACAACTGCGCACGTATGTCACAGCTTATCCGCCGTTCTCCTTCACAGAATTTCCTCTCCGAAGAATGGCAGCAGAACATGCTAAATATCGAAAATTGCGTGGACTGCGGACTCTGCAAGAGCAAGTGTCCTTATGGCCTTGATACACCGAATTTACTTCGTAAAAATCTGGCTGATTACAAGGACATTCTGGCAGGGAAAACCAAGATTTAAATGCCTATTTTCATCGAAGATGAAGATGTAAAGAGCGAGTATCACGAATAAATATGCAAAAAAAGCTTAAAAAGCCCGAAGAATACTATATCTTCGGGGCTTTTTTATGGTAAAATAGTAAAGTATGGTTCAAAAGACATTAAATTCGTATCTAAAGAGCAGGTACGGTAAGAAAATATATAAGGTTTCGATAGACGCTGGATTCACTTGTCCGAACAGAGACGGCACGCTTGGAACAAAGGGCTGTATCTTTTGTTCTGCAGGCGGCTCGGGAGATTTCGCAGAGGACTCTAAATTATCAATCACAGAACAGATTGAAAAGGGAAAGAAGCGAATTGCTGCGAAGCTTCCTGATGGCGACTACGGACTCATAGCATACTTCCAGGCATTCACGAATACCTACGCTCCCATTGAGAAACTCGAGCAGGTTTTCATGGAAGCGGCCTCACATCCTGAAGTTGAAATCATATCAATCGCAACGCGTCCCGACTGCCTTGGCGAAGATGTCTTAATTCTTTTACGAAGGATAAATACCATAAAGCCTGTCTGGGTAGAACTCGGGCTTCAGACCATACATGAAAAAACAGCTGAGTATATCCGAAGAGGATATTCGCTAAGCGTATACGACGAAGCTGTTAAGAATTTAAAAGCATGCGGCATTGAAACAATTGTGCATGTGATATTAGGCCTCCCTTACGAAACTAGAGAAGAAATGCTTGAAACTGTTCGCTACGTCGGCGAGAGCGGAGTAGAAGGAATAAAGCTTCAGCTTCTTCACGTTTTGGAAAATACTGATCTTGCGGATGATTACCGCGCGGGCAAATTTGAATGTCTGTCACTTGATGAATACGCATCGCTTGTAAAAGATGCGCTTGATGTACTTCCGGAAAACATCATCATTCACCGAATGACGGGCGACGGCGACAAAAAAATCTTAATCGCACCAGGGTGGAGCGAAGATAAGAAAAATGTTTTAAACACACTGCACCGCGTATGCGACATCAGAGATTAATATAAAAATATTTTGTTGGAAGAGAGTTTTTGAAAAATGAAGAGTTTGAGAACCAGAATGACAATTATGATAGTTCTGCTTGTTTTGGGCAGTTCCGTCTTCTTGTCTTTTATCAGTTACCAGAGAGCAAGGAAAAGTCTGGTAGCACAGCTCGAGGATAATTATGGAGTAGCTGCTCAGAAATACGCGCTTGAACTTACTTCGTGGATTAATACCAACGCAACAATCATCGATACAATGGCTGCGGAGATAGCCGTAAACGACATCACACTCGAAGACTATGATGCGTTTCACAGCTACCTTAAACACAGCAACGAACTTTTAAATAAAAACGGATATGTTTATGATGTATATTTTACATATCCGAATAATACAATGGTCTGCGCATCAGACTTTATCGCAGACGGAACTGTTGACTTCGTGCATGAAAGAGAGTGGTACACGACATCCGCATTAACCGGCGAGACGTTCTTCTCCACGCCCTATCTTGACTCCGACACGCAGCGCTCCGTTATCACTATTTCCAAAGCGGTTTACAAGGACGATCAATTACTCGGCGTTCTTGCTGCGGATATATTCGTAGACGTTTTGGTGGATATGATTGAAGACGCAAATGTCGCAGAAGACAGCTATGCGTTCCTGATAGATCAGAACATGCGAATGGTAGTTCATCCTAACAGCGCATATGATTACGAGGACTATCCTTTGACTGTAATGGGTGTCGAGGGCTCACCCTACGGACCACTCATCGAAGCGATTAACACCGGTTCCGATGAAATGGTTTATGTCACAGACTACGACGGTGTGAAAAGAGGCATCGTTTATTCAAGGATGACCAACACCGGCTGGTATGTATGTATCGCAACGAGCAAGAATGAAGTCGAAGAAGGTGTTGTAAACCTGGTGCTCGGTTTTATCATCGCAACGGTTATTTCAATCGTTATCTCTGTTGCGGTAGCGATTATCCTTGCGAGAGTTTTGGACAGATTAAACAAGCAGGAGCAGGAAAACAAACAGCAGATGCTTCGCCTTGAAAAACAGGCCGCAGACGAAGCGAGCGAAGCGAAGAGCCGTTTCCTCGCAGACATGTCTCACGAAATCCGTACACCGATTAATGCCATCATCGGTATGAACGAAATGATTATCCGAGAGACTGATAATAAGGACATCCTCGGCTATTCGCAGAACATCAAGCAGTCCGGACATAACCTCTTACAGCTTATAAACGGCATACTTGATTTCTCCAAGATTGAAGACGGCAAGATGGATATCGTACCTGTACGTTACAACGTCGGTTCCCAGATTGCATACCTCATAAATTCGATTTCCGACAGGGCAAATTCGAAGAAACTTGAACTTAATGTTTCGGTTGATAAAAATATCCCTTCGGAATTATTCGGCGATGATACGCGTATCAATCAGGTTATCATCAACCTCTTAACCAACGCCGTAAAATATACCGAAAAAGGCTCGGTTAATTTTACGGTCAAAGAGCGTGAGAGAAATACCGAAGAAGGCAGGATTAAACTTTACTACGAAGTAAAGGATACCGGCATCGGCATAAAAGAAACCGACATGGAGCGCCTCTTCGAATCCTTCGAACGTCTTGATGTTGTTAAAAACCGCAACATCGAAGGCACAGGCCTTGGTATGACCATCACGGTTAAACTGCTCGAACTCATGGACAGTGAACTTAAGGTTGAAAGTGTTTACGGCGAGGGCAGCAAGTTCTCATTCGAACTCTGGCAAAAGATTGAGAATGATGAACCTCTCGGCGATTACAAAGAAGCCATTGCCAAACCTCAGAAGGCTGAAGCTTACCGCGAATCCTTCCGTGCTCCCGATGCACGCATCCTCGTTGTAGACGATACGAAGATGAACCTGCTCGTAGTAGAGAACCTCCTAAAGAAAACAGGCATCAAAATCGATACCGCGATTAACGGTCCGGACTCCATTGAACTGGCAAAGAACAATGCATACGATGTTATTTTAATGGATCAGCGTATGCCCGGTATGGACGGAACCGAAGCCATGAACGAGATTAGGTCTCTCGACAATAAACTTAATGCAAATACACCGGTTATCTGTCTTACCGCCGACGTTGTCAGAGGCGCGAAGGAAAGATACATTCAGATGGGCTTTAACGATTATCTGACCAAACCCATCGACAGCGCAGCACTTGAAAAGATGCTGATTAATTATCTTCCTAAAGATAAGACCGAGATCGTTGAAAAAGATAAAAAGACTGAAAATGCAGAACCCGAAGGCGAACTTAAAAAGGTGCTTAAGGATAACGGCGTAGATGTAAATATCGGCAAATCTTTTACGGGCGATGACGAAAATATGTATATGTCTCTTTTAGCAGCTTATGCAGCTGAGGAAGACGAAAAGGCCTCAAACTTAAAAGAGTATTACCGCTTAAGAGACTGGAAGAATTACGGAATTTACGTTCACTCGCTTAAGAGCTCTTCGAAGATGATTGGTGCATTGGCACTCTCAGAACTTGCTGCAGAGTCCGAAGCCGCATCGAACACTGAAGACACCGTTGTGATAGACAACAATCACGACAAGATGATGGAAATGTATGCAACCCTTGCTTCTGTTATCAGAGACCACATCGGTTCGGATACAGTTTCCGTTTCGAAAAATGATGATGAAATACTGGAGTTTATGCCCGAAGAATGAATAAGACAGTATCAGGAATAGTTTCATACATATCGATTATAATCGGAGCACTGCTTGCAAGTTTTTCCGTAGCATGCATCCTCTTACCAAACGATGCCATCGACTATGGTACCGCAGGTATTTCGATTATCATTAGCAAATTAACGGGATTTAATCTTTCTATCTGCGTTGCTTTGATTTTCGCGCCGTTTGTAATTGCGGGAGCGTTTTTCCTTGGCATGAAATTTACGTTTAAAGCGATTACGGGTTCGCTTGCATATACCCTGGGACTTGCGTTTTTTGAAAGAATTCCTTTCGAACTTAACACCGAGCACTTCCTCGCTGTTGCATTCGGCGGAGCTGTTTTAGGATTTGGACTTTCAATCATTCTTCGAAGCGGCGGATGTATCGACGGTTCGGAGATTTTAGCCAACATCATTCTTAAAAAGATTACGGATAAGACCGGCAAGAACTACAGTATGATGCCAATCTTAATTGCATTTAACTCGCTGGTTTATCTGGCTGTATTTATTTTAATAGACAGAAATGCGGCTCTTTTAAGCCTGCTTGTATACGTTGTGGCTTCACTCGTGATTGACCGCTATACCGATCATTTCGAAGCCATCAAACAGGTTACGATTATTACCAAGGACGAAGATATTCTTATCAATGCGATTAAGTCCGAACTTAACAAGACCTGTACCATCATTGAATCCAAGGGTGCGATTGCGGGTGAGAACAAAACGCTTATCTGCTACGTCAACTATTTCGAACTGCAAAAGCTTCGCGACATCATTCAGAAAAACAAAGGTACCTTCTCTACGGTACAAACAATAGATGAAATCATTAGATAATACTAAAAGAGGTTTGTTTCGTGATAAAAAACAGTCTTTCAACTAAAATCGTTATAATGGTGGTGGTTATTCTTTTAATCTCCAGTTCTTTATTCTGTACGGTTTCCATTACAAGGGCCAGATCCAGTATCAGAAAATCCATTCAGCAGAGAATGCTCGATATCGCAAACTGCGCCGCTGCTTCGGTAGACGGAGATATCCTAAAACAGCTCTCAAGCGACAATGTAGGCGGTGAAGCATCACATGAAGTATATAAGACACTTGTGGTTTTCAGAGACAATGTTGAACTGACATATGTTTACTGTATCAAAGAAGAATCCGAAGGCCATTACATATTCACACTCGACCTCGATCCCTTAACTCCCGCGAGCTACGGTGAAGAAGTAGAATATACCATCGCACTTGAAAGTGCGGGTAACGGAACGGCAGCAGTCGACGAAGTACCTTATACGGATAAGTGGGGCGAGTTTTATTCGGCATACAGTCCCGTATTTGATTCGGCCGGAAATGTAGCAGGTATCGTAGCGGTCGATTTCGCGGTTGACTGGTTTGACGGTCAGCTTAAAGCCCAGACTCGCCAAACGATTTCAAGTTACTTAATCATTCTTATTTTCTGTCTTTTAGTCGGCGGTATTTTGGCAATGCTTACCGTTCGTCCTTATATTCGTCAGCAGGGAGAACTTTTAGAAGAAAAGGTTCGAGCAGAGAGTGCCAATCATGCGAAGAGTGACTTCCTTGCGAATATGTCCCACGAAATCAGAACGCCTATCAATGCAGTGCTTGGTATGAATGAAATGATTCTTCGTGAAGACCGTCGTGCTTTAAAAACCGATGATAAGGATATAGATCCGGAAACTGCGAAAGATGCTCTTAAAAACATCGGTGTTTATGCTGCGGATGTTGAAAATGCAGGTCACAATCTTTTAGCATTGGTAAACGATATTTTGGACTTCTCCAAGATTGAAGCAGGCCGTCTTGACCTCGTGGAAGGCCCTTACAAGCTCACATCGATTTTAAACAACATAAGCAACATGGTTCTTTTCAAAGCACAGGATAAAGGCCTTAACTTTATCATCGATGTGGATGAGAATATTCCCAACGAACTTCTCGGCGATGAAATGCGCGTAAAACAGATACTTACGAACATTTTAAACAACGCCGTAAAATATACCGAAAGAGGCCACGTAAAACTCACCATAAAAGGTGAGAAACAAGGCGATGATAAAATTCTTTTAACAGTAGCCGTAGAAGATACCGGTATCGGTATCAGAGAAGAAGACCGCGCGAAACTTTTCACACAGTTCCAGCGTCTTGAGATGGAAAAGAATTCAACCGTTGAAGGCACGGGTCTCGGACTTGTAATCACGCAGCGTCTGCTTGAAATGATGGGCGGAAGCATTTCCGTTGAGAGTGAATACGGCAAGGGTTCTACTTTTACGGTCATTATTCCTCAGAAGATTTTAAGCGAAGATGCAGTCGGAGATTTCCAGGCTCGCTTTAAAGCAAACGTCATCGAAGCGAAGACCTACAGAGAATCCTTCCGTGCGCCTTCGGCTCATATTCTGATTGTAGACGATACAAGAATCAACTTAACCGTTGCAACGAATTTGCTTAAGAACACAGGCATTCAGATAGATACCGCTACAGGTGGCGCACAGGCCGTTAATATGGCTGAAAAGAATGAATACGACTTAATCCTTATGGACCAGCGTATGCCTGAAATGGACGGCACAGAAGCGCTTCACCGCATACGTGCGACCGATGGTGGCAAGAGCAGTGACAGACCTGTTATATGCCTTACCGCAGATGCAGTAGTAGGTGCCAAGGAAAGATATCTCGCAGAAGGCTTCTCCGATTATCTTACCAAGCCTATCGACAGTTACGAACTTGAAAAGATGCTCATAAAACATCTGCCTGTTAAGAAGGTTGAGCTTGTGCGTGATGAAAACGCTAAGACATCCGCACCTTCATCACCCGCAAAAGAAAACGATTTCTCGGCTCTTACAAACGCAGGCGTGGATATAAAGACAGGACTTAAATTCTGTCAGAACGAAGAGAGTTTTTACCATACCGTACTGATTGAATTTGCGCAGGTTTCAAAGGAAAAGAGCGCGGATCTTCAAAAGGCCTTTGATGCGAAGGACTGGAAGAATTACGAAGTACATGTTCATTCGCTTAAGAGCACATCGAAGATGATCGGTGCAAAAGATTTATCGTCTCTTGCAGCATCGCTTGAAGCGGCTGCAGTATCTTTGGATGCAGGCGCTATCGAAGCAAATCATGACGGTATGATGAAAAAATATAAAGATTTATCAGAGGCAATTTATATTTGTATACCCGCAGAGCAGATTGAAAACAAAGAAGCTGACGCTGCGAAAAAAGCATTAGAGGAAGAAGGAATCATGGAATTCCTGCCGGAAGAAAAGTAACATTGTAGCACAGGACTTAGAATTTTTGACTGATTAGTGAGGCTGTTATGAATGTGTTTGAGGGGAAAACAATTTATCCGGGAACAGCTGTCGGACGTGCATCGATTTCATCATTTGTAAGATGTAATCAGACCGACGGTACGCAGGATGCGTATACGCAAAAAGAGCGTTATTTTAAAGCCAAGGAAAACGTTAAAAACGATTTGGTTTCTCTTTGCGCGACAGACTTTGACAGTGACGTATACGACATCATAAAATCTTATATTTTAATCCTCGAAGACGAGGAATTTGATTCGCTTGTTTTAAACATCATCAACGTGGAAAAAACAAGTGCAGAATGTGCTGTAAAAAAAGCATCGGAACATTTTGCATCAATGCTCAAAAAAAGCGGTGATGCTTACATAAAAGGTCGCGTCAGCGATGTGTACGATTTATCGGACAGAATAAGAGAAACCCTAAAAGAGATTTCAGGCGCGAAAGATACTTCTGCAAAAACCGACTTTGCTAAAGAGGCGGTAATCTTAGTTTCGGAATATATGTCTGTTACAGAGATTATAAAGCGCGGCAAAGAAAACATCGCAGGCCTTATCTCTACGAAGAATACATTACACTCACACGCATCCATAGTTGCGAGATCTCTTGGAATTCCTGCAATCATTGTGAGTGATTTAAAAGACATCTCTTCACTTGCAGGAAAGAGAATTCTAATTGACGGTTTTGAAGGAAAGATTTACGTCGACCCTTCGGAAGAAATTGTACAAGAGAAGAAAAGTGAGAAAGAGGTATATGCGCACAGTGCTGACGGCATTACGGTTTATGCCAATGTAACAAGCGCTAAAGATGTTGATGATGCGGTTAAATTTGGAGCCGACGGCATAGGTTTATTCAGAACAGAAATGTTCTTCTTGGAGAATGATTATTTCCCTACAGAAGAAGAGCAGTTTGAGATTTACAAACAGGCCGCTATAAATGCAGCAGGCAAAGATATAGTTTTAAGAACCATTGATTTAGGCGATGACAAAACACCTGCATATCTTAATCTAAAAGATAAATCTCTTCGCGGAATTAAGTTATGTCTGGCAATGCCCGAGATTTTTAAAACGCAGCTTAAAGCACTTCTTCGTGCATCTGCATTTGGAAATATTTCAATTATGTTTCCGATGATTTCTTCGATGGATGAAGTTGCAGAAATCAAAAGAATTTTGGACGAAGTTAAAGCCGAACTTAAGAGTAAAAATATCGCCTTTAACGAATCAATTAAAATCGGTGCAATGATAGAAACTCCCGAAGCAGTAGAGATTGCAAATGCACTTGCAAAAGAGTTTGATTTCTTCTCCGTCGGTAGCAACGATTTAACGCAGTATGCGCTTAATGTAGACAGATTAAGCAGTGTGGAAGAGAAGAATTACAACCAGAAAGATCCGAAGGTTTTAGCACTTATTGAAAAGACTGTAAAAGCCGCACATAATGCGGGAATTACAGTCGGAATATGCGGAGAACTTGCGTCGGATATATCTTTTATGAGCAATTTAAAAGATATCGGATTTGACTATATTTCGGTGTCGATTCCGGTGCTTGAAAAAATAAAGTGTAAATAATTTTTTAGGAGGAATTCATATATGGAACCCATTCAAAGCATTGATGCTGAAGACGATCAGTTCGCGTATCGTTATGATACTCAGCTCTTGATCGACAGAAGAGACAAGGATCTCGATGAGGATGAAATTTCGGATTACATCACATCACATTTCGAAGGCAATTCTCTTATTGCCGCAGGTGACGAGGATCTTATCAAGATTCATTTTCACACCAACGAGCCCTGGAAAGTTCTTGAATACTGCAACACAGTCGGTGAGATTTACGACATCGTTGTTGAAGATATGATCAGGCAGTCCAACGGACTTCAGGGATAGTTCTTTTTAGAGATTTAGGGGTAAATTTTTAGGGGATTCAAGGAATGAAAAAATACCGTTTTCTTTTATGGATTGCAATTGCGGTTGCTTTGATTTTTGTCGCAACAGGCAAGGATATTCTTTATACGGCTGATATGTTTGTTACGGACCATCTGTATGCTCATTATGATGGTCCCGAACAGAATATAGTCGTAATCGGTATCGACGAAGAAACGCTTTCCAAATACGGCAATCTTACTCTGTGGTCCAGGGATAAGACCGCGGATTTAATCAACAAGCTCTATGAAAACGAGGAATATGCGCCCTCGGTAGTCGGACTGGATATTATGTTCGTAGACCATTTTGACGAAGACGCGGATGCGAAACTTGTTGAAGCCTGCAAGGGAAGAAATGTCGTTGTTGCAACCAACGTTGTAAAACGTGGAGAAACCGAAGAAGAAAACGGTAGAAAGTTCTTTAACAAAAATCATATTTATGATATCGAAATGCCCTACGAAGAATTAAGGGCAGTTACAATCAGCGGTTTTACAAATCCGGATATTGCTCCGGACGGTTACGTTCGTTATGCGAAAAACACTATAAACGTGCCTTCCGCATTACAGGATAAAGCCGGAAAAACGCAGGACAGTTTTGCATACGGCATTTACAAAAAATACATGGAAGAAACCGGCGGTACGGTAGTTACGCCCGCTACCAACGGCCTCTTCCAGTTTATGTATGCAGGCACTGCGGGAGAGTATTCCCAGGCTTCGTTTGAGAGAGTTTTGGACGGTGATACTGTTGATCCCAAACTATTTAAGGATGCGATAGTTATCGTCGGTGCTTATGCACCCGGTACTCAGGATTCTTATCAGGCCACATCCGACCGTGATACGGTTATGTACGGATGTGAAATTCACGCGAATATTGTTCAGGCCTATTTAAACGGCAGAACAATGCTTTTGGCAAACAAATATCTGATGGCTGCCATTACTTCGCTTATCTTTGTATTGTTCATACTTTTATTCAGAAAGAAAGTACTTTATATTACGATACCTGTTTCATTCGTTATAGCAGGCGCTTACGCACTGACAGGCAGAATTTTATCCGGCAACGGAATCTGCATTCCCTGCATATATCTCTTTGTTGCGCTTGCTCTGGCAGACCTTTATTTTATATTCGAAAAATACATTCTCGAACTCCTCGAGAATATAAGATATCAGGAAGAAATCAAAGAGCAGATGTGGTCCTTCACAGAGGCCATGGCTGCTGCAATCGACGAAAGAACCCCTTACAATGCTTCACATACAAGAAATGTTGCTAAGTACTCAGGCATGATTGCAGACTATATAAACAAGCTTCACGAGGCAGGCGAGGAAGAAGAAGTCTTCTCCACTCAGCGTAAGGAACAGCTTGTCATGGGCGCTCTTTTACACGATATCGGCAAACTTGCGATTCCGCTTGAAGTTATGAACAAAGAGACCAGACTCGCAGGCAGGGAAAAGGTCATCGAAGACAGATTAAATACCTTCAGACTTAAAAAGAAAATAGAGCAGCTTGAAGGCAGGATATCCGAGGAAGCATATAACGAATTTGAAGAGAAGTCCAAAGGAGCCGTAGAGCTTATCAATAAGATCAACGGAATGGGCTTTGTAAACGATGAACTGCGCACTGAGTTAAAGAATGTATTGGATTACGAATACGAGGACTCTGAGGGCAACAAAGAACCGTTCTTTACTGACGAGGAAAAAGAATGCTTAAGCATCGTAAAAGGAACGCTCACCGATGAAGAACGTAAAATAATGCAAAGCCACGTAGAGATTACCGGCCGTATCTTAAGCAAGGTTCACTTTAATAAATACTTTGCAGACTCACCCGATCTTGCTGTAAAGCACCATGAATGCTTAAACGGCAAAGGCTATCCTAACGGATTAACTGCAGACAATCTTAATACCGATGCGAGAATCATCGCCGTTGCGGATATTTACGATGCGCTCGTAGCCGACGACAGACCTTACAAGAGACCGATTCCGCGTGAAAAGGCCTTTGACATCATGCGCGGTATGGTAAAGGACGGTAACATCGACGGCAGACTGGTAGAATATCTGTACAAGGCTACGGAAGAAGCACTTCCAAAGCCTGAAGAAAAATAAATAATATAATTTGCTGTAGTAGTGCAATAAAGTGCATATAATTCGTGTCTATAGATATTTTTTCCTAAGAAAATAAACTTTATCATAGTATCATGGATAGGATGTTTTTTATGAATCCATCCATGCTGTGTAAAAAGGATGTTTTTTAGGAGGATGAAAAAATGAAAAAAAGCTTGTACATTTCTTTAATCGGAATTGTCGGATTAAGTCTTGCAGGATGTGCTTCGCCTGTGAGTACTGTAACAAAAGAAGAAGTAACAACTCAGATTATTGAAACGCCACCTCTTCCTACAGGTGTAGATGATGAGGAAGAAGAGGATGTAAAAGAACAGCCCATTATAGTGGTTGTGGACGAAGATGAGGAAGAAGAGGATGTAAAAGAACAGCCCATTATAGTGGTTGTGGACGAAGATGAAGACGAAGAGTTTGATTTTGAACCGATTGCAATCGATGAAGAACATTTCCCTGATGAAGTATTAAGAACAGCTGTCGCTGATTGCTTCGATGATGATGAGGACGGAGTTCTTTCTTCTGAAGAAATCGGATATGCGGAAATTCTCGATGTACACGGTTCAAGAGGATACGGAGCAGAGCCTTCGGATGATGACTGTAAGTCTCTTGAAGGAATAGAATATTTACCTAATCTGTTGGAAATTTATGCCACAAGCAATGCCATCGAAGAAGTAGATTTAAGCAAAAACGAAAAACTGGTAAACTTTCATATATCAAACAACAATCTGAAAGAACTGGATTTGTCGGTATGCCCTTCACTTGCAAAAGTGTCATGTGATTATAATAAGGAGTTAAAGTCAATAAAGCTTGATAATCCTAATCTGGCAATTTTTAACTGCGTTTCATGTTCGTTAGAAGAACTGGATTTAAGTTCATTGGAAAGCCTGGATTATCTTCATTGCGGAAACAACCTGCTTACCGAAATTGATTTAAGCCACAATCCTAATCTTCGTATTGCTTATCTTCGCGGAAATTATATAAACGAACTTGATGTAAGCAAAAACATCAATCTCGAAGATTTGGGAATTGGTGATAATCCTATTGAATCAATAGATGTAAGTGCAAATGAAAATCTTAAAGCTTTAACATGCGGATGGTCTAAAATGAAGGCGCTTGATTTAAGCCATAACCCTAATCTGGATCGTTTGGCTATAGATGAAACTCCGATTGAGACAATAGATGTAAGCGCTAATCCTAAACTTAATTTCTTCTCCTGTCAGGACGGAGAAATCACAGAACTTGATTTTAGCAACAATCCTGAAATGCAGTATCTTGATATCCAGTTTTTGGATCTCAAAGAACTTGATATAAGCAATTGTCCGATGTTAATTGACGTCATTGAAAACGGCAAAAAGAATACTATCAGTGACAGACAGGCTTGGGACGGAGTTGAGGACCATGAAGGCCAGATTCAGGTTCCGCTTAACTGTAAACTGATCTATTAATTTAAAATAGGTGCCAGGCACGTGTAGCGTGCCAGGCACCGTCTTTTTTTATGAGATATAATTCTTCGCCTGTCTGTCGAACATCTCACGATATCGACCGTTTAATTCCATCAGCTCTTCGTGAGTTCCCTGCTCGATGATTGAGCCGTTCTCAAAGAGATAAATTCTGTCGGCCATTCTGGTGGTTGAGAGACGATGCGAGATAAAGATAACCGTATCGTTTTGTGCGTGATTAATCAGGTTTTTGTTAAGCTTGTATTCCGATACCGGATCGAGTGCGCTTGACGGTTCGTCTAAGATTGAAATTGCTCTGTCTTCGTCGTTTAAGAATACTCTCGATATTGCAATCTTCTGGCTTTCGCCGCCCGAGAGATTGACGCCCTCTTCGGAAAATTCCCTGGTAAGATTTGTGTATATTCCGTCGGGAAGCTTTGAAAGTTTCTTTGAAAAGTCCGCTTTCTTGAGTGCGGCGATTACGTCCTTTTCATCCTCTTTTTTATACGTTCTTAAGAGTACGTTTTCAGCGAGTGTTGCTGCGTAAATATTGTAGTCCTGGAATACCGCGCTTATCTTCTTACGATACTCTTTTGTTTTGTATTCTCTGATATCGTGACCGTTATATTTAATGCTTCCGTCCGTTACATCGTAGAGACGCATTAAGAGCTTAACGAAGGTTGTTTTGCCCGCGCCGTTTTCGCCTACGATGGCAATCTTTTCGCCGGGCTTAATCTCGATGGATATATCTTTTAGGGTGTCTTTTTCAGTGTTCGGATAGCGGAAGCTTACATTCGAAAGTACGAGTGAGCCTGCGCCTTTATCCGGTGTCAGACCGTCCGCAACTTCGATGACGGGCTTGTAATCAAGGAGCTTTCTGAACTTCTCCGCATACTGTCCGATTATCTGAAAATCCACGAGACAGTAATTGATTTCGTTTAAGTTTCCTCTTACATAGTTTGCAGCGTTGTTGGCCGATGCAACTTCGCCGAGCGCGATTTTGTGAAGCACGAGGGCTAAGTAGCCTAAATACGCCGGTACCGCAAAGAACGAAAGCACGGTAAATACCGTAATCCAGTTTAAAAGAGATATCCACGTAAGAGCGGGAGTGTATTTTCTGCCTGCGGCGCTTGCAGCATCGAGTGCTTCGTCAAACTGGAGGCGAAGCGGCTCTTTTACGTTGGTAAGTTTGCATTCCTTAGCATACTCGGGCTGATAGAATACACGCTTTGAATAATCGGCTTTTCTTAAATGCTTTTTAAATTCGAGCCACCATGTGTATTCGATTTCTTCCATCTTAAATCTCGTGATTAAGTTGACTATAAAGCCGACGATGGGGAATACCGCAAGGAACGGATTGATTGTCATGATTAATGATGCTGCGACCAATAGTGCCACGATTCCGCCGAATATCTTCGAGGAGATTACAACGGCGCCTTCTATCATATGGTCCGCGTTGTTTGCGACGAAAACGTAGGTATCGTAGTAGTCCGGATTGTCGTAATAAATTAAATCCATCTTACTGTTTTTCTCAACGAGGTCTCTCTGGATTTTGCCGTCGAGCTTGATGATTTTCGCTTTGGTCCATTCTTCGAGAATCTGATTGATCCATTCGATGCAGACTACGAGAGCAAGCGAGATTAGAAGGATGACTGCGATATCGCCGAAAGTGGCTTTGCCTGTCAGACCGTCGATTATCATCTTTAGGATAAATGTGCCGTTTAGCGACATTGCGGCCTTTAATATCAAGTTCATCAGGAATATCTTGATGATTAACGGCCTGTCGTATTTAGCCGCGTATTTAATCATAAATGCCGTGTTGCTGATTAATCGTCTGATTGAGATTTTGTCTTCTTTGTTTTTAGCCATAAAACGCCTCAGCTCCTTTCAGCATTTCTTCGGGCAGACTTTCCTGGTAGTTTTCGGCCTGGAGCGTGAACATTTCATGATAGTACTTATTCAGTGCTATCAGCTCTTCATGCGTTCCGCGCTCGACTACTTCGCCGTCTTTCATAAGATATATCTTGTCTGCCATTCTCGCGGAGGAGAGTCTGTGGGATATAAAAATCACACCTCGTCCTTCGGAGAGTTTCATCATATTGTTGTACATATTGTATTCGGCCAGAGGATCGAGAGCGCTGGATGGCTCATCGAGGATGACCATGTCGGGTTTTGCGGCGAAGACTCTGGCGATGGCAATCTTCTGCGCCTGACCGCCCGAAGGAACGAAGCCCTCTTCGTCAAATTCGCGGCTTACGACCGTATCCAGACCTTTTATAAGGCCGGGGTGATTTACTTCAAACTGAGCGTTTTTAAGGGCCTTCTCGGCCGTCTTATAGTCTTCCTCGCCCTCAGGTCTTCTCATGAGCACGTTTTCTATAAGAGGCATTGCGAATACCTGCAGATCCTGGAAAACCGTTCCGAATCTTTTTCTGTACGAATTGCCGTCGATATCCTGAATGTTAATTCCGTTTACGAGGATTTCGCCGGACTGAATTTCATAGAGGCCCATCAGAAGCTTGATGAGCGTGGTTTTGCCCGCACCGTTATAGCCGACGATGGCGAGTCTGTCGCCTTTGTTCCATTTAAAACTTATATCTTTTAGGGTTTCGCTCTTTGCACCGGGATAGGTAAAAGAAACGTTCTTAAGTTCGATGCTTTTAATCTCGTTGATGAGAATTTTCTCTTCTTTTTCTTTTATGGGGCGTTCAAGGAACTCCTCGAGGTTCGCAAAGAGTCTGCTTTCGTTGCTTAAGAAGATTCTGTTCTCAACCGCCTGCTTAAGCTGGTTGGTCGAAAACGACATTGCGGTTATCATTGCAACGTAACTTGAAATATCGGTCGCATGTCCGAATTTAACTCTTGCAACAACATAAAAGTAAGCGATGATGCCTGCAAATATCGAATAGCTGCCTTTCATGATAAAAGAAAAGAGAGCCGATTTCATACGGTATTTCATCGAAACTTTTTCCATCGTATCAACCGCGTCTTCCTGTTTTTTAAGCATGATGGAATTGATGTCAAAAAGTCTCACTTCTGCGGCGTATTTTTTCTCGTAGTAAACACGTTTAACGTATTCTGCGATTCTTTTATCCCTTGTGATGGCGTTTTCCCTGTCGTAGTTGCATTTGCCGTTTTTGTTGCCGAAATACAGGCTCACAAACATCGGAACTATCATAAATACGAGGAGCACTGGGTCAACCATTACTATGATTACAAGCGATGCGATCGTGGAGACCACATTACCGAAGTAGACACCGAACTTAATGGCCAGGTCAATGGATGAGTCAACCACACGGTCGAGAGCTCTCGCGTATTTATCATAAAATTCGGGGGTTTCGTAGTCTTTTAATTCGAGAGAGTCCGACAAATCCATCACGCGGTGGAATATATATCTGTAGACTTCTGGCGTTTTGACCTTTCTGTATGCCTCGTACCATCCGCACGTAAAATGCACGCAGATATGGCCCAAGCAGGCTATGATGAGGAACCAGAAAAGCCTGCTGTATTCGATGTTTCTCTCGATACAGTTAAATAT
>JAEEGG010014721.1_pt1 | contig 16520 bp, 8 predicted proteins | sample 9134161 | NCBI WGS metagenome assembly JAEEGG01 (sample SAMN16246543, study PRJNA631951) | gut metagenome | biome: gut microbiome; feature: rumen; material: CR-attached | host: Bos | place: Iran: Karaj | collected 2018-10
GGGGGCTTCTATAGTTTTGCAACGGAAAGGGTCTATGGTAGCCCCCTCGGGGGCTGAAGGGGGGGCCAACCCCTCGGGGGGCGAAAGGGGGACTACGTTCCGCTGGTTGCAAATAGACGAGGTTCAGGATTTGAGTCCCTTGCAGCTGGCCATCGTCGACCATTTCACCGCCCCCGATGCCACCGTGGTCTTCTTGGGCGACCCCCAGCAGGCCATCTTCTCGTTTATGGGTGCCAAGACCGACACGCTGGCCATGCTGCGCCAGCGCTGTGGCGATGCCCATCTGCACAATTTTTATCAGAACTACCGCTCGCCGCAGTATCTGCTCGACGTGTTCAACCGCTACGCACAGTGGCAGTTAGGCATCGATGCCGCCCTGCTGCCCACCACGCACAACCATCAGCCACAGCAGACTGGCGACTTGCAGCTGCTGGAGGCCCACACCAATGTGGACGAGGCCAACATGGTGGCGCGGCTCGTGCAGCAACTGCACCATCAGCATCCCGACGAGACCATCGCCGTGGTGGTGGCCTTCAACAGCGATGCCGACGAGGTGAGCGCCGCCTTAGGCACGCTGCCCCACTTCAAGATTTCGGGCACCGACTTCTTCGACACAGCCCCCGTGCGCCTGCTGCTGGCCCATCTGGGTGTGTGCATCTTCGAGCACAATTTCATTGCCTGGTCGCACATCTTCGCCGGACTGGGGGTCTATGCCTCGTGCAGCGCGGCCCGCCAGGCTGTGCGGTCGCTGACGCAGTTGGCCATCAGTCCCACCGACTTGTTGCTCTACGATGGCTCCACCTACGTGGCACAGTTTGTGGCGGCCTACGAGCAGCACGACATCGTGGTGTTCGACACCGAGACCACCGGCCTCGACGTCAGCACCGACGACGTGGTGCAGATTGCCGCCCTGCGCGTGCATCGTGGCCGGGTGGTCGACGAGCTGAACCTCTTCATCGCCACCACGAAGGAGATACCACCCATGCTGGGCGACGTGCCCAACCCCCTCGTCGACGAGTATGCCCGCCATCGCCACCTGCAGCCCCGCGATGCGCTGGAGCAGTTTGTGCTCTTTGCCCGTGGCTGCGACATCCTGGGCCACAACGCCACCTACGACTACCAAATCATGCACCACATGATGCTGCGCCATGCCCCCCACCTGAAGATGGCCGAGCTGTGGCCCACCTATTTCGACACGCTGAAGCTGACCCGCCTACTGCATCCCCGGCAGAAGAGCTACAAGCTGCGCGACCTGCTGGTGCAGTTGCAGCTGCAGGGCACCAACTCGCACTTGGCCAACGACGACATCGTGGCCACACTGAGCCTGATGGTGCACTGCTACGAGCGGGGGCGCTCCATCGAGGGCCGCCAGCGCGAGTTCCTCAGCCGCCACAAGGCCAAGGTGCAGCGCTTCCGCATGCTCTATGCCGAGCTGCACCAGCACACGTGCGAGACGTTGCCCCAGACCAACCTGACCGAGCAGCTGCGCTACGCCTACCACTATCTGCTGGAGCGCAAGCACATTCCCGAGCTGCCCAAGATGGGCCATCTGCTGCGCTACATCGAGAGCGAGTGGGACGGCGACATCAGGCACTATGCCGACCTCTGCACGCTGAAGGAGGCCGACCTCTGCGGCTCGGCCAGCATGGAGGAGCGCATCTTCGTCTCCACCGTCCACAAAGCCAAGGGGTTGGAGTTCGACACCGTGGTGGTCTACGATGCCGTCGATGGCAAATACCCCAGCGTCTTCGCCCGCGATGCCGAGACCCAGCGCGAGGAAGCCCGCAAGTTCTATGTGGCCTTGACACGCGCACGCCGACGCCTCGTCGTCAGCTACTGCCACAACGCCGTCACACGATGGGGAGCTTGGTACGCCAAGGTGGCCACCCCCTTCCTGCAAAGCCTGCGCAGCTGCTTTTCTTGACAATAGTCAATTTTCGGGGGTAAAAAATCAAATTGTACGGGCGTATGACAGAATAAAGCAATACCTTTGCCGCTGAAAAAACAACATCACATGAAGAGTATACTCGAAGGACGTCCGGCCCTGCAGGCCGAGATTGAAAAGATTGCCGAGGTGGCGGGCTACCTGTGGCAAAGCGGATGGGCCGAGCGCAACGGCGGCAACATCACCGTGAACATCACTGAGTATGTCGACGACGCCATGCGCCAACTGCCAGCCATTGGCGACGCAAAGTCCATTGGCATCACCCTGCCCGCACTCCATGGCTGCTACTTCTATTGCAAGGGCACCGGCAAGCGCATGCGCGATCTGGCACGATGGCCCATGCAGAACGGCAGCGTGATTCGCATCTTAGACGACTGTGCATCCTACGTCATCATTGCCGACGAGGCCGTGATGCCCACCAGCGAGCTGCCCAGCCACCTCATCGTGCACGCCCGGCAGATTGAAACCGGCAGCGGCTACAAGGCCACCGTGCACACCCACCCAATCGAGCTGGTGGCCATGAGCCACAAGAAGGAGTTCCTGGGGCGCGACGTGCTCACCCGCATCCTCTGGAGCATGATTCCCGAGACGAAGGCCTTCTGCCCACTGGGCTTGGGCATCGTGCCCTACACCCTGCCAGGCAGCAACGCATTAGCCGAGGCCACGCTGAAGGAGCTGGAGCAGTACGACGTGGTGATGTGGGAGAAGCACGGCGTTTTTGCCAAGGGCAAGGACGTGATGGATGCCTTCGACCAGATCGACGTGCTCTCGAAGAGCGCCAAGATATACATCAACGCGCGCTGCATGGGCTTCGAGCCCGACGGCATGACCGACGAGCAGATGCAAGAAATGACGCGCGCCTTCAACCTGCCGCGATGAAAAGAAACAACTACTAACTAATATAATGAAGTGCCCGTCGCTGTGAAGCGGCGGGTTCTTTTTTCGCAAACCTGTAAATTCCCGTTTTGCTGGGGAGCGTGAGGGCACCTGTGGTGAACTCCTAAATTACAAACATGCAATTTAGGTTTCGCTCGTTGGGGCCAGCGTGGCGAACCGAGTTGTTACGAAATAGAACACCCGATAGATAGAAATCGGAAAGAATGTCAAAATCTTTCAACACAAAATTTGTTCACGATTTCGAGGCAATCTGGAGCGAAAAAGACCCGTTTGGGAGCATGGTTCAACCCTCGGCGGATGGAAAACCGAGGGGGAAAAGCCAATTTTTGCACACACACCATGGTTTTGTGCACGTTTTTAGCCCCTATTTGGTGCCCTTTCGCGGTTTTGTAAGCACGCCAAAAAATAAAACGGCAACGCCAAATTTTTTTTCGGCGTTGACTTTTTAAAGCCAGCGATGCCTATTTTTCGCCAAATCCATCCAAACCAGTTGAATGACAAACATTTAGCAAAGCCTCTCAAAATTTAAAAATTTTCGACCAAAAGTTTTTCCGCGCAGAATTTTTGAATTATGGAGGGGTTAAATGGCCATTTTGTCAATATCTTTCACGTTTCCCCGTCCTTGCAGGTCACTTCCGATATTGAACATAGGGTTGCCCTGTTTGAAGTGCCTTTGCACTACATTTGCCAGAGAATCTCCACCGCTCCCCCCGCCCTGCAAGGCAATTGCGAGGAGGGAGCAGTAAAGCCCCCATGAGCCATCTTGTTGCCTCATGGGGGCTGAATCAAAGGCGGGTGGCAGTCGTCAGAGAATCGTCTGCACGGCCTCGAGCATTCCACGATCCTGTATCAGGTCGAGATACTGCTTGGTGAGGGCGTTGAGCCCGGGAATCTTGTTCAAGTCTTCCTGCCAGATGAACTCTGCGCCCAGCACGCCGTCGGCCACCTTCTGCGTGTCGCCCGTGGCCCATAGCTGCTGCAGCAGCTCCACAATCTTCGGGTCGTCGTTGGGGGTGATGTCGGCACCGTCCTGCGCGCGTTTGCCACCCTTATAATAGGTGATGATGGCAGCCAGTCCGAAGACGAGGCCTCGCGGCAGCTCGCCCTTGCGCTCCAGATAGGTCTTCACGCCGGGCAGGTCGCGAGCCTGGAACTTGGGGAAGCTGTTGAGCATGATGCTCGTCACGGCGTGGTCGACGAAGGGGTTGTCGAAGCGCTCCAGCACGTCGCCGGCAAACTTCTCCAGCTCCTCCATCGGCAGGTCGAGGGTCTGCATCAGCTCGTCGAACTGCACCTTGTGGATGTATTTGCCAATGACCTCGTGCTGGCAAGCGTCGCGCACGATGTTCACGCCGCTGAGGTAGGCCACGGGACTGAGCACGGTGTGCGGGCCATTGAGCAGCGTCACCTTGCGCTTGTGGTAAGGCTCCTCGCTGGGCACGAAGAGCACGTGCAGGCCAGCCTTGTCGGCGGGGAACTCCTGTGCCACCTCGCGCGGGGCCTCGATGACCCACAGGTGGAAGTTCTCGGCTTGCACCACCAGGTTGTCGCGGTAGCCAATCTTCTCCTGAATCTGGGCAATCTCCTTGCGGGGGAAGCCGGGCACGATGCGGTCGACCAGCGTGGCGTAGACGCCGCAGCTGTTCTCAAACCACTGGCGGAAGCCCTCGGGCAGCTCCCACAGGTCGATGTACTTGCGGATGCAGTCTTTCAGCACATGGCCATTGAGGAAGATGAGCTCGCAGGGGAAGATGATGAGACCCTTCGTGGGGTCGCCATTGAAGGTCTGGTAGCGGCGGTAGAGCAGCTGCACCAGCTTGCCGGGATAGCTGCTGGCGGGCTTGTCGTCGAGCTTGCATGCGGGGTCGAAGGCGATGCCGGCCTCGGTGGTGTTCGAGATGACGAAGCGAATCTCGGGCTGGTCGGCCAGCGCCATGAAAGCATCGTTCTGCGAGTAGGGGTTCAGGCAGCGGCTGATGACGTCGATGCGCTCCAGCGTGTTCACAGGCTTGCCGTTCTCGCGACCCTGCAGGTTCACGTGGTAGAGGCAGTCCTGGCCGTTGAGCCAGTCGACCATGCCTTGGGCCAGTGGCTGAACAACGACGACTGAGCCGTTGAAGTTCGTCTTCTGGTCCATGTTCCAGATAATCCAATCCACGAAAGCGCGGAGGAAATTGCCCTCACCAAACTGGATGACCTTCTCGGGCATCACGCTTTTGGGGGCGAAGTGCTTGTTTAGTGGTTTTAACATTGCTATTCGGTTTATTAGTCGGTATGTTTTTAAAAAGTAGTTGCAAAGGTACGAAGAAATGGCGGAATAGAGGTCATTCACCACCACTTTTTCCGTTAAATAACATTAATTTTTTACCCGGTGTTCAAAATAGACAAGTGCTTGTGGGGCTTTTTTCCTATATTTGCAGCCGAAGACGAATAATAACATAAAACAATATCGAACATGAAACATTTTAGATTACTTTTGACTGCGCTACTGCTATGGGTGGGAGGCGCAAACGTGGCGATGGCCCAAAGCAGTTGGTCTACCAACACATACGAAGCCGATGGCATTCAGTACTATCTGAATAATACGACTCACGAGGCTATGATAGCCTTGGGTAATTATTCGGGTGAGATTGTGGTCCCTGAATACATCTGGCCGGTCAGCCCTGGTAATCAAGATGGGTTAGTACAGGCAAACAATCCGTATTGGGGTGGCTATCGTGTAACGGATTATGCTTATGTGAACAATTCTGGTTCTATACAGACTCCCTTTTCGAATAATGCGAACATCACGAAGGTGACATTGCCCCAGTCCATCCGTGCTATCAAGGATGGGACATTCCAGAATTGTACACAGCTTGAGGAAGTAAGGCTTCTCGGTTGCTTCTTTACCAATACCTATTCGACAGACACGCAATCGCCGACTGGCACTCACAGCACAAATGTCTTTTCGGGATGCACAAGCCTGAGACGTTTGTATGCCGACGACCCTAGGGTAGTGTGCGTGAGGCGCAGGTGGAATATCAATGTGGGAAAGTGGGAAAACTATTGCCCTCTGGTGACGGCTCTCGGCACGAACACGACGACGAATCTGACCTTATACCATAATGCCGGTGTTAAGTTAGCCTCGTATTTTCCGGACAGGAACGTCAAGCAGGAATATACAACCTTCACCAACTCCAAGCTCCAGGTGACTGTAGACTTCTTCCCCAATGGTAATGTCAGCTACATCGATTATGGCTATACGCTGAATAGTTTATACGCTTGCAATGTCACTGAGACCATCCATGCTATTACAGAGCGGCAAATAGCCATTGACTGCCCCAAGCAGGGAAGCAAGACCTTTGTACTGAGCAATGTACCTAACGTCTCTCCCTACCTGAAGCCCTACATCAAAGTGGGTGATGCAGACCCAGTCCCGATGTGCATCTTTGGCGATAAATTCTATTACACGGTGTATGCCAATCCTGATGCCAATTCGAATACGAATGTCCGCATTATGTACATGAGTTCCTCAACTTGGGGTGGTGGCCTTGTCGTTGAGACGCCTGGCGATATCACAGTCTATGTTGATAACCAAAAAAAGATTTCTGACTATCAAGATGCTGGAACCTATAGTGTGGCAAGTCCCGAACATCCCTACAGTACGTATGAGGTAGCCTTGGATTATGACACCTTGCGTTATGTCGTTAAGGCCTTTGACGCAAATAATCAGGAGTACCAGCTGCTAGAGCAATATGGCGGAATGACTAATGGTGTGTACCGTAAGGGAAAGTATTACTTCAGGACGACGGGCAGTGCCTCATACCTCGATTATCGGGTAAGGCTCACGGCAACTGATATACCGATGCAGATATGGTATTTTGATAAACCTGCAGGAGCCAAACTGACGGTGAGCTGCTCCCGCAAAGGTATACCATACACTTTTACCTATAAGAATAATAAGATGTATAGCTTCTATGCTGACCCTGAGAAGCCAGTCACCCTGAAATTGGAGAATGTGCGTGACGGGGTAATACCTTATATAATTGCAGCCCGGGAGCGTTTGGAGCTTCAGGAGGGAACCAATTCAGATGGCACAAAGTATTATGAGGCCAGCTATGTCCCTCACTATGGTGCGAATAACGATATCCAAATCGGCACCACTCAGATCATAGACAACGGCACAGTGCTGAGCGTGAACATTACGAAGGCGGGCCACGGTCTTGTATGGATTGAGGAACCGAATGAAGACTGGTATGATTTTAATGAGGAAGATCCCGAAGAAGAATATATCGAAGGCAATCCATATCGTCTCAGAGACATGGAGGAAGACGGCGATACACAAAGCTTCGAATGGGCATACGATATCGACAACATACAGACTTTGTGTTTCGTAGTACCTATTTCAGAGTCTACTAATGGCATCGTGGAAACCGCTCGCGTCAACGTCAACGGTGTTGACATCGCCTTTGACCCCAATGTGTCAGGCAACTATGATGGTGAGATGTGGTATTACTACAATGTCCCCATCAATGGCGACCTCGACATTCAGCTCATCCATGAGGGCAATGCCCGGCATCTGACCGTCAAGAACGGTGACGGCAATGGAAGCATTGAAATATATAATCCAGAAGGCGATGAGGTGCTATCCGTTTCAACAGACCATGCCAGTTCGGGTGAATACTTGGTAAGGCAGTCTGGCTATTATGCTATCATCCAGCCAAGGGCAGGCAAGGAAGTGAGTGCCATCTTTACTACGGGAATGCAACAGCTGTTGCCGCCTGCCAACTATCTGCAGGGCGACGGCATTTATCTTGTGCCTTTGGCTGGTTTCGAAACAAATACCACAACAGAATATCAGTTGTCGGTCCTCTATGCCGATGGCGCTGTTGAACCTTGGATTTCCTATCATCACATAGGACTGATAGGCAGTTTGGGCCGTTTTGTTAATTCTTTGCCTGAGAGCCAGAAGAATGCTATAGAGCAGTTGTCGGTCAACATGGAAATGGTTGCCTCCGATTTGGCGGCCGTCCGCTATCTTGGCGGCAAGCCCAACTACTATACCAAGCCCGACACACAGGGTAGCTTGATCAGCCTCGACCTTACGGATGCTTCCTTGATTGAAAGCTACGAGGCGTTCTATACCGACGAGAATGGTGAGTATAAGATAAACACTCGCAATGTGATACCCTATGGTTTCCTGGCTGGTCTGCATCTTGAAACCCTCTATCTGCCCAAGGCATTGAAGGGTTTTGAAGAGGGAGCACTGATGAATGTGAACAATAATTTGGTAGTCTATGCTCCTTGGAAGACACCGCTCGACCTGAGCACATCAAATGGCTTTGGTGATGAGGTGTCAAGAATGGGGCTTTTTGTTCCAGTTGGTTCTTTAGATGCATATGCTGCAGACGAAGAGTGGGGCAAATTTGGCTTTATCGCGGAATATGGAAGTGTAGATTCCGCTGACATCATCCAGTTTGCTGATGCAGAAGTGAAGCGCATCTGTGTGGAGAACTGGGATACCAATGGCGACGGCGAACTCTCGAAGGATGAGGCTAAGGCTGTGACGTCGCTGATGGATGGCGAACAGTCGGTGTTCCATGAAAACGGCACCATCACTTCGTTCGATGAGTTCCAATATTTCACTGGACTGACGAGTATTGAAGATAAAGCTTTCTTTGATTGCCAGTCGCTCGCTTCAGTTGTCTTGCCCTCTACTATAACGTCAATTGGTAAGTTCGCATTCTTCCGTTGTAGCAAGTTGGAAAATATTGATTTGCCTGAAAGCCTACAGTCCATAGACAATCAAGCCTTCAGAGTTTCCGGGCTAAAGACACTCTTCATCCCGAAGAACGTCACTACTATTGGAGTGGGTATAACTGGCTATTGTCAGAATTTGGTTAGTATCGTCGTTGATGGGGAAAACACAAATTTCGAGTCCACCAACGGTTGCAACGCCATTATTCAGAATGGCGGTTCTCTAAAAGCTGGCTGTCGATACACCAAGATTCCTGAAGGAGTAAAAACCATTCAAGCAGAATGTTTCTACAATAATAGAGAATTGGAGACTATTGAAATACCAAGTACGGTTAATTATGTTTTCTCTAATGCTTTCCAGGAATGCAGTAAATTGACAAGTATGATTTCAAAGGCAACGACGCCACCTACTCTTAATTCTAGTTTAAATGTTATCAGCACCAACTGCGTCCTCACCGTTCCTAAGGGCACGAAGGAAGCCTACATCTTGGCTGGATGGACCACGAAGGAAACAGATTCTAACGGTGTATTCCTGAGAATAGAGGAGGCAGCCTCTACCCTGAAGGGTGATGTCAACGGCGACGGCAAGGTTAGCATTGCTGATGCCGTAGAGGTGGTGAACATCATTTTGGGCAATCCCGCTGCCAATGCCAGGATGAGGATTCTGGAAGAGTTGGAGCAGGAGTAATCATGGAGAAATAACAAACCAATAAAAAAATAAAGCGTATGAAAACAATGAAGTTTTTACTGGCCGCTCTGCTGGCCATCGTGTTCACTCCAGGGGCATGGGCATTGAATGATGAAGAAGCTGAAGTAGGAGGTATAGTCTATAAAGGTGTGACTGAATATTCGACTTCTGTTACGGCTCAATATGTGAGTAGTTCGTTTTCTGGGAATCGACTGGATATTCCTTCCACCATCACTGTAAATGGAAGAACATACACAGTTACGCAAATTTCCGAAGATTTCTGGCGTGTCAGTGTGTCTTCTCAAATATATGAAATTCATATTCCTCCCACAGTGTCCAATTTGCGCACTGGTGCGTTAGGCTATGATGGTTTTGAGAATCTGGCGACATTAGTGTTTGAAGAGGGAGACAACGGTAGTGCCCTTACGAAATTGCCAGACGTTTTTGCAAATAAGCCCAAACTGACGAAAGTGGTTTTGCCTGCCTCTTTGGAAGAAATTGCAGATTATGCTTTCCACGGGTGTGGGTACTTAACAGATCTCACCATCAAAGCGAATAGTGACCCTAATAAAGTTATTTACATTGGTGACCAAGCCTTCGCAGGATGCATTCGTCTGCAAACGCTTTCACTTCCACGTTGTTACTTAAGGGATAAGGTTTTTGCTGGTTGTGAGCTGTTGAAAACCGTCACCATCAGTGATATGCAAGGCGTAGGCGAGTTTGTATTTGGGGATTGTAAACTTTTGGAGACGCTAACAATAGGAATCATGCCGATTTCTGATGATTATGTCGGCTTCTGTTATAATTGTAAGGCGTTGAAGACTGTCAATTTCCCGAGTTATTATTATTCCCAAGTAACCAGTATTCCCAGGGCTATGTTCTCAGGATGCGAGAAACTGACACAGGCCTTCAGTTTCCCGAATGTTAAAGACATCGGTCTGGGTGCGTTTGCAGGTATTCATGGTTTGAACCTTACCCTTTCTGGGGATCAGGTCATTGGCTTGAGCTCGTCGACTTTCTATGAATCGACTGGTACTTTGAAAGTGAAGTATCCTCTGAAGGAAGCCTACGAGCAGACGATGGCCTTGCAGAATTCCAGTCTGACAGTCTCGGAATATGATGTTCCAGCTCCCGTCGAGCCTCTGGCAGCCTATCAGGAGGTAGGTATGTTTCCAGATAACACTTCATTCACACAATGGTATGCCCAATATAATTATGAGCAACTGAAAAGTGTAAAACGGTTAAAGATTGGTAGTGCTTTGAAGGGTACGGATGATTTGGATGATTGGGAAGGAATCCGCGAGATGTGTGGTGGCTATCTGGTCAATGGCGAACCCTCAGAATTGAGTTTGACCAGTCTTGACCTGTATAATACCGGTTTCGTTACAGGTTCCTGTTTCATTGTAGGTAAAGGCACAGTGAATTTTAATTCTCAACACATACCTGAGTACGCCTTCTATCAAGCGGCAGGCATCGATACGCTCATTTTGCCTATTACGCGCCACTCTATTGATGCTCATGCTTTTGAGGCAACTAATCCCAACCTGGTGATTCGTGTATATTGGCATGATTACTTATTCTCATCTGACAACGATGCTTTTAACAACACTGATGGCACGAGCAGCGTTGCCAACATGACGCTTATTGTCCCTGAAGGCCAAGCAGAGATGTATATGTCAGATCCGCTGTGGAGCAAGTTCGGGACTATCATCGAGGACTGGCAGGCTTATGGAACCAAGGCCCGCCTGACCGTCACTTCCGGCATGAGCAACAAGCCTGTGGAGCTATGGGTCGACGGCGAGAAGGTGGCAACGATTTCCAAGAAGGGCGGCACGACGTCACAGATGGTGACGAGCGATGCCAGCGTTGAACTGCGTGTGCCTGACCAGTATTTCAGCAAGATACTGGTGAACGGCATTGACAGGACTACGACATTCTCGTATAGCTCGCCTACAGAAGCCGAATACGCAGGCTACAAGTTCTATCATCTTGGACAATACTCAGGCGTCAACAGTATCGAGGCTGTCTTCGAGGATGTCCCCAGTGTATTTGAGACCTACGGACTGATGTTCAACATCGACGGCGGTTCAGGTGATGCGAATGTGGCTGTCACCTATGCTGATGGTAGCGAGACGACATTCAGTCTGGAACACGAATATGGTGAAAGCACCAACAGGGCTCTCAACTATTATGCCACTACCAACACTGGTGAGACGTATGCAACAACGAAGGAAATCGAGCAGATTGTGGTTACGGCCGAGCCCGCGACTGATGACTTTGCACATACGATTATCAACTCAGGTTACAGAAATCTATCACAAGTGCAGAACAACGAGGGTAAGATTGACGCTGTAGATAATGGAGAAGGCGTCTACACTTATACGATGCTGGGCAAGAACATGACGAGCAGCTTTATTAACCTTACCTTCCCAGAGGATTTGGATGCCAACGTCAAGACTTCCATCAGGGTTGACGGTAACTATGATGTGAAGTATTTCTTCTTCGATTTCGATATTGGTGATGGTTATTCTGCGATCAGCATGTCGACTGACTACGTAAGCGGAAAGACCACAGTGTTGCACAATGGCAGCTCAGACAGCTATGGTTATGTATATATCTATGTCCCACAAGATAATCCAGGCTGCCGCGTGATTCTGAACGGTGAGGTGATTCCTTTCAATTACGATAGAAGATTGAGATGGAATGGCGGTGAGACAACGGAATACGATATGTATATGGGAGATCATTATGAAGGCTACACCAAAGTGGCATGCTATCAGCTTGACTTGTATGAATGTGGCTGTATCGACAAGGACTGCTGGATAGTCATCGACGATGGCTCGACCAATCTTAATGAAATAGTGTCGCCTTGGAAGGTGCCGCAGGCAGTGAAGAACTTCGGCGATGGTACCATTAAGCTGTTGGATAAGAACAACACAGTGGTGGAAACCATAGCCGGCGGCGAGTCGAAGACGGTGAACTGGACGCAGGACGACGACATGAAGATCAAAGTGGAGGTGCCTGAGGGCAGCAACATGGCAAGCTATGAAGCTCACCTCATCATTGACGGCACAGACAATGTGCTGGCTAAAGTCACCAACGCCCAAGGCAAGCAGGAGTTTGAGGAATTCCCGATGGGCGACATTGCCACCGCCCACAGCATCCTCCTCATCCTCAACGGCTCGGCCAGCACTGGTCTGAGGGGTGATGTCAACAACGACGGTAAGGTCACCGTCACTGATGCCGTCAATGTGGTGGATATCATCTTAGGCAATTAAAAAAATGAAGGCCGTATAGCACAAGGAAAGACCCCGCCTGGACAAATGCCAAGCGGGGTCTTTTTTAATGGAAACTCCAAGGAGGTCTTAGCGCCGTGCGGAGTCAGGCATGCGCTTAGTGGTGGGGACGAAGAACTGACGGGTCAGCGACTTGATGACATTATTGCCCTGTGCCACTCCGATGCGCACCTCTATCTGTCCGTCGCGCAGGCCACGGTCGGCTATAAGGGTTGCCGTATAGCGGATGGCCTGATGGGGGGCAATGCTCTCCACGCGCACGTTGGATGAGATATGGATGTGGCGGTTGCCCGTAGCCTCCTCCACGAGGGGATAGACGTCGTAGACGGTCTCGTTGCTGTTGTTGACAATCTCGAAGATGACGGAGCACTTCTCTCCTCTGGTGAGCTTGCCGTCGCGCAGGTCTTCGTAGATGCCGGCATTGCGAATGGCGAGTGCCGGTCCTGTCGTCCTGGCAAAGCTCTGTCCGTAGCCCTGAGTGGAGCCCTGTCCATCGTCGAACACGATGCGGTCGTCGCCACGCATCTGCGGGTCATAGCCGCTCTGGTCGTAACCTTGCTGATCATAGCCCTGCTGACCATAGCCCTGCTGGTCGTAGCCGCCGTTGCTGCGAACAGACTCACGCTGGCGAGCCTGCTGCGAACGAACGGCTGCCACACGGTCCTCGTAGCGCTGCTGCTGGGCCCTGTCGTGGGCTGCGCCGATGGCAGCACCTGCTGCTGCGCCACCTATAGTGCCGACGATAGAGCCAATCTCATGGCCTCGCCAACCTCCGGCTAAGCCTCCGATGGCCGAGCCAAGCACGTGTCCAAACTGGCCACCAGTATATGCCCCGGTAGCCTCATAGCTGCCGCAGCTGCTCATGAGCAGACATGCGCCCAATACAATTATCATTCCCTTCTTCATATCGTTTCGTCTCTTTTATGGTTCGTTGACGATGCAAAGGTAGGCATTTTTTCACGAACCGACAATAGGAAAATCCCTAAAAAGTGTTAGGGGATTCTCTCTCTTTGCATCCCGACACCTCTGCAGGGCCGTTTTTTCCTTGAAAAAATTTGTTAGAAAGGAAAAAAATACCTACCTTTGCATACGGAACAAATGTGAAGGCTTATGCAAGTGAACAGTCATCTCTCGCGTCTCATCCACGACGTGGCAGCCAAGTATGGCGATCGCGAGGCGCTCATCTACAAGGATTACGGCTCCAGACAGTGGAAGTCCTACTCCTGGAACGAGTTCTCCACCCAGGTGCGACAAGTGTCAAACGCTCTGCTCAACATGGGCGTGGGAGTACAGGAGAATGTGGGCGTGTTCTCGCAAAACTCCGTCCACTATCTCTTCACCGACTTCGGGGCCTGGGGCATCCGTGCTGTCACCATCCCCTTCTATGCCACGAGCTCTGAACAGCAGATACAGTTCATCATCAATGATGCACGCATCCGCTTCATCTTCGTGGGCGAGCAGGCACAGTACGACAAGGCACGGCGTGTCTTCGCCACCTGTCACACGCTCGAGCGTATCATCGTCTTCGACCCCGCCGTCGTCATCCCTGAGGGTGACACTACCAGCATCCACTTCTCCGACTTCCTGAAGCTGGGCGAGGGGTTCCCCCGCCAGAGCGAGGTCGACAACCTATGCCGGCAAGCCACGATGGACGACATTGCCAACATCCTCTATACCAGCGGCACCACGGGCGACTCGAAGGGCGTAGTCCTCACCTGTGGGCAGTATCATGCCGCAATGGAGGCCAACCACGAGTGCGTGCCTGTGAGCGACAAGGACCGCGTGCTCAATTTCCTGCCCTTCACGCATATCTTCGAGAAAGGCTGGAAGATCCTGTGCATCACTATGGGCGCCCGCCTCATCGTCAATACCAATCCCTTGGAGGTGCAGCAGTCCATGCGCGAGACGCATCCCACCTGCATGTCGGCCGTGCCCCGCTTCTGGGAAAAGGTCTACATGGGCGTGCAGGAGAAGATCGAGGCCAGCTCCGCTGTCAAGCGCAAGCTCTTCGAGCATGCCTTGAAGATAGGGCGCCGCCACAACATCGACTACCTCTCGAAGGGCCGTCGTCCGCCTATGGGTCTTCACCTGGAGTACGAGATGCTCAACAAGACCGTGTTCTCACTCGTCCGCAAGGAGCTGGGCCTGGAGAATGCCCATTTCTTCCCCACGGCAGGAGCCACCGTGTCGCAGCATGTCGAGGAGTTCGTGCATGCCATCGGCATCAATATGATGGTGGGCTACGGACTCACCGAGAGTCTTGCCACCGTCACCTGCGACCATCTCGACGTGCCCTACACCATCGGCTCGGTGGGACGGCCCATCAGCAGCATCAGCATCCGCATCAGCGATGAAGGCGAGATACTGCTCAAGGGCCCAACTATCACACGGGGCTACTACAACCGCGACGACCTCACCCGCCAGAGCTTCACTGAAGACGGATATTTCCGTACGGGCGACTCCGGCTACCTCAAGGACGGCGAGCTGTTCCTCAAAGACCGCATCAAGGACCTCTTCAAGACCTCCAACGGCAAGTATATCGCGCCACAGATGATTGAGTCGAAGCTGCTCGTCGACAAGTACATCGACCAGATTGCCATCATCGCCGACCAGCGCAAGTACGTCTCTGCGCTCATCATCCCCGAATACCGACTGCTCGAGGAATACGCCCGCGAGCACGGCATCAATTTCAGCAGTCGTGCCGACCTCTGCCAGAATGCTCAGATTCATGCTATGATTACTGAGCGCATCGACACCCTCCAGCAGCAGCTGGCACAGTATGAGCAGGTGAAGCGCTTCACCCTCCTGCCCCAGCCCTTCTCGTTGGAACGCGGCGAGCTGACCAACACGCTAAAGATCAAGCGGCGCGTCCTCAACGACAACTACAGCAAGGAAATCGAGAAGATGTACGAGTAACCCAAAACCACGACATTACATCATACTATGGTAAAAGCTTGGAGAGAACTGGTGACTATCCCTACCTACGAAGTGGGCAAGCCCGAGAAGAGCCCAATGTTCTTGGAAAAGAGAGTCTATCAGGGTTCTAGTGGTGTGGTCTACCCCTACCCCGTCATCGAGACGATGAGCGACGAGAAGGTGGACAAGGAATACAAGGCCGTATGGCTTGAGAACGAGTACATCAAAGTGATGATCCTGCCTGAGCTGGGCGGCCGTGTGCAGATGGCCTACGACAAGATCAAGCAACGCCACTTCGTGTACTATAATCACGTCATCAAGCCAGCGCTCGTAGGTCTTGCAGGTCCTTGGATCAGCGGCGGCATCGAGTTCAACTGGCCCCAGCACCATCGTCCCTCCACTTATATGCCTGTCGACTGCACCATCGTGGACAATGAGGACGGCTCCGTGACGGTGTGGGTGAACGAGATGGAGCGCATGTTCCATCAGAAGGGCATGGCAGGCTTCACGCTCCGCCCTGGCTGTGCCTATCTGGAGATTCAGGGCCGCGTGAGCAACCGCACTCCCCTACCCCAGACATTCCTCTGGTGGGCCAATCCTGCCGTCGAGGTGAACGATGCCTATCAGAGTGTGTTCCCGCCCGATGTCAATGCCGTCTTCGATCATGGCAAGCGCGCCGTGTCATCATTCCCCATTGCTACGGGTACCTATTATAAGATGGACTACTCAGCCGGCGTCGACATCTCAAACTACAAGAATATCTACGTGCCTACATCGTATATGGCCGTCAACTCAAAGTATGACTTCGAGGGTGGTTACGAGAACGACACGAAGGGCGGCATGCTGCATGTGGCCTCCCATCATTTCTCGCCCGGCAAGAAACAATGGACCTGGGGCAACGGCGACTTCGGACGTGCTTGGGACCGCAACCTGACGGACGATATTAGTGTAGAGTGTAGAGTTGATAGTTCAGAGTTTGCTACCGCTGCAAAAGGCTCTTCAACGAAAGGCACTCACACAGCGGTAGCAAACTCTAAACTCT
>JAEEGG010014723.1_pt1 | contig 16517 bp, 10 predicted proteins | sample 9134161 | NCBI WGS metagenome assembly JAEEGG01 (sample SAMN16246543, study PRJNA631951) | gut metagenome | biome: gut microbiome; feature: rumen; material: CR-attached | host: Bos | place: Iran: Karaj | collected 2018-10
CACCTCGACGGCGCAATGGGCGTGCAACGAGCGACAAAGCATTGTAAGCAGTTGCCCCTGATACGGGCCGCATACCATCTGAGGCTGTGCAGTGTGGAGGTGTGCCCAGCGTTCGATGGCCGCAAGCGTGTCATCCTGAAATGTGGTGAAAGCCTCGGTATATTCCTCGATTTTCAACGTCAAAGGCTTTTAAGCAACTCTTCCAGCGCGACCTCGTCCTTGATAAGGACGTCACGTGCTTTGGAGCCATTGTAAGGACCGACGATGCCAGCGGCTTCAAGCTGGTCGATGATACGTCCGGCGCGATTGTAACCAAGCGACAGTTTGCGCTGCAACAGCGACGTACTGCCGAACTGCGATGCGACGACAAGGCGTGCCGCATCGTTGAAGAACTCGTCCTTCGACTTGGCATCGAACTCTTTGTTAGGCTCATCGTTCTCGTCAAGATACTCGGGCAACAGGAATCCCTCGCCCTCAGCATAACCGCGCTGCTGACCGATAAACTGCGCAAGGCGTTCGATTTCAATAGTCTCAATAAGCGCGCACTGGCAACGCACAAGGTCTTTGCCAGCAAGTGATATGAGCATATCGCCACGGCCTATGAGCTGGTTGGCGCCACTTGTATCGAGAATAGTGCGTGAATCGATGGCCGAGATGACACGGAATGCGATTCGTGCCGGGAAGTTGGCTTTGATAGCGCCAGTGATGATATTGGTTGTAGGACGCTGGGTGGCGATAATCAGATGGATACCCACGGCTCTTGCAAGCTGGGCGAGACGGCAGATGGGGAGCTCCACCTCTTTGCCTGCAGTCATAATAAGGTCGGCAAACTCATCGATAACCAGCACTATATAAGGCAAGTACCGATGCCCGTGGTCGGGGTTGAGCTGACGACTGATGAATTTAGGATTGTACTCCTGAAGGTTGCGCACCTTGGCCGACTTGAGCAAGTCATAGCGCTGGTCCATCTCTATGCAGAGCGAGTTGAGGGTGCGTACCACCTTCTTGACATCAGTAATGATAGCCTCTTCCGAGTCAGGCAACTTGGCCAGATAATGACGCTCTATGGCGTTATAGAGTGACAGTTCTACCTTCTTAGGGTCTACCATTACAAACTTGAGTTCTGCAGGATGTTTCTTATAGAGTAGCGACGCGATGACAGCATTGAGACCCACCGACTTACCAGTACCGGTAGCACCTGCCATAAGTAGGTGAGGCATCTTGGCGAGGTCGGTAACGAAGACATCATTGGAGATGGTTTTTCCGAAAGCGATGGGCAATTCAGCCTTGCTGTTGCGGAAAGCATCGCTCGTCAGCATTGTCTTCATAGAAACAACCTGCGGATTAGCGTTGGGCACTTCGATGCCTATGGTGCCTTTGCCAGGAATCGGGGCAATGATACGGATGCCGAGAGCCGAGAGCGACAAGGCAATGTCGTCTTCAAGGCTTTTGATTTTTGAGATGCGGATACCGGGAGCGGGCTTTATCTCATAGAGCGTTACCGTCGGGCCAGGCGAAGCAGTGATTTCGACAATTTCTATGCCGTAGTTGCGCAACGTCTCAACGATGCGGTTTTTGTTAGACACGAGTTCTTCGTTTGTCACCTTGACATTTTTCTTCTCCCAATCCTCCAGTATGTCGGTGTCGGGCATCTTGAAGTCCTTGAGGTCAAGCTTCGGGTCGTATGGCTCGTCAATGCCATAGTGTACACGGTAGTCGTCGGGATCAAGCTCTTCCTCTTCCTGAGAGATTTCCTTAGAGCCTTCATCCTGCATATCATTGACAGTGAATATCGGCTCATTGCTTTGACCAGCCTTTTCACCAGGGCGACCGGCACGGCTGTTGACTTTCTCAAACTCGTCGTCTATGCTGAAAGTAACCACTTCCGGCTTCTCTTGCTGCACGGGTTCTTCTTCCTCTTCCTGATTAGCACGGTGCTTTTGCACACGTTCTATAACGATATCGTCCAGATGGGAATCCGACTCAAACTCGACGCCTTCGTTCTCACCATCTTCGTCATCGGAATCAACATCTTCTTTATGTCTTCCAAACAGTCGCTGTATGAATCCCGGTTTCTTTTCCTCCTCTTCTTCGTCATCAGTCTCTTCCACCACTTCCTGCGGAGTTGCATCCTCTTGTGGACGCTCTTTGCGCTCTGGCAGATGGAATCGCACATTATGTACCAAGAAAAGGAACATACAAGCAAGGAACAATTGCAATATCGGCAGACCTATGTGCAGGAGGCCATACAGCAATCGTGCCAGTTCGGTACCAACCACGCCCGACAAGGCTGCACCAAGTGTGTACTGGTCACCGTTCTCGGGATTGGCAAGCCATCCAATAGTGGTGCACAGCCACATAACCCAGAAAATGACCGACCACAGTGTCTTGCGGAACAGGCGGTCGTCGCGCCACAACGTACGTCGCGGTGCCTTCTCAGATTTCGACTTATGGTGCGTGACGATAAGTCGAAGACCATATACAAAAAGAAGAAAACAGAGCCCCAGTGAAGCAAGACCAAACGAGCCGCTGACCAGCACCGATGCCAGCCAGCCGCCGAAGGTGCCACACCAGTTCACCGTCCGCGAAGGCTCCAGTCCAAGCTTGATATACCACAACACATAGCTCAGTATGGCTATGGCGGCAAAAGCCGCAAACAGCACATAGAATGAACCTCGGACTATAGCAAACTGAGGGGAGGCCAGAAACTGCTTCAGGCCTCCCTCCTTGGTGGGTTTAACTTTCTTCTTTTTAGCCATACTTGTTTAGTCCTCCTGCAAATATTGCATCTCTTCCTGAATCTGCTTGAAGAGGGCTTTGAACTCCTCGTCCGAAATGGTCTCGTAGCCACTGGGCAGCAGCATATCAACCTCTTTCACCTTGCCTTTCTTCACCTCGGTGGCAGTGAGGGTCAGCTGACGGCCTTCGCCAAGGTCGGTCGAGTACTCAAGGCCAATGCCTTTGACACCATTGAACAGCAGGTTGACATCGGGACCCATCTCGTCGCTGTACCAGATAACGATAGGATGATCTGTGCTTTCATCGTCAAAGACGTGCAGGACAGCCTTCTTTGCACTGATGCCTGCAATGGTCTTGGTCTCACCAGCCACATACTCGATGTAGAAGCCTTCGGTACAAGGAATCGTCAAACTGTCGATGTTGCTCTGCGTCAACTCGGTTTTGGCAAGAATCTTGCTCGAACCCTTATAGTCGAGTTCCACATCATTCTGCGAAAGATACATAAAAATCATACTCAAATCCCAGCAGGCGAACTGTTTGTGACCATCGATGAGAATACTGTTAATCATCGGTGAGTTGGTGAAAACCATACTTGACGTCAGCACCTTGTCGTCATAGACCTTAAGTTCAGCGGTAGCCATCTGCTCAGGGACGGTGAAGGCAGTCTCACCGGTCGAGGTGACCGAATAGGTGATGGTACCCTTGAAAGTGTTCTGGGCCATAAGGCTGCCCAGCGATAAAACGGCCATAGCCGCAATAACAAGTATTTTCTTCATAATGATTGTATTATTATCTCTAATTATAGTTATTTAAAAATAAATAACGCCGCTCCTAAAAAATTATTATAAGCCTTGTCAAAAAAAGTTCTAAAATCCTCTTTCCGTTCAGAGTGCTTCCTCCAGCACCCACATTTTATTCGAGTTAGAACCCTTTATCAAGATTGTGGCGCCACTTAGCTGATTTGCCTTCAGGTGTGCCAGCGCGTCGCCGCTGTTGGCAAACCACAGCACGTCCTTCTCCCCTTCCGCAAAACGGAATTCATCGCCGACAAGTACAATCTGGCCGAATCCTCCGCCCTTCACCTTGTCGAACAGCTTGCGGTGCTCCGCCTTCGAGTCGCCACCCAGTTCCTTCATACCGCCAAGCATAACAACCTTGTTGTCAGCCTTCATAGCGATAAAATTGTCGACAGCCACACCCATACTCGACGGGTTGGCATTGTAGCAGTCAAGCACCAGAGCGTTACGCTCCGTACGTTTGAACTGCGAACGGTTGTTCGACGGGCAGTATTCCTCGATGGCCGTCTTGATGTCAAAGAGTTCAACACCGAAGTAGCGGCCGACGCACACCGCAGCCATAGCATTGTCATAGTTGTATGCGCCAATCAGCTGCGACTGCACGGTATACACATTGTCGTCGTCCTCGAAATAGAACTTCATATAGGGGTCTGCCGATATGAAAGCGCCCTTGCACTCCGCCGTCTCACTGCTGCCGTAGGTCACAACCGAGGCCATTGGCATATTAACCCCGCGCACCTTGAAATCGTCAGTATAGTCGGAAGGCTTGGCACCTGGTATTGAAGGTATAACGCCAGGCAACACCGACGGACTCGAAGGTAATTGCGACATCTTCTCGGCGCGCTCCATCAATATCTCATTGTCTGAATTGACAAAAATCACTCCCGCCATTGCCGCCAGATGCTTGTACAGCTCCGTCTTGGTGCGAATCACGCCCTTGAACGAGCCAAAGCCCTCCAAGTGCGCCTTGCCCACATTGGTAATGAGGCCGAACTCCGGATTGGCGATATTGCACAGAAAATCAATCTCGCCCGGATGGTTGGCACCCATCTCCACTATCAGAATCTCAGCGTCGGCAGGCATCGAAAGCAGCGTCAACGGCACACCGATATGGTTGTTGAAGTTGCCCTGCGTGGCGTGCACACGATAGCGCTTCGACAACACCGCGGCCAAGAGTTCCTTGGTGGTCGTCTTGCCGTTGGTGCCGGTAATGCCAATCACAGGAACGGTCAGCTGACTGCGATGGCAGCGAGCCAGTTCCTGCAACGTTTTCAGTACATCGTCAACCACCACACAGCGGTCGTCCACCTTACACTCGGGATTGTCTATCACGCAGAGGGCCGCACCCTGCTCCAATGCTGACGCAGCAAAGCGGTTGCCGTCGAAGTTGTCGCCCTTAAGCGCAAAGAAGATGCTTCCCTCGCGCACCTTGCGCGAATCGGTGGTGACGTCACGCCTCTTCAGATACTCGGCATAGAGTTGTTCTATATTCATAGCTAAACAACAATTATCAGTTATACAATACTATCTACCTACAAAAAAAGGTTCCTCTCTCGAAGAACCCTTTTCCTGTCGGGGCGAGAAGACTCGAACTTCCGACCCCTTGCACCCCATGCAAGTGCGCTAGCCAACTGCGCCACGCCCCGAACTATACTCTGCATTCAAGCCTGAAAAAAGCCTTTTCCTCTCCTCAAATGCGAGTGCAAAAGTACTACTTTTTCAGATACCCACCAAATTTTTTTTCACTTTTGTATTGGAAAAACGTTCCTCTTGTGCTATAACTACCTAATTAACACCACAGTTCCCTTGCGAACAATTTGATCGAAAGGATACGTTATCTTGTGGCAAGAGATGAGGTAAGTGTACACTCCTTGGGGGCATTTTTCACCATTTTGGGCCTTTCCGTCCCACGCCTGTTCAGGGTCATACGACTCGAACACCAGCTGTCCGCGACGGTCATAGATGAAGATATGATAGCGTTGTATATCGTTCATCTTGACAAGGAAAGTATTGTTGGTGCTCTCCTCGGGCGTAAAGGCGTTGGGAATCCACAGCGTCGTATGGTCCACATAGACCGTTATCGTAGTGGTGTCGAAGCACATATAGGGATTGTATGCCCACAGCATAACATTGACCGAATCCACATCGTCGGGCACGATATACGACACCTCTTGCTCCGTCTTCACCACACCGTCGGGGAACTCCCAGCGGCGCGTGGTTGCGTGCTCGCTCTTGTCGGTGAAAACAGCCTCCATCGTACCAAGCGACACCGTGCGCGGCGTCACCTCGCCGATGGCCACTGGCTGCGGCTCCACAGCCACCGTCACCGACTCCGAGTTGGTGCACACGCCATTCACGGCATTGACCGTATATACCGTAGTGCTGGCAGGGTTGACAATAATGTGTCCGTGCTGCTCCTGGCCGCCCAGTGTCGGGTCGGCAGGCGATGCCGACCAGCTGAAGCTCTCGGCACTGGTCTGCACCGTCAGTTCAGCCTCTTCGCCACCGCACACACCCTCACCGGCATCAATCACTATGTCGGGAATCGTGTCAACCGTGATAACTATCGTGTCGTTGCCATAGCAGTCGGCACCGACGGTAAGACCGTAAATCACATACGTCGTAGTCGAGTCGGGCATATAAGTGTGCGTCGACGCCTCCTCGAATGTCTCGCCGCCGTCCCACGAGTATTTGTTGGTTCCCGTGGCCGACAGCGTAACCGAAGAGCCTTCGCAAATACGCATCGCGCTGGCGCTCACCTGCACATCAGGCTTCGGTATCACAATGCATATCATCGAATCCACATCCTCCCAATACTGGTTGTTCCACCACTTGTAGGAGTGCACCACATAGCGAGCCATCACCTCAGGTTCAAGATGCACCGTGTCGCTGCCCGTGGCGAACGGCTGTGTCTGACCAGACACATACCACACGCAGCTGTCGGCGCCGGTCACCACAAGGTCGAGCGGTTCCGAGGCGCATATTGTCGTGTCGGGCGATAGGCGTGCAAAGTCGTGTCTTACGCCGACCAGCATTGTATCCGAGCCATAGCCGATACAGGCATCCTCTACCTCCACCAGCCACCGCATATCATTGAAAGTGTTGACCATTATCGCCTCTCCAGTGCGCGGCTGAGAAGTAGGATGCAGCAAGTCGGTCCACGTCACCGTACGGTTTGGCATACCGCCCGTAATGTTGGCTCTTAGCTGAACGTTCGTCGTCGAGCTGGTCAGCGTGTCGTGTTCTATCGTGACATTTAGCGGTTCAACATCAAGTATGTTAAACTCCATAGTGTCGGAGTACATACAGCCGCCGTCGGCCCACATCACAAAGCGAGCGAACTCTGTGCCCTCTATCTCATTATCCACGTATGGAGCGAGAATCTTGATAACAGTGTCAGAATTGGCCGGAAACGAGAACACGCTGTTCCAGTTCTCAAAGTCCACGCCGTTGCTCACGTCGCCTTCCACCTGGACGTGTATGGTCGTATTGGTAGGCTTCTGTTGCGGTCGTGTCATAACCACTTTGGCCTGACAGCCCTCATACAAGTCGCTGGGAGCCATAGGATTGGCCGAGTTGTCAAAAGCAAACGATATAGCATTGGATGTCAAACTATTGGCTTCCAAAAACACCGCAGAAGGCAACGACTCATCCGAAACATTGGCGACAACCATCTTAAGGTGGTAAGTCTGACAGGGAATCACCGCGGCTTTGGCTGTCAAGACCGTTGTAAATCCGTCCATATGCTTGACATAAGTCATAGTTCGGTTGTCAACAAAATATTGCGTGTTTGTGAGAATACAAGGCGTAACACTACCGTGCTGCTCACCGCCGTTCACTGTATTGATGGTAATTGGTGTTGTCGTTTCAGGGATAAGGGCGATGTTATTGTTAGCTGGATAGTTTCCTCCCGACGGCCTGACACCTGTTAAAAAGAAGGCAAAAGCATCGTTATACTGCGAGCACTCCCACTGATAGTATTCCTCCGAAGCGAAAACATAACGGAAACTCACCGAATCGGAACGCGGCACAAAGTCAAACTCCAAACAGGCAGTGTTGTTGATATCATACGGCAACACAAGGTTATGAAGGTCTGCATCGTTATAGGTAGGGCAACTACTTGTTGAAGAACCTCCAGTGGTATTTATATAATCCAGTCCCGAGGCCGACAACACAATACCTGCATCCATTCCAAGGTTGGTCCCGTTACCGCCGGTAAACTTGCCGACACCAGTGCAGTTGATACTGGTCAAACTGCCGTTAAACCTCACATTATACACTTCAACGCCGGCGCCGAGAAGCACATTGCGCACAAGGCTGTCGGGCGTCCATCCCGTCAATGTAGTGCCTGGCTGCATAGTCAGCTGCGCCTCGACCCGACACGGGAAAAGCAAGGCCGCCAGAACAATTGCGAACGACAAAAATCTCTTTATCATATTATTGCTATTCATATTACATAATTATTGCGATGCAAAAATACACATAAATTCCAATATATTGCAAAAAAAATTGCAATACACTCACGTCAAAGCACTTACATCCACTTAATCAGCGACTTCCATCGCAAAAAGGATGTCTTATTTCTCGACACTTATCACCACGCGGAAACCGAGGTCCTGAGACTCTTTCGAGCCGAAGAAGAACTGGCGGGCGGTGTTGCGCAGATAGTAGGGTGCCTGAAGGAAGGACCCGCCACGCACGGCACGCTTCTGCAGGTTGGCGTTGCTCGGCTGCGCAGGCCCTTGCGGGTTGGTCTGCGGCGACGACGAATACTCGCCATACCAGTCTGTGCACCACTCCATTACATTGCCCGACATATCATACAATCCCAGTGCATTGGGCTGCAGCAGTCCCGACTGATGCACCTGTCCGTCGGCGTTCTTCTGCGACCAAGCCACCAGCTCTGAAGTGTCGCTGCCGGCAAAGAGCGTACGCTCTGCGGCCAGTCCGCCGCCCTTGGCGGCATACTCCCATTCGGCCTCGGTGGGCAGACGGAAACGGAAGCCCGTCAGCCGGCTCAGCGAGTCGACAAAACGCTGTGCGTTGGTGAACGACACATTATGCACAGGCAGCGCGAGGTCGGACACCATCGACGGGTTGCTGCCCATCACGGCGAAATAGAGGAACTGCGACACCTCGATGTCGGCCATCAGGAAAGCATCGAGTGTCACCGTGTGTGGCGGCTGCTCCATAATGTCGGCGTCGGGGTCGTAGTAGGGCGAGCCGTTCGCTGTGGTGGCGCCCATAGTGAAGGTGCCGCCGGGGACAAGCTTCATTTCAAACATCACGCCGCCGGCCTCGAACATAGTGTCGTGGGCCGGAGCCAGCCGCAGCACTATCTCCTCATCCTCTTCCGTGTGGTCGATGGGCGGGTCAACAGGCTCTTCCTCGGGCCCGCAGGCAGCGAAGGCCAGCAGCACCGCGGCGGCGATGGACAGGGTCAACAGAATGCGTTTCATCGGTTTCGGTGTCAAATTACATCAGCCCTTCGATGTCGGCGATAATCCTCTGCGCCAGGGCGTCGGCCTGTTCGGTGGTATGCGCCTCACAGTAGATGCGGATGATGGGCTCGGTGTTCGACTTGCGCAGGTGTGCCCAGCTGTCGGCAAAATCAATCTTCACGCCGTCGATGGTGCTTACCTGCTCGTGTTTGTACTTCTCGGCCATCTGGCGCAGTATGGCGTCGACATCCATATCGGGCGTAAGGTCCTTGCGGTTCTTCGAGATAACGTAGTCGGGATAGGTGGCACGCAACTGCGAAGCCTTCAGGCCACGCTGTGCCATATTGGTGAGGAACAGAGCCACGCCGACAAGAGCGTCGCGGCCATAATGCAGCGCAGGATAGATGACGCCGCCGTTGCCCTCGCCGCCTATCACGGCGTTGGTCTCTTTCATCAGCGTGGTCACATTGACCTCGCCCACTGCCGAGGCTGCGTATTTGTAGCCCATCTGCTCGGTGACGTCGCGCAGCGCGCGTGTTGACGACATATTGCTGACGGTGTTGCCCGGCGTGTGGCGCAGCACATACTCTGCCACGGACACAAGGGTATACTCCTCGCCGAACATCTCGCCCGTCTCGCACACCAGCGCCAAACGGTCCACATCGGGGTCGACCACGATGCCCAGGTCACACTTCTGCGCGGGCACGGCGGTAGCTATCTCGGTGAGGTTCTGCGGTATCGGCTCGGGATTGTGGGCAAAATGGCCCGTGGGCTCGCAGTTGAGCTCCACTACATCCTTCACGCCCAGCGCACGCAGCAGTCGCGGAATGGCGATGCCGCCCGTAGAGTTGACAGCGTCGACGGCAATGCGGAAACCGGCCTTGGCAATGGCCTCTTTGTCGACCAGCGGCAGAGCCAGCACACGCTCGATGTGGGCGTCGATGGTGTTGAAATCCTCAGTGACGGTACCCAGGTCGTCGACCTCGGCGAAACGAATCTCGTCGCTCTCGGCCAGGCGCAGCACCTCGTTGCCCTCGGCGGCGTCGATGAACTCGCCCTTGGCGTTGAGCAGCTTCAGGGCGTTCCAGTGCTTCGGGTTGTGCGAGGCGGTGATGATAATGCCGCCGTCAGCCTTCTTGTCGATAACGGTCATCTCGGTGGTCGGCGTCGTGGAAAGGCCGGTCTCGATGACGTCGATGCCCATACCGATAAGGGTGCCTACAACCAAACGGTCGACCATAGCGCCCGACAGACGGGCATCGCGACCGACAACGAGTGCAAGACGCTTGCCGGGCTGCCTGCGCTGCAGGAAGGTGGCAAAAGCCGAAGTGAATTTAACGACATCGATAGGGCTCAGGCCCTCGCCTGCGGGACCGCCAATGGTGCCGCGAATACCAGAGATGGATTTAATCAAAGACATTATAGTTCAATATTTTGCGTTAATAATCATATTACGGTTCAATTTGCAAATGTACGAAAAATATTTTAATTTGCTTTTCCGCGTGACAAAATAACCGGAACAGGCAATATTTACACCCTCCAAACTCCGTTTCCGCACCGCACCAACACCGTCCGTTGTCCGCTCGTTGTCCGCTCGTTGTCCAGTCGTTGTCCAGTCAATGACTGGACAACGACTGGACAACAACTGGACAACGACTGGACAACGAACGAAGATGTCCTTGTAACGCACTGGTTTTCAATAGGCGTTTTTCGGGGCCGTTCGGCACCTCATTTCGAAATAAAGTTTTGCAACGTGCGAAATAAAAAAAAGTTGTATCTTTGCATTTTCAAAGAATATGCATTATGAAATGTAAGGTTTTAATACTCACGGCATTGTTGGTATCGCTCGGTGGTATGGTCCGGGCACAGCACTTCATTCCCGACATTCAGGAAGAGCACCTGAAGGGCAACGTCAAGTCGGTGCTGACCACGGTTCGCACCCCACAGGGACGCATTGTCAGCCAGCCCGTCCGCAAGAACTTCAACCGACAGGGCTACTTCACGCAGAACACCTACTACGACACGATGGGCAACCCCGTCATCATTGTCAGCTACAGCTATGACAAGAAAAACCGCTTGGTGAAGGACATCCGCACCCACGAGCCTTACAGCGAGCTGCTGTCGCAATCAGAATACAAATACGACAAGAAGAACCGCACCATAGTTGCCGAAATGATGGGCATAGCCGACTCGATGGTGGAGCGCACGGTCTACTATTTCGACAAGAACGACTGCCTGAAGAAGCTGTCGGTGCTGGACGAGAGGGACACCCTGCTGGCAACGACGACCTACGAGTACAACGACGCCGGCTTCCGCTCGCTGGCCACCTTCACCGAGGGCGAGAACGGCATCTACAAGGGCACAGAGAAGTTCCGCTTCGACACTGATGGATTCCTGGCCGAGCGATGCTCGTACTACCTGACAGAGCTGCGCCAGGCGTTCCTCTATACTTATTACTATGACGAGGAAGGCAACTGGGTCAAGGCCTACGTCTATCACGTCACCCCGACAGAGGGCTATCTGTACCAAGTAATCACACGTCAAATTTCGTATTTTGACTGATGCCTGCCTGCCGACAAACGGCGCCGGACACAAGCGGAAAGCAAATTAATCGCACACAGACAACACTGACAACCAGAGTGTTGTAAAGTTTTTTCAGCCAAAGGCACAAAATAATTTTGCCAGTTCGGAAAATGTGTGTACTTTTGCAAACTCAAATTGAACAGAAAATAGTATTTTTTTTATAACAATCGTTTACAAAACCACTGTTTAAAACGGCAAAAAAATCAAAGAAATGAAACAAGGAATCCACCCCTCGAATTACAGACTCGTTGTGTTCAAAGATATGTCGAACGACACTATGATCCTCACCAAGAGCTGTGCCAACACCAAAGAGAAAGTCGTCTACACCGACGGCAATGAGTATGACGTTGTGAAGCTTGAGATTTCGAACACCTCGCATCCCTACTTCACTGGCAAGCTGAAACTGGTTGACACCGCTGGACGTGTTGATAAGTTTATGAGCAAGTACAAAAGATACAACAAGAATAATAAGTAGTTTGTTTTAGGTTAAATGTTAGGAAAAAGCTCTTCGATGAAGAGCTTTTTTTATTGTTTTTTGGTTCCTAAACGAAACCTTTTGGCAGGGTGTGTCGTAAAAGATTGTGTTTTTTGCCGCCGAGTGCGGAAGTTATGAATGCAAAAAGAGAGTATGAGCAACAATTATATTGACGAGTTATTTACTGATGTGGCACGCTGTGCCAATGCGAGTTCAGCAGTGATTGAAGTGCTGCCGATGTCCGACAACGGCAACGTGGAGGAGTTCCTTTTCGAGAGCAACCCTGAATGCCCCGACATAATACCCATCCTTCCAATGACGGGCAATGTGCTGTTTCCTGGCACGATAACGCCCATCAACGTCACACGCGATATGTCGCTCAAGCTGCTGCGCAAGGTGGCTGAGTCGGGCGAATATATAGGTGTGGTGACGCAGCGCAACGACTATACCGATATTCCCGCACGGTCAGACCTGTACGACATCGGCTGTCTGGCGCAGGTGGTGAAGGTGATAGATATGCCTAACGACGATGTGATCGGCATACTGCGCGGCAGCAACTGCTTCCGTCTGGGCGAGATTGTGTCGACCAAGCCTTACCTTATGGGCGAGAAGCAGCCGGCAGAGAACGCCGACACGACAGCAGCCCTGACCAAGGACGACAATGAATCGGCCCGCATCCTTATGCGCAAATATTCGGCATTCCTCAAGTCGGTCAATCCTGGCGACATAACCATCAAGACCCTCAAGGAGATACGAGGCACGCGGATGCTGGTGAACTTCATAGCGTCGCAGATTGACATCGACATACCCCAGAAGCAAAAACTGCTGGAGATGTCCTCCTATTCGGACCGCATTATGGCCTTGATAAGCCACATACGCGGCCTGGCTTCGATGGAAGAGCTGCGCCACGAGATACAGGAGAAGACGCGCGTCACGATGGACCGCCAGCAACGCGAGTACTTCCTCAACCAGCAGATGCACGTCATACAAGAGGAGCTGGGAGGTTCGTCGAACAACGCCGACATCAAACAGCTGCGCGAACGTGCCGCCAAGATGGAGTGGCCCGCGGAAGTAGGCGCACACTTCGAGCACGAGCTGGAGAAACTGACGCGCATTGCGCAGTTCTCGTCCGACTATAGCGTGGAGCTGAACTACTTGAACGTTATGCTTGACCTGCCGTGGCTGCACCGCGGCACATTCAACACAGATATGGCCAAGGCTCGCAAATGCCTTGACAGCAACCACTTCGGCCTGGAGAAGGTGAAGGAACGCATACTGGAGATGATGGCAGTCCTGAACCTGACCGACCAGCGCAAGTCGCCGGTGCTGTGCCTTGTAGGTCCTCCGGGCACGGGCAAGACTTCGTTAGGCAAATCGATTGCGTCGGCCTTGGGTCGCGAATATGTGCGCATAGCTTTGGGCGGCGTGCACGACGAGGCCGAGATACGCGGCCATCGCCGCACCTACGTGGGCTCTATGCCGGGCCGCATCATCAACGGTATGATTAAGGCCAAGGTTAGCAACCCTGTCTTTGTACTCGACGAGATTGACAAGGTGCAGGCCAACAACATCAGCGGAGACCCGATGGCGGCACTGCTCGAAGTGCTTGACCCCGAACAGAATATGTCGTTCCACGACAATTATCTCGACGTGGAATACGACCTTTCCAATGTGCTCTTCATCGCCACCGCCAACACGACGGCAGGCATACACCCTGCCCTGCTCGACCGAATGGAGATCATCGAGGTGCCGGGCTACATTATGGAGGAGAAACTGCAGATTGCAAAGCAATACCTTGTGCCGCGCCAGCTGAAGGACAACGGCTTCAAACGCGGCTCGTTCACATTCAGCACCGAGCTGCTGCGCAGCATCGTTGAGGACTACACCCGCGAGTCGGGCGTGCGCCAGCTGGAGAAGATGATTGCCAAGATTATACGCAACCGTGCCGTCAAGGTGGCATCGGGCGAGGAAGCAGACAAGAAAATCAACGTCAAGGAGCTGCGCCCCATACTCGGTATGCCTATCCATCAGAGCGAGCGACGCGGCACCAAACCGCGCGTGGCCGTGGTCACAGGCCTGGCCTGGACGCAGGTTGGAGGCACAATACTGTACATTGAGGCCTGCACATCGAAGGGCAAAGGCAACCTGACAATGACCGGCAACCTGGGCGACGTGATGAAGGAATCGGCAACGCTGGCCTACGAATACCTGAAGGCCAACGCCGCCACCCTGGGCATCAACGCCGACCTGTTTGAGAACACCAATATCCATATCCACGTGCCCGAAGGCGCCACACCAAAGGACGGACCTTCGGCAGGCATCACGATGTTTACGGCTATGGTCAGCGCCTTTACGGGCCGCAAGGTGCGTCCGGAATACGCTATGACAGGTGAGATTACGCTGCGCGGCGCCGTGACACCCGTGGGCGGCATCCGCGAGAAGATTCTTGCCGCCAAGCGTGCCGGCATCACCGACATCGTGCTCTGCGAGGATAACCGCCGCGACGTGGAGGATATTACGCCGGCCTACCTTACGGGTCTCACGTTCCACTATATCAACGAGATGTCGCAGGTGCTTCCGCTGGTATTGATTTAATGGAGTTTTATAGAGAATCACTGTTCACCGATGAAAAGGACAATACTATATCTAATATGCATCCTGCTGCCGACCGTCAGCCTCAAGGCCCAGACCGCAACGGCACCGCGTGCCGCCAACAACTCGGTACAGACCACGCTGCTGTCGAGTTTCAAGCTGCCCGCCAAGACCTATGAGATATGCTTTCTCGACGGCAAGCTGCACATATCAACGGAGGGGATGCTTTTCGCTGTCGGCATCTACGGCGACAGACTTGGATTCCCCGAAATCGACACTGCCCTCACCACGATAGATCCTCTTATGACCTACGCTGTGCGCCACCCCTCGACCGGTGCGTTCTACTATACGAAGAACGACACCAAGGGCGTAAGCCAACTGTATGAGTATTATGAGCGCAAGCCGGGCAAGTTCGACAGCCGCCGCATCAAACCTTACGGCTTCTCGTATAGCATCGAGCACCCGATATTCTCGGCCGACGGACGCGCTATGGTGTTTGCCTCCGACTGCCCGATAGGATTTGGAGGCCGCGACCTATGGTTCTGCGAGCTGCGCAACGGCGAATGGCAGTACCCACAGAATATGGGCCATCGCATAAACACCGAGGGCGACGAATCGATGCCGGCCATATACGGCGAGTTCCTTATCTTTGCCTCTGACGGCAGGGATGACAGCTATGGCCAGCGCGACCTCTATGCAACACGCCTTGTGGCGCTGGAGCAGACAGGCGACACGGTTATGATGTACCCCATCGGACGCAGCGCCGTACACAGCCTTGAGGCTCCGTTCTGCTCGGCAGACGATGACTTTGGCTTCACCACGGACGGCAGCACCGGCGGATGGTGGCTGAGCCGCGACACAGCAGGCAACGAGGTGTTCCACAGCTATAGCGGACGCTTGGACTGCGTGCGGCTGAGCGGCAAAGTGACCGACACCAAAGGCCAAGTGATGGCTGGCGCCGAAGTGACCGTGAACCGGGGCAGACGCGACGAGACCGTCATACGCTGCGACAGTGAAGGAGAATACACGCTTTTCCTACAGCCCGACAGGGAATACGAACTATCGTTTGCGGCACAGGACCACTTTGTATACAATCAAGTCTTAAGCCTCTCGCGCAACAAGGAAGACCGCCTCTATGCTGAAGAGAACTACAACGTGACCCTGCTGGGCTTTGACCTCGACACTCCGTATTCATACGCCGACCTCTTCGGCTCGTCGGTCAGCAGCGAACTGTCGGCGGCAGGGCGCACACGCGTTGACGCCATAGCCCGTTTCCTGATTGAGAACCCGCACCTTAAGCTGACCATCGTGTCGGCCTACGACCAGAGCGACGACAAGCCCTTCTGCTCGCTACTGAACAACTCGCGCCTGCGGGCATTGAACGAATACGTAGTGGCTAAAGGCGTACCGCAGTCAGCCGTCGCAACATCCACAACAAGACCCTCAGCGGCAGCAGCGCAAGACGAGGCTGAAGAGTCAATGTTGCCCGGCGCGGCGCAGTCGTCACTGACGGTATTCTTCATATTCTCGCGATAGTTTTTTTTCGACATAGTATATTGCCGAAAGGCAGGAACGGCCTCTCCCCTACGTTGGAACAGGCCGTTTTTTACGCGCTCCTTTTATTTGCTCAGCGCGGCACTTGCATCCAGGGTTCAGGCTAAAAGGATCTTTTGATTCTATCGCTTTGGTACCCCTAACCGAACTATTCTCGAACAATTATTTGTACCGGTGTTTGTTTCCGTATATTCAGTAACAGACCGAGTTAAAATATGGGTACAAACGAAAAAAAGCGACAGAATCTTTTGATTCTATCGCTTTGGTACCGCATATCGGAGTCGAACCGATGATCTACTGCGTGAGAGGCAGTTGTCCTGGACCACTAGACGAATG
>JAEEGG010014724.1_pt1 | contig 16517 bp, 10 predicted proteins | sample 9134161 | NCBI WGS metagenome assembly JAEEGG01 (sample SAMN16246543, study PRJNA631951) | gut metagenome | biome: gut microbiome; feature: rumen; material: CR-attached | host: Bos | place: Iran: Karaj | collected 2018-10
CAACGTACAGAACCTTCTGCGTTATATGCCTGATTATGTAAAAATAGACAGATCCCTCCTCAGCGGAATGCAGGATGACCCTAAGAAAAAACACTTCGTACGTGAGATCATCGATTTCTGCCACAGCAACGGGATCCTTGCACTGGCAGAGGGCGTTGAGACAAGCGAGGAATTGAGAGCAGTTATCCTGCTCGGTGCCGATCTTATACAGGGTTACTATACAGCCCGTCCCGCAGCGGAGGCTATAGAGGATATCCCTTACGAGATCAGACAGGAGATCAAGAGCTTCCTGCATGAGAGACAGGAGGGCATGGCATCCCAGGTGTATGATGCTGATACCGGTGAACATATCGACTTGGAGCGTCTGGTCAAGAACGGCACATCCTGTATCCTTATCGGCAGGGATGGTATCTATTCCATAAGCGGCAATCCCAGGCTTGAAGCGGAGATCCTGATAGAGATCGCGGACGGGGTCAGGGCAGAGCTCGAGATAGAGAATGTCAGGCTGTATAATAAAAAGAAGCAGCCCTGCATAGAGATCGGCAAGGGTTGTGATGTGAACCTGTTCCTCAAGGGCGATAACCGCATGAACATGGGAGGAATAAGAGTTCCCGAGGGCTCGGAGTTCACTCTTTCGGGCGACGGGGACCTCAGGATAACCCTTGACGGAGACGAGTACTTCGGAATAGGAAACGGTGTCAATGCATATCACGGAAGCCTGATCTTTAATCACGAGGGGACACTTTCCGTTGTCACCAGCGGAACCATAGGAGTGTGCCTCGGATCCGGATACGGCGGTGAGATCAGTATCAGGAGCGGTCAGTATTCCCTTGAGACGAACGGAGACAGGGCTCTTGGAATAGGTGTTCTGTACAATGACTGTAATCTGAGTATATATAACGCAGATATTAATATGGAGCTTAACACTATCAAGGGTGTTGCCATAGGCTCTAACAGTGCGAATGATAAGATTGACATCTCCAATACTTCCATCAAGCTGTATATGAGCGGAAAGGAAGCTGTCGGGCTGGGCACGGTCACCGGGGCACGCTCGGATGTCTATATTCATGACGCAAGTGTCATAATGAACACGCACAATGACAGATGCTCGGGATGCGGAGCTATGGATGGATCGACTTTATTAAAAATAGAGAGGGCTTCTCTCAGAGTCTATGCGAAGGGCGAGAATGTACTGCCTTTCGGAGGCTTTACCGGAGAGACGGATCTTGCATTTATGGATTCGGATACCACGGTCAAGATAATGACGGATGTGAAGCTGAGGGAATATCTGGATCCCGACAGGATCGATATCATACACGGAAGAGCAAGAGTAGTACTGAACGGATTTGAGTATGACCTGAAAAACTGAAAGATCACAATGGAAGGGACGGCGGCGCCGTCCCTTTTTTATGCTTTTTATGTCTTTACAGTAGCACTTTAAAGTGCTAAACTCTTTATTGGTTTAACGCTTTAAAGCGTAAATTCATTTATTCGGAGGTTTGGATATGATCACGAAAATCCTGATGCTTGTTATCTTTTTCGGCGTAATGATCGGAGTGGGCTTCTACTGCCGCAAGAATGCCACCGACGTCAACGGCTTCGTTCTCGGAGGCAGAAGCGTAGGCCCCTGGCTTACCGCTTTTGCATACGGAACCAGCTATTTTTCAGCCGTTATCTTCGTAGGATATGCGGGACAGTTCGGATGGAAGTACGGTATTGCATCCACCTGGATCGGTATCGGTAATGCTCTTCTCGGATCCATGCTTGCCTGGAGAGTTCTCGGAAGACGTACCAGGATCATGTCACAGCATCTCAATTCCGCTACCATGCCGGAATTCTTCGGTCAGCGTTTTGATTCCAAGGGACTCAAGCTTTTTGCATCTCTTATAGTGTTCATATTCATGATCCCTTATACCGCATCGCTTTATAACGGACTTTCCAGACTTTTCGGAATGGCATTCAATATCGACTATGTATACTGCATTATCCTCATGGCAGTTCTCACCGGTATCTATGTTATCGCCGGCGGATACATGGCAACTGCGATCAATGACTTCATACAGGGTATCATAATGCTCTTCGGTATCGTGGCGGTCATCCTTGCGGTTCTCAATTCAAAGGGCGGATTCCTTGAGGCTCTGAGCAGACTGGCACAGGTTTCTGACGAGACGGTCAGCTCAACTCCCGGTGTGTTCAATTCCTTCTTCGGTCCGGACCCTGTAAACCTTATTGGAGTAGTTATCCTTACCTCACTCGGAACATGGGGACTTCCTCAGATGGTCCAGAAGTTCTATGCCATCAAGTCTGAAAAATCCATCACCAAGGGCACCATCATCTCCACACTTTTCGCAGGTGTTGTTGCGGGAGGATGCTATTTCCTCGGAGGTTTCGGAAGACTTTTCAGCGATCAGGTTGATGTTAAAGCTGAAGGCTTCGATGCCATAATCCCTGCAATGCTTTCCAACTTAAGCCCTCTGCTCATCGGCCTCGTTGTTATCCTTGTTCTCTCAGCTTCCATGTCCACTCTTTCTTCCCTTGTAATGACATCAAGCTCAACCCTTACCATAGATTTCATTAAGGGCACCATAGTCAAGGATATGAAGGATAAGAAGCAGGTTCTCTGTATCAGGGCTCTCATCGTTGTGTTCATTGCAATCTCAGTGGTACTTGCGATCATCCAGTACAAGTCCAGCGTAACCTTCATCGCACAGCTCATGGGTGTTTCGTGGGGAGCAATGGCAGGAGCATTCCTCGCACCCTTCCTCTATGGTCTGTATTGGAAGGGAACAACCAAGGCGGGCTGCCTTGTAAGCTTCATCTTCGGAGCAGGCTTCATGACCTACAACATGCTCTTCAGAAGCACACTTCCCGCACTTCTCCAGTCCCCCATCAATGCAGGTGCATTCGTAATGCTTGCGGGACTTGTCATCGTTCCTGTTGTTTCACTCATTACCAAAAAGCCTGACAAGGCTGAGGTAGATAAGATCTTCAGCTGCTATGACAAGAAGAATGAGGTTCCCGTAACCCAGTCGCTCAGCGATTAACGGGATGTGCTTTATCGTATCAATCATGTTCTGCAGCGTATCACAATAAAATATTGATCTTGGAGTGAGTAACGCAGTCAATACCGTCCGGACAGGAGTTTTTATCCTGTCCGGATTTTTGATATAATCATATTCGGTCTGTTGTGATCGCGGCAGATGGTATGGACAATATTACGTGAACAAAAAGGTTTAATATAAATGTACCAATCAAAAACGCAGGGCGTCGGATCTTCCCTGCTGAAAAAACATAAAGGCAGGATCATCTTCTATGGGATGCTTTTGGCAATCCTTATAGCATCGGCCTGGTCCTGGGTTCCTGTTACGGAGAGGTTCTCCCTTGATCTGATACCGGGAGATCATGTGCCGGTGAGGATCGTTCTGATAACCGATCTGCATTCCTGCTATTACGGGAAGGAGATGGCGTCCCTTATAAGGCGTGTCGATAAGGAAGAGCCGGATATCATACTCCTTGGTGGGGATATATTCGACGATAAGCTTCCGGATGATAATGCGAAGTATTTTGTAGAAGCCATGTCGGAAAAGTATCCATGCTTTTATGTCACGGGTAATCATGAATACTGGAGCGAAAGAGTTCCGGAGATCAAGGAGTACCTGACCGGTATCGGTATTACGGTCCTTGCAGGGGATTGCAGCACCGTAGAGATAGGCGATGTGATGCTCGATATATGCGGAGTTGATGATCCTACGCGTATGACGGTTCGGGGCTGGAGAGAGCAGCTTGATCAGGCATATTCCCTCACTGATGACACCCATGTCAGGATCCTGCTAAGCCACAGACCGGAACTGACGGATGTATATGAAGAATATGATTTTGACCTGGTGTGTGCGGGACATGCTCATGCGGGACAGTTCAGGATACCCTTTATCAACAGAGGATTGTATGCTCCCAATCAGGGATCCATGGCGCAGTACGTGAGCGGTATCTATGAACTGCCCGGCGGAACACTGATGGAAGTCAGCAGAGGACTGGCACGTGAAAGTACACCGGCTCCCAGATACTTTAATCATCCGGAGGTGGTGGTACTGGATCTGTACTGACCGAAATGTACGGTTGTGCACCGGAACTGAGCACCGGAACTGAGCGCCGGGCCTGAGTGCTGAGCCGGGGCACTGAACCTTCAACCTGTTGCAGGATAACAGTTTAGTGGATAACAGACATGGATTTGGGTGAAAGGATACAGGTATGACTCGGAAGAGAACCACCACAGTTACCGGGTATGGAAGACTGACCGGGAAGATACTGTTTTCATGTGTACTGATAGTTATGATGCTTGCGGCTCTGTCCGGATGCGGACGGGTTAAGACAGCAGATGAACTTTATAAAGAAGCTGTAAGAAGGCACGGGGAATGCGAGATAATCTCGCAGGCAGAAAATGAAGATGGTACAGTCCTTTTACTCAGGGATGATCTTCAGGGATTTGAGTACAGGATCTCCAGCGGGATGAACAGTCTGACGATCGACGGAGCCAGCTTCGGAAGCGTTGAGCATACCGGTGATACATTTGACAAAGCCTTGGAAGCATACGTTCTATCCGAATGCAGACCCGAAATTGATGAAATATGCGAGGGCTTCGGAGCAAGAGCGGACAAGAGTGACATCGGATTTTTGATCATCAGGTCAGAGGATGCGGAAAAGGGAGAAAAGGCAACTCTTGCGTGTGCGGAGGTCATTCAGACCTATAACCTTAACGGCCGGCTGGACAGATGGGAGATCGCATGTTATCACCTTGACGATAAGAACTATTACGATACGGAAAGATATGGCTCGGTTGTTCTCCCTGATATTGAGTGGGTAGACCGCGAACAGGAGGTCATAAATTATTATACCGAGATGGCGCGGATCGAGACTGACGTAAATGCGCAGTTCATCCGGAAGGAAGAGGGGACATTTGCAGATACGGGTGCGGAGCTTAGAAGAGTTGAGAGCATACTCGGAACCGATTACCCCGATGAGATGTCTGACCCTGTGACGTTCTACTATTTCAGAGCTTCCGACGGTTCTGAATATTTCTTATGTGATTTCCATTACTATGACGAAGAATTCCGCCAGGCGAACTGGTATACCAATTACAGGGAAGTGGTTCCCGAAAAGAGTAAATAAAGAGGAGAGAGCAATGACTAATACGGAACTTAAGGAGATCTATTTCGGTGCATATTTCTTTGAGGAGACTGAGGACGGCTATCTTAAGGCTAACCAGTATTCTCAGGCGCAGATGGACTATTTTAAGTCTGCATTCGATTTCTGGTTCGAAAGATGCGATGCCTCCACCGCCAAGACATTGGAATTTACTACAAAGGCAGAAAAAGTATCCTTTGATTATAAGTTCATATGGAAGGGGTCGGAGGATTCCTTCGAGCTGGCCGTCGACGGACTGGTCACGGATATAAGGTACGTCAGGGACCTTGAGGACGAAGGAAACCTTGAGTGGAGTCTTCCCTCAGGTGAAAAGAATGTGATCATCTACCTTCCTGCGGATGCTACTGTTCTTGTGAAGAATTTTGAAGCTGACGCTTCTGTCAGAAAGGCAGTTAAGGGAGACAGGGTTCTCTGGCTGGGAGATTCCATTACCCAGGGATACGGACCCTTGAGGTCGGCAGAGACTTATGTATCTGTTGCCAACAGGCTTCTGAACTACGATATCATCAACCAGGGAATAGGCGGATATATATACGACAGCAAGTCCCTGATGAAAATGGAAGGGTATACTCCCGATAAGATCATCGTTGCCCTTGGCACCAATCAATACGGAAGCGAGACCATGGAAGCGGTTGAGGAGTATTACAGAGTCCTGACGGATATCTATGGAAAGCAGATCCCCATTCTGTGCATCTCTCCCATCTGGAGAGGTGATAATGAGGACGGGCTTCCCAAATTCTATGATTTCTGTGACAAGGTAAAAAAGATCGCAGGAAGCTACCCTAATGTTAAGGTTGTGGACGGTCTGTCCCTTGTGCCCCACCTGTCTGAGTACTATCTTGATAACCTTCATCCCAACTGTCTTGGGGCTGAGACATATGGAAGAAATCTGGTTGAAGCTATACGTAAGGCAGGATTTTGATCTGAAATGTGACCTGCCGGCGTCTTCCTTCGTCATATAGTACAGAGCGGTCATAGAAGTGACCGCAGGAAAGATAAGTATGAAGAAGATAAAAGTGAGGAACATGTTATGAAAAAGAAGATAATAGCTGCCCTTATGGCAGGAATGATGATAGCGGGATGCGGTGCATCAGGAACATCTGAAGGCGGTACGGCAGGCGGCTCATCAGGAAGCAGAAGATCCGGAGATACGGTTAATGTGACCGAGGATGCTGAACTCATTAATGTGTCATACAGTGAAGATGATCTTAAGGAGGAATGGATCGGATCTCTTTCCGGCTCTTCAATGAATCTCTTCAGCGGAGTGCTGGAGCAGGAGGGTGAGGGACAGAATATATGTATCTCCCCCACTTCCATGATGATGGCATTCGGAATGCTTGAAAACGGTGCAGGCGGTGAGACGCTTTCCCAGATTGAAAACGTTATGAACGGCGGAATTTCGGTGGAACAGATGAATCCCATCATGTATGCCATGGCCGAACATTTCGAATCCTCTGAGGATGTTAAATGGAACGTGGCCAATTCCATCTGGTTCAGGAATGACGGCAAGTTTGAGGTGATCCCGGAATTCGCGGCAGCTGCCAAGAGCTGGTATGATGCAGATATCCTGATGGCTCAGTTTGATGAAGGAACGGTTAAGGATGTTAACAGCTGGGTTAAGAAGGAAACCCGCGGAATGATCGAAGAGATCATTCACGGATTCTCCGAACAGAACAGAATGTTTCTTGTTAATGCTGTGGCTTTTGAAGGTGAGTGGATGCATGAGTATGAGAATAGTGATATCTATGAAGACTATCAGTTCACCAATTACGACGGAACCACATCCGATGTAACAATGCTCAGAAGCACCGAGGCTTCATATATCGAACTTGGAAACGGGATCGGATTCATACGTCCTTACAAGGGCGGAGAGTATTCCTTTGTGGGAATCCTTCCTGATGAAGGAGTCTCCGTTAACGATTACATCAGTGAACTTGCAGAAAGCGGAGAGGATTTTTCCGAGGCAGTCAGAAATCCCAGGTATTATGAAGGCGATATCATTGTATCAATTCCTGAGTTTAAGAACGAGTACGACATCATTATGAATGATGTTCTTGAGAAAATGGGAATGACAGATGCGTTTTCCTCTGCAGATGCTGATTTTAACGGAGTGATGAGACCCACAGACGATGAGTTTTACCAGATCTGGATCAGTAAGGTTATTCACAAGACCTTCATCGAGGTTGACAGAGAGGGAACCCGTGCAGCAGCTGTTACCGCAATAACTCTGGATACATGCAATGCTATCGAGATAAGTAATCCCCCCATGTATATCACTCTCGACAGACCCTTCGTCTATGCGATAGTTGACAACGAGACCGGCCTTCCCGTATTCCTCGGATGTGTCAATCAGCTTTAATGAAAAATAATTGATATTCCTACCCTGTCCTGTGGTATCATATAGCATGTTGCTTGTGATGCCACAGGATTTTTCTATATGATCAGGCAGCGCATAAGCATATACCGGGCCCCGCCCGGAAGATGAACTTAGATCTTGCAGAAAGACCGGATAATGATATGACAGATTCATGTAAAAAAATATTTTTCTCGGACCTTGACGGAACGCTTCTTACAAGCGATAAGAGAATAAGCGAAAAGACCAAGAAGGCACTTGATGATTTTGTATCCGGGGGCAATCATTTTGCCATATGTACCGGCCGCGGGCTGGACAATGTGCTTGATGTCAGTGTGAGCCTCGGAGTGGACTATCCGGGAACATTCCTCATCTGCTATAACGGAGCGCTGATATATGACTGTGATAAGAAGGAAGTTATATTCCGCTGCGGAGTTCCCCTTGAGATGATCCCGGGTATCTTCGAAATGGCGGCGGAGCACGGGATCCATGCCCATACGTATACCACGGATTCTCTTGTGACCCCAGACGAAGGTGAAGAGATGCTCTTCTATAACCGGGTTATCCGCAGACCTCTGATAGTAACTGACGATATCGTCTCGAAGCTTCCCGAGGATCCCTGCAAAGTCATCGCCATAGAACTGCATGACCTTGAAAAGCTCGAAAGATTCAGGCTTGCCATTATGGCAAAATACGGAGACCGCATAACCACCTGCTACTCCAATCCCAATTATCTGGAGATATTCATGAAGGAAGCAGGAAAGGGATCTGCTGTTGTAAGACTTTCCGAATACCTGAACATTCCCATAGAAAATACCATTGCTGCCGGAGATGAGCAGAACGATATCTCCATGATCGAGGAAGCGGGTCTTGGCATTGCCATGATCAATGCGGGAGACATAGTAAAAAAATCCGCCGATGTCATTACCGTATACGATAACAACAACGACGGACTTGCGGAATTTATTAAGTAATGTCTGTTTGTTCAGGTATCCACCAGGGTTATAAATCTGTGTTCGATAGCCTCTCTGAGCCCCGGGTGTCTTATGATGAACTGTATGGTGGGGGTCATCATTTTTGATATCCACACAAAGTTATCCCTGGATATTAGGATGTTGATATTTCTGAATGGATTGTCAGAGATCTTTTTTAATACATAATTTTCATGTGAAAGTGCGTATTCTTCGCATGTGGACAAGTGTTCCATGTATTCTTCATAGGTGTACCTGATCCTGCCTGACAGGGATGACCCGGGTATCTGGAGTGCGATGGGGTGCCTGATGAATTCGTTCTCCGGCAGTATTGGGACCTCATCACAGATGGTATATTCCTTCAGACGTTCTTCCACAGCGTTTAATACTCTGTCGTAGTAATTCACCACTTCTGCCTTCTGCTCTTTGGTCAGCTTATTTTTACTGAGTATGTTCATGAGAGTATTGCGTGGCATGGTATACAGAGGGAGTCCCGACATTGCCTGATATATATCTGAACATGAGCTGTCCAGTTCTTGCCGGAATGCCATGAATGCTTCATCTTTTTCATCGGTATAGATCTCCATCAGCGGCAGAGCCTGCTTCAGGAGTTCATCTGTCTGTCGCCTGATCCCGCTGACGAGAGTCTTTGATGTGGTGACCTGGTAAGAGTTGCCGCTGTTACCTCCGGCTATTCCCACTCCGATCATTGCTGCAGTTCCGCCCACCCTGTAAATATGGCGGAAGGCATCCTCCTGCTTGTCTGGGATATAATAGGGCTCGATCTGTCCTGTCATATACATAGGGATGAGATTCTCAAGAGCTATCATCATCTCATTCATCGGACGATTGAGATTGTGTACGTATCTGAGCCGCAGGCCTTTCTTCAGCATCATGGCAAGACCAAACAGCCACTTTTTCTGGAAGTTCTTATCTTCGGCAAGCTCTTCCATTTCCATATCAGAATAGAGAAATACAGGTTCTGTTGACTTGGACAGAACTATCAGTTTGAAGATATCCAATTCTGCTGCTTTCTGTCCTTTGACACCAAAATACGTCTTTTCCTTGGGGAATGTGAATGGTAATGTCGGAACCCTGAGATCGTCAAAATGGATCTTTTTGATGTAATCATCAAGATTGAATTCATCCATGGACTTGAGAAAACTGTTCACGGCTCTTTCATTATTTGCATTCTTAAGGATATATGTCCTGAGCTGCTTCTTTAGTGTTTCAGGATCCGTTTTTTCCGGAGGTGTTACTCCCAGCAGATCATAGAATTCGGGAGCCGGTATCGATTTTCCCAGTCTGGAAAAAATATAATCGGACAGCTTCTGCAGGAACTCCTCCGGGTTTGGAGGAACTCTTTTTCCGGTGCGCAGTCTTGAGATGTATGAAGGATCGTAGCTCATGGAATGAGCCATCTCCGAAGCATTGAGTCCGAAGACTTCCATTATGCGGTTGAAGTTCTCATCACAAAAGGAAACATTAACTTCAGAAAGATCGCTGTCAAATGCTTCGAGAACTTCGGATGCACTGATGAGTCGGATCTTCTTTTTTCTTGAAAGGGATTCTATTCCTATGGCCAGATCCCTGAGGGAATGCATGTTCTCGGGAGCGGGTATCCTCTGCCCTGAACGGTAGCGGCTGATCACGACCTGTGAGACTCCGCTTTCTTCCGACAATTCCTTTGCCGATACGCCTAATTCCTGCAGATACGAATTGAGTCTTTCCGAAAAATCCATTTATTCTCCTTTTACCCCCAGGTTATATTATAGCATTATTTGGGCACAAAAGCCTGCAAACGCCGAAATTACCAAATTTGTCAATGACAAAAATTGATAAATCAATGTGCATTTTTGGCAAGTCTGATAACATATTTAATATCTGAACTATTCAGAACAGCAGGATAGTGATCGCATCATTGATGCGCAGCTATAGAAAGGATGGTACATATGAATAAAGGATTATTCAGAAAAGTCACATCTCTGGTGCTGGGATTTCTTTTGGTATTTACCGGAGCGCTCAGCGGCGCGGGCTCGCAAGGAAGGGTTAAGGCTGCAGCTGCTTACAGTATCGCATATGATCTCGGTAATGCGAATGTGCATAATGCGACCCTTTCGTTCGAGTTCAGGGATGCACAAGGCAACCTGATCGGAGACTCGGAATTTGTTTCCGTCGGTACAGGTGTTGTAGAAGGTGGAAGGACCCATGATGCAAAAACAGGTACCCTCCCGGATAACGTCGCCCAGGTATATGTCTGCGTACAGACAGCCGGACAGGACCTGGATAGCAGCAGCTATATCAAGATAAACGGAGCGGGGCAGGGTATCAGCGGTGATATGACATCCACCGGCCAGTTTTTTGATATTACATCATCGGATTCCTTTGAAGTGAGCTTTACTCTCAAAAATCCGAACGCAGGTGGACAGAATCCTCCTCCCGGAGGCGGTGAAGGCGGACAGAATCCACCCCCGGTTAACGGAAGGAATGTTAAGATAATCTTTACGGGAGCTGATGAGAATGAAGTGTGGGATCTTGGCATTATCAAGCTCATCGGAGATCAGGACCAGATCTGGGGTTTTGATCCCGGAAACTGGGAAAGAAATGATATAGGATTTGCACAATCCTATTCGGTTGTTGTTGAATCACGCCCCGGCTGTTTGATCGAATCCTGTACCGTAAATGGCACCGCTGCGACTGTTTCCGGCAGTGTGACTGAACCGGTAGCGGTAGAGATAGAAGACGGCGATGTGGTTAATGAGATCACCATCAGTGCATCCATAGTAGTGGATCCGAATTATTCGAATGTGTTCTGGGGATATGATCCGGAGATTGTTCAGGGGGATAACTATGTCGATCCCAACACGGGATCGATAGAGATAGAAAAGATCACAAGAGACGGTGTAGTGATCTATTCATCTCAGGGAAATGATTTTCTTGACTGGCCCCTTGATGATGTTCCGAATACATACAGATACTTGTGGAGAGATCCGGATCATCAGGTCAATGTTTCGCTTGAGACAGACGGAAGTACAGAGGATCCGGTTATTTTCACCTGGTATGCTGAGTGCAGAAGCGGAGATGTGGTGACATTCAAATTCATCCCTCAGCCCGGATATCAGCTGAAGAGTGCTTCTTTGAATGGATTTATCCTTGCTCCCCAGGAAGAAGAATGCACCTTTAATATAGTCATGGGCGGTCTTCTTCATGTAACCGGAGCATTCGTAGAAGCTTCCAACCAGATAGACCTTGGAGAGGGTACTGTTGTATCCGGTGCGGATGTTGAGGGTACCGGAGGAATTGACAAGGGAACCATAGCTGCATCTTTTGAGAATACAGCTGTTCCCGCTGACAGTGTTATTACGGGTGCCATGGGCGACCAGTCTGAAGATTTTATTGAGTCGGTTGGAAGCCTTGATATCAATCTGACACAGATCATAAGCAAGGGCGGAACTGACGATTATTCTACAAATAGCAATAATTACTGGGCTACGCCGGTAAGCGAACTTGAAGAGGCTGTAGACATGTCTCTGTCACTTCCTGTAGATGATCTTGAGGATGGCGAGACATACGGTATCGTCCGTCAGCACGGCAATGACACGGAGCTGCTTGATGCCACATATAATTCAACTCTGGGTACTCTTACATTTGAATCAGACAGATTCTCGACATATACCATCATCAAGCTTGGCGGAACTCCTGAGACCGGTGGTGATGAACCCGGTGAAGAAGGCGGCGAAGAAGGCGAGGGAGGCTTCGATGTCTCCTTTGATATGGGCAATGCCAGTGTCGAAAATGCTACGCTTACAATGGTATTCATGGGAGACGGAGATGAGAATATAGGCAATATTGATCTTACGATAGGCGGAGACACAAAATTTGCTGGTCTGGCTTACCCGTTCCCTCCCGGACTTAAGAGGATCAATCTTATCGTAACGAAGGCAGGACAGGAATTTGATACGGACAGTTATATAACTGTCAACGGAGAGGCTGTTGCTATCAGCGGAGGTATTGAAGAAGGACAGCTTATAGATGTCACTCCGGAAGACACTCTTGTTGTGAATATCATCCTGAACGACCCGAACGCAGGTGGAGATGAACCCGGCGGCGATGAACCCGGTGGCGGCGATGAGCCCGGCGGCGGTGACGAGCCAGGTGATGCCCCCGAGATCTCTTCGGTGACTGACAGTGCGTACGAGAAGGCTGTTCAGCAGTACAAGGAAGATATCACAAATCTTCTCTCAGACTATGACGGACTTGCAAGCGGACTTAACATTGGCAATACCGTTTCGAGTGACGGCAATGTAAAACACGCGGTCAGCACTTATGTCACGACTCAGGGAGAAGCGTGCCGTGCAGCATTTGAGTTTGCAACTCCTCGCGGTTTTACGGAGTTGTTTTCATTCAATCTTCTGGTGGATGGGCAGGCATCGTATGATGAGAAATCCGGATTAATGGTCATCAGGATTCCCCAGAATATGCTGAAACCCGGAAGAGTATTCGCACTGATCGCAGTGGACAAGGATGGTATGTATCATTATTTTACTGATCTTGATGCTGATCCTGATACCCTCAGTGCACACATAGATTTCGTCGGATATGCATTTGATGTGATCTATATGGACTGATAATGTGTGCAGGACCGGTATATGATGCCGGGGTAGGGCGCATGATGTTGGCGCAGGGTACATGACGTCAGCACAGGGTGCATGATGAGTGCATTTTCCGGATAAAGTAAATAGAATGAAAATACCGCCCGTACGGCTTTATATGGCATGTGCGGGCGGTATTATAATGCCCAAATACCTTGCCTGTTATGGCTTTATAAAATATACTGTTAATGATGGTTTTGTTCCGTGTCATACACGGAATGAGACCGGGGTAATATCCAATTATATCGGAGGTATGTATCGGATGAGAGAATTCAAAGGTTTTGTTCACGGAGTGGATCTTGGAGGCTGGTATTCACAGTGTGACCACACCAAAGAACGTTATGATAACTTTATCGCAGAGAGCGATATCGAACAGATTTCAAAATGGGGACTTGATCACTTCAGGCTTCCCATCGATTATGAGTTGGTTGAGGATAAGGACGGCAACTACATTCAGGAAGGCTTCGAGCGTATCAGAAAGGCCATAGATTGGGCACGCAAGTATAACCTTAATGTTGTTCTTGATCTTCACAAGACCTTCGGATATTCCTTCGATATCGGATATGGCGAGAGCGGATTTTTCGAGAATGAAAAATACCAGGAGAGGTTCTATAAGCTGTGGGAGAAGCTTGCCACAGAGTTTTCCGGATACGGGGATGCCCTTGCATTCGAGCTTCTGAATGAGGTTACGAAGAAGGAGTACTGTGAGAACTGGAACAGGATCGCGAAGACCTGTATTCAGAGGATCCGCGCCATACTTCCGGATGTTAAGATCCTGGTGGGCGGATACTATAACAACAGTATAGAGGCACTTAAGGATCTTGATCCTCCATATGATGAGAACATCGTATATAACTTCCACTGCTATGATCCAGTGATCTTCACACATCAGGGTGCAGGCTGGGTTGAAGGCATGAGTCTTGATTTCAGGATTCCTGTTGATGCATCATTTGCAGAGATGGCAAAGTGCATGGAGGAGCAGACGAAGAATATGGGAACCTTCGCTGATCCGGATCCGAATAAGAAGCTGAGTTCGGAGTATTTTGATAAGGCATTTGCAGAGGCCGTTGCTGTTGCAGAGGAGAGGAATGTGCCTCTTTACTGCGGAGAGTACGGAGTTATCGAAAATGCTACACCCGAGGATACTCTCAAGTGGTATGAGATGATAAGTGCCTCCTTCAATAAGTACGGCATCGGAAGAGCTGCATGGTCATACAGAGAGATGAATTTCGGTATCACCGCTCCCGAACTGGACTCTGTCCGTGACAGGATCATAAAGCTTCTGTGATGAGCGCGTGAGATATTAATAAAATTGTTGCAATGGACGGCAACATATATTATTCTTTAGAAAATCACATATAAACCGATGACGAAGAGGAGTAGCATCAGATACCTGCTTTAAAGAGAGTCCGGGGCGGTGGGATCCGGACAGTGAGGGCTTTTGTGAATGGACTTCGGAGGGCATGGTGGAAATACCATGACGTAAGGCATACGTCAGTTGCCGGGGATATGAAGGTATCCCGCGAGAGCATGGGTCGTACCATGAATCAGGGTGGCACCGCGAATTAACAGATTCGTCCCTGACAGTATATTTGTACTGTCAGGGATTTTTTTGTGAAGAATTACCGCATGGCAGAACTAAAAGCCTCAGGCTGATCAGTTGACGGAGGGAAAAACATGACGATCGATGAACTGAAGAAATTCAAGGAAGAAGGAAAGTACGACATTGCACCGGTAAGTCTTGAGATGCTTTCGGATATGAGAACCCCCATACAGGTTCTACGCATCCTGAAGGCGGCATCGGATCACTGCTATCTGCTGGAATCCGCCAAGGACAATGATAACTGGGGACGCTATACATTCCTCGGATTCGACCCGAAGCTGGAGATCACATGTCTGAATGGCAGATTGAAGATCGGGGACGAAGTGGTACAGACCTCCAATCCTGCAGAGCACATAAGGGAACTCCTCGGAAAATACAGAAGTCCCAGGATATCATCCCTCCCTCCCTTCACCGGCGGACTGGTGGGGTATTTTGCATATGACTATATCAAGTATGCGGAGCATTCACTCCATCTTACGGAAGCGGATGAGCAGGAATTCAACGATATCGATCTTATGCTCTTTGATAAGGTGATAGCGTTCGATCATCTGAAGCAGAAGATCATTCTCATCGTCAATATCCATCTGACCAGTGTGGAGTTCGAATACGAAAGGGCACAGAGGGAACTGAAAAGGCTGAAGGATCTGATAGAGAACGGTAAGATGTCTGACGATATAAGCGGGCATGTTAAGGGCGAGTTCAGCTCTGCCATGGATAAGGATGAATTCTGTAACATGGTTGAGAAGGCCAAGCATCATATTGTCGAAGGTGATATTTTCCAGATTGTTCTTTCCAACAGACTGGGAGCTGATTTCGAAGGTTCGCTTCTCGGTGCATACAGAATGCTGCGCACCATCAATCCTTCACCTTACATGTTCTATTTCTGCTCCAAGGATCTGGAGCTGGCCGGTGCTTCGCCCGAGACTCTTGTAAAACTGCAGGACGGTGTTGTACATACATTTCCTCTTGCAGGAACCAGGAAGCGGGGAGCAGACGAAGAGGAGGATGCCGAACTTGTAAAGGATCTTCTGGCAGATCCCAAGGAACTTGCGGAGCATAATATGCTTGTGGACCTTGGAAGAAACGATCTGGGAAGGATCTCCAGATTCGGAACCGTGAAGGTGGAGAAGCTTCGTGAAGTCCAGTTCTTCTCTCACGTAATGCATATCGGCTCTACCGTAAGAGGAGAGATAAGAGAGGATGAGGACGCTCTGTCTGCGATAGGTGCGGTGCTTCCCGCAGGAACTCTCTCTGGTGCACCCAAGATAAGAGCGTGTGAACTCATCGATGAACTTGAGGGTATCAAGCGCGGAATATACGGCGGTGCCATCGGATATATCGATTTTACGGGCAATATGGATACCTGCATATCAATAAGACTTGCTTATAAGAAAAAGGGCAAGGTGTTCGTAAGGAGCGGTGCCGGAATAGTTGCGGATTCTGTTCCCGAGAATGAATTTACGGAATGTATCAACAAGGCATCTGCCGTTATCAAGGCTATACACGATTCCGAGGAGGTATGAAGATGATACTGCTGATAGATAATTACGACAGCTTTTCATATAATCTGTTCCAGCTTGTTGGAGAGATTGATCCTGACATCAGTGTCATAAGAAATGATGCCAAGACCATAGAAGAGATCAGAGCCATGAAGCCTTCTCATATAATCCTCAGTCCCGGCCCCGGAAGACCCGAGGATGCCGGTGTCTGCATTGATGTGGTGAAGGAGCTGTCCG
>JAEEGG010014725.1_pt1 | contig 16516 bp, 12 predicted proteins | sample 9134161 | NCBI WGS metagenome assembly JAEEGG01 (sample SAMN16246543, study PRJNA631951) | gut metagenome | biome: gut microbiome; feature: rumen; material: CR-attached | host: Bos | place: Iran: Karaj | collected 2018-10
TTGGGTCCATCTGAGCATAAAAATAACGTAACCATCTAAAAATCAGAATAGTTACGTTTTCTCAGCGGAGAGAGAGGGATTCGAACCCCCGGTACCTCTCGGTACGGTAGTTTTCAAGACTACTGTAATCGACCACTCTACCATCTCTCCAGTGGGATTTGCTTGAAAGCGGGTGCAAAGGTACGACGAAAAAATGAATTTACCAAATTTTAATGCAACTTTTTTGAATATAATAGCATTTTTTTGTACCTTTGCAGCATGATTTATCCAAGCAACTACGAACAGAAGATAGGATTCGACGAAATACGGCGCATGCTGAAGGGCCACTGCCAGAGCACGCTGGGACAGGAGAAGGTGGACGAGATAGCCTTCTCGGACAACGGCGGCGTGGTGAACGAGCAGATGGAACAGGTGAGGGAGATGCGCCGACTGATGCAGGCTCAGGAGAAGCCGGAAATGAACTATTTCTTCGACGTGCGTGAGTCGGTGGCCCGCATCCGACTGGAGAACACGCATCTGGAGGAGAACGAGCTGTGGGATCTGCGGAGGTCGTTGGAGACCATCGGCATCATAGTAACATTTCTGAACAAGAGTCAGAGTGGTGCGGAGAGAGAGGGATTCGAACCCTCGGAGTACCTCTACCCTGCCCTACACCGCATGGCGGCTGACGTGCAGACGTTTCCGGCAATGATTCGCAGGATAGACTCGATACTGGATAAATTCGGACGCATCAAGGATTCAGCATCGATGACGCTGGCGGGCATCCGTCACGACATGGAACAAACGGCGGGCTCAATATCGCGTACCTTATATACTATATTGCACGCGGCACAAAGGGACGGTCTGGTGAATCAGGACGCGGCACCAACGCTGCGCGACGGACGACTCATGATTCCTGTGGCGCCAGGATTGAAGCGCAAAATCAATGGTATCGTGCACGATGAGAGTGCAACGGGTAAGACGGTGTTCATAGAGCCGGCTGAGGTGGTGGAGGCGAACAACAAAGTGCGCGAGCTGGAGGCTGCCGAGCGACGGGAGATTATCCGCATTCTGACGGTGTTCAGCGACGAGCTGCGCCCACACGTGCAGGAAGTGCTGGACTCGTATCGGTTCTTGGCAGAAATAGACTTGGTACATGCGAAGGCTGAGATGGCCGAACAGATGCAGGCCTTCGAACCTGAGGTGAAGGCAGAGCCCACGATGGACTGGATAAGGGCGATTCACCCGTTGTTGCAGCGTTCGCTGGCGAAGCAGGACAAGAAGGTTGTTCCTCTTGACATTCGATTGGAAGGAGACGGAAGAAGTAAGACGGAAGAAGGAAGAAGTAAGACTTTAGGCAGGTTGCTGATTATCAGCGGTCCGAATGCTGGCGGTAAGTCGGTATGTCTGAAGACGGTGGGACTGTTGCAGTATATGGTGCAATGCGGACTGTCGATACCTATTGGCGACCGTTCGACGGTGGGACTGTTCCAAAACATCATGATAGACATTGGCGACGAGCAGTCGATAGCCGACGACCTGTCAACGTACAGCAGCCACCTGCTGAACATGAAAAACATGATGAAGCAGGCCAATGCACGTACCTTATTATTAATAGACGAATTCGGAGGCGGTACGGAGCCTACCATTGGCGGTGCCATTGCCGAAGCCGTGCTGAAGCAGTTCTGGCAGAAAGAGGCCTTCGGCGTCATCACCACCCACTATCAGAACCTGAAACACTTTGCCGAGGATCATCCGGGCGTGGTGAACGGTGCGATGTTGTACGACCGCCATCAGATGCAAGCACTGTTCCAATTAAGCATCGGTCAGCCTGGTTCAAGTTTTGCCATCGAGATAGCAAGAAAGACGGGTATTCCCGAGGAAGTCATCAACGACGCCTCGGAGATTGTCGGCTCGGAGTATATACAGAGCGACAAATACCTGCAGGACATCGTGCGCGACAAGCGATACTGGGAAGGCAAGCGTCAGACCATACACCAGCACGAGAAGTCGTTGGAGGGTCATATCCAGCGCTACGAGACCAATCTGGAGGAGATAGAACGCGAGCGCAAGGCCATCTTGAACCGTGCCAAGCAACAGGCCGAAGAGCTGTTGGCAGAGGCAAACCGACGGATAGAGAACGCCATACGAGACATTAAGGAAGCACAGGCCGAGAAGGAACGTACACGCATTGTTCGTGAAGAACTGCAAGAGTTCCGCGAGCAGGTGCAGAACGACGATACACGCGGACTGATGAGCGAAGAGGACTTTGCCAAGCGTCTGCAAAAGATGGAAGAACGCAAAGCCCGCAAGGAGAAACGTAAAGCCGAGAAGGGCGAACAGCAGCGAGCCACCAGCGAAAAACTGGCAGCAAGGGCCAAGGCCAACTTGAACGACACGAACCGTCCGTTAGAGAAGGGCGACAGCGTGCGCATCAAGGGTACCAACAGCGTTGGCGAGATAGAAAGCATTCAGGGCAAGCAGGCTACGGTGGTGTTTGGAGGTCTGCGTTCGAAAGTGAAAATAGAGCAATTAGAACGTGCAGCAAAACCAAAGGAAACCAGCACCCCTGCCGACAAGCACGCCCATCTGGCTATTCAGACAAGCCACATGACGCGCGCCACGATGGAAGACCGCCGTCAGAACTTCCATCAGGACTTGGACGTTCGTGGCATGCGTGGCGACGAAGCCATCGACACCGTCATGCACTTCATAGACGACGCCATTCTGATAGGCATGAGTCGTGTGCGCATCCTGCATGGTACGGGAACGGGCATACTGCGCCAACTGATTCGTCAGTACCTGAATACCGTGCCTAACGTGAAGAAAGCCAAGGACGAGCATGTGCAGTTTGGCGGTGCAGGCATCACGGTGGTGGATTTGGATTAATTGACAATTGAAAATTGAGAATTGAGAATTGAGAATTAAACAAATAAAAAAAGGCTTGGAGTTCCAAGCCTTTTCTTTTGAGCCTCTTGTCGGATTCGAACCAACGACCCCGAGATTACAAATCACGTGCTCTGGCCAACTGAGCTAAAGAGGCGGGTGGGCAGCGGTCTGCATCGCGCCGCTACAACCAAGTACCCTTGCTATGTTCCCATCCTGGGGGATTCCGAGGGAGCTGGCCGTACAGGACTGCCCGTTTTCCTAATTGACAATTGAGAATTGAAAATTGAGAATTATCGTTCCTCTTGTCAAAAGCGGGTGCAAAGGTACGCATTTTTTATCGAAACTGCAAATGTTTCTCAAAAAATTTTGCATATTGCCCGATTATTCGTACCTTTGCAGCCAAATATGACACCAGAAGAATATAAACAACTCAAGGCTTTTGCACGACAGGACGGTGCACTGCTCTCGCTGCTATGGATAGGAGCGTTGATCTGCTACATCCAAGGTCTGAGCAGTCCGATGCTGGCTATGATAGCCATACTGCTCATCGTCGTGTCGCCATTCTATGCTGCCAACCGTCTGCGTCATTTTCGTGACGAGGCACGCCAAGGCATCATCTCATTCATGCGTGCCTACGGCTATACCGTGCTGACCTACTTCTATGGCGGTCTGCTGATGGCGGTGGCTGTCTTTGCCTACTTTCAATTCATGGACAACGGTTTTCTGCTGGGCAAGTTGACAGCTATGCTCAACACAGCGGAAGGCCAGCAGGTTGTAAAGATTTACGGCATGTCCGAAGAAATCAGCCAGAGCATGGCAGAGTTGGCAAAGATGCGTCCCATAGACTACGCCCTCAACATGCTGACCGTCATTATTTCGACGGGATTCATACTCGGACTGCCAACGGCGGCACTGATGAGGAGGGAAGTGAAAGTTGAGAATTGAGAATTGAAAGTTGAGAATCGAGAATTGAGAATTATGGATATATCAGTAGTAATACCTCTGTATAATGAAGACGAGTCGCTGCCCGAGCTCTACGACTGGATAGAGCGCGTCATGGCGGCGAACAATTTCTCGTTCGAGGTTATCTTCGTCAACGATGGATCTACCGACCGTTCGTGGGAGGTCATCAACGAGTTGGCAGCCCGTTCCGAACACGTCAAGGGCATCAAGTTCCGTCGTAACTACGGCAAGAGCCCTGCCCTGTATTGTGGTTTCAAGGAGGCTCAGGGCGACGTGGTCATCACGATGGATGCCGACCTGCAGGACTCACCCGACGAGATTCCCGAGCTGTACAAGATGATTATGGACGAGAAGTACGACCTGGTCAGCGGATACAAGCAGAACCGCAGTCAGGGCGACCCGCTGTCGAAGACCATCCCCACAAAGCTCTTCAATGCCACGACCCGCAAGGTCAGCGGCATTAAGAACCTGCACGACTTCAACTGCGGTCTGAAGGCCTATCGTCGTGAGGTGGTCAAGAATATCGAGGTGTTCGGTGAGATGCACCGTTTCATTCCCTATCTGGCCAAGAATGCCGGTTTCGACAAAATTGGCGAGAAGCCCGTTCACCACCAGAAGCGCCAGTATGGCAAGTCGAAGTTCATGGGTTGGAACCGCTTTGTGAATGGCTATCTCGACCTGATGACACTATGGTTCCTGGGCACGTTTGGCAAGAAGCCTATGCACGTGTTCGGATTCCTGGGTACCATTGTGTTCATCATCGGCTTCTTTGCAGCCCTCTGGCTGGGTGTCGAAAAGGCGTGGGCCTTGTATCAAGGCATTCCTATGCGTCTGGTCACCAATTCACCTTTCTTTTATATCGCACTGACAATGATGATGATTGGCACACAGCTGTTCCTTGCAGGATTCCTGGGCGACCTCATCAGCCGTAACAGTGCCGGACGTAACGAATATCAAATAGAAGAGAACATCAGATGCGGAAAATAATCGTGATGTGCCTGATAGGTATGGTTGTCGCAGCCTGCACCTCAATAGACTGTCCTGTGCAGAACAATGTTCTCTCAAGATACAGTCTGTTGAAGGCAAACGGCACTGCCGATACGCTGGGGTTAGACACCCTATGGCTTTGGACGAAGCGCTCAGACCAAAAGGACACGATACTAAATGCGCTTACCGGTTCGAAAGCCACAAGTTTCGAACTGCCGATGAGCCATATACTGCCTGAAGACACCATCTGTCTGGCTCTGAAAGGCACCTCTGAAATATACCATCTTGACACCATCCGCATCAAGAAGGAGAATATACAGCATTTCGAGTCGGTGGACTGTCAGGCCTCCTACTTCCATACCATTACGGCAGTGAGTAGCACGCATGGCATCATTGACTCCATTGTTATCAACAATCCCTACGTGAGCTATGACCCAACAACCACGCATTTCAAGCTATATCTCAAGACTCGCCGTTAGTCTGCTGTTGCTCGTCGTAGGTATGGGCAGCACGCAGGCGCAAGTCACGAAGATGTTCACGATGGAAAAAGACTCCGTCCCTTTGTTCTGTGGTTTCTCGGTGTCGTTCGACCTTGTTGGGCCTGCTATGATGATGCTGACCAGTCATGGTGAGTACGAAGGTGCACTACGCGTCAATCTGCACGACCAGTGGTTTCCCATCTTTGAATTGGGACTGGGACGCGCCAAACACGAGAACGACGACATCACGCACATCACCTATAAGACCACAGCCCCATACTTCCGTCTGGGTATGGACTGGAACATTCTAAGGAACAAGCATCAGCCCAATCGCATGTATGCCGGTTTCCGCTATGCTTTCACTTCGTATAATGTTGACATCCTACGTCCAGGACTAGAAGACCCTTTCTGGAAGATGACATCAGACTTCGGTGTGGAGGGAACGTCGTGCAACATGCATTGGATGGAACTCGTCTTGGGTATTGACTCCAAAGTGTTCGGCCCGCTGCATTTAGGATGGACGGTACGCTACAAACGTCGCCTCGCCCATAAGGACGGCGCGCTGGATGCCACCTGGTATGTACCCGGATTCGGCACCAACGACAAAGACTGTTTTGGCGCCAACTTCAATGTCATCATCGACATCTGACAACAATCGTAACAACATAACAACATAAAAATATGACTAAAGACCGAAAGAAACGCCTTATCTGGCAACTGCCTTTCCTTGCACTGCTCATCATTGGCACTGTTCTTATCATTCGCCAACAGCGGTCCACACCATATCAGAAGAATTCTGGTCTCATTTTCGGAACGACCTATAACGTCACTTATCAGTACGCCGACGATTTGCAAGCAGAGATTGAAGCGGAACTGAAAAAGGTTGACGATCAATTCTCCATGTTCAACAGCCAGTCTATCGTAGCTCGTCTGAACAGAGGCGAAAAGCCCGAACTGACCAGCGACTTCATCGATGTATTCAATCTGGCTCGTCAGGTATCCGAAGACACCAATGGTGCCTTTGACATCACCGTAGCACCGCTTGTAAACGCATGGGGCTTTGGCTTCAAGCACGAACAGATGCCAACCAAAGAGCAGGTAGACAGTCTGCGACAATTTATAGGCATGCAATACGTCAACCTCAAGGGCAACACCATCAGCATGCAGAAGACGGGTATGATGCTCGACTTCTCAGCTATAGCCAAAGGCTATGGTGTTGACGTCATAGCACGTCTGATGGAGCGTCATGACATCAAGAATTTCATGGTGGAGATTGGTGGTGAGATTACCACACGAGGCATCAATCCTGAGCGCGTACCTTGGAAGATTGGAGTCAACAAACCCAACGAAGATGCCCTTAACGAAAGTCACGAGTTGCAGACCATACTAAACGTAACGGACAAATCGATGGCTACCAGCGGCAACTACCGCAACTTCTACGTCAAAGGAGGCAAGAAATATGCCCACACCATTGACCCCAAGACAGGCTATCCCGTTCAGCACACCCTGCTTTCAGCCACCGTATTGGCCGACCACTGTGCCAAGGCCGATGCCTACGCCACATCATTTATGGTGATGGGTATGGATGGTGCCAAGCAGATTCTGGAGCGTCACAAGGAGCTGATGGCATACCTTATCTATACTGACCGCAAGGGCAATCTGGCCGTATGGTACTCACCCTCGTTGAAAGACAAACTTGTCAAGTAAGGCATTAGAGGAAGTTAGAAGGAGTCGGAGGTATGGTTCTATACGACAAGTTGTTGCAGTTCACGCTCTTTCAGGGCATGAGTCATGCCGATCTGATGGAGGTCGTTGGCCACACCAAGTTCAGTTTTTCGAAACAGCCCGTAGGCCAGCGCATTGTCAAAGAGGGTGACATCTGCGACCATCTTATCTTCCTAACAACAGGGGCATTATCCGTTGAGACTGTCAGCGACGACCATACCTGTCGTGTCTGCGAGGTGGTCAATGCACCATACGTCATACAGCCCGAACAGCTCTTCGGGCTCACCCAGCGCTATACGTCGACCTTCAGGACTTGCGACGACTGTAGCCTTATCACCATCGACAAGCAAGAGGTGCTACTGCTGTTAGAGACCCAGCTTGTGTTCCGTCTCAACATGCTCAACAGCCTTGCTGCCGACTCTCAGCGTCTGCATCACCGTGCCTGGCGTTCGGCACCTCAGTCCTTGCGCAACCGCATCACACGTTTCTTCTTCTCACGATGCCTCTACCCTGCCGGTCCCAAGACGTTCTATATTCTGATGACCCAATTGGCCGCAGAATTGAACGACAGTCGTCTTGACATCAGTAGGGCGCTCAACGAGATGGAAGACGACGGACTACTCACGCTGCATCGTGGACGCATAGAAATCCCCATGCTTGAAAGATTGCTGATGTAAATTATTAATATAAATAAGAATTATGAAAAAGTCGCTATACCTTTTCACCCTTTTACTTCTTTGCCTCCTCACGGCTTGTGGCAATCGCCAGCAACTCAAGTCGTTCAACAACGTCATGACAGGCGATGACAGTCTGGCTATTGAACTGGGCAATTCAGACACCATCTTTTATCATAGTCCAGACCTGAATATAGACATCAGCTATCCCAGTTATCTGCGTCATCAGTTTTTGGCTGACGACCAGATGGAAGTATTTATGACCGATGACGTCTCACTGTCCTTTATGGTACAGGATCTACAGAAAGGTGACGATATTTTCCGCACCCCTGGTCAACAACTGATGGGCATGGGTGCAGAACTCATCGAGGCCGACGACAACTATAGCATTCACCAAGGTACGGAAGGCGAATTAGAGTATTACGGCAAGGTGATTGACGACTCAACACGCTTCATCACCGTCATCCTACGCTACAACCCCAACCATGCAGAAGCCGCCAAGCCACTGCGCCAGTTGGTTCACGACTACATGCCGAGTCGTTCGATGCACTCACGAAGCGACTCTTCCCAATAAGGAACCTCGATACCGTAAGTCTGCTTGATTTTCGTCTTGTCAAGCACAGAATAGTGCGGACGGGCTGCTGGCGTGGGGTACTCCGCTGTATGAAGGGGACGTACGTGACACGATGTGATACCGGCAATACGGTGGATAGCCTTTGTGAAGTCGTACCACGAGATGACGCCCTCGTTAGAAAAGTGATAAATGCCTGGCTGGATACCTTTTGTAATGGCTGTCATAATGGCACGAGCCAAGTCACGGGCATAGGTGGGTGTACCTATCTGGTCGAAAATGACACCCAACTCAGGTTTCTCGTTGCCCAGACGTATCATGGTTTTCACAAAGTTATTGCCAAACGTCGAGTAGAGCCAAGCCGTACGGATTATCATCGAACGCTCGCAGAGTTTCTGGACATTCAGTTCACCTACAAGCTTCGTACGACCATAGACACTATTCGGGCAGGTATCGTCGTCCTCAACGTATGGCGTATGCTTCGTTCCGTCAAACACGTAGTCTGTCGAAATCTGAATCATCCAACCTCCACGCTGACCTACTGCATGAGCCAGATAGGCGGGAGCTTCGGCATTCAACAGTTGGCAGAGCGACTCATTGTCTTCCGCTTTGTCGACAGCCGTATAGGCTGCACAGTTCACGATACCATCTATCTGGTATTCGTTGACAAAATGCTCGACAGCCTGCTGATTGGTAATATCCAATTCAGCAACATCGGTATTATAATAGGTATGCTCCGGATGTTCCTTCTCCAGCAACTGCATCTCGTTACCCAGTTGGCCGTTACAGCCTGTAATCAGTATATTCATGATAACTATTCAAATTTTCAATTTACTCATTTATTCGAATTTCAAACCCTCCTCCTTGTCTTTCTTGTAATAGTCGGACAGCATACCGATAAACGTCGTAATCTCCTTGATGGCATGTTCGGTACTTGGCGTAATCTCCTTCTTCTGCAAGCGCAGCATCATCACACCGTAAAGCGAGTTGAAACACGTCTCAACCTCGTTTTCCTCCTTATTGGCACCACGGTTGCGTAACTCGACGATATACGGCAACACCTTATAGTACTCGGCATTGTAGAAAGGGAACTTCGGGGAAGACAGCAGTTGGGCATGCAACTCCTGTAGCTGTTGCATCACCACCTTGTTAATCTGCAGATGACCAGTCTCGCGACAACCTTCTTGATTCATCATGCGAATCAGGTTACCATACCAGTCGGTCAGTTCCTCTTTCTGTTCCTCGTCATACTCAAAGCGTTCAATATATTCCTTACGAATCCTCGACAGCGAGCAGTCGAAGGCACGGATAATATTCTCTACCTGCCACATATACAGCAGATATTCTGCAATATTGCTCTTTCTTAATTCCTGTGAAACAAACATAGTTTAAAAAAATCTGAAAAGATTGGTCACCGTACCGAATAGCGAGATGGAAGCAAACAGCGTCACCACTGCACCAATGACCTGATTGATGATGCGAATGCCGTGGTCGTCGAAGATGGTACGCACCTTATCCACCAACCACGACAACCCATACCACCACAACAGGGCACCACCAACAATACTGGCAAAGCCCACCAACATCTCAAAGGGATGGTCGGGGATGACGAATGCAAACTGGGCAAAGAGCGCCATAAAGAGGAAAATGATAAGCGGATTAGAGAAAGTCACCAGGAAGGCCGTCCAAATATTATACCATAACGTACCCTTCTGCTGACCAGACTGGTGCATATTCTTCGTAGGGTCGCTACGCCACGTATATACGCCAAAAGCCAGCAACAGCACTGAACCGATAATCTGAAGATAGAACTTGTTCTGCTCGTTGTTGATAAAATCCATCACAAAGGCCATACCAAAACCCGTGATACCAGCATAGATAATGTCGCTTACTGCTGCCCCTAAGCCTGTGGCAAAGCCAAACCAGCGCCCTTTGTTCAGCGTACGCTGTACACAAAGGATACCTACCGGTCCCATCGGTGCCGAAGCAATCATGCCTATCAACATGCCCTTGAACACCAAGTCCACTATATTAATATGTATAGGAAATACCATATCGCCTGCAAAGTTAATAAATAATTAAGAATTAATAGTTAAGAATTCAGAAAAAATGCAGTATTTGAGTATTTTTCTTTCATCTTTAAACTCTAAACTCTAAACTTTTTCGTACCTTTGTACGCAAAATACGAAAAATAAAGACTTAAGACATCATGAACGAACAACAAGGATTGAAGCCGTATGTCATCGGCTTGGACTTAGGAGGCACAAACTCCGTATTCGGTATCGTCGACGCACGTGGCGACATCAAGGCAACAACAGCCATCAAGACTGGTGGATTCAATACCGCTGACGACTACGTCAACGCTGCTATCGAGGCCCTACAGCCCATCATTGAGCAAGTGGGCGGTATTGAGAAAATAAAATCAATGGGTATCGGTGCGCCAAATGCCAACTACTATAATGGAACAATTGAATTTGCACCCAACCTGCCTTGGGCTCACGACGGCATCGTGCCATTGGCTAAGATGTTCAGCGACAAACTGGGTGGTATCCCTGTCGCAATGACCAACGACGCCAACGCTGCCGCATTGGGCGAGATGGTCTATGGTGTGGCGCGTGGCATGAAGAACTTCATCGTTATCACCCTTGGCACTGGTGTCGGCTCTGGCATTGTCGTCAACGGACAGTTGCTTTATGGACACGACGGATTTGCTGGCGAATTGGGTCACGTCACGATGGTTCGTGGTGCAGAAGGACGTAGCTGTGGCTGCGGACGTACAGGTTGTCTGGAAGCTTATTGTTCGGCAACGGGTGTAGCTCGTACGGCTCGCGAGCTGCTCAGCAAGACTGATCGTCCATCCCTTCTTCGCGACATGAATCCTGAGGACATCACCTCACTCGACGTTTCCATTGCTGCCAGCAAGGGCGACGAACTGGCCAAGGAGATATACGCCTTCACAGGTAAGATGTTGGGCGAGGCGTGTGCCGACTTCACTGCCTTTTCAAGTCCCGAGGCCTTTATTTTCTTCGGTGGTATGGTGAAGGCAGGCGACCTGATTATGAACCCTATCAAGCAAGCCTACGACGAGCATGTCATGAATATTTTCCGAGGCAAGGCTCAGTTCTTGGTCAGCGGTCTTGATGGTGCTTCGGCTGCTGTTCTTGGAGCCTCAGCTATCGGTTGGGAGATATAAAGGAAGACGCCAGAAAAAGTTAGAAGAAGTTAGAAGAAAAAGAGGTTGGTGCAGGACGCTACCAACCTCACTTTTAAAAATATGATAAGGCACGTGGCAATGGCTACGTCAAGCTTATCGGGCGCAAATATAGAGATTATTTACATAAAAAGCAAATTTTCCGACAACTTTTTTCGTTTTTAGCACATAAAATGTGTAACTTTGCACCCAAATCTACTAAAACAGACAACATGAAGAGAGTATTTCAGACCATGATGTTCATCATGCTGGTGGTTGTTGGTGTCCAAGCCAAAGGCTGGAATCAGCAGCAATACAAGCAGATTGAGCAAAGCATCCGCATGCCACAGTTTGCGGACAAAGACTACGTGATTACTAAGTTTGGCGCAAAAGCAGGTAATACTGCCGCCAAAAATCAGAAAGCCATCCAGAAGGCTATCGACAAATGTTCGCAAAAGGGTGGTGGACGCGTCATCATCCCCTCCGGACAGCATTTCCTGACGGCAGCTATCCAGTTGAAGTCGGGTGTAAACCTCGTCGTTGAGGAGGGTGCCGTACTGGAGTTTGCCTTTGAGCCAGAACTCTACCCCATCGTTCCCACACGTTGGGAGGGTTTGGACTGTTGGAATCTTTCGCCGCTCATCTACGCCTATCAGGCTAAGGATATTGCCATAACCGGTAAGGGAACCATCGACGGTGGCGGTTCTAACGAGACTTGGTGGCCTTGGTGTGGCAGCAAGAAATTTGGCATGAAGGAAGGCGGCATTGCCCAAAATATGGGTGCCCGTGCCCGTCTGCTGAAATATGCTGAAGACGGTGTTCCCATGGATGAACGTAAGTTCGGCCCCACCGATGGCCTGCGCCCTCAGATGATAAACTTCAACCAGTGCGAAGGCATTCTGATTGAAGACATCACCTTGCTGCGTTCTCCTTTCTGGGTCATCCATCCCCTGCTGTCTAAGGACATCACCGTTCGCGGCGTACATATTAATAATAATGGGCCTAACGGTGATGGTTGCGATCCAGAATCGTGCGATCGTGTACTCATTGAGAACTGCTATTTCAATACAGGCGATGACTGTATTGCCATTAAGAGCGGGCGCAACAATGACGGTCGTGAGGGTGGTCAGGGAAAGTTTGCCGGACAGCCTTCGAAGAACATCATCATTCGTGACTGTAAGTTCAATAACGGTCACGGTGGTGTAGTCATCGGTTCTGAGATTTCCGGCGGTTGCCAGAATGTCTATGCCGAGAACTGCGAGATGGATTCTCCTTCGCTTGACCGTGTGCTACGCATCAAGACAAATTCATGTCGTGGTGGTATCATTGAAAACATCAATATGCGCAACGTTACCGTCGGACAGTGTGGCGAGGCTGTACTGAAGCTCAATACCGACTATGAGCCTCGTGAAGTCTGCTGCCGCGGTTTCTATCCTACCATCCGTAATGTCACGATGGAGAATGTCACTTGCAAGAAGTCTAAGTATGGCGTGATGATTGTTGGCTATCAAGATCAGCAGCATGCCAATACCATCAACAACATCACCGTCAAGAACTGTAAGTTCGACGGTGTCTACAACAAGCCCATCCATCAAGTGGGTCTGGCACAGGACATCACCTACGACAACCTCTTTATCAATGGCTCGCTAGTACTGCAGAATCCCCCCTACAAGCACTATTCAGAGTGGTTGACTTATTCGGAGATGAAACGTGTGCCTGAGTCATATATGCTTGATTTTGCAAAGAAACCCAAGTGGAGTTATGTCATGGGAATCGAACTGGAAGGTATGCTTGACACCTATCTGCGCTATGGCGGTGAGGATATTCGCAAATACTGCCAGATGTATACCGACAAGATGATTGATGAGAAGGGTAACATCACTGGCTATAACATCCTCGACTACAATCTCGACAACATCCGTACTGGTCATTTCGTGACCCGTATGTATCAGAAATGGCCCGAGCCCAAGAACCTGTTGGCTATGAAGACCATGATGAAGCAGTTGCAGGACCAGCCACGAACCATTGCCGACAAAGTATTCTGGCACAAGGCCATCTATGCCTATCAGGTATGGCTCGACGGCATATTCATGGGACTGCCCTATCGTTGTCTGACGGCTCCTATCACAGAAAAAGCTGCTACAGCAAAAGGCAAGAAAGCAAAGAAGGCAAAAGTTGACCCCGTTATCGCTATCTACGACGATGCTGTCAATCAGTTGAAGATTACCTATGAGCGCACCTTCGACCCCAAGACCGGTCTGAACCGCCACGCTTACGACGAGACCCGCAAGACCTTCTGGGCCGACAAGGCTACTGGTCTGTCACAGCATTGCTGGGGTCGTGCTCAGGGCTGGTACTCAATGGCACTGATCGAGGTACTTGATGCTCTGCCCGAAGACTACGCACGCCGCTCAGAGGTCATCGACCTCTTGGCAAAGGACCTCGATGCTATCATCAAGTGGCAAGACCAGAAGTCCGGTGTCTGGTATCAGGTGATGGATGCTCCCAATCGTGAGGGCAACTACCTTGAAGCCACCTGCTCTTCTATGTTCACCTACGTCCTACTCAAGGCTTATCGCAAAGGTTATGTCGGCGACAAGTACCGTGATGCAGGTATCAAGGCCTATAAGGGCATCATCAACAACTTCATCCGCGTCAATGCCGACAAGACCATTTCGCTGACCAACTGTTGTGAGGTTGCAGGTCTCGGCCCCGCAGCGACACCTGAAGTGGAGGCAGCCCTGAAGATGGTGAACCCCAAAGGCACCGTCAAAGAGAACAAGCGCCGCGATGGTGGTTACAACTACTATCTCTCGGAACCCATACGCGACAACGATGCCAAGGGTGTAGGACCGTTTATCTGGGCGTCGCTTGAAATGGAAATGTTAGGATACACGACAGAAAACATAACAGCCTCGATTGATCGCGAGGCTGTTCTTTTTCGTAACAATCCTATTATCATGGAGGTCGATCCCTTGGCGTCACTGTCTGTTGGCAACGGCCGTTTCGCCACCACCGTCGACGTCACCGGTATGCAGACATATGTTGACGACTACAAGAACGGTATTCCTCTAACCGCTATGTGCGACCTCATCTGGCATTCGTTTCCCAACACCCAGGGGCTGAAACCTTCCGACAGCGAGAAGTCCTTCGACTTAGGTCATGGTCATCCTGAGGTTTATGCAATAGAATACAAGAAAGGCAGGGCCGATGAACGCAACATCGCTGCCACTGAGTATTTACGCGTCAATCCTCACCGTGTGAACCTCGGTGCCGTCGGTCTGTCGCTGAAAGATGCCAACGGTCAGTCCATTCCCCTCAGAGGCCTCAGCGATATTCGTCAACAGCTTCAGCTCTGGCACGGTCAGATAGAATCACACTTCGTGGCTGACGGCTCGCCCGTCGATGTCACCACCATTGCTCACCCCTCCCTTGCTGCAACATCGTGGCGTATCAACAGTCCGCTGCTGAAGAATCATCAGGCCAGTGTCACCATCCGCCTACCCTATCCTACTGGCAAACATGCCGACGACGCTGCCGACTGGTCGAAAGCCGACCGACACCAGAGCCGCATCATTATTCAAAGCGATAATCATGCTGAAATCAAACACCGTATGGACAGTACTACCTATTATATATATATAAGGTGGGAAGGACAAGCCAAACTTACCGAAACGGCAGCACATACTTGGCAACTCTCTACCGACGAAGACAATCTAGCCTTCGAGGTGGAATATCTGCCACAATCCGGTCACGAAGAACGACACATCATTTTTCCCTTCCGATTCTCTGAAGCCCAAAAGACCACGCAGAAGTTCTGGCACAAGTTCTGGACGGAGACGGCCTTTGTTGATTTCGGCCAGTGTACCGACCCGCGTGCCAAAGAACTGGAACGTCGTGTCGTGTTGTCACAATACCTCACCCGCATCAACTGTGCCAACAACATGCCACCACAGGAAACCGGTCTGACGTATAACTCGTGGTTCGGTCGGCCCCATCTAGAGATGACGTGGTGGCACGCCGTCGACTTCGCTTTGTGGAATCAGCCAAAGGTGGTGGAACGGATGCTTCAGTGGTACAACAAGACCGCTGCTCCCGTGGCCCGTGACATTGCCAAGCGACAGGGCTTCAAGGGTCTGCGCTGGATGAAGATGACCGACCCCTGGGCAGGCGAAGCACCCTCCAATACAGGCTCGTTCCTTATCTGGCAACAGCCTCACTACATCTATCTGGCCGAGGAGATGTATCGTGCCAACCCTTCTGCCGAAACGCTCAAAAACTATGCTGATAACGTAGAGGCTACTGCAGAGTTTATGGCCGATTTCGTCAGCTACGACAAAAAGACAGGTAAGTACTTCTTGCAAGGCGCCACGGCTATGCAAGAGTCTATGTCGAAGGACTTCTCGTATAACCATCCTTTCGAACTCTCCTACTGGTGCTACGGACTGAATGTTGCCAACCAGTGGCGTGAACGTATGGGGAAGCCCCGTCATGCCGAGTGGGACAAAATTGTCAGCAATATGGCACCCCTACCCCTTACAAAAGACGGCGTCATCACAGCCGGTCTGCCTAAGGGCAAGACAACGGGACTCAAAAGTTTCGACCCCTTCGATGCCGTTGCTGCCGGAGCCGTTCCCGTCTTAGCGACCGAGACCTTCGACGAGAAATGCCGCAACGACCACCCCGCCTGTCTGGGTGCCTTCGGTCTCCTTCCCTCGGCTAATTGCCAATTGCCAGAAGCCAATTGCCAGAAGACCCTTGACTGGGTCATGAAGAATTGGAACTTCCAGACCACCTGGGGTTGGGACTACGGTATGATGGCGATGGCTGCTGCCCGTATCGGCGACACGAAGACGGCACTCGATGCCCTGCTTATCGATACGCAGAAGAATACCTATCTCAAGAACGGACATAACTTTCAGACCGCCGACCGTCTGCGTCTCTATCTGCCAGGCAATGGCGCCCTGCTCACTGCCGTAGCCATGATGTGTGCCGGCTGGGACGGGTGCAAGGAAGTCCTGAACCCAGGGTTTCCCAAGGATGGCACATGGAATGTCCG
>JAEEGG010014731.1_pt1 | contig 16512 bp, 6 predicted proteins | sample 9134161 | NCBI WGS metagenome assembly JAEEGG01 (sample SAMN16246543, study PRJNA631951) | gut metagenome | biome: gut microbiome; feature: rumen; material: CR-attached | host: Bos | place: Iran: Karaj | collected 2018-10
GAAGGAGCAGCTGCCCGCCATTCCGGAAGACCAGATTCTGGCAGAACCGGAAGGCCGCAACACCGCCCCCTGCATCGCCTATGCCTCGTGGAAGATTTGCAAGAAAGATCCTGATGCCAATATAGTGGTAACACCGGCCGATGCCCTGGTCCTCAAGACCGAGGAGTTTGCCAGTACCATAGCCAAGGCCCTGGCCTTTACCGAGGAGCGGGACGCCATCGTAACCGTGGGCATCACGCCCTCCCGTCCGGAAACCGGTTACGGCTACATCCACGCCACCGAGGCCCTGCACGGCCAGCTGGTGAAAGTGAGCGAGTTCAAGGAAAAACCGGACCTGGATACCGCCCTGGCCTATCTGGAAGACGGACACTATTTCTGGAACGCCGGTATCTTTGTGTGGAATGTGGGCACCATTGTCCGGGAGCTCCGCGCCTATGTGCCGGAGATTGCCGCTGTGATGGATGAGCTGGCCCCTTCCTTCTTTACGGAAAAGGAAACGCCCGAACTTCGCCGCCTGTTCCCCACCTGCGAGAAGATTTCCATAGACTACGCCGTGATGGAGAAGTCTCCTTATATCTATGTGATTGCGGAAGATCTCGCCTGGAGCGACCTCGGAAGCTGGGGCTCCATCCAGACTCATTTAAAGGCCGATGAAGACGGTAACGCAGTGGTGGGCAAGGACGTACGTCTGTTCGACTGCCAGAACTGCTTCGTTCACACCGCTTCGGAGAAGACGGTAGTGGTGGAGGGCCTGGACGGATACATCGTGGCCGAGTCCAAGGACCGCCTCCTGGTATGCCGCCTTTCGCAGGAACAGCACATCAAAGAATTCAGCGCTTAAGTTTTTTAAAAAAGTTTTCCTTTAGGTATTGCAGATTCAAAAAAAGGTTGTACCTTTGCAATCCCGTTTACGGGAAACCTCAAAACGAGAGACTCGTTAGCTCAGTTGGTAGAGCACAACACTTTTAATGTTGGGGTCTCGGGTTCGAGCCCCGAACGGGTCACAAAAAACCAGACTGTTTGCACTCTTAGCTCAGCTGGTAGAGCAGCTGACTCTTAATCAGCGGGTCTAGGGTTCGAGTCCCTAAGAGTGCACTTCTAAAGAAGCTAAGTAGCTATCAAAAGCAACTTAGCTTCTTCTTTTTTTGTTTCTTTGCTCCAGGAAAGATATATTTGTATTGTTCTAAGTCTTAAAACTGATACGATATGATCCGGAAATGTATAACACTGTTGGCAGCCGTGGCACTCCTGCTGGGAATGACCGCTGCGTGCAAACGCATCAGCATTGAAGATCTTGAGAAGGAACTGGTAGGTGTCTGGTGGGATGAATATGAGTATTCTGACGTCACGGAACAGGGAGTTGCCTTTGACCGGGTGCTTCTGGCCGTACAGGCCCTGGCAGACCACACCGGCTGCATCTATGTGGGCGTCTACGATTCCGAAAATGAGAACCTCGTAGCCATCTATGGCGGTCCGGAGGTGGCCGGTTTTACCTGGCACCTGCAGGAGGACGGCAGCCTGCAACTTGCAGAGGCTAATATGGTGAAGGGAACTGGCGACGGTGAAGGCTATTATGGCGACGATATGACCAATGTCTCCAGCACCAATATGACCTACACCAACGGCAACGTTACGGTAACAAACACCCGTTATTCCGGAACGCTTAACAAGGCGGAGGGTGAAAAAGTGACCCAGATTGTGGACAATGTATGCGACACACCTATGAGCAATCCCGCCGTGGGTCAGGTTATTGGCAGTGATGGCAAGAACTACAATTACAACCGGTTGCCCTCGGGTGTGACCGCAGTGGCCAAGATTGTCTATTTGGGCAGCGACACCAATGTGCCTTCTCCCTACGACCACGGCTTGGCCCTGGCGATGAAGGATGAATATGGCATGCCTTGGGAAGCCGCCAAGACGTATTGCTCAAAAACGAAGAACACGGACAATCCTGTTCCCAACGCAACTTGGATGCTGCCCAGCATCCATCAGTGGGGAACGATGGGTGCCAGGGCGGGGGGAAGCACCACCTATATGACCCTTCGCGACGGTTTCAGAACCATCGGCGGCCAGAATCTGAAGAAGGTCCCTTACTGGACAAGCACGCCGAATGGCTCCACAGGTGCGGGGTCGTTCGCCTTCAGCAATGGCACTTTGGATTTCTACAATAGGGATATTAAGTTATGGGTTCGTGCCTGCCTGGCGTTCTAGTTAGGGTATGCTGAAGATACTCAAGGCGTCGGCGGGGTCCGGCAAGACATACAACCTGGCACGGGAATATATCCGGCTCATCGTGGGGAGTGACCAGCCCGACGCATACCGCCACGTGCTGGCCGTGACCTTTACCAACAAGGCCACGGACGAGATGAAGCGCCGTATCCTCAAAGAGCTGTACACCTTGAGCAAGGAGCCCAAGAAATCGCTGTACTTTAACGACCTGGTACCGGCGGTCCAGCCCAATGCCAAGGCCCTGCAGGACCGCGCTGCGCAGCAGCTTTCGGCCATCCTCAATGACTATTCGGCCTTTGCGGTTTCTACCATCGACCGCTTCTTCCAGCAGACGCTGAGGGCGTTTTCAAGGGAGATTGGGCAGTTTGCGTCGTATCAGGTGCAGGTGGACCGCGAGGCCCTCATCACCGAGAGCGTGGACCGCGTGCTGGACGGCCTGTCGGAGAAAGACACGCCGCTGCTGGACTGGCTCACCCGCAGCGCGCAGGAGAACCTCCAGGAAAAGGGCCGAATAGGTCTGGAAGACGGCCTTAAGACCATAGCCAAGGATCTCTTCCAGATTCCGGAAGGGGAGATCCAGTACAACAAACAGGCAATGGACCAGCTCCGCGCCAGCTGCGAAGCCATTATCAAGGCCTACCCCGAAAAGCTCAAGGCGGCGGTGGAAGCCATCCAAAAGGCCCTGGAGAGCGTGGGCGTAGATTTCCCGGACTTCAACCGGGGCTTCCTGGGCGCCGTTACCAAAAACCTCGACAGCACCGTCAAACCCACGGAGGCCTTTGTCAGAAAGGCCCAGGACCCCGAGCAGTGGTTCATCAAGTCCAAAGCCCACCTCCTCCCGTCGGTGCAACCTGCGCTGGAGGGGCCTCTGAAGGCGTATCTGGAGCTCTTCGGCCCTGCTTATCAGGAATATATGACAGCGCTCATTCTCAAAGGGCAGCTGTACAGTCTGGGCGTGGCACGGGAGCTGAGGGATGCCTTTTCGCAGATTCAACAGGAGAAAAACGTGCTGTCGCTGGACGATTCCAATACCATCCTGCACCGCATTATTGACGGAACCGATACGCCGTTCATTTACGAGAAAATGGGCGTGCGGTATGAGGATTTTCTGCTGGATGAATTCCAGGATACATCTGATATTCAATGGGATAACTTCCGGCCGCTGGTGCACGGCAGCATAGACAGCGGCAACGATTCGCTGGTGGTGGGAGACGTCAAACAGAGCATCTACCGCTGGCGAGGGAGCGACTGGAACCTGCTGGGAGCCCGTCTGGAGCAGGAATTCCACCAGCCGGAGGTAACCGTGCTGGACGGTAACTACCGCACCTGCCGGGCCATCGTGGAGTTCAACAACAGCTTCTTCACGGACCTGTCCCAACGCCTGGATACCCAGCTGGGAACCACCCGCATCTCGCAGCTCTACGCCGATGTCAAGCAGAACGTCAATACAGATGAGGAGGCCAAGGGCTCGGTGGACGTAGTGTTCACGGACGACCAGATGGCAGAGATCCTCAAGACCCTTTGGGAAGTGAAGGACAGGGGAGCGGAATGGGCCGATATAGCCATCCTGGTGCGCGGAAACGAGGATGGTGCCCAGATAGCAGGGTCCCTTCTGGAGGCCGGCATCCCCGTAGTGTCCGACGATTCCCTCTACGTAAAATCCTCCGTCACGGTGCGGCGGCTGGTGTCGCAGCTGTCGCTGGTAGACAGCGTCCCGCGCGAAGGAAAACCCGACGTGGCCGGATATATGGCCCGCTCGCTGGAAGTGGAAATCCCCGCGCAGTACCACTCCCTGATGGAACTGGCCGAAGCCATCCTCCGGGATCTCCAGAAGGCCGATCCCGCCAAATTTGAGGCCGAAATTCCCTACATCCAGTCCTTTATGGATTACCTGCAGGAGTGGACGGCCACCGGCGGCAACCGGCTGGATGCATTCCTCCGCAATTGGGAAGAAGCCAGCCCCAAGATTTCATCGCCGGCTGCGGGTAACTCCGTACGGGTGATGACCATCCATAAGTCCAAGGGCCTGGAATTCCCGTTTGTAATAGTCCCCTTTGCAGAAAAGATCACGCTCTACAAGGCGCCCGTCGCCTGGGCCCGGCCTTCTGTGGAAGGCTCCTCCCTGGAAAAAGAGGCAGAAGGGCTCTTCCGGGTGCAGCTGGACGGCAAGTCGGCCGATTCCTTCTTTGAAGAGCGTTACCGCCAGGAGACCGAACTCCAGGCCATAGACAATATCAACGTGCTGTACGTGGCGCTGACGCGTCCGCAATGCGGTCTTAAGGTGATTGCGGCCACCCCGCCCAAGACGCTCAGTTACAAGAACTTCTCGCATTTCCTGTATGACTATGTGGGGGCATCGGAGTTCAGCACCGGCGAGCCCTACGACTTTACCAAGATGAAGCGCAAGGAGAGCAAGGTGGAAGAACTGCCCCTGGGCTATGACTCCTATCCGGCCGACAGCGGAAGCCGGCTTCGCTTCAGCCCCGAAGCGGCGGATTACTTCGGCCCTGAAGGTCTCACCGGACCTGCCGCCTCCAGCCGCATCAGGGGTAATGTGCTGCACGGGATTCTGTCGTCCGTAACGGTCCCCGAAGACCTACCCGGTGCTGTTGAGGCTGCCATCCAGAACGGCGACCTGCCGCTTTCTATGAAGGAGGAAACGCTCCGGCTGCTCTCCGAGCGCCTGGCCTCCGTCGCAGACCGCGGATGGTTCTCTCCGGAAGTCCGCGTTCGCTCCGAGGCCTCCATCCTCGTCCCCGGCGGAGACGAGTATCGGCCCGACCGCGTGGTCCTCTTCCCCAACGGCTCCGTCGCGGTGGTGGACTACAAATTCGGCAAGCCCGAAGAGAAGTACAAGTTCCAGGTCCGCCGCTACATGCACCTCTACAAACAGATGGGCTACGCCGTTGTTTCCGGATTTCTGTGGTACCTGGAGAGCGGGGAAGTGGTGGAAGTTTTGTGATTTTTTCTACCGGTTTTTCGGTTAAAACACACATAATACCGTCTGAAACAACACAACTTTTTTTACGATTCTAGGAATCCTGTGGGTGAATAGGTATGTTCGTCTTAGAAATGGTGTGCGCCATTTTGAAAATGATAAATTATTCTATATCTTTACAGGGCCAAAACGTATGAGACGTTACAAGGTAAGCAAAGTGCTTAAGAAGTTGAAGAAGGACGGATGGGTGGTTGTAAGAAGTCGGGGAGATCACAGGCAACTTAAAAACACGAACGGGAAAGAAGGGTTAGTCACCGTCCCGGGGAAGGATAGTGATGTGCTGAGTCAGGAGTTGTTGAACAGTATTTGGAAACAAGCCGGTTGGAAATAAGAATAGGATATGGGAAAGATCGTAATAAGAATTGATTGGGTGCCGAACAATTATGGTGCTGCACCAAAGAATGAGAACATTGCCTGTGTAGCAACGGGTGCTACTCTGGAAGAAGTTAAGAATAACATGCTGGAGGCCCTGCAGTTCCACCTGGATGGTCTGAAAGAAGATGGTTTGCCCATCCCGGAAGAGATGGAAGGAATCTTGGAACCGGAGTACGAACTCACGACCCGTGCATTGTTAAAGTATACGGGCAATTACATCACCCAAAAAGCGCTGTCTCAGGAAACGGGCATAGCGGAGCAGCAGCTCAGCCATTACGCCAGTGGATTGCGTCACCCCCGCCCCGCCATTCAACAGCGTATCCTCAAAGGCGTCCAGTCCATCCGCGAACACCTGGCGGTGGTGCTGTAGTGTTCCCGGGTGCGGTAAACGGTCCGACAGCGGGACCGTTTACCGCAGGGAGAGAGGTTTCAATTGCAAGGAACAAAGGCGGAAAAGCATTTCAATATCTATATTATTTTCGGGCGGTTTTGTAAAGTATGCAAGTATACGATGATTAATTCTTAAAATCATTTAGAATTAATAGCTTGCTTATTTAAAAATAATCGATTATATTTGAAGCTAAGTAACCACATTGTCTAACACTTAGCCTTCAAGTTCTATGAGACTACGTGCCCTTCTTCTCGCCTCTGCCGCTCTTGTAGTGGCCTTTTCTTGCGGGAAAACAGAGCCTGAGCCAACTCCTCAGCCGGAGCCTCAAAAGCAGCAAATAACAATTCCGGCCGAAAGCCAAGCCGTATTCAATTCCGGCCTCAACCTCACTTCTGGTAACACTGGAGGGGGAGGAAGCACTGGTCAGGCGCAGACTTCAACTGTGAAGTTTACGGTTCCTGCCAGCTGGAGCGCAGATGTGAACGACACCCGTTCATCCACCTGGCTCAGCGTGCAGCCGTCCAGCGGTGGCGCCGGTGATGTGACTATGACGGTTACGGCTCAGCCTAATACTGGAGCGGATGCAAGAAGCGCTACCGTTACGCTGAAATGTGGAAGTAATACCAAGTCCTTTACGGTGAATCAGGCAGGTAACCAGCCCACGGTGGTCCCGGTCCAATTTGTGACTTTGGATAAGACGACCGTTACTTTGGAAGAGAATCAAAGCACTTTGCTTAATGCTACTGTCCTTCCCGAAAATGCCACAGACAAGACCGTGACTTGGAGTACGTCCGATGATCAAGTGGCTATTGTTAATGAAGGTCGTGTAACAACTATTAGGGAAGGCGAAGCTGTGATTACGGCTAAGGCGGGCGACAAGTCGGCTAAGTGCCAGGTGAAAGTGAAGAAATCGGTGATACCGGTTGTTTCCATCATGCTGAACAAGACTGAACTCAAATTGAATAAAGGGGCCGAAGAAGTATTGGTGGCGACTGTCATGCCAGAGAATGCTACGGATAAGACGGTCTCCTGGTCAAGCAATCCTTCAGACATTGTAAGCGTAGATCAAAATGGTAAAGTCAAGGCATTGAAAGGTGGAAGCACTGTAATTTCGGCTACGGCAGGAGATCAAACAGCCACTTGTGCGGTGGAAGTTACGGTCCCGGTAGAAAGTGTTTCTCTTGATGTTACTTCCATGACTTTAGAGCCTGGTGCAGAATCTTCAGTCCTAGTTATTATCTCTCCTGAGGATGCTACCAACAGGAAGGTCACATGGAATAACACCAATCCTTCGGTTGCAACAGTAGATGAGCTTGATAACATTAAAGCTCTTGCGATAGGAACAACTGTTATTACAGCTACGGTGGAGAATAAGAGCGCCTCCTGTACTATTATTGTAAAAGAAGCCGTTGTGGCCGTTACTTCTGTAACGCTGAACAAAAACAGATTACAACTTACAAAGGGTCAAAGTGAATCCTTGACAGCTACGGTTAAACCTGATAATGCTACTGATAAAACAGTTACATGGTCCAGTAACGATGAAACCGTTGCGAGTGTGACGCAAAACGGCCGTGTAACGGCCCAAAAGAGCGGAACAGCCACCATAACAGCCAAGTCCGGCGAGAAATCCGCTACCTGCGAAGTGACCATCACCACGCCGGTAGAAAGCGTATCGCTGGATAGGACCGCCGTCAGTTTGGAAGAGGGCCAGACCACTACACTAGTAGCCACTATCAGTCCCAATGATGCCGATGATACTAAGGTGGAATGGACAACGTCCAAATCCTCTGTTGTGACCGTTTCCAACGGAGTGGTAACGGCCGTGGCCGAAGGCGAGGCTATCATCACAGCCAAGGCGGGCGGAAAATCGGCCACCTGTGCCGTGTCGGTAAAGAAGAAAGTGGTACCCGTTTCATCTGTGACACTGAATAAGACATCTTTGTCTCTGAACAAAGGAGAGAATGCGGTTCTTACAGCCACTGTGCTACCAGAAAACGCAACGGACAAGGCCGTTACCTGGTCCAGTAGTGATGAAACAGTAGCAGGCATTTCCCAGAATGGTCAGGTTACGGCTCTGAAGAGCGGCAAGGCCACCATCACCGCCAAAGCCGGTGAGAAATCGGCTACCTGCGAGGTGGTCATCTCAACCCCCGTAGAAAGGGTTTCCCTGGATCGCACCTCTGTCAGTTTGGAAGAAGGCCAGACCACCACGCTGGTGGCTACCATCAGTCCTAATGATGCCGATGAAAAGACGGTTGAATGGACTACATCCAATGCATCCATTGCCACGGTTGCCAATGGCGTGGTTACGGCTGTGGCCGAAGGGACGGCTACCATTACCGCTAAGGCAGGTGGAAAATCGGCCACCTGTGCAGTCTCTGTGAAGAAAGCCATTGTCCCAGTTACTTCCGTTTCCTTGAATAAGACCCAGTTATCGTTGAAGAAGGGCGAGAGCGAACTCTTGACCGCTACGGTGAAGCCTGATAATGCTACGGACAAGTCGGTTACCTGGTCCAGCAGTGACGAGACCGTGGCCAGTGTCACTCAAAATGGGCGAGTAACGGCGTTGAAGAGCGGAAGCGTATCCATTACTGCTAAAGCTGGTGAGAAATCGGCCTCTTGCGAAGTGAAGATTACCACCCCGGTGGAAGAAGTGGCGCTGGACCGTACATCTGTCAGTTTGGAAGAAGGGCAGACCACCACGTTGGTTGCTACTATCAGCCCGAATGATGCCGATGATAAGACGGTCGTTTGGACCACGTCCAATGCGTCCGTTGCCACGGTGGCCAACGGCCTTGTGACGGCGGTGGCCGAAGGAACCGCTACCATCACTGCGAAGGCCGGTGGGAAGTCTGCCACCTGTGCCATTTCCGTAAAGAAGGCTGTGGTATCAGTGACATCAGTTACCTTGAACAAGAGCAGCCTTGCTTTGACCAAAGGCAAGAGTGAGACGCTCATTGCTACTATTAATCCTGAAAACGCAACAGATAAGACTATAACCTGGACTAGCAGTGATGCTACAGTCGCCAGTGTCACGCAGAATGGCCATGTGACTGCCCTAAAGACGGGACGGGCTACCATTACGGCCAAGGCCGGTGAAAAATCGGCCTCTTGTGACGTGACCATTACTACACCAGTGGAGAGTATTTCACTTGACCGCGCTTCCGTGAGCCTAGAAGAAGGTCAGAGCACTACGTTGGTAGCCACCATCAGTCCTAACGATGCCGATGAAAAAACGGTTGTATGGTCTACCTCCAGCGCTTCCGTGGCAACGGTTGTAAATGGCGTTGTGACTGCAGTGGCCGAAGGCAACGCGACCATCACGGCCAAAGCAGGAGGCAAATCGGCCACCTGCGCAGTGTCGGTTAAGAAAGCGGTGGTGGCGGTAACTTCCGTATCTTTGAATAAGACCACTTTGTCTCTGACCAAGGGAAAGACGGAGACCTTAACGGCTACCGTGAAACCGGACAACGCCACGGATAAAACGGTTACGTGGTCCAGCAGCGATGCCACCGTGGCCAGCGTTACCCAGAACGGCTTGATAAAGGCTGAAAAGAGTGGCAAGGCTACGATTACTGCGAAGGCGGGAGAAAAGTCAGCTACTTGTGAGGTGACCATCACAACCCCGGTGGAAAGTGTTTCCCTTGATCGTGTTTCAGTAAGCCTGGAAGAAGGTCAGACTACTAAATTGATAGCTACTATCAGCCCCAACGATGCAGATGAAAAGACGGTGCAATGGACATCATCCAGTACATCTGTCGCTACGGTTGTTGATGGCGTGGTTACCGCGGTGGCAGAAGGTTCTGCTACAATTACAGCTAAAGCCGGAGGAAAATCGGCCACCTGTGCCGTCTCGGTAAAGAAGGCGGTAGTGGCTGTGACTTCCGTAACGTTGAATAAGACCGCCCTGTCTTTGACGAAGAATCAGAGTGAAACCTTGATAGCTACAGTGAATCCTGACAACGCCACAGATAAGTCGGTTACCTGGTCCAGCAGTGATGAGACTGTTGCGAGTATTACTCAGAATGGCCTGGTTACGGCCCTTAAAAGCGGAAAAGCTACTATTACGGCTAAGGCGGGTGAGAAATCGGCCACTTGTGTGGTAACCATAACTACTCCGGTAAAGAGTATAACTTTGGACCGCACTTCCATGAGTCTGGAAGAGGGGCAGTCAACCACACTTGTTGCTACCATTAGCCCCAGCGACGCCGACGATAAAACCATAGTTTGGACTACCTCCAAGGCCTCGGTCGTGACTGTAGCCAATGGTGTGGTTACCGCGGTGGCCGAGGGTAATGCCACAATTACAGCCACGGCGGGAGGACTATCTGCTACTTGCGCAGTCTCAGTAAAGAAGGCGGTAGTAGCGGTTACTTCCGTCACATTGAATAAGACCACGCTGACCCTAATCAAGGGCCAGGGAGAAGTCCTTACAGCCACGGTGAATCCGGACAATGCTACAGACAAGACGGTGAGCTGGTCCAGTGACGACGAAACGGTTGCCAGCGTTGCCCAGAACGGCCGAGTGACGGCCTTGAAGACGGGTAATGCTACCATCACGGCCAAAGCGGGTGAGAAATCTGCTGCTTGTAAAGTGACTATCACAACCCCCGTCGAAAGTGTTTCTCTTGACCGCACATCCGTCAGTTTGGAGGAAGGCCAGACAACCACGTTGGTGGCCACAATTAGTCCGGGCGATGCCGATGAAAAGACAGTGACGTGGACCACATCCAAGGCCTCTATTGCAACGGTTGTAAACGGTGTTGTTACGGCTGTTGCCGAGGGAACCGCAACTATCACAGCTACGGTGGGAGGCAAATCGGCCACTTGTGCTATTTCTGTTAAGAAGGCTGTGATTGCAGTTACATCTGTGACTTTAAATAAGACGAGCCTATCCCTGACCAAGGGACAGAGCGAGCAGCTGTCGGCTACGGTTAATCCCGATAACGCTACTGATAAGTCGGTTACTTGGTCCAGTAGCGATGAGACTATCGCAAGCGTAACTCAAAATGGCTTGGTGACAGCTAAAAAGAGTGGTAAGGCTACTATTACAGCTAAAGCCGGTGAAAAATCAGCCACTTGCGAAGTGACTATTACTACGCCGGTGGAAAGTGTCAGTTTGGATCGCACGTCCGTCAGTTTGGAGGAAGGTCAGACAACCACGTTGGTGGCTACAATTAGTCCGGGCGATGCCGATGAAAAGACTGTAACATGGACTAGCTCCAGTCCATCCATCGCTACCGTGGTAGGTGGAGTTGTTACCGCTTTAGCGGAAGGGAACGCAACCATCACGGCCAAGGCGGGGGGCAAATCGGCCACCTGTGCGGTTTCCGTTAAGAAGGCTGTGGTTGCCGTTACATCTGTGACTTTGAACAAGACGAGCCTATCCCTAACCAAGGGACAGAGCGAACAGCTTTCGGCCACGGTTAATCCTGACAATGCCACAGATAAATCGGTAACCTGGTCCAGCAGCGACGAAACCATTGCGAGTGTAACTCAAAATGGACAGGTAAAGGCCGTGAAGAGTGGGAAGGCCACCATTACAGCCAAGGCTGGAGAGAAGTCCGCTACGTGCGAGGTCACTATTACCACGCCTGTAGAAAGTGTCTCGCTGGATCGTTCCTCTGTAAGCCTTGAAGAAGGCCAGACCACTACGTTGGTGGCCACAATCAGTCCGGGCGATGCTGATCAAAAGACTGTGACGTGGACTACATCCAACGCCTCTGTTGCAACGGTTGTGAACGGTGTTGTTACGGCAGTGGCCGAAGGAGATGCTGTTATCACGGCCTCTGGAGGAGGTAAATCCGCCACGTGTGCGATTTCTGTAAGGAAGGCCGTGGTTGCCGTTACGTCTGTTACATTGAACAAGACAACTCTGTCGCTGACCAAAGGGCAGGGCGAACAGCTTTCTGCTACGGTTAATCCAGACAACGCCACAGATAAGTCTGTTACCTGGTCCAGTAGCGACGAAACTATTGCGAGTGTAACTCAAAATGGCTTGGTGACAGCCCAGAAGAGTGGTAAGGCCACCATCACCGCCAAGGCAGGTGAAAAGTCTGCCACCTGCGAGGTGACTATTACTACGCCGGTGGAAAGCGTTTCTCTAGACCGTTCTTCGATAAGCCTTGATGAAGGCCAAAACGCAACGCTGGTAGCCACAATTAGTCCGGGCGATGCCGATGAAAAGACAGTGACGTGGACCACATCCAAGGCCTCTGTCGCAACGGTTGTGAACGGCGTTGTTACGGCAGTGGCCGAAGGCAATGCGATCATCACGGCTTCGGCAGGGGGCAAATCGGCCACTTGTTCCGTGACGGTTAACAAAGCAGTTATTCCTGTGACAGGAATAACTTTAAACAAAGAGGAGACTCGAATTGCTATAGGCTCTTCCGAGACATTGGTTGCAACTGTTTTGCCGGATAATGCCACCGATAAGACAGTGACTTGGCGAAGTTTGGATACTTCCATCGCGACGGTAGATCAAAACGGTCGGGTTACGGCGGTCTCCAGTGGTTGGGTTCAAATAGAAGCGAAGGCTGGCGATCGTTACGCCTATTGCAGCGTTTACGGTTATGTCCCTATATCTGGGATTACCTTGTCGGAGACAAGTATCTCTATAAATAAGGGTGATGGTTATCCTCTTTCTGCAACCATACATCCCGATAATGCGTATATTGGGGACAGTTCTATCCAATGGCAATCTTCGAAACCCGAAATAGCATCAGTAGACCAGTATGGTTATGTTAGTGCCCTGGCAGCGGGATCCGCGACCATTACGGCATCTATTGCGGGTCATTCTGCTTCTTGTATTGTGACAATAATAGTTCCTGTTACAAGTGTTACTATTAACGCGCCATCTACATCTATAGAGGTGGGAGAAACAATCACATTAACGGCCATTATTAATCCTTCGGATGCAACCGAGAAAACTATCACATGGGAGTCTTCCAATGATGACATCGCAACAGTAGATAAGAACGGAAAGATCACAGCTAAAAGCGTCGGTTGGGTTGTTTTTTATGCCCACTGTGGGGGCGTTACGGGCTATCTCGGTATAGAAGTGAAACAAAAAGGAATAGGAGGAGACGACCCGGAAGGGTTCGAGAAAGGTGGAGAAGAAGAATGGTAACTTTAAAGACGAAAACGATATGAAAATAAGAAGAATCATAATAGCAATAGCGTTCTTTTTGGCATCATGTCTCCGCGAAGATCCAGTTGATGAAATAGCCATGAAGACTTTTGATTGCTTTACAATAGTTATGGATGACGTTGATGTCACTAAAGCATTTATGGGAGATGGTGGTTCGGTGAAATGGAACGAGTGGGACGATATATATGTTTTTAGTGATTTGCAAGGCCCGGTCCGTTATTATAGAAGTTATGACGGGAAGTGTTATGGAGATCCTATTTCAGGAACCAAATTTTATGCATATTGGGACAATTATTGTACGCAGTATAACCCTGACAATCCAACAGTGTTGACTTGTAATGGTGGGTTACAAGGAGCTGTGCTCGGCCAATATATCGTATTCCCACTTGTTGCTGTTAGTGAAGGTGACAATCTTATTTTTCGACCAACAGTTGGTCTCCTTCATATTAGATTACAAAGCACCCATCGTGTCATCACTGTAAGTTTACGTGGCAATAGTGACGAGAGTTTTTGTAATATTATTGGTACAATAGATTTGGAAGAAACTAATCCTACACTCTGCGTCGTTGCAAAAAGAGACGAATACCCTGATTCACAAAGCGTTGGTATTCCAGTCGAAGAGCAAGAAAATGGCCTTTGGGATATTTACTTCCCTGTCCCAGAAATGTCCTTTGAAAAAGGTTTTACTATTACAATCGGTTATGAAGAGAATGATTCTTATTTTGTTATCGACAAGTCAACACATAAAAGAATTGAATTTAAGCGGGGGATAATGAAAAGCTTTACTCTCGTTGAACTGGATCAAGAGATAGAAGATATTGATAGATTACAAAGAGAGGCCCTTATTGCCTTATATAATTCTACAGATGGAGACCACTGGGTAAATAATACAAATTGGTGCTCTGATAAACCAATCAACGAATGGTATGGAGTAGAAACTTTTTCTCCATACAATGAGGTAGGGAAACTTGATTTAAGCTATAATAATCTTAATGGTACGCTGCCATCAGAAATAGGTAACCTTACCCACTTGCACTGGCTATATTTAAGCGGAAATCCCAAATTGGGGGGAGCAATTCCTAAAGAAATTGGATTATTAGATAAGTTGTACTGGATAAATTTCAATTTTGACAATTTTTCAGGTCCGATTCCTTCCGAAATAGGATTATTAAAAGATTTGAAAGCGTTTGAGGCTAATGGGAATAAACTTTCGGGAGCGATACCGAAAGAAGTTAAGCAATTGGGGAATATTGGAATAATTGATTTATCGTTTAACAAACTTACCGGTCCACTTCCGGAATTCTCACTGAACCATACAGATGGATTGGATGTTTCTTTGGATGGAAATATGATTACAGGAACAATTCCGGAATCATACGGTTCTTTGAGTACTGCCAGATTTAGACTTTGCTATAATTATTTATCTGGAGATGTTCCAGAAAGTTTTCAGCAGTTACCTTTTTGGGATTATCATTGGCCTTTCCTTATTGCCCAGAGAGGTAAGGGTTTTAATATGGAGAGTCTCCACCTTCGTGGTCCAAAATTTTCGATTACAGCAACGGACGGAACAAAAATAGATGATAGTATTTATGGAAAAAACGAGTATACATTACTATTTGAATTCGTGGATGATGCTCAGTTAAGTTTTTATGATGAGGTATATAATCTTTACTGTGATTACAAGAAAAAGGGATTGGAAGTAATTGGATACTGCGGTGGCGTCACAAATAGCGAATTGGCCGAAAGCGTCTCTGTCTTTGGCTTTCCCTGGAAGAATTTTAGATATGATGGGGCTAGCACAATATCTGCGTTCCTCCCATTTGACTGGGATAACCCGGTGTTTATGTTGTCAAATAGATATCCAGGGGTAAATGTTGTGGACAGGAATGGGGATATGGTTTTTACTCCTTATTCCTTGGGGCCAATTGATATTATTGATTCTTCGGATGGTGGTTATTCAATAAATGGAAATGCGATGAATTATTCGATAGATGATCTTGTGGAGTTTATATCTAACAAGCTCGGAGAACCAGATCCATTTGATCCTATTGGTCCAGATAAGCCGTATGAATCTATTGATTATTTTGCAGATGGGAATGTTCACGTGTTGCAGGAGGCCAGCCAAGGGAAGGGCGTAAATCTTGTTTTAATGGGAGATGCCTATTCTGACAGATTGATAGCAGATGGGACATATCAAGAGGTGATGCAAAGAACGGCGGATGCTTTTTTCACTGAGGAGCCTTATAAGTCCTTCCGAGATTTATTTAATGTATATTATGTGGATGTTGTGTCAAAGAATGAAACATTCTACGGAGAAACAGCTCTTGAAACATATTATGGAGGAGGAACGCTAGTGGGAGGTAACAATAATAAGGTGTTTGAATATGCACAAAAAGCTGTACTTGATTCTGATTTGACAGATGTTCTTATCACGGTGTTGATGAATAGAGACTATTATGCTGGAACGTGTAATATATTTGTTCCAGCCGAGGGCGATTATGCCAGAGGCCGTTCCATATCATACATTCCGGTTAATAGTGATGAAGATACCTTCAATGCGCTGGTTTCTCATGAATCCGGTGGACACGGATTTGCTAAACTGGCGGATGAGTATGATCAATATCAACTTGATGGAATAGGACAGACAATTCCAAAGGAGCGAGTTGCGACGTATATTATGGAAGCACAATACGGTTTTTGGCGGAATGTTGATTTTACCTCTGACCCTGAAGAGGTAAAATGGTCAAGGTTCATTACCGATTCGCGTTATCAATCTGAGAGTATTGGTGTTTATGAGGGGGCTTGTACCTATTCTTTTGGCGCTTATCGACCTACCTCGGAGAGCATTATGAATAATAACACCGGCGGCTTCAACGCGCCATCCCGCTATGCAATATGGTATCGTATTAATAAATTGGCCTATGGAGAGGAATGGAACGGTACATATGAAGATTTTGTGATGTTCGATTTAGGTGCTCGCACTTCCCCCGCAGCTACTAAGTCGGCTCAGGCGAAGCCTCGGAACTATGTGGAGAGGCAACTTCCTCCTTTGCATCCGCCGGTGGTGGTAAACAAGGATTGGAGAGAGGTACGAAAGTGACGGTGATGAAATAGCACATCCGGTGCGGTAGACGTGCCTGATTCAGGGACGTTAACCGCAAATAAGCAGTTTTACGTTGTAGACGTCCCATATTTTGGGACGTCTACTGCAAATGGGGGGTGTTCCCAGCATCGGTTGGCCCCAAAACCACAAATGTTTTTTCGATAATGTCCCAAAAAGTGTGTCCAGATAGGTAAAAGAAAAAAGTCTGTAACTTTAAAGAGCCAAAAAAGAACCTACTAAGTTCAACTTTAAAGAAACAGACTTAT
>JAEEGG010014733.1_pt1 | contig 16510 bp, 8 predicted proteins | sample 9134161 | NCBI WGS metagenome assembly JAEEGG01 (sample SAMN16246543, study PRJNA631951) | gut metagenome | biome: gut microbiome; feature: rumen; material: CR-attached | host: Bos | place: Iran: Karaj | collected 2018-10
CAAGGATAAGCTGGATCACATCGAAAATGACATCAAGGCAGCAGAAAAAGAACTTGATGATGACGCAGAGAGCATTATAACAAATGAAAGATATGTATATATCGCCGAAGTCCTGAAGGGTATCTATAAAAAGAAGGATGCAGGTCAGCTCAGTAAATCGGATAAGATCGACAGGATCGTAACCAACCGCTGGCTCGGTCTTCCCATATTTGCAATAGTAATGTTCGCAATATACTGGATAGCCATGGTAGGAGTCGGAGCTCCTGCTACAGACTGGGCAAACGATGGTCTGTTCGGAGACGGCTTCCATCTTTTAGGCATCGGTTCGGGAGACTCGGATGAGGCGACAGACAATTATACGGCCGCTATGCAGGCAGTAGACGCTTATGTCGGTTTTGATGAAGAAATGTCCATAGAGGATATGAAAGCATATACGACGACCGATACTGAGGTTTCATACACGATAGAAGACGAAGAAACACTGGAACAGAGCGAGATCACGGTATACTATGAATCAGTGCCCGAGGATGCTGATGAAGAAGAAGTAAATGCCATGAGCTATCTCGACGCCGTTAAATATTTTGAAGAAAACGGCATGGAAGAACCCGACCCCGCTGATTATGGCGTATGGGTACCCGGCATCCCTGTTCTCGTAGAGAACCTGCTTGACAAAATGGAATGTGCTGAATGGCTTAAAGGCCTGATACTTGACGGTATCATAGCCGGTGTTGGCGCAGTACTCGGATTTGTACCTCAGATGCTGGTACTGTTCTTTATGCTCGCATTTGTTGAAGCAAGCGGATATATGGCAAGAGTTGCATTCGTGCTTGACAGGGTATTCCGCCGTTTCGGTCTTTCGGGAAAGAGCTTCATCCCGATCCTTATCGGTACGGGCTGCGGTATCCCCGGTATCATGGCTTCAAGAACCATAGAAAATGAAAGAGACCGGCGTATGACGATAATGACCACCACCTTTATTCCCTGCGGAGCAAAGGTGCCGTTCATAGCAATGATCGCCGGCGCACTCTTCGGCGGAAGCGCATGGATATCAACAGGTTCATATTTCATAGGAATAGCTGCTATCATATTCTCAGGTATCATCCTTAAGAAAACGAGAATGTTCGCCGGTGATCCCGCTCCCTTTGTTATGGAGCTTCCGGCATATCACTGGCCTACATTAAGGAATGTATTAAGAAGCATGTGGGAGAGGGGCTGGAGCTTTATCAAGAAGGCCGGCACGATCATCCTGCTTTCGACCATCGTGATCTGGTTCCTTTCACGTTTCGGATGGACGGAAGGCGAGTTCGGTATGCTTGAAGAAGACGCTATCGGAGACAGTATCCTCGCATCCATCGGAAACGGCATCGCTTGGCTGTTCGCACCTCTCGGTTGGGGTAACTGGCAGGCATCGGTTGCATCAGTTACCGGACTTGTTGCAAAAGAGAACATCGTCGGAACTATGGGAGTTCTGTACGGCGGCGAAGGAAGCACCTGGGCAGCACTCGCAGCAGCGTTCACCACTTCCGCAGGTATGAGCTTCCTTATCTTTAACCTCCTCTGTGCACCCTGCTTCGCAGCGATCGGCGCCATCAAGAGAGAGATGAACAATGCGAAATGGACATGGTTTGCAATCGGCTACGAATGCGGCTTCGCATATATAGTATCCTTCGTTGTATATCAGCTCGGCTGTATGTTCGCCGGAAACGGAAACGTGTTCGGTATCATCCTGTCGTTTATAGTCATAGCTGCTTTCCTGTATCTTCTCTTTAGGCCTTACAGAGAAGCAACGAAATTTGAAAGAAAGGTTGTTGTAAAATGACATGGTTAACGGATAACATGGGAACGATCGTGGTCAGCCTGATATTGGCGGCCATAATAACCGGATTGATCGTCAGCATGGTAAAAAATAAGAAAAAAGGCATAAGCTCCTGCGGGTGCAACTGCAGCACCTGCCCCTCAGGCTGCAACTGCAGTACCCGTCCTTCAGACTGCAACTGCTCCAAAAGGTGACATGCTCCAAAAGGTGACATGCTCCAAAAGGTGACAGGCTCCCCGAGTTTGCCATCCCCCAATAAAATGTCATCCCCAAATAAATTGTCATCCCCAAATAAATTGTTATCCCCAAATAAATTGTCATCCTGAGCGTAGCGAAGGATCTTAAAAGTATTCTAACAAGTGTCCCTTTGTGGGCACTTGTTTTTTTTCAATCAGCGAAGCTGACTGATGAGGGGGATAATCAGAGTATGGGAGTTACATTATATAGCATTATGTGATAAAAGAATCGTCCCTCTGTCGCTACTTGCTGCTTGCTTTTTGGGAGAAACGTTGTATATTTAAAATTGGGGTATAATATAATAAAAATTCTGCAAAATTTACGAGAGTAAAAGAGATTTTATTGATTTGATTGGAGTTTTTCTGTCAGGAGGTATTTTATGAAAGAAATCAGGAAAAGGATGATCGTGGTTCTCGCTGCATTTGTTTTGGGTTTCACTGTCTTCGTGCTTGGTTCATTCACGGTGGAAGTAAAAGCTGATGAGCCGCAAGAGCCAAAGTATTATGAAGAGTTGACGGTCAGTACCGCTCAGGAAAATGAGGAGTACACCGTAAAAAAACTCAAGGTTGTTTCCGGTGGTGCGATCACATTGGGATATCTTTTTGATGGAGGTAATCCTAAGACAACAACGATTAAGGTTACAGAGAGCGCAGAGGTCGAAGGCAGGATCACTCTTCTTGGAGCCTGGGGGATGGAAGGTGTTCTTGTACTCGAAGAAAGTGCTGCTTTGAAAGTCTCTCAGTCCGGATGTGTTGAAACGGAGAATGGTGGGGACGGGTTCATCTTTGTGAAAGAAGGAGCCTCAGTAATTGACGGCAACTCCTTTGTCAGTATAGTAGTCGATGGGCAGACTGTCACTTTGGACGGGGAACAGAACAGCTACTATTTTCTTTACCATTCGAATGACGTATGGAGCGGAACGAAGGTCAATATTGAGTTTCCGAGCGAAGAAGATCGTTTTCTTGAATTGCTGGATAGGTACCCTGATATTAAATTCGGTGAAGTGAAGATAAACCGGGAATATTGTCCTGCGAAAAGCTTTAGGGGTGAAAAACTGGTTATTCCGCAGGGAAATAAACTGGTAATTACTTCCCGCTTGACACAAAATGCTGAGATACCAATTAGAGTTGATGTTGACGAAGTAATAGCAGATGGCGACATTATAATAAATGAAGTTGCCGACTCCGGAGTCGGAGTAAATCAATTATTGATCAGAAACAAGCTTGTTTTAGGCGATTACGGATCGATCGAAGTATCCGGTAACGGTTTTCTTGATCTGGAATCCTACGGGCTTCCCCGTGAGATCCGCACTCCCGATCTTAGCCGTATTGTATCCGCCAACGAAGTTCTGATTACGAAAAGGACAAAGATCATTATCACCACAAAGGCAGAAAAATATCTCGAATGGGCGGTGTCTTTTGGGGAGTTAAGTGAAGCTAACGTTAAATTCGACGGTATTGACAATAAGGATGACAATTATCTTTTTGCATTCACTGATGGCAAAATGTCGGTAAAAGATGCCGGTCCCGGAATCTCGAAAACGGTTACGCTTCCCAGGGAAAAAGATATCTTTGACCATACCAAATATCGTTATGATTGGCTCAACAGGAACAATGGAACTTATCCTCCTGTCACATTTGACAGTATAACCGTGAACAGATTGGAACCGATAACCACCATTGATTGTAACATAAACATTAAAAAACTGGAAGTGACAGATGTCGCTTCGCTTGAGATCAAAGGAAGAGAAAATCCCCAAGACGCGGCTGATCATGCAGATTCAACGGTAAGGATCGTAACGGATGCAACGATTGCCGGGACTCTCGTGCTGAAAGGTGAACAGGGAAAGGCCGGACGCTTTGAGATCTCTAAGGGTGCAACACTTAATATCCTTAATGGCGGGAAATTGAAAACCGAAGGTAAAGGTACACTAGTTGCCGAAATGGGTGCGATCATTAAGATTGGGTCGGTTCCTCTCGAGCTTACTTTTGGTGATAAAAAAGTCGTATTTGACGGCTCTCAGAATATTAGCGCAGAGCTTTGGTTTGATGGTAATAAATGGACCGGTAATATAACTTATACCGAGACTACACCTACGCCGACACCCACGCCTACACCTACACCCACACCTACACCCACACCCACGCCCACACCTACACCCACACCGACACCCACGCCCACACCTACACCCACACCGACACCCACGCCTACGCCCACGCCTACACCCACACCTACGCCCGAGCCTACACCTGAGACCAAACCGGAAAAGGAGCCTGAGGTTAGGAAGCAGACTACCACTACGGATGAGGCTGATGACGGAACACTTACAACCACGACTTCCACAACCTACACGGACGGCAGCAAGGTTATCGAGAAAGTGGTTGAAAAACCGGATGGTTCAAGGACATCGACCACTACGACCACCAAGGCCGACGGAACCAAGATTACCGAGAAGGTTGAGGAAAAGGCTGACGGAACAATAGTTACAACAAATACAGTCAAAGATACAGACGGCTCCACTGCAACCGAGAAGGTTGAAGAGAAGCCTGACGGAACAGTTACCACAACCAACACCGTTAAGGACGAGGACGGTGCTACAATAACAGAGAAGGTAGTTACGAAGCCGGATGGATCCGTTACAACAACAAGCACCGAGAAGGATGCTGACGGTAATGTCCTCAGTACTTCCAAGGTGGTTGAGAAGACTAATGAAAAAGGTACCAAGACCATCACGACAACTGAGAAGAATGCGGACGGATCTTCAAGTACTTCCAAGACTACAGTGAACACAGACGGATCGTCGAAGACAAACACGACGACTCAGAATGCCGACGGTAGCACAACGAAGGAAAAGATCACTGAGAAGGCAGACGGAAGCCTTACACGTACCGCAACAACTACTGACGAGAACGGTAACGTTCTTGCAACAGAGAAGGAGAAAGCGACCATCAGCAAGTCCGGTACAGCTACAAGCACAACAACTGTAGAGAACGCTGACGGATCAAGCAGCGAGAGCGTTGTTAAGACGAAGGCTGACGGAAGCGCTTCGTCAACACTTACCGAAACCGATGCGGAAGGGAACGTGTCTGTAACTGTAGGAAGCAAGAAGACAGACGGATCCGAGATCTCGAAGATCTACGCAGTTGAAGATGACGGAGTTGTCCTTACAGCAGTTGAGGCAACAACAGCATCGGCATCGATCCCCGCAACCGTTAAGGTTAACGGCAAGTCCGTACCTGTAACAACAGTCGGCGAAGGTGCGATGAAGGATAACACAAGTGTTAAGAAGGTTACTCTTGCAGAGTCCATCACCTCGATCGGAGAGGATGCGTTCAGCGGAGCAAAGAACCTAAAAACCATCAAGCTTTCGGCTAACATCACGGAGATCGCACCCGGCGCATTTGACGGGATCAAGGCTAACGCAACGTTCTACATCTCCGCAGCAACTGATGAAGAGTTCGAAGCGCTCGTAAAACTCCTTAAGAAGTCGGGTGTCGGAAGTAAAGTTAAGTTTAAGAGAGCTTAAAAAAGTAGTGACAAAACATCAAAATAGGTGTATAATATGTCTAATACGTTTTTGGGGGTGCAAAAAATATGAAGATTAATCAATCAGCAGAAGATTACCTTGAAGCCATTCTGATGTTACAGGAGAAAAACTCATATGCAAGATCGATAGATGTGGCAAATGAACTCAATGTTTCCAAGCCGAGCGTCAGCGTTGCCATGAAAAAGCTGAAGGAACGCGGGTATATCACATTTGATGATAACGGGTTCATAAAGTTTACCGATGAGGGAAGAACCCTTGCCGATAAGGTATATAAGAAGCATAAGCTGCTTACGGAAGTACTGATCCACATTGGGGTAAAAAAGGATGTTGCAGCTGAGGAAGCCTGTGTTATAGAGCATGCCATAAGTGATAACACCTATAAGTGCATTGACAGATTCTATAAAAAGGCTGTGAAAAACAAAAAAGAAAAGTGATAACCGGTTGAAAAACCGGGTTGAAACAAGTGTCCCTTTGGGACACTTGTTTTTTTATGGAAATGAAAGTATACTTGAAATTATAATGTGAGACGTAATTTAAGGTCATTGACATGATCCTGTGATTGCTCTTGGCCGACAGAAAGGATGGCAGAAATGAAGAGACCGATTTTAAGAAAACTTTTGGTATTTGTGCTTGCAGCAGTTATGGTGGCAGGAATATTGCCGGATATTACCGGTATTTCGGCAGCCTCCAAGCCTAAAAAACCTAAGATTACCGTTACGGTTGACGAGAACGGTTCTTCGGTTACCGTGACCATAGGAAAAACCAAGCGTGCAGAGGGCTATCAGGTAATGGCAAAGCTGCCCGAAGAAGAGGAATATACTGAAATAGAGACATTAGAGCTGAGTGGCAAGAAAAAGCGCACATATACCATGGACAACCTTGCTGCCGGAGACTATTCCGTAAAGGTAAGAGCCTACAAAAACGCAAGCGGTAAGAAGGTCTGGGGCAAGTACAGCGAAGTTTCGACATTTACAATAAAAGCATCGTACACTTTTGAACCTCTTGACGTGGAGCAGGCCAGAAGCTATGTGAAAACGAACTATCCGAAGCTTTATGCTCTTTATGAGGCCGGAACGATAGATTTTTCGGCTGAACATGAAAATAACATTGTTAAAAGAGTTTATGTAAAAATGGGCTCTTTTGAATATGAGGGTGAAAAGAAAACTATTGAATGGCAGCTTCTTGATTATGACGAAAAAGAGGGCAAAGCCCTTCTTTTAAGCAAAAACATTTTGGAAGATCGTGTTTTAAACGATTCGGACGATCTTGAACGCTGGGAAGACAGTACGCTCAGGGGATGGCTTGATTCCGAATTTTATAAGGATACTTTCTCTAGCGAGGAAAAGCTTTTGATCCTGCAGTCGTCACTGGAAAACGGGGAAGATAACCCTAAAACCTTAGACCGTGTCTTTTTATTGTCTGAATCTGAATTAGGTAAGTGTTTGGCTGATGCGAAGGACAGAGTAGGATATTATTTCGACAATGAGGCCGGATACTGGTGGCTTAGGACGTTCTCATATTATGATGATGACTTTGGTGTAGATTTATTTAAGATAGTAACGTTAGAAGGTGATACCGTTAGCGATTTTGTAACCGAAGATGAAACCGGCGTTCGTCCCGCAATGTATATCAACCTGAACTTTGATAAAAATGCGCTTATTGCTCCGATGATCAATCTGACAGCATTAAGGCAGGATAAAAAGATAGATGTACGTATTGAAACGGCCATAAATGCTGACGGATATTATATCTATATGAAATCCGAGGCCGACCATGATTATAAGAAGATTGCGGAGCTTAAGCAGAGCACTTCGGAATATCTGGATTACAGTGTCACAGACCTTGAGCCGGGAGATTACAGTTTCAAGGTAACGGCATATCGTAAGAACGGAAAAAAGACTGAAGAGAGCGAAGCTGTTCTGAGTGAGGTAAGACTTAATGAACGTGAGGGAGTCAAGACTCAGACAGACGAATATAAGACTGTTGATGCGACAGCTTTCGTAAAGGAAAACTATCCGGGAGTAGCAAAGCTTTATGACAACGGCCTGATAAGCCTTAAGGGCGAACGGAAAGCAGATACGATAGTTCTGGGCAGTTATGAACTGGAATACGGAGCTAAGAAAAAAAAGAAATATCAGAAAACAGAAAAACAGCCTTTGGAGTGGGAAGTACTGGAGTATTCCGCAGATGGGAAAAAGGCTTTGGTAATATCCAAATATATTATCCGTCATATAGAGTTTGATAAAAAAGGAAAACTTACATGGGAAAAATGCTCTCTCCGCGCATGGCTTAATTCTGAATTTTATAACAATGCATTTTCGGCTGAAGAGCAGGAACTTATCAGATCATCAATTATAGTACATGAAGATGAGACTCTTGCAAGCAAAGATACCGAAGACAAGATATTCATCATTTCTGAAAGTGAGGCTTATAAATATTACGATGACAGATATGACAGGATAGCAACTTTTGTTGACGGAGTTGCCGATTACTGGTGGCTGCGAGAGGCAAACAGGTCCAAGGATTATTTTGCCGGTTGGGACTGGGAAGACTATGAAGATTATGAAGAAGACGCACATGTGGTTGTTAGGGATTACGGCATTATAGATGATGGAGACAGCAGTGTGGATTTTGATATCATTGGTGTCCGCCCTTCATTCTGGATCGACCTGAATGATGAGATCATTGAAGCAAATAATCTTTCGGTAAAGGAAGATGCTGAGCCTGTAGTAGAAAAAGCTTATGTTTTGTTCGGAAGTTCCAATGATAAAGAAAATACTCCCATTGAATGGGAAATCCTTGAATATGATGAAAAGAACGGAAGAGTACTTCTTATCAGCAGATACGTCATTGAAGAACGTAAATACGCCTCATCTGTAAAGAAATCGGATTGGGCAAAATCCGCGCTCTGCAGTTATCTGAATAAAGATTTCCTTAAGAAATCATTTACAGATAAGGAACAGGCTTTGATAGCAACCGTTACTGTGGATAAAAAGGAAGAAAAAGTATATATCCTGTCACTTTCCGAGTATAATAAGTATTTAGGAGTGAAGGATTACAAAGAATATGACAAGGATGAAGACCTTGCGATATATAATGCCATGAGCAGGGATGCAAACGGAGACACCAATAATATCTGGCTTCGCACGAACGGTGCAAAAACAAAGAAGATTCAGGAATACCTGTATGACGGAAGTGTTTATAAGTGTTCACCTACTGAGGAGAGCGGTGTCCGCCCGGTATTATGGTTGAATATAAAATGAGGAAGGTAAAAAATGAAGAGACAGATCTTACGAAAACTTTTGGTATTTGCATTGATATTAACATTGATAGCAGGAGTTATTCCGAACATTTCGGAGATCTCCGCGGCCACTAAGCCTAAGAAACCCATGATTACCGTTTCTGTAAACGAAAATGGTTCTTCGGTTACCGTGACCATAGGAAAAACCAAGCGTGCAGAGGGTTATCAGGTAATGGTTAAGCTGCCGGGAGCAAAGAAATATAAGGAATTACAGATATTAGAGCAGAGTGGCAAGAAAAAGCGCACTTTTTCCGTTGATAATCTTGATGCGGGAGAGTATTCCGTAAAGGTCAGGGCATACAGGACTGAAGACGGTACAAAGGTGTGGAGTAAGTACAGTACGGCTCAGACTGTGACAATAGAAGAAAAAGCAAATGCTAAATATGCTGTAGGTGACATAGTTATGTTTGGTTCATATGAGCAGGATGGGGATCTTAAGAACGGTATGGAGCCTATAGAATGGATCATCCTTTCCAATGAGGACTCAAAGCTTTTTATGGTGAGTTTATTCGCTCTGGACAGCGGTGTCATAAACTGGAATTATAAGAAGAAGCTGACCTGGAACGAAAGTGATATGAGAAAGTGGCTGAACGAATACTTTTTAAATCTGTCATTTACCGCAGAAGAAGCAGAGATCATAAACGCTACAGAGTTGGCTGATACGGGTACGACCGATAAGATTTTCCTTCTCTCAGAGGAAGATATTGCTAATCCGGCTTATGGTTTTGCTGAGAAAAAGGACCTTATGTGCGGAGCAACTGTTTATGCTGAAAATCGTAAACCCGGTGATAACATGAAATATGTATGGGTATGGAAAGCTATAGATAGTCCTCCGTACTATGTAGCCAACAGGGAAAAGTTAGCATGCTTATGGTGGACCCGTACAGTGGATGATTATGATCCTAAAGAGGATGATGAGGCTGATTACTGCATGGTAAAACACAATGGCTATATAATATTAGTGGATGGCGAAGGTGACGATGTTTACTACGGATGGGATGGAGACGCCGGAGAAATATACATTGAGAATAATGGTTTTGGAATTCGTCCGGCTTTAAAAGTAAATCTTGGCGATGATGCAGACAGTCTGATAATTCCTACGGGAAAGACCAGAGCAGAAGAGTGGGCCAATGCCGGAAAAACCTCAGATCTGCCGGCTTATTATGAAGAGTTCGACATAAATGATCATTACGATGACGACAATGAGGTCGGTGAAGTTTATGAAGCTACACCGAATGAATTGGGTGAGGTTAAAAACGGAAGGGTATTTTCTGCTAATCGTGCTGTCATACCCACAGAAGGCGCAAAATATCTTTTGGATGGTAATAAGAAAACAAAATTCTGTTATGAAAAAAATCCGGGATATGTTATCTGGGAAGCACCGGAAACTATATCTGTGGAAGCTTATGTTCTGATGACCGGAAATGATACAATGTCATATGAGGGGAGAAATCCGAAGTCATGGGTACTTTACGGAGCAAATACAGAGCTCCCGAAGGACAGTGAAGAATGGGAAGTAATACATTCGGTTACAGATGACAAGACAATGAAACCAAAGAACTACAAGAAATACACTTTCAAACTGGATACTCCCTCAAAACCGTACAAGTATTTTAAGTTTGCAATCCTTGATAACCAGGACGGCAGAATTACACAGCTTTCCGAACTCATCCTGCAAGGAACCGCAAAGTGATAAAATAAAGTTTTGCCGTCACAAAATCGGTGTCATTCTGAGTGAAGCGAAGAATCTTCAGTCCTTATGAAATAAGATCTTTGCTGACGCTCAGGATGACAAAAAGAAGAGGAAGATGGAAATGAAGAGACAGATCTTACGAAAACTTTTGGTGGTTGCATTGATATTAACATTGATAGCGGGAGTCATTCCGAACATTTCGGAGATCTCTGCGGCCACAAAGCCTAAACAGCCCACAATTACCGTTTCTGTAAACGGAAACGGTTCTTCGGTTACCGTGACCATAGGAATAACCAAGCGCGCAGATGGTTATCAGGTAATGGCAAAGCTGCCGGGTGAAGAGGAATATAAGGAAATACAATTATTAGAGCTGAGCGGCAAGAAAAAGCGTACATTTACCGTGGATAATCTTAATGCCGGAGTCTATTACATAAAGGTAAGAGCATATAAGAATAACAATGGGAATAAGGTCTGGGGCAAATACAGCACGGCTCAGACTGTGATCATAGAGGGAAAGCCCGGTGATGGTAATACGTACTCTGTAGGTGACATAGTTCAGTTCGGTTCATTTGAAACCGATAACAATTTGGAAAACGGAAAGGAACCGCTTGAATGGGTAGTTCTTTCAAACGATGGTTCCGAGCTTTTCCTTGTCACCCGACATATAATAAGTGAGGCTGACATGAAGACCTCATATTATGGCACGGAAGACGGGAATAGTGATAAAAAGGAAAAAGTCTCTTGGAAAAACCGTTATCTGAGAGCTTATCTTAACGGTGATTTTATAAAAGAAACATTTAACGATAAAGAGGCTGCCATTATAGCCGATACAGAACTTACCGACGTTAATACAGTGGATAAGGTTTTTCTTCTGTCCGAAAATGAAATGAATAAAAATGAGGGGTACTTCTGTTATACCATAGATACCTACAGAAGATGCGGCGCAACAATGTTTGCAATATCCGATCATGATTTTGACGGAGATGGTTGTTTTACCGGAGTCTGGACATGTGGCAAGTATATGGACAATACCGTTCATAAGGCAAGGGATGGTGCATATGCATGTTATTGGTGGCTTAGAACTCCCGGTGAGAAAGATGGGACGTTCCGGATGGTTTCGGAAACGGGCGCTGTTATCACGGTCGACTACGATGAATACGAGATTGAAACCGTTCATCGTGATGAAGATGACGGCGAAGACTTCTATGCGGAAGGTTTTGGTCTTCGTCCTGCACTGAAGGTAAAACTTACGGATGAGGCTTTAGGATTATTGAAGCTTACCGGGGAGAATGACGGAGTAGATGTAACTATAAAGATCGCAGGAAGCACAGAAGATAACATCGTAGATATATCCGAGGCAAAGCAGGGTGATATCATTACGTTCGGGACCTATGAACAGGATAATGATACGGAAAACGGTGCAGAACCAATAAGATGGATAGTTCTTAAAAGGACTGAATCGGAGCTTTTGGTTATGAGCAAGTATGGACTTGATTCTAAACCTTATCATGCAAAAGCAGAAACATGGATCAGATGGAAAAAATGTTCGTTAAGAAAGTGGCTGAACAATGATTTCTATAATACCGCTTTTACAGATGCAGAAAAGGAAAAGATCAATACGAAAAAGATAAAGAATGGTAAAAATCCTGTTTATCCGAACTTTGGTAAAAGTGCAGCTACAGAAGATAAAGTATTTCTGCTTTCGTTAGAAGAAGCTACTAATGCTTCGTACGGTTTTTCTAAAGATCGTAAAGCATATGATGACTTGCGTAAGTGTGCACCTACCGAATATGCATTGGCAAACGGAGCAGAGATAGATGAAACAACTACTTCGGAAGGGCTTGCTTCAGGTCTGTGGTGGCTCAGAACGGTTGGATATAATGCATTCTATGCGGTATATGTTATCGGCAGCGGTTATATAAGAGCGGACGGCTGGGATACTGATGAAAAATTCATTATGGTACGTCCCGTAATAGAAATAAGTCTTAAATAAAAAACAATTTTTTACTGATTATTGAAAAATTCCCAAAACAAAACTATAATAAAAAAGAATTGGTACTCATCTTTAAGAAGGAGGAAGCGAGAACATGAAGAAGAAAATACTTATCCCTCTTATAGCCGGAGTTTTGGTGGTGATCGGAGTTGTGCTTTTTTTGATATTTAAATTAAAGAGTACATCTTATTTCAATATAAAGATCATGGATACGTCCGGAACCGTAAATGTTGACAGGGACGGCTCGTCCATGGATGCGTATGAAGGCCTGAAAATACGTGACAAGGACTATTTAAGAGTCGGTCATGACGGTTTTACGCGTATTGACTGCGACAGATCGACATATTCCCATTTTGAGCATGATACCGAGGCATCCTTTATAGCTGATTCAGAAAAGAAGCTGACTATCAATCTGATAAAGGGTGAAATGGTGGTTGAGCTGCAAAAGAAATTTTCAAATGATGAAAACCTAAGCGTTAAAACTCCGAATACAACCATGGCAATACGCGGTACGGTTGTTGCTGTCAAGGTAATCCCCGAAGAAGACGGCGGTGTCAGGACCATAAATTACTGTCTGGAAGGAAAGGCAGAGATTGAGATCGCCGACGGTTCGACCGAGACGATCAAAGCAGGAGAGGGCCGGCTTGTTGTTACCGACGCTGATGATAATGTGACGGAAAACAAGGCAGTCGGCGCCGAGGAGTTTGAGTTTAAGGATATAGATGTTGACAGCCTTAAGGGTGCCGATGAAGACGCGAAAATGATCGTTAATATTGATAAGTCAAAGGACGCAGATGACTATGACGAAGTTGTTATAGACGGTAAAAATTTCCCGGATATGATATTCAGGCTTTATGTTATGGACAAGATTGATTTTGACAAAAACGGCGTACTGAATTTCGCCGAGCTTGGTGAAGCCGATATAAATGTAGCTTCATCCGGGATCAAAGACCTTAAAGGCATAGAATTTTTCAAAAATCTCAGTACCCTTAATTGTACGGGCAATGAACTGACTTCTCTGGATTTAAGCCAAAACAACAATCTGATAAGCCTGTACTGTGATAAGAATCAGCTTGAATCGTTAAATATAGGGAATTGTACGGAACTTTCACATCTCACCTGTAAGGAAAACGCAATTGAAAACCTTGATATTTCAAAATGCACCAAGCTTCGTTATTTCAACTGCGAAAGTAATAAAATAAAGACCCTGGATGTAAGTAATGCTTACGATCTTAATACCCTTGTTTGCGGCAAGAATTCAATATTTGATCTGGATGTGTCAAAGAATAAGGATCTTTTATATCTTGACTGTAATCATAATCCGCTGATGGGTCTCGATGTAAGTAATAATCCCCGACTTGGCTATCTCTATTGCAATAGTGATCAGCTGAATAAAATTGATGTAAGTTCCAATAAGAATCTGGAATGCCTGTATGCAGGTGAAAATCAGCTGACAAGCATCGATGTGAGCAGCAATACCGAGCTTAGGGAATTATCCTGTTATAACTGTTTGATCTCGAAAATAGATGTAAGCAACAATCCTAATCTTGAAATCCTAATATGCGGTTTGAACGCTGCCGATTTTTCGAGTCTTGATGTAAGCAATAATCCTAAGCTGGTACAGCTTGAATTTCCGTTTAACATGATTTCCGAGATCGATCTCAGCAACAATCCGAAGCTTGAGAAGCTCAACTGCATGTATACGGAGCTGACCACTCTGGATCTTTCACATAATCCGCTGGTAACGGACGAAAACCTGTATTATGATATAGGGAAGGTAACGATTGTAAGATAATTTAGAATTAAACGGGAGTGGCTTGATCCACTCCCGTTTAATTCTTATAAGGTTAATTTTTTATTTTGCCGCATTTATGCAGGCATTGATTATATCGATGAAGGCATCGTTTGTTCCGGTTCTATCGATGTGCCCCATTGTGTTCGGATCGCCGTTGTCCCAGATGAAGCAGGTGATACCCCAGTTTTTGGCATCCTTTATGACTCTGGAGTACCACTTTATGCGGTCAGCCGTGTTGTTCTTATTGTCGGTAGCGAACTCTCCGATGATAACCGGAATGCCTTTCTTGTCGGGACCGATGGTACTGAAGGTTTTACCGACATAATTGATGGAATTGTCCACAGTGTTTTCTATATAGGAGCTGTATTCCTTTTTGGGCGTTGTCCAGGTGATGCCGGAATCGGTAATGAATTCATAAGGCTTATAGAAATGTACCTGACCGATGATATGATCTTTAACGACATCCGTCGGAACCACGAAGCGGGTTAAGACGCTTTCGCCTGTAGCTGCGGCATATGTATTGCATATCAGGTTTCGGGTGGAGTTTTTACCTCCGGTTGAACGGACGGTATCGATGAATAACTGGTTGTAGCTGTTGATGGCTTTGCCCGCATCATCTGAAGCGTTGTTCCAGTCGCAGCTTTCATCGAGCATCTCGTTGAAGCTCTCAAACAGAAGTGTTTCCGGATAGTTCTTGAATTCTGCGGCTATCTGCTTCCATATCTTTGCAAAAAGCTCGTGGTTTTTGTTGTAATTCGACATGGACGCAAAGAGCCATTTATCCTTATCGCCTTCTGCGGCGCCTGTGTCATGGTGAATGTTGATGATACAGTACAGGTCATTATCGAGCGCCCAGTCAACGGCTTCTTTTACCTTGGCCATCCATTCGGCATCGATATTTCCGTTTTCATCGAAATGATACAACCAGGTGATGGGGATCCTTACTGCACCGAAGCCCAGATTTTTCAGCTTTTTGAACAGGCTTTCGTCAATTATCGGGTTTCCCCAGCCGGTAAGGAATGTCTCTATTCTCTGACCTTTCATCCAATTGCCGGTTGCATCGAAGTAGTTACCGAGGTTCCAGCCGATATTCATGTTTGATACGGCCTTAAAGCTGCTCTCGAACTCTTTAACGGTTAACTTGCATTTATAGGTTTTGTTTTTGAAGGAAGCCGAAATTGTAGCTTTGCCGGCTTTCTTTGCGGTTACAAGACCTTTTTTTACAGTGGCGACAGAGGATTTGGAGCTTTTCCAGGTTATCGTACCGCTTGCATTTTTAAGTTTAAGCTTATATGTATTACCTGCATAGAGGGTGACCTTTTTCTTGTTCAGCTTAACAGATGCGGCCTGAGTGCCTTCGGGAGTAATGACTCCTATGACGGAGAGCATCATTACAAGGCACAGCATGAGAGAAAACAGTTTTTTCTTCATAAAGATAACCTCCTTATGCGTAAGTATTTATGACCTCGTTTGCAACAGTAACCTTTGGAACGCATCTGTCCATGGCCTGCTTTTCAATGTATCTGTGTGCCTCGGGTTCACTCATTTTCAGTGCGTTGATAAGAAGCCACTTTGCACGGTTGACAAGACGGATCTCTTCCATCTTTTCTTCGATGGAGCTTGATTTCTTCTGTGTCCTGCGGATGATCTCGCGGGCGCTGGAAAGCCAGTTGATGGCAGTGGCGATCATTGCCTTTGAAAACGGTTTTCCAAGCGTAAAGACGCCATGCCTTGAGAGTCTGTAGTTCATTTCCTCATAGATTTCGGCATTGGCAAGCAGAAGAACTGCGGAATTATTGCTGACGTCTATGGCAAATCTTGTCCCGACATCATCGGAAAGCGGAGAGTTTATGATGACAAGATCATAAGAATATTCCCCTGTTTTTCGTCTTGCCGAGCTGATCGTCGGGGCAATATGTATCGGACTGAAATCGGACTCGGGGAGATGTTCGGCCATCAGATCTGCAAAGCTTTTTGATGAAGTGACTAAAAGTACACTGTATATCGGACTTTCGTCGTCCATGTTCTCCCTCCTTTCCGATTGTTATCCGGGATTGTTTTTATATTTACCTGCAGTAAAGTTCTATTATCTGATCGGGTATGAGATTTTTGATGAATTCACTGTCTG
>JAEEGG010014734.1_pt1 | contig 16510 bp, 10 predicted proteins | sample 9134161 | NCBI WGS metagenome assembly JAEEGG01 (sample SAMN16246543, study PRJNA631951) | gut metagenome | biome: gut microbiome; feature: rumen; material: CR-attached | host: Bos | place: Iran: Karaj | collected 2018-10
GTTGCAAGGAATCTGGGTGGACGATGAGACAGATATGCCTTTTATGAAGATTGTTGGCGATTCTATCTATTATTCTGATTCAGAGAATCTTACATCTTCTTTCTTCATCAAACGTGATTCTTTCTTTGTGGTAGGAGCAGATACTGTTCCTTATGCCATAGACCTACAGACGGAAGCGCGTTTCAAGTTTCATCAATTTGCGGATAATATCATTGCCTTATATCATTCTGAAACCGAGGAGGATTCTCTTTATTTCGTAGACAAACAGGACCCACTACCTATAGTGACGGAGCGTATTGAGAAAGACAGTGTGGTGATGTATAACGGAAAGCGATACAGGGGGTATGTATTCGTGAATCCCAGTAAGATGAGGGTGATTAAGACATCCATTGGCCCGTCAGGTATGCTAGTGGATAATGTGTATTATGATAATATAATTCATATCTGTGTCTATACAGGTGCAACTGAGCTTTATGGCAGAGATATTACGAAACAGCTCTTTGCTGATTATATTCCAGCCGATTTTCTGGATAGTAGCATTCTTGCTGATATGGATTTTATGGGTGTGGATGACGAAGGTTACCACTATGATGCCATAGTAGGCGATCCGGAAAGTTCGATGGCAGCAGCTTATCAGTTGAATTTAACCATAACTCCAGAAAAGGAACTGCGCATAAAATTAGCTCAGTAATTATTGCTCTTTTGGTTTATCTTGCTTTTTTGTTTTTCCCCTTTCTGTCTTTGCTCCAGCAGGTTTAGTTTTGGATGACCTTTTGAAACGACGAGGGCCTGCCTTGTGTTTGCGCCCCTCTTTTCCTTTGCTTATTTGAGGCTTCTGCTGATCATCTTTTATTTCAGCATTTCCACCTAGTTCTTTTGGTACGTTTAAAGGTTCTACTTTGTAACGTAGGAAATTTTCTATCTGTCTGAAATAACGTAGGTCATCAGGGCTTACAAACGTAAGCGCTTCGCCTTCTGCACCAGCTCTAGCCGTACGTCCAATACGGTGTACATAATCCTCATAATCGTGTGGAACATCAAAGTTGATTACTATCTGAATGTCATCGATATCGATGCCTCTCGACACGATATCAGTGGCTACTAGAATACTGATATGCCCATTCTTGAAAGCCAACATTACTTCTTCGCGTTTAGTCTGCTCTAAATCGGAATGCATCTCACCTACATTCATCCCCATCTGCCTCAAGGAACGTGCCACTTCCTTGACCTTGACTTTCTTACTGGCGAAGATTAGAACGCGTTTGGCTTCCTTGTGCTGGAAGAGTGAGCGGACAAGAGCAAGTTTCTGTTTCTCATAGCAGTAATAAACTCCTTGCTTTATTTTTTCTGCAGGACGAGAAACTGCTATTTTTACTTCTATAGGATTGGTGAGAATCTGATGAGCCAGCTGCTGAATCTTTTCAGGCATAGTCGCAGAAAACATGATGGTTTGTCGCTCTTTGGGAAGCAATTTCACTATCTGCATAATGTCATCATAAAAACCCATATCGAGCATACGATCGGCTTCGTCTAAAACGAAAAATGAGACACGCGAAAGATCCACATAACCCATCTGTATGTGAGAAATTAGTCGCCCTGGAGTTGCAATTACCACATCAGCTCCCATAGTGAGTCCGCGTTTCTGTTGGGTAAAAAGAATACCGTCGTTACCACCATAAACAGCCACACTGCTGACAGGCATGAAATAAGAGAAGCCCTGCATGGCTTGGTCTATTTGCTGAGCTAACTCACGGGTTGGTGCCATAATGATGCAATTCACTGCATCTTCGGGATAGCCACCATCAGATATTTTATTCAGGATTGGGAGAAGATATGCAGCAGTCTTACCTGTGCCAGTCTGTGCCACTCCGATAAGGTCGCATCCTTTGAGTAAAGGAGGAATGGATTTTTCTTGTATAGGTGTGCATTGCTCAAAACGCATGGCATCTAAGGCGTCAAGTATGCTGTCGTTGAGGTCTAATTCCGTAAAAAACATGCTATTATATATTATGATGCGAAGATACGAAAAAAACTTAACATTTTCTTCTTTTTAGCATCAATAGTGTTAAAATAGTGGAGGAAATTTGGTTATTAGAAAAGAAATACCCAACTTTGCAGTCCGATTCCTGAAAAAAATGGCTGTGAGAATGAGTAATTCTTCTGTGATAGAAGAGGGCCATACAGTTAATGCCAGAGTGGAATCGACGCCGTGAGGCGGGCTTTGGTTGTGTATAACTAAAACCAGAAAACATGAGAAATGTTAAGTGGTTATTTGTTGTATTACTAATTTGTTCCTTGACATCTTTTGTAGAAAAAGATCAGCCTGCTGGAGGGTTGCGAGTGGGTGACAAAGCCCCAGACATACATCTTCAGCCTGTAGCTGAGCAATCTGTGCAAACGCTGTCAGAGAAGCGGGGGCACATGGTATTGCTTAGTTTTTGGGCCAGCTACGATGCTTCATCAAGGCTGCGAAATGCCAACCTGAGCTATGAATTAAGTCAGTTGGCTCCCGAAAGTGTAGAGATGGTTTCTGTATCTTTGGATAAGTATGAATCCATTTGCCTTGAAACCATCAGAACGGACCAAATAGCAAAAAGTCAAAGTTACAGAGGACTTGACAATGAGAACTCAGAGCTACTTAATTATTATAATCTTGATGAAGGGTTCTCAAACTATTTAATCGATGAGAAGGGCGTGATTATTGCCTGTGATATCGATGCTAATGATATTCTTACATACCTGAATTGAGCCATTGCGCGCTCAGTTACATCTATGTAGGAATGTATTTTGAATGTAATAAGAAGGACAATACAACAAAATGAAAGCCTCGGCTCTTTATAGGGCCGAGGCTTTCTTCGTTTATGTAAATATGTAAAGTGTTGATATTAAAGAATGCTCATCAGATACCATGAGCATTAGCTTCTTTGTCGATGCGTTTGATAAGTCCCTGTAATACGGCACCAGGACCGCACTCTGTAAATTCAGTGGCACCATCGGCCAGCATGTGCTGAGCTATTTGAGTCCAGCGAACAGGAGCGGTAAGCTGTGCCACCAAATTGGCCTTAATCTCTGCAGGATCAGTATGAGGCAGAGCGTCAACATTCTGATAAACTGGGCATTTAGGAGTGTGGAAATTGGTAGCATTGATGGCCTGTTCCAATTCCTCCTTAGCTGGTTGCATCAGAGGGGAATGGAAAGCTCCTCCAACCTTGAGTGGAAGGGCACGCTTTGCTCCAGCAGCTTTCAGTGCATCACAGGCTTTGCTTATACCCTCCATAGAGCCAGAAATAACAAGCTGACCAGGACAGTTGAAATTAGCAGCAACCACCACATCACCATTGTTATTGATTTCCTCACAGATTTCTACGACCTTCTCATCAGGTAGGCCGATGATAGCTGCCATGGTTGATGGTTGAGCTTCACAAGCTTTCTGCATAGCCATAGCGCGAGCATAAACCAATTTTAATCCATCTTCAAAATCAAGTGCGCCTGCAGCCACTAGTGCAGAAAACTCACCTAATGAATGTCCGGCAGTCATCTCTGGCTGAAAATCATCACCTAAGCAAAGGGCTGAAATCACAGAGTGGAGGAATACAGCTGGTTGAGTAACTTTTGTCTGACGGAGATCCTCATCAGTGGCTTCAAACATAATGTCAGTGATTCGGTAACCAAGTATTTCATTTGCTTTCTCGAAGAGTTCTTTTGCCAAAGGATAGTTGTCGTAGAGGTCTTTACCCATTCCTACGAATTGGGCACCTTGCCCAGGAAATACATAAGCTTTCATAATACCTATTGTTTGTTTTTACAAATTAGGCTGCAAAGATAGTGCAAATCGAGGGCATAACAAAATATGTGACTTATTTTTTATGTCTGGATGCAGTTTATCTGCCTCTTATTCAATCTCTAGATCTTGTTTTATGTTTTTCTCGCTTGGTACACAGAACAACGAAGCGGTAAGGGCAATGGCTGTACATAGAATGCCAGTGGTACTCATGCACATGTAGTAGGTCGCTAGTCCTAAATAAACGGGAACAAGCAATAGCAGCAAGCGGACAAGACTCCATTTCTTGTAGAGTTTCAAGGCATCTCCTAATTCAACGTGATTAATTTTCTTCTTCAAAAATAAGGTAAATAGCTTTAGTGCCAAAGGCACGTTGATGCAGGTAAGCAGAATGGTTGCTGTTTCCATGGCATACACAACTGATGCATTGTCGGCTAAGCGTCCATTCCCATCTTCTGAAAGCTCACGCACTAAAACGATAATAATAGGAATGGCCCAAAAGATGCCATACCATTGTTTTACTGTACTTAACGTTTTCTTAATATCTTCCATAGTCTATTTAATATCAATTTCCATTATAGGGTGTTCGATTAATAATACTGCGCCCTAATGTCACTTCATCAGTATATTGCAACTCATCACCTACAGACACTCCACGTGCTAATACAGAAATCTTAACTGGTTCATCTTTCAGTTTCCGATATATGAAGAAGTTGGTGGTATCACCTTCCATAGTGGTGCTGAGTGCCAAGATAACCTCTTTCACGCCACCAGCTTTCACGCGATCTATCAGGCTCTGTATCTCCAAATCGCTAGGGCCGATACTCTCCATAGGAGAAATAACACCTCCAAGTACATGGTATAGTCCGTGATACTGCTGCGTTGCCTCTATGGCCATCACATCACGAATACTTTCTACAACACAGACTGATGTGTTGTCTCTAAGAGGATTTGCACAGATATTGCAAGTCTCGGTATCAGATATGTTGTGGCACACATGGCAGTACTTTACCTTATGCTTCAAAGTCATGATACTTGTTCCAAAAGCATCGACCGTTGCATCGTCTTGACGCAGCAAGTGCAGCACTAGACGCATCGCTGTCTTTCGCCCGATGCCTGGCAACTTGGAAAATTCATTGACTGCTTTCTCCAACAATTGGGAGGAATATTGCTCATTCATATTATAATTACTCTAAATTCTAAACAAATATTCAAATTACCTTCTACACAACTGCCTGAAATCGCAATACTTGCAGTGGTCTTCTATCTCCGTCTGCATAAAAGGAACTTCAGGGTTGAAGATCTCTTCAAGTAATGATTGCAAACGCTCTCTGAACTCTTTTTCATATTGTTCGGCGAAGTCGTTCACTTCATTTCCTTTTCCACCAACAGTGATGGTTGGCTCATATGATTCATCAGCCGACTTTTGTATGTAGTAAAGTGCAGGCTGAATTTTCATGTTTCGTCCTTTCTCTTGGAGTTTTCCACTCATGATGCATGCATAAAGAAATGCTTGAAATGCATGGTAGGGCCGGTCTTTAGCGGAAACAAAGAGAGTTTCCAAGGTTGTGGCATTGCCCTTTTCCTTTCCCGTCTTATAGTCGATGATACGCATGGTATCGCCTTTACTATCCATACGGTCAATGACTCCACCTATACGCACATTCAAGATACCTTGTGGTGTCTTAACAGGGAAGATCTCTGTGCGCTTTAATTCCATTCCTTCAGAGGAGAAAGGCGCATGATGACAATCATTTCGCAGTAGTTGTGTGATGTATTTTAAAATCACATCGAAGTTAACTATCTGAGCGCCATTATATTGACTCTTTTCATCATTCCCAATCTTAAAGAACTTTTCTTTAAAAGCACGATCTACATAGTCACGCAGCTTAACCTTCTCTTTCAAGAGTGTCTCTAGATCTGATGCCAGCACCTGCTTTCCATGTTTTGTCAGATCCTCATAGATAAACTGAGCTGTCAAGTGGAAGATGGTGCCGAAGAGGGCATTGTCAATATCTGCACTTACTTCATCTGGCACTTTCAATCCTGCCACATAGCGGAAGTAGAACTTCATCGAACAGTCTATATAATAATTGATGGCAGAAGGTGAAAGCATCGTTTGTTTCTCTTCTGGTTTGTCTGCATCTTTCTCTGCATCGAAGCGATGATAGAGGCGATGGATGATTTCCGTATCTTTCTCCACTACAAACGACCGTTCATTTGCGGGAATTTGCGAGGCTTTCAAATATTCTTGTGTCACTTCATGTGGCCAATCAACCAGGAATTGCAACATGAAGCGTGACATTTCTCCACGATTCATGCCGTCTGTGGATGTATTATATAGCAAGGTGACTTTTTCTGCACGTTGTATGAGTCGATAGAAATAGTAGGCATAGACAGAAATCTTATGCTCTATGGTAGTCATTCCAAAAGCCTTACGCAGATTGTAAGGTACAAAGGATGCTTCGCTTTCGCCATGAGGCAGCTTCCCTTCATTGACAGAAAGAAGCAATAGGTCTTTAAAGTCAAGGTTTCGAGTTTCAAGTACCCCCATAATTTGCATACCTATGGCAGGTTCTCCATGGAAAGGTATGCTGGCACCCAGCAATAATCTTGACAATAATCGCCTGAAAGTTGACGGTTGTACGGTGAGTGTGCCTTCTTCTATCAAGTTCATCAAGCGATTGATGATTGTGTAGCTCTTGAAGAGTGACTCCCGATATAATTGATTGAAAACCTCAGTTTCTGTTTCCTCCCTATAAAGCTTTGTGACTTGCTGTAACATATTAATCAGATATTCACACAGAGCCTTGAGGCCTTGCTGAGGGGTGAACAGCAGCGTGAGGAATTCATCTAGTTGTAGTTCCGAGAGTGTTGGGAAAAAGCGATTGTTCTTTACCAAGAGATCCAGCACATTTTTTGCCTGAGTGCTCAGTCGCAGCGTATAAGGATGCTTCAAAACGGCTGTGGCAGTTTCAAAACTGAAGCGCCCATCTTGCACTTGATAGCCTTTAGTTTGAAGGTCCATCAAGGCGTTTATGAAGCTACACACAGGTGTTTGGGACAAAGGGAATCCCATAGTGACATTGAGGTTTTTCACACATGAAGGAATGCTGTGCAGTACTGGGAGTAATAAGCCTTCGTTGCAAAGCACCACCGCATGTTCTTTCTCTTTATTGGCATCCCATGTCTGAGGATCTATCCATTGATGAAGGAACCTTGCTTGGGCATTTTCAGTTGGAGCAGCGATGTATCTAACTTCCTTTGGACCTTTCATCACATCAAAGAGAGAAGTATCTGTCAGTTCGTTAGGGAACTGCCTTAGATTACGATTGATAAAGTCACCAGCCTCATGCTTAGGCTGATTCGTATAGAACACATCATAATCCCAATAGAACATGGCCTTTCCGGCTTCTTGCAATTTACCGAATAGTTCGCGCTCCACGGCATTGAGAACATTGAAACCCACCAGTACATAGTGCTTATAGGGCAGGGTAGAGGCATCCAATTGCTCGATGGCTTCTCTATACATCATTCCTTCATAGGCGATTCCTTGCTCTTTAAGTCGTTTCCTGAACTGCTGATAGAGAGCACCCAAATGGTCCCAGATATTGATAAACTTCTCCTTCAGTTGGGTAGGTTTGTCAATGGAGAAATCATCGAAGAACTCGCGTATAGCGGCCACTTGCTCATCAGTCAGAAAGTCAGACCCTCTGCCGAGTTCTTGCAGATTGCGTAAATTGCTGAAGAGCCTTGTTGCATCAACCTTGTTTTTATCCACATCGTCAAAGTCACTGATTAGCAATTCTCCCCAGAAGTAGAAATCATCCAGAGATTCCTTGCTGCCAGTTTCCTCTTGATAAACCTTATAGAGTTCGCAGACCAAACGAATACTGTCAGCTGCTTGTAAAGACGTCAATCCTCTGAAAAGCTCACTGATGCTGATAAAGGCAGGCGCCCAGACCGGTCGCCCTGCTTTCTTGGCTAAGTATTCGCTGAAGAACAAGCTGGCACGCTTGTTGGGAAAAACCACTGCCGTTTCTGAAAGCTCATTGCCTATCTTTGCAAAGAGGTCTTCTGCTACTAATTCCAAAAAGGTCTTCATACGCGCTCTATTATATCATTGTCCACATACCACAGATAACCTCTAATAGTCTTATTCTCATTGCCCACCATACCTCGCAGAAGATTCATATAACCTTGTACTTGGCGATGGTATTTCTCTTGGGGCTGACCAAATTTGAAGTCCACCACAACCAAATCATTGTCGTGCTGCATCACACGGTCGGGACGACGTTTCTTTAACTCGTCATGCTCCATCCAGATGATGTCGCACTCATTGAACAACTTCCACTTACCGCTGTACCATTCTTGTACTTCTGGAAGCGTTAGTGCATGCTCTGTCAATGCCTTTATCTCCTGCTCTTCAGCTTGTGAGCCAATCACTCCCTCAAACACTAAGCGATCGATGGCTTGTTGAATATCTTCCTTGGTGCTAATGGCAGAAAAGACCTCGTGAAGCAACTTTCCTCTATTGATGAAACGTTGCGGAGACTCCTCCTCATCCACTCCTGCAATGAAATCGGCAGAACGGTTGGACTGGCGGAACTGTATCTTTGGTTTCACGCTTACCATTTCAACATTATGCGATTGTTGATGCTTAGCCAACTTATTATGTCCCTTTGAGTCAGTCTTCGACTTGTCTGTGCATAGCGTCCCTAATTCATAGATGCTTTCTTCAGCATTCCATGTTCCTAAAGGAGAATCCGCAACCTTTGGGAGTACATACTCCAGCAATCCATAGATGTAGGCAGGACTATTCTTTTTCGATTTCTCATTAGAAGAACTGGCTTTGCTCCACATCAACAGATTCTTTTCAGCACGTGTCACAGCCACATACAACAGGTTCAGATTGTCTACCCATAGTTGCAAACGTTCTTTTTCATAGTCAGCTTGGTAAAGCGAGTCTCGCATTTGTTTGCCATAATTCATAGGTATAATATCGAGTGCATTGAAAGGAGACTGTTCCACACTCTTATTCCACATCAGCAACTCATGCTTGCCGTCCTTCTCTAATGTCCAGTCACAGAAAGGTATCAGCACTGTATGGAATTGCAGACCTTTGGACTTGTGTATGGTGAGTACTCTGATGCCGTCAGTCTCACTACTTGGAATGGATTTGCCACTAAGCTCCTCCTCCCAATAGTTGAGGAATGCTGAGATATCTGAAGGATGGTTGGTAAGATACTGTGACACCTCGTCCATAAAGCAAAGCAGATAGGCATCCTGTTTCTTTATCTTATCTAATTCAAAAATAGAATAAAGTTCTTCAACCAGTTCGTATAGAGGTAATCGGCTTAGCTCATTCAAATGCTCTGAGAAGGTTGGTGGCAGTATCACTTGCTGACTTTCTTTTGAGAAAATCGAATGCCATGAAGCAGGCTTCTCCTCCTTGTGCAGTAACTCAAATCCTAAGCGGAGCGATGCCTTTGCCACTACATTTTCAGGATCACTCAACACGCGTAAGGCATCTATCAAGAGGCATACAGCCTCTGATGCGCTTAACAAGAATGCTTCGTCGGATCCTAGATGAATACCCAGTTCGGTTTCAAAATACGTAGCAATGTCGGGCAATTTAAGATTGTTACGCAATAAGATAGCCATCTGGTTAGGTTCAATCCCACTATTCATGAGGTGTTTCACTTCCTCTCCTAGAAGGGAGATCGTTTCCTCAACGTAGTCCTTTGTCGCATTCACCATGCTGACTTTTACAAAACCCTTGTCCTTCTCCTTATCTTCAGGTAGCAATTGATTGACGTCACTGTAAGCCTGTTGCAACTTTTCGTATTCCTTTTCAGGTTCCTTTGGCTCAAGTTCACGGAAGTAGGGTAGTGCCTCTTGAAATAGTGCATTGTTGAAGTCTACGATACGGCTCTCACTGCGTCGGTTGTAGTTCAGTGACTCTACAAGTATGTGCCGATGAAACTCACCATTTGGAGTACCCAGACGGTTCAGAATGTTCCAGTCGCCATTGCGCCAGCGGTATATGCTCTGCTTCACATCGCCTACTATCAGACTGTCCTTTCCCTCCGATAGAATATTATCCAACAGCAACATAAAGTTGTCCCATTGCATACTACTGGTATCTTGGAATTCATCTATCATTACATGCTTGATGCTGGTACCTATTTTTTCAAAGATAAAGTTTGCATCTCCCTCTTCCATAAGGCTGTGGAGTAGGGCATTTGTACCAGAGAGAAGGAAACGATTAGCCTCTTTATTATCGATATTTACCTGCTGGCTGATACTATCCAGCAACTGAAGTTTACTGAGATGTCTTAATGAGAGTTGGCAGGTGTTGATTAAGCGTGTATTCAGCCCTCGTTTTTGTTCTGCTTCCCTCAGTAATGGAAGTAGACATCCTTCAACTATGAACACGATTTCTGCCCTGCGTTTGGAGGTCTTTGTACACCATGCCTCGGCACTCTCCAAATGCTTCTCCACCGTTTTGTTGCGCACCTTTTCTTCGTCGAGAAAAGTGCCCTTTGATAACTTATTGAAGTAGCTGCTTATACCATTACCTTTACCTGCAAGATCATCCACCGACAGTCCATTGTCATTCAATAGGGAAAAGAATCTATCACCATAGTCCTTCATCTCTTCCAGCGCTGCCTTTTCTAAAGATTTCAGTTGGTTTCGATAGTTTTTTATCAATGTGGGTTCTCTAAGCAACATCTCGCTCTGCTTCTTCCCATATTGCAAATAGTTCTCATTGAAAAGGTTGGTACCAAAGCGCTGTGTGTCGGCAGTCACATCCCATTTCTTTCCTTCACTGATTTGTTCCTCAATGAAACTTTCAATCCACCCCAGTACTTGGTTGCCACGCTGAAGTCCGTCGATAAGATGCTCCACGGCCTGATTCACTACCCCTGTCGTATTCAGTTCGATGGTCATGCCAGGCATCAGATTCAGTTCGCGAGCCAAATTACGCATCACTTCCTGAAAGAAGGCATCAATGGTCTGCACACGGAAGCGCGAGTAGTCATGAAGGATGTTCTGCAAGGCTATGCCGGCATTTTTTCGAATCACTTCGTCTGTCACCTTTCCTCCCAGTCCTTTGCTGATGCTGCGCAGATAAGAGTCAGAGTCAGTATCGCCTGTGGCCAACCCATAGAGTTGTTGGACAATGCGCTCCTTCATTTCAGCCGTAGCTTTATTGGTAAAGGTCACAGCCAATATTTGCCTATATGCCAGCGGATTCTGTATCAAGAACTTGATATACTCCACTGCCAACGTATAGGTCTTACCGCTGCCAGCCGATGCCTTGTAGATTTTTAAACTCATCTCTTTTTGTTCGCCCTGTCAATCAAGTCAGTAAAGATTTTCAGCCATAGAGGATCATGATTGTCGGCCACGAAATACTCGGGATGAGATTGTATAGCCAGAACGTCCCACTTTGGGAAGCCCTCATAAGCCTCCACAACACCGTCAGGCGCATAAGCTGTTACCTTGAAATCAGGCGCAATGTCTTTCACAGCTTGATGGTGGAAAGAGTTCACGCGTACTTCTTCCTTTCCTATGAGTTGGTAGAGGTAAGAGTCTTTGGCAATGCTGATGCTGTGTGAAGGGAATCTTCCAGGCTGACTTTGTCCATGTTTGATGGCTCCTCTCACAGAGGAAGAAATATCTTGGTAGAGCGTACCACCAAAGGCCACATTGAGAATTTGTGAACCTCTGCAGATGGCAAGTATAGGTTTATTGGCATTCTTTGTTGCTTCAATGTAAAGCATTTCTGCCAGATCACGATCAGGATCTACCGAACCAAGTGCACGCTCTGGTTCTTCGTTGTAGTAGACAGGGTCTACATCAGCGCCGCCACTCAGCAATAGTCCATCGACGCGAGCGATATAGTCGCGAGCATCCTCTGCATTATCGACAAAAGGCAGAATGAAGGGGATACCCCCTGCCTCTTTTACAGATTCCACACAGGTATAGCGCAGTGTGTACATTTGGTTGCTGAACCCCGTTGTAATGCCAATGACAGGCTTAGAAGCCTGTGCCAGTGCCGTGAGGCATAAGAGAGTCAGTATAAGACTCAGGAAAAAACGTCTTTTCATAAGAATAATTATTTTATGACAAAGATAAGATAAAACGTGTACAATGCCAAAAATTTTCCTTACTTTTGCGGCATGACGAAGACCAAATATCACATCTGGCTTGGTGCCCTTATCTTTCTCTTGTCGCAGTGTGCTATGAGTCACCCGAAGGAAGAGTCTGGCAGACAACTTGCTGCTGATGTTCCGCCTGTGATTACTGTGCCTTTCCACCTCACTCCTAATAAGATGATAGCTGTGCAAGCGAAATTGGATTCCCTACAAGGTTGGTTCATCTTCGATACAGGTTCTCCTCGTACCATGGTGAATCGCCGATACTTCCATCCTTCTCGTCAGCGCAGTCGCAGCTATAGTCGCATCACAGATGTGAGTGGAGTGCCTATGCTTGGACGCGACACCTATACGGCTCATGAATTCGATCTACAGGGTATTCGTGAAGAAGGTGCCCAGTATCTCAGCATCGAGATGTCACAGATGGAGCGCGAGGATGGTATAGAGGCTTTGGGCATGATAGGTGCACAAACCTTACAGGGGTATGATGTGCTTTACAATTATGCCGACTCCACTTTGACTTTTATTCGCCCATCTGATACGGATGCTTATTTGGCTGCTACATATTCTGCAAATGCTTTGCATGAGGCTCCACTCACTATTGTGGAACATGTACCTTGTGTAGAGGCGAAGATTGGCGATGACATCTACCAGTTGGGCATCGATTGTGGAGCTGGGGGTGGTGTACTCTCGCAGACCTACAGGAGGCAATTGGCTAATCATAGTCGTCCCGTTGGTGCTATGGAACTGACTGGCATTTCACGCATTCCTGTGCGGGTGACTCAGATTGAAGTGTATCGCATGGAGATTGCTGGCAAGCTATTCACTGGCATGGAGTTCCTGTTGCATAATCTCCGTACGATGGGCATCGAGGCTGAGGATGGTATCGATGGCTTAGTGGGATATGATGTGTTGGCGCAGCAGAAGACGTTGATAAGCACAGAGAATAAAAGAGTTATATTTATCGATTGAGAATAATGATTTGAAAATTATAAACAAAAAATAAAAATTTGAGCTTTATGAAAAAGACTTTTCTTTTAGCAATGGCTTTCATAGCCATAACATTTGCCAGTTGTGGTACTATGGCCACAGGTACTAATGGTCAGACCAGTAATGGTGGTAATCCACAAACAGGCATCAACACAGGCGATGCAGTTTCTATCTTGGAGAGCATCCTTGGTAATGTGTTGGGACTCAACAAACTTACAGAGGCCGACCTCTATGGAACTTGGAAATATAGTCAGCCAGGATGCGCTTTTACAAGCGACAATGCTTTGGCAAAGGCTGGTGGAGCTGTGGCTGCTCAACGCGTAAAGAATCAGTTACAGGAGTACTACTCTAAGGTGGGTATCAAGAGTAGCAACACGCAGTTCACCTTCAAGGAGGACAAAACCTTCAGTGCCAAGATTGATGGTAAGAGTTTCAGCGGTCAATATACCTTTGATCCAGCCGATGGGCGTCTCACTCTTCAGAGCCTGCTGCTCACCCTTCCTTGCTATGTGGAGCGTAGTGGAAACACCATAGGAATCTTGGTAGAGAGCCAGCGCCTCATGCAGCTCTTACAGACCATCGGACAGCTAAGTGGTAACCAATCACTCCAAGCCATCGGTGAGCTTAGTAAGAACTTCGATGGTGTGCGCCTCGGCTTCGAGATGACGAAGTAGAGCCAGACACTTTTCCACAAATATGCACCAATATGGAACAAGAGACAATAAATACGAATAATTGGCAGGGACAACTTATACTGGATTACTTGCCAGGTGTGAACAGTGCCATGCTGATGAACAGAGTGAAGGCTCTCACACGCTTGCAGTTGGAAAACGACGATGAGCGCGACTGGGGACCTGTGCAGGTGATCCTCAGTGGCGAGGGACTGCAAACTTCGGCAGCGGTGGTGGATCAAGTGCCTATGGGCAACCGCATCACACTGGAATCGTTGGAGTTGAAGCCCGACATGACACGTCTCATGGAGATGACTGAAGCAGTGCAGACCGACTTTTCGCTCACAGTGGAGATGGAGGGTAAAGTGGTGCACACAGAGACGCATCCACTGACCCTCATGGCCTATGATCAGTGGAGCGGCACTTCCATCATGCCTGAGCTGTTGGCTGCCTTTGTCACGCCAAATCATCCCATACTCTCCCGCGTCAGTATCGCTGCATCGAAATACTTGGAGAAATGGACAGGCTCATCTGCTTTGGATGAGTATCAAACACAGGATCGCAACCGTGTGCGCCAGATGGTGGCAGCGGTGTACGAGGCACTACGTGCCGAGGGGATTGTCTATAGCGCTGTGCCTGCCAGTTTCGAGGAAACAGGACAGCGTGTGCGACTGCCAGAACGGGTACTGACAGAGAAATTGGGTACTTGTCTGGATCTTTCGCTGCTCTTTGCCTCTGCTTTGGAGAACATGGGCATCTTCCCACTGCTGGTGCTGCAGAAGGGGCACATCTTTGTGGGCGCTTGGCTCACGGAGGACATCTACGCGCAGTGTGTGGGCGATGATCCCAGCTTCTTGCTGCGCAATTGTGCCGACGGACTGAACAACATCGTGGTGCTGGAGACTACGACTGTGGCACAGAGCAGTGCCGTGAGCTTTGAAGAAGCCGTGCACCAAGGAGAAAGTGCCTTGAAGCGTGAGGAACTGTTCGAGTGCTTCATCGACGTGCATCGCTGCCGTCTTAGTGGTATTCGTCCGCTGCCGCAGCGCGTAGAGAAAGACGGCAAGTGGGTGCTGCAGGGTTTGGAGCATGAGCAGGCCACCGAGGAGGTGAAGCAGTTGGATCACTATGCTCTGAAGTTCGAGGATGACAAACAGCCCGTGACAAAGCAGACCATTTGGGAGCGCAAGTTGCTGGACTTTTCATTAAGGAATAATCTGCTGAACACCAAACTTGGCAAGCGCGTTATCCCGTTCATCTCCTTTGAGATTGATCGTCTGGAGGACTTGCTGCAAGATGGTGAGAACTACCAGGTATTGCCTTGTCCTGTGGAGGGAATGAAACCTCAGGGGGGCATGTACGATTCACCTTTACAAGCGGCTAGCCTCAGAGACTTGGTGGTAACCCAACAATTGCAAGATAAACTGGTGTCCTATCTCAGTGAAAGTGAACTGAAATCGGCACTGAAATTCATATACCGCTCTGCACGCACTTCCATGGAGGAAAATGGTGCAAACAGCCTCTTCATGGCGCTGGGTATGCTGCGCTGGTATGAAAACGACAAGAGCATACAGCCACGCTACTCGCCAATACTGCTGCTGCCAGTCGATATCGTTCGCAAGGGAGGAGCCACGGGCTATGTGATCCGTAGTCGTGAGGAAGACATTATATTAAATACCACCTTGGTGGAGATGCTGAAGCAGCAATTCCGCATCAATCTGGGAGTACTGAATCCATTGCCAACCGATGAGCATGGCGTGGATGTGAAGCGCATTCTGGCAGGTGTCAGACAAGCCATCGGCAGTCAGAAACGTTGGAATGTGCTGGAGGAAGCCCTGCTGGGACTCTTCTCTTTCAGCAAGTTCGTGATGTGGAACGACATCCATTCAGGGGCTGAAAAACTAAAAGAGAATCAAGTGATTGCCACGCTGATGGAGCAGAAACTGAAGTGGCAAGATCAGACGGAGCCAGTAGATGCCCGCCGCATGGACAAAGAAGTAGAGCCGAAGGCCTACGCCATTCCGATGGATGTAGATTCCAGTCAGATGGAGGCCGTGATCATGAGCGGTGAAGGCAAGAGCTTCATCCTCCATGGCCCTCCTGGAACAGGTAAGAGTCAGACCATCACCAACATGATTGCCAACGCTCTCTATCAAGGCAAGCGCGTGCTCTTTGTGGCTGAGAAGATGGCGGCGCTGAGCGTGGTGGAGAAACGTTTGACGAAGGTTGGACTGGAGCCTTTCTGCTTGGAACTGCATAGTAACAAAGTGACGAAGAGCCATTTCCTCTCACAGATGGAGAAGGCACTTAATGCCATACACATCGCCCGCAGTGAGGACTATGAGAAGACCTCTGCGGCGCTCTTTGAGCATCGCAAGAAGCTCATTGCCAATATGGAGGCGCTGCATCGGAAGCATGAGAATGGTTTCTCACTCTACGACTGCATCTCTGGCTATGTGTCCTTGAAGGGTGGGGAGCTTTATCGCGACTTGCCACCGTTGGAGAATGTCAATCCCGACAAGCTTGCTGCTTGGGGATCAGCCATCGAAACCCTCGATACGGTGTTCCAAATCACTGGCCATCCAGCCGATCATCCACTTTGTGGTATGGAACCGAAGGATGCCCGTGCGGAATGCCTGGATAAGGTTGAGGATTTGCTGAAGCCATACACTGAAGCTGTGATAGGATTTATGAAACAGTCGGATGGAGATCAGCTGAAAGACTACTTACATACGTTGGATATCTGCAAGGCTTTGGACGATTATAATGACGCCCGCGACACCTTACTTTCCAAGACCAAGGATGAGGTGCTGAAAGAGAAGCCAGCGCTACTGCGTGAAGAGATACAGCAGATATCAAAGAAGTGGTTCCTGCCACGCTTCTTCGCTAAGCGCAGTTTCATG
>JAEEGG010014737.1_pt1 | contig 16509 bp, 17 predicted proteins | sample 9134161 | NCBI WGS metagenome assembly JAEEGG01 (sample SAMN16246543, study PRJNA631951) | gut metagenome | biome: gut microbiome; feature: rumen; material: CR-attached | host: Bos | place: Iran: Karaj | collected 2018-10
CTTCCACGGTCATGGGACGGGAGAGCATGTCCTCCTGCCAACGGTTGGGGGTGGCAGAAGCGGAGGCGCAGCTGAAGCTCACGTCCACAAAGGGGCTGGCGAGCTTGCCCAGGAGGGGCTTCTTGTTGAGCATGACCATCCAGGAGGTAACGGCCATGGAACGACCGAAGCCAGCGGCCAGCTGAATGAAGAGCTTGGCACCGGTCTTGTGGAACTCGGGCATCCACGCGGCCAGCTCTTTGAACATGCGGTCATTCTGCCACAGCCAGCGGCAGCCCATGGTGTCGCGGACACACTGCATGCCGGGGAGGATCAGGCCAACGCCGTCCTGCGCGCGCTGCAGCAGGAAGTTCGCGGCTTCCTTGTCAAAGTGGCAGGGCTCCAGCCAGCCGAACAGGGAAGTGCCGCCCATGGAACACTGGACAATGCGGTTCTTGATCTCTACATTGCCGATTTTGAAGGGGGTAAATAAGGCGCTGTATTTTTCGTCCATCTTTTTTCCTTCTTTCAAAATTTTTTTAGTTCCGGCCTTACTTGAAGAAGCTCTTCACGTAGTTGTAGGGCCACACGATCAGGTCGCCGAGAAGACGGAAAATGTCTCTGACCTTGAAGTACAGGTCGTCATCAAAGAGAAACGGTAACTTCTTCTCAAAGAATGCCTTGACCTTTTGCAACATGCTTTTTTCCCTCCCGTTTTTAAGTTATGATCCGCCCTGGCGAGAAACCCGCCAAGGCTCTTCTCACCATAGGAATACGCATATATTATACTTGAAAAAGCTCTGTTTCGTCAACCCTACAGTTTTTCCTTTTTGTACAAGAGCCCCGGAAAACCGGGGAAATTGGCAATAAAACGCTGTGAATAATAACCAAAGAAGTCAAGACCAATTTGTGCACATTTTTGCCAAAATTGTGACAAATTCTTCCCGGTGTAGGAATGAGGGGAAAGCAGCGTGTCAAGTGCAGGCATGAAAAAAGAGATGCTTGCGCATCTCTTTTTAGCTTGTATTTGTTTTATTTCCGGAAGCTGTCCTTCAACGCGACGGCGCGGTTGAAGACCAGATGGCCGGGGGCTGCGTCCTTATTATCCAGGCAGAAGTAGCCCTGACGCATGAACTGAAAGCTCTCGGAATTCTTTCCGTGCTCCGGCATGGGGATCTCCGCCAGACTCTCCTCCACCTTGCAGCCGGTGAGGATCTGGAGACTGTCGGGATTCAGGCAGTCCAGGAAATCCTTGTCCGGGCCGTCCGGCTCGGGATCGGCGAAGAGATAGTCGTAGAGCCGCACCTCCGCGTCGGCGCAGTTGTTGGCGTCCACCCAGTGGATGGTTGCGCCCTTGACCTTGCGCCCGTCGGCGGGATCGCCGCCGCGGCTGTTGGGGTCATACTCGCAGAGGATCTCCGTGACCTTGCCGGTCTCGTCCTTCACGCAGCCGGTGCAGGTGACCAGATACGCGCCCTTGAGCCGCACCTCAAAGCCCGGGTGCAGACGCTTGTACTTGGGCGCGGGCACCTCCATGAAGTCCTCCTCCTCAATCCAGAGATTGCGGGAGAAGGAGACCTGGCGGGTACCGTCTTCGGGCTTGAGGGGATTGTTCTCCACCGTGAGCAGCTCCGTCTGCCCCTCGGGGTAGTTGGTGACAGTGAGCTTCACCGGGTGCAGAACCGCCATGACGCGGCGGGCGTTGGCGTTCAGATCATCCCGCAGGCAGCTCTCCAGCAGGGCCCAGTCCACGGTGGAGTCCACCTTGCTCACGCCGATGCGCTCGCAGAAGTCCCGGATGGACTTGGAGGTATAGCCTCTCCGCCGCAGACCGCAGAGGGTGGGCATGCGGGGATCGTCCCAGCCGGAGACGCGGCCTTCCTCCACCAGTCTGCGCAGTTTGCGCTTGGACATGACGGTGTAGTTGATGCCGAGGCGGGCAAACTCGATCTGCCGGGGCTTGTGGCCCGGGATGGAGACATTGGAGACCACCCAGTCGTAGAGCGGCCGGTGGGCCTCATACTCCAGAGAGCAGAGAGAGTGGGTGATGCCCTCCAGCGCGTCCTGGATGGGGTGGGCAAAGTCGTACATGGGGAAGATGCACCACTTGGTGCCCTGGCGGTGATGCTCGATGTAGCGGATCCGGTAGAGCACCGGGTCGCGCATGTTGAAGTTGCCGCTGGCAAGATCGATCTTGGCGCGGAGAGTGTAGCGGCCCTCCTCAAATTCGCCCGCGCGCATCCGCTGGAAGAGATCCAGGCTCTCCTCGATGGGACGGTCACGCCAGGGGCTCACGGCGGGACGGGTGGTGTCGCCGCGATACTCCTTGAACTGCTCCGGCGTCAGTTCGCAGACGTAGGCCAGACCCTTTTTGATGAGCTCGATGGCGTATTCATAGGTCTTCTCAAAATAGTCCGAGCCGTAGAACAGCCTCTCGCCCCAGTCAAAGCCAAGCCAGTGAATGTCCTCCTGGATGGCGTTGACATACTCGGTGTCCTCCTTGGCGGGGTTGGTATCATCAAAGCGCAGGTTGCAGATGCCGCCAAAGTGCTCGGCGGTACTGAAGTCGATGGTCAGAGCCTTGCAGTGGCCGATGTGCAGATAGCCGTTGGGCTCGGGCGGGAAACGGGTATGAACCTGCATCCCATAGCAGGAGCCGCCCTCGGACAGATCCTCCTGCACGAAAGCTTCAATAAAATTTCTGGCGTTCTCTTCCATAGCGATCCTCTCCAAATCAAAAAACTAATTTGCATTATAACCGAATCCGCGCTGCATTACAAGTTGAAATCGTCGGGAAAAGACAAGAATCTTTTTCTTTTCGACTGCAAGATCCCGCCGCTGGGCTCGCTGTTGAACCAAACAGGAGAAAGAACGCTTGTCGGACAGATCAAAATGTGATATGGTAAAGCTAACAATCAACTGGAGGTAGCCTCATGCAGAAGACAAAAATCATCCTGGACTGCGATCCCGGGCATGACGACGCGGTGGCGATCATGCTGGCGGCGAGAGAGCCATCTATGGAAGTGCTGGGCGTCAGCGTGGTGGCGGGCAATCAGACCCTGGAGAATACCCAGCGCAACGCGAGAAACGTGCTGCAGTGGATTGGCTCGGACATTCCGGTCTATGCCGGCTGTGACCGCCCCATGGTGCGCGACAAGGTGATCGCCGCGGATATCCACGGCAGCACCGGGCTGGACGGCCCTGTCTTCCCGACGCTGAAAAAGAGGCTGGAGCCGGAGCACGCGGTGCAGTTTCTGATCCGCACGCTTCTGGAATCGGAGGGGGACATCACCGTCGTCACTACCGGCCCCATGACCAATCTGGCCATGGCCATGCGTCTGGAGCCAAAAATCGTGGAAAAGATCCGGCGCATCGTGCTGATGGGCGGCTCCTATACCAACGGCAACGTGACCCCTGCCGCGGAATTCAACATCATTGCTGACGCGGAGGCTGCCAGCGTATGCTTCCGCTCCGGCCGCCCCATCACCATGGTGGGCCTGGACGTAACGCGGAAGGTGCTCTGCCTCCCGGAGATCGTGGAGCGCATGGGTCGGATCGGCAACCGCGCATCAGATCTCTTCGTGGCGCTGATGGGGCATTTTTGCAAGACCCAGAAGCAGGTCTTCGGCTGGGAGGGTGGCCCCCTTCATGACCCCGTCACCATCGCGTACCTGATCGATCCGGAGGTTTTGGTCACAAAGCCCATGAACGTGCAGATCGACATCCGCAGTACCCAGTCCTACGGCCGCACCAACTGCGATTATTATGGCTATCAGAAGCTTCCGCCCACGGCGGAGGTAGCGGTGGACATTGACGTGGCGCGCTTCTGGGATATCGTGGAGACCGGCCTGCGCCGCTATACGGGGGACTGAGCATGAGAGCGCTGGTTTTCGGCTCCCTGAACATCGACTATGTCTATCAGGTGCCCCATTTTGTGGAGAGAGGGGAGACTCTGGCTTCTTTATCGCTGCAGCGCTTTTGCGGTGGCAAGGGGCTGAACCAGGCCATCGCCCTTGCGCGGGCGGGGGCACAGACCTGGATGGCGGGCGCCGTCGGGCCGGAGGGGGATTTCCTGCTGGAGGAGCTTCACCGCGCAGGTGTGAACACAGAGCATGTGTGTCGCAGCGAAGCGCCCACCGGCCACGCGATCATTCAGAACAGCCCCGACGGGGACAACTGCATTCTGCTCTACGGCGGCGCAAACCGGGTCATTTCCCCGGAAATGGCAGCCAAAGTGCTGGCGGAGTTCCGGGCTGGCGACCTGCTGCTGGTGCAAAATGAGATCAGTTCTCTGCCGGAGATCATGAAGCTGGCGAAGGAGCGGGGGATGCGTGTCGCGCTGAATCCCTCTCCCATGGAACCGGAGGCACTGCGGCCTCTCTTGCCCCTGGTGGATGTGCTGATCCTCAACCGGGTGGAAGCGTCGCAGCTTCTCGGACGCAGCCTGGAAGATCCGGAGCAGCTCCTATATGCCCTTTCGACGCTGTGCCCCGGGGCGCAGATCGCGCTGACCCTTGGGGCGGAGGGCGCTTTGCTGGTTCATGACGGCGCTTGCTTCCGCCAGGCGGCCTTCCCCGTCAGAGCGGTGGACACCACCGGGGCGGGGGACACTTTCACCGGCTACCTGCTGGCCGGATGGACGGAGGAGCCTGCCGCGGCTCTGCGCCTTGCAGCTGCCGCCGCTGCCCTCGCTGTGACGCGTCCGGGCGCGGCGCCTGCTATTCCTTCGCGGGAAGAAACCCAGCGCTTTCTGACCGAGCAATCACGGACAGAAGCAGTTATTTGAAATCACACTTGACAGGTGAAGCTGCATCCCCCTATACTTCTGGATCATAGAAAGAAGGGATCTGAATGAAAACACTATCCTCCCGCACGGCGGGCTTCACCGATTCGGTCATCCGCAGGATGACCCGTGTCTCCAATCGCTACGGCGCGGTGAATATGTCCCAGGGCTTTCCCGATTTTGATCCGCCGCAGGAGATTTTGAAACGCCTTGCGGAGGTCTCCGGCGAGGATTATAACCAGTACTCCATCACCTGGGGCGCCCAGAATCTCCGGGAGGGGATCGCGCAGAAGCAGCGCCGCTATATGGGTATGGACATTGACCCGGATCGGGAGATCGTGGTCACCTGCGGCAGCACCGAGGCCATGATGGCCGCGGTCATGACCGTCACCGACCCCGGGGATAAGCTGATCATCTTCTCGCCCTTTTACGAAAACTACGGGGCGGATGTGATCCTCTCCGGCGCGGAGCCCATCTATGTGCCGCTGCGCCCGCCCGCCTTCGATTTTGACCCGGAGGAGCTGGAGGCGGCTTTTCGGCAAAATCCCAAGGCGCTGATCCTCTGCAACCCCTCTAACCCCAGCGGGAAGGTTTTCACCCGGGAGGAGCTGGAGCTGATCGCGCGCCTGGCGGAGAAATACGATACCTATGTCATCACCGACGAGGTGTACGAGCACATCGTCTACAAGCCCTATCAGCATGTCTATTTCGCGTCCCTGCCCGGGATGCGGGAGCGGACGATCTCCTGCTCGTCTCTCTCCAAGACCTACTCCATCACCGGCTGGCGCCTGGGCTATATCATCGCGCCGGAGCCCATTGCGGAGCGGGCGAAGAAGGTGCACGATTTCCTCACCGTGGGAGCCGCCGCGCCCCTGCAGGAGGCGGTGGTACCCGGCCTGTATTTTGAGCAGCGCTACTATGACGAGCTGCTTGCGCTCTATACCCACAAGCGGGATCTGCTGCTGCGGGGGCTGGACGAGATCGGTATCATTCATAACGTGCCTCAGGGCGCCTACTATGTGATGCTGGACATCTCCAAATACGGCTATGCCTCCGACCTGGAGTTCTGCGAGGTGCTGGCGCGGGATGTTGGCGTGGGCGCGGTGCCCGGCTCCAGCTTTTTCCGCGAGCCGGTGAATCACCTGATCCGGCTGCACTTTGCAAAAAAGGACGAAACGCTGCAGGAGGCCCTGCGGCGTCTGGAGACCATTGATCAGAAAATCAAGGTGAAATAGGAGGAGAATATGGAAAACAACCGCTTTTTCCCGGAGATCCACGGAAACTTCGGCTTCGGCTGTATGCGCCTGCCCATGCAGGGCGAGGAGGTTGACCTGGCAGCGTTTTCCGACATGGTGGATACCTTCCTGCAGCAGGGCTTCAACTACTTCGACACCGCTCACGGCTACATCCGCGGCAAGAGCGAGACCGCGATCCGCGCCTGCCTCACCAGCCGCTACCCCAGGAGCAGCTATCTGCTGACCAACAAGCTCACCGGAACCTACTTCAAGACCGAGGAGGACATCCGCCCCCTTTTCCAGCAGCAGCTGGAGGCCTGCGGCGTGGACTACTTTGACTTTTATCTGATGCACTCCCAGGGCAGCTTCAACTACGACCACTTCCGGGAATGCCGCGCCTACGAGACCGCTTTCGCGCTGAAAAAGGAGGGCAAGGTGCGCCATGTGGGCATCTCCTTCCACGACAGCCCCGAGATGCTGGAGCGGATCCTGACGGATTATCCGGAGCTGGAGGTGGTGCAGATCCAGTTCAACTACCTGGATTACGAGAATCCCAACGTCCAGAGCCGCGCCGTGTACGAGGTGCTGGAGCGGCACAATAAGCCGGTGCTCATCATGGAGCCGGTAAAGGGCGGCACGCTTATCCAGCTGCCTCAGCAGGCCCAGACGCTGTTTGACGAGCTTCAGGGCGGCAGCAACGCCAGCTACGCCATCCGCTTCGCGGCGGGTTTCCCCCAGGTCTGCGTGGTGCTCTCCGGCATGAGCGATATGGAGCAGATGCGCGACAACACCGGCTTCATGAAAGACTTCCGGCCTCTCAGCGAGAAGGAGCAGGAGACCGTCCGCAAGGTGCGGGAGATCTACCTGGAGCAGAACTCCATTCCCTGCACCGCCTGCCGCTACTGCGTGGAGGGCTGCCCCATGCAGATCCCCATCCCCGATCTGTTCCACGCCATGAACATGAAAAAGGTCTTCCGGGACTGGCACCAGGAGGAGCGCTATGCGGAGCTGACCAGGGAGGGCGGCAAGGCCTCCGCCTGCGTGCGCTGCGGCCAGTGCGAATCCGTCTGTCCCCAGCATCTGCCCATCCGAGAGCTGCTGGTCGATGTGGCCGGGGTGTTTGAGAAGGAATAAGCCAAAACTGAAAGAAAAAGCAGGGCGCACAGGGCGTCCTGCTTTTTCTATATAGGTTTTATCCCTGGGCAACGGGGACGAACATCATATTCATATCCGTCTCACCCTCGATGCCGGGTACGGTGTCCGTGAAGCTGTACTGCCAGATGTTGACCTTGTAGTAGAAGCTGGGCCAGTAGAGCTCCGGCGGCGCGATGGGAAGGGCAAACCAAAAGTCATAGTCGGTCAGACGGCGCAGATCGTAGCCATAATAGCCGAGGTTCCGATTGAAGTAGACCGAGGCGTCATAGCCGCCTTCCCGGATGGTTTCGCAGAAGGCCACCGCGCAGTCGGTACGCCGCTCCATGTCCAGGCTGTTGGTGCGGGCGATGTCGGCGTCCTCGTTGTCGATCTTCTCCCAGTCGAACACGATGGGGAGGTCGAGGGATCTGCCCTGCAGGGCGTCCAGTACGAACTGGGCCTCCTCACGGGCTTCCTCCTCCGAGATGGCCTGGGAATAGAAGTACACGCCCACCTGGAGCCCCGCGTTTACAGCGCCGTTGTAGTTGTTCTCAAACCAGGGGTCGGAGAACAGCCCGCCCTCGGTATAGCCCCGGCGGCCGATGCGGATATAGGCGAAGTCCACGCCGGATCTTGCGACCTTGCTCCAGTCGATCTCATACTGGTGCTCGGAGACGTCCACGCCCAGGCGGGTCTCGTAGGCGGAGCCCTGGTAGACGGGCTTTTCGTCGATCAGCTGGAACTCGTCCTTGGACATGTCGTTGACCGGCACGCCCTCCAGGGGCTTCAGCCAGATCCAGCCGAAACCGTCATAGAGATAGACCTCCCCGGCAGCCAGGTGCAGGGGTTCTTCAGCGGCGTGCGCGATGGCGGTCAGACTGAAAGTGCGCGGCGGGACCGGGACAAGGGCTTCGTCCACCGGCGCGACCGCTTCTTCGCCGCCCTCCACGGCTACAGTTTCTCCCTCGGCGGGAAGCTCGGGGGAAAGCTGCTCGTCAGCGGGGGCGAGTTCCTCCGCAGGCGCCGGCGCTGAGGTCGGTTCCTCGACGGGAGTGGGTGTTTCCGTGGGAACGCTGCGTTCTGGAAGGTCTTCTTTGTGATAAAGCGGGCGGGCGATCAGCAAGCCGAGCGCAATGCCGACGACCAGTACAAGCACCAGCAGCATAATGATGCCGGTTTGCGGACGTGTTTCAGTTTTCATGGTATCTCCCGTGTTCAGCAAAATTCGACAGTCATCTTAGCACAAGTCCCGTGTAAATTCAATTCCAAATGGTAAACCCAGGCGGCATTTCAAAAATTTTCATCAGTAGAAAAAAGTTTTTGTTGACAAATGGAGTCAGATTTGCTATTATCATCTGGCCGGTGAAAATGCTGGTGTAGCTCAGTCGGTAGAGCAGCTGATTTGTAATCAGCAGGTCGGGGGTTCGAGTCCGTCCACCAGCTCCACCTTGAGCGAAAAGAATATGGGGGAATTCCCGAGTGGCCAAAGGGGACAGACTGTAAATCTGCTGGCAATGCCTTCGGTGGTTCGAATCCACCTTCCCCCACCAACAAAAAAGCGCCTTTTGTCGGTAGACAAAAGGCGCTTTTTTGAACGATGTGTTCCGCTGCGCGGAACGTGTTGTTTGGCTTCGCCAAGTGATGTGCCCTTCGGGCGTGATGTGCGCCTTTGGCGCGTGTAAAGCGGAACACATCACATCACTTTGCGGCACAGTCGCAATACATCACTGTTTGCAAAGCAAACTGCATCACTTGCGCCGACGGCGCTTACATCACTTTACAATTCCAATCTCATTTGGTATTGCAAACAAGAAGGAGGCGATACTGTGTCTGAATCAAAACTTCGTGTTCTCTCTATGGATTTCTCCGTACAAATCATCAATCTTGTCAAAGACCTGAAAGCGAAACACGAATCCGTTATTTCCAATCAGATCGGGCGTTCCGGCACCTCCATCGGCGCGAACATATACGAAGCAAACTACGCGCAGGGGAAGAAAGATTTTATCTCCAAGCTGGAAATTGCTTTGAAGGAAGCAAGTGAAACAGGGTATTGGCTTGAGCTTCTGCATCGGACAGGGTACTTGGATGATCCGACGTTCAAATCTTTGAACGACGAATGTTCTGCCATCCGTGTGATGCTGGTGGCATCCTGCAGAACCGCCAAGCAGAATATGGAGTCAAATTGATAAATCGGTGTTTGAGGAGGAACAATAGAATGTTGCAAACGCCGCGGCTTCATTTGAGAAATCTCTGTCCTGCCGATGCAGATTTACTGTTTGACTATCGCAATGACAGAAGCTGCAATCTGTATCAAAGGTACGATGATACAAGCATGGCATATCTCCGAGAGTTTATTCAGGACTATTCTCACAATACCTTCTTATCTAGGGAAGAAGAGCAGCATTATGCGATCGTATGTACCGAAGAGAGTAAAATGATCGGCGATGTCAGTGTGTTTTTTTCAGAAGCAGACAACTGCTTTACCCTGGGAATTACGGGAGCACCTCTTTTTCAAAAACAGGGATACGCTAATGAGCTGCTAAAAGAGATGATCAAACAGATGCAGGACAAATATCCTTCTGTTGATATTGTTGCATTGATAGAGAAAGACAATACCGCCAGTATTTCTTTGTTCAAAAAGCTTGGATTTATCGAGGAATGCTTTGCAGATTCCATCCAATCCTATGTTTTTATAATATATGGTAATACTAACTGACAAGTCCCGGTTTGCAGAGGCAATTGGCACGACGGCGCGTACCTTTTCGCTTTTCTTTCTATGGTTTGGTACCTTTTCGCACGTCTTTCACAGAAAAACCTCGTCGAAAGACGAGGCTTTTCTTTTCCTCTGGGCCAAACATAAGCTGAAACTGGAATACAGGGAGGAACGGTCATGATCAACGAACAGGTTATTCCATTCTCGCTGCCCTATCCGGAACGGGAGGATCGGCTTGTGAGGGCCTTTGTTCCGGAGCACGAGGAAGGGGAGACCTTCCCTGTGATCTACATGACCGACGGGCAGAATCTTTTTGACAAGGAGAGCTCCGGCTTCGGCTGCTGGTACACCCGGGAGGCGGTGCGGGAGGAGCGTGCCGCAAGCGGCAAGGCTGCGATCATCGTTGGCGTTCATAATGTGGACCCCTGGCGCGAAAACGAGCTGATGCCGAAATCCATCGGAGCCATCGTCTGCCCGGAGGAGGTGCGGCCGAGGATCGACCCGCAGGGCGAGGTGTTTGACGATTTTCTCGTCAGCAAGCTGATCCCCGCGGTGGAAGCGCGCTTTCCCGTGAAGACGGGCAGAGACAACCGTGCCTTCTGCGGCAGCTCCATGGGCGGCCTCATTTCCTTTTTCACGGTGCTGCGCCATCCGGAGCTCTACAGCGCCGCGGGCGTGCTGTCCCCGGCCTTCCTGCTCTACAGCGAGGCGGACATGCGCCGCTGGCTGGGGGAGACCCTGGGGGAGTACAAGCCCTTCCTCTATCTCTACACCGGCGCCGAGGGCGAGCTGGAGGCGGAGATCTGCCTAAGCCTCGCCTGGACTTACGCTATCTTGAGGGAGCGCTATCCCGAGGATCGGCTCAAGTATGTGGTAATGCCAGAGCAGATCCACCACGAAATCGCCTGGGAGCCTGTGTTCCGAGACTTCCTGCACCTGTTCCTGACACAGAAATAAAGCAAAGCCGAAGCGACGGTCGATAATCGATCTGCTTCGGCTTTTAGCATGAGAACACCCTTTTGTGTTCTTCCTCATAGGATGATGCGAGGGGAACCTCAGTATTGACCCAGGAGGAATGCAATTTTGGAGAATCAATTTGCTGCCATGGAGCGGTATCGCCTCGGCAGCCTTCCGAATCCCGCACCCCTTGCGGCGGCCTATATCCCCATGCAGGACAGTGTAAACCCCAACTACACGCCCCCGGAGGCGCTCTCCCGCGGGACGCTGTTCCCGGGTCTGGATCTGCCTTTTATGAACGTTGTAAACCCGGATCTGGAGCAGACACCCATGACGGAGCTGATGGCCATCGGCTTCGTGGTGGATGAGCTGGAGCTGTATCTGGACACCCACCCGGAGGATCAGGAGGCCTTTGAGCTCTATCAGACCATGCTCGCAGTGAAAAAGGAAGCCATGGAGCGCTATGCCAAGCGCTGCGCGCCTCTCTTGCAGACGGATCAGCTGGGGATGGAGCGCTACGCCTGGCTGGATTCGCCCTGGCCGTGGGAATACAGGAATAAAAGGGAGGGCTGAGCGATGTTTCTCTATGAAAAAAAGCTGCAATACCCGGTGAAGATCGCAAACCCCAATCCCAAACTGGCAAAGGTCATCATCAGTCAGGTGGGCGGCCCCGATGGGGAGCTCGGCGCCTCCATGCGCTATCTGAACCAGCGCTATTCCATGCCTTACGATGAGCTGAAAGGGCTGCTGACCGACATCGGCACCGAGGAGCTGGGGCACATGGAGATGGTGGCCGCCATCATCCACCAGCTCACCCGCAAGATGAGCACGGAGGAGATCATCCGCAGCGGGCTGGACACCTATTTCGTGGATCACACTGCCGGCGTTTACCCTACCGCGGCTTCCGGCTTCCCCTGGAGTGCGGCTTCCATGGCCGTCAAGGGCGATGTACTGGCGGATCTGAACGAGGATCTGGCCGCGGAGCAGAAGGCGCGGGTGACCTATGACAACATCCTCCGTCTCAGCGACGATGCGGACGTGAACAACGTCATCCGCTTCCTGCGGGAGCGGGAGGTCGTACACTATCAGCGCTTTGGCGAGGGACTGCGTCTGGCCATGGATAAGATGAATCAGAAGAACCTCTACGCCGTGAACCCTTCTTTTGACCGCTGAATCTGGCACGATCCCCGGGCGGAAAAGCCCGGGGATTGTGCGCCGTGCCGTCTCTGCCCATTTGGGGCGAACCTTCGCGAAAGAGGGATAAAGTGCGGATTTGCTCTTGCAAGTTGACGAACTTTCTGCTATGTATATTGTGGTTATTAGCAGAAAGGATCATTTTAGAATGTCTAAATTCCGTGACTTGTTTTCTCCGCGGGATATGAGCCAGGGGAAGCCCTGGCGGCGCATTGCGGAGTTTGCTTTTCCGCTGCTGATCGGCAACTTTGCTCAGCAGCTCTATAACACGGTGGACGCCGTCGTGGTGGGCAACAGCAAGTGGGGCTATACGGCGCTGGCCTCGGTGGGCAACGCATCTCCTGTGTTGAATCTGCTGCTGGCGCTCTTCGTGGGGATTTCCACCGGCGCGGGGATCCTGGTGGCGCAGCACTTCGGCGCCAGGAACAGCGAGGCTCTTGCCAAGACCGTGGGCAACTGCATCACGCTGACGGCGATTGCAAGCGCAACTATCATGCTCGTGGGCCCCTTGATCACAGGGCCGCTGCTGCGGGCGGTTGGCACGCTGGACAGCATGTATGAGGGCTGCAAGAATTATCTGAACATCTTCTTCTACGGGATCGCCGGCTTTTTCTTCTACAACATCTTTGCCGGGATCCTGCGAGGCCTGGGAGATTCCTTCTCGGCGCTGCTGTACCTGATCATCACGGCGAGCCTGAACATCGTGCTGGATCTGGCCTTCGTGGAAGAGATGGGCGTCGCGGGCGTTGCGCTGGCCACGGTCATTGCACAGTTCATCTCCGCGCTGCTCTGCCTGCGGAAGATCCTCTCTCTCAAGAGCGTGTTCCGCCTCCGTCGGAGCGATCTGCGTCCCGACAGGGCTCACATCGGCCGCATCGTGAGCCTGGGCGTCCCCTCGGGGCTGACGCAGGCGATCTTCTCCTGCGCCATGATCGTGGTGCAGCGCCTTATCAACAGCTTTGAGGATGAGATGTTCGTGGCCTGTAACGTGATGGTCATGCGGGTGGACGGCTATGCCATGCTGCCGAACTTCAGCTTCGGCCAGGCTATGAGCACCTTTGCCGGGCAGAATATCGGCGCGCGGCGCCTGGATCGGCTGCGGGACGGGACGAGGCAGGGGCTCTGGCTCTCTGTTGGAACGTCGCTGGTGCTGACGCCCGCGGTGCTGCTGGCCGGCCCCCTGCTGATGCGCCTTTTCACGCCGGAGCAGGCGCTGATCGACCTCTCCATGCAGATGATGTACATCCTGGCCGCCGGGTATATCGCCATGTCGGTGACTCAGGTGCTGCAGGGCGTCATGCGCGGCGCGGGGGACACGGTCACGCCCATGTGGATCGGCCTCTGCACGGCGGTGCTGATGCGCCTGCCGCTGGCCTATGCGCTGGTGGGCTGGGCTAAGAGCGAGGGAGCGTCGGTTCTGACCCAGGAGAAGATGGTATTTGCCTCGCTGCTGCTCAACTGGCTGCTGGGCATGCTCATCAGCATCGTGGTGTTCAAGCTGGGCCGCTGGAAGCGGAAGCTGCCGAAGGATCTGGCGTAAGAGAAAGCGCCGGGAGGATGGGAATGCCCTCCCGGCGCTTTCTGCATTTTGCGATATTTCCACTTGAAATTTTGCCGCGCATGTTATACAATACCTCTCGCATGCCGGTGTGTTGGAATGGTAGACGAGGCGGACTCAAAATCCGTTGCCAGCGATGGCGTGTGGGTTCGAGTCCCACCACCGGCACCATGAAAGAAACCTGATTTATCTATCAAATCAGGTTTCTTTCCGTTATATTCGCCTGCGGCGAGTTATATAGCGTTGCAGTTATATTTGGCTTGCGCCAAGTGATATTGCGCTTCGCGCAGTTTTTGAGATTTCCCTTAAAGAAGTATATGAGACAGAGTATTGGCTTGAATTGCTGTTTGAAACCGGATATATGGATGAACAAACATACAAACCAATTCGAAACAACTGCGGCGTGATCAGACGTATGCTAATTTCAAGTATAAAAACCATAAAAGAAAATAATGTTGATAAATAGCTTCATTGATAGAAAAATACTCCCGACCAATCGGAGTTTGCAGAGAAAACAACATGAATGATTGCCGTGAAGATTTCTGGAATGCGTTGGATGAGTTAGTAAACTCTTCCGAAATCGTGATTGACAGGCCCAAGGGATCTGCACATCCCAGATTTCCCAACTTCATCTATCGGGTTGATTATGGTTATTTGAAGAACACTACATCTATGGATGGTACGGGGATTGATGTATGGGTCGGAAGCGGAAATAGAAAGATAGATGCCATCATGTGTATTGTTGATTTGATGAAGAAAGATTCAGAAATCAAGATACTGATCGGCTGCACAGAAGAAGAGAAAATGGAAATATATCGTATGCATAATGAAACACAGTATATGAAAGGTGTTTTGATACGACGATAAATTTCGGTACTAAAGCTTGGGTGTGTACCTATAGATAGTCTTTCACAAAGAACTGTGGGGGCAAAACCCCCCACTATTCTTTGGTCACAAGATTGAAAAGGAGTTTCCCATGAACGCAGAACAGTACTTAGCCGACCCTTGCGGGGCGTCCTCGCTTCCGTTCTGGAAGACGGAGCAATTTGCCGTGCCCGAGGGGATCTGCGTCTATCGGGATGACGCTTTTTCGGCCCGATCCATAGAAGGGGTGGATGAACCCTATTTCAAGCTGATGTACGATCTGCGGCAGGTTCAGCCGGCGGCGCTGCCGGCTGGCTTTCGGCTCGTGAGCGCCGATGTCGTGGACTTTGCGCGGCATATCAACAGCTGCTACGACGCAGAGGGCCTTTCGGAAGCGGAGCTGCTGGGCTATCGCCGGCGCCAAACTTACGATCCCGCGCTCTGGCTCGCCGTGGCGGACGAAGAAAGCGGAGCGCTTGCCGCCACCGGGATCGGGGAGCTGGACACCCGGATCGGAGAGGGGATCCTGGAATGGATCCAGGTCTCGCCCGCATACAGACGCCGCGGGCTGGGCCGCTTTCTGGTCTGCGAGCTGCTGCGGAGGATGCAGGGGCGGGCGCGATTTGCCACAGTCTCCGGGCGAGTGAATAACCCGGACAAGCCTTTAGCGCTGTATACCGCCTGCGGGTTCAAAAATCCCGTGATCTGGCATGTGGTAATAACCAAATAGAACGCAAAACAGCAGGGAGGCTTGGCTCCCTGCTGTTTTTATGTCTGTTGCCGTTTCGGAAATCTCGGCTACATGGCCTCGATTTCCTTGATGTTGTACTCGTTGCCGGTGACCAGGAAGGTGTTGCCGCTCTGGCAATAGGGGCAGATCTTCTTGTACTTCATGGTGGGATAGGTCTTGCCGCAGTCCTGGCAGTAGGTGACAGCCTCCAGCTTTTCGACCTTCAGCTCGGTGTTCTGGAAGTACTTGGTCTTCGCTCTGGCCCAGCTCCAGAAATCCTGCAGATATTCGGGGATGATGCCGCTGACCTCGCCGACCTCCAGGGTGATGGAGCCAACCTCGGTGAGGTTATTCTCCGCCATGACCTTTTCCACCGCGTCGATCACATAATAGATGGTTCCCAGCTCGTGCATTACTTGGCCTTCCGATTGATCTTGATCGCCTGCTTGGCGGCGTGCTTCAGCATGGGCAGCACCTTGTCCTCGCAGCGGACCAGGTTGGAAGCCTCGGGCACGTCGCGCTCCAGGTGGATGGCGTCGAACATGCACTTGGTGGTGCAGAGGCCGCAGCCGATGCAGCGGTTGCGGTCCACCACGCTGACGCCGCAGCCAAGGCAGCGGCTGGCCTCGGTCTTGACCTGCTCCTCGGTGAAGGTGAGACGGTCATGCTCGAAGGTCTTGAGCTTGAGCGGATCGTGCTGGATCTCCTGGCGGGCGGGCTTGTCGTAGCTGTCCAGGGTGAAGGCGAGGTTTGCCTTGTCCAGCTCGTAGAACTCGCGGAGGTTGCGGCCGCGGGTCAGGCTCTGGCCGTCCTGCACGAAGCGGTGGAGAGACTCAGCGCCCTCACGGCCGGCAGCGATGGCGTCGATGGCGAACTTGGGGCCGGTGTACACGTCGCCGCCCACAAAGATGTCCTTCTGCTCGGTCTGATAGGTGATGGCGTCGGCCAGGGCGTTGCCCTTCTTGCCGGTCTTGAGCTCGCCGATGTCCAGCTTGCCCCAGTCGATGGTCTGACCGACGGCGGCCAGCACGGAATCGACCTCGATGGTCTCGAACTTGCCGGTACCGACAGGAGCGCGGCGGCCCTTCTCATCCGGCTCGCCCAGTTCCATGATCTCCACCTTGAGGCCGCAGACCTTGCCGTCCTGTCCCAGGATCTCGGCGGGGCCGCAGAGGAAGCAGAACTTCACGCCCTCTTCCTTGGCTTCCTTGATCTCTTCCTTGTCAGCGGGCATCTCTTCCTCGCTGCGGCGGTAGATCACATAGGTCTCGGCGCCCAGACGAACCGCGGTGCGGCACACGTCCATGGCGACGTTGCCGCCGCCGATAAGGGCGCACTTCTTGCCGATCTCGGGCTTGCTGC